>Ga0209189_1000121_pt1 | contig 65813 bp, 64 predicted proteins | sample C_130820_EF_Meta_FD_187308 | JGI IMG/M metagenome (GOLD analysis project Ga0209189, IMG submission 187308) | Freshwater microbial communities from Lake Croche, Canada to study carbon cycling - C_130820_EF_MetaG (SPAdes) (version 3) | ecosystem: Environmental > Aquatic > Freshwater > Lake...
CGAGGCTGCTCCTGTAGCTTCTGAGCCCGAGGCTGCTCCTGTAGCTTCTGAGCCCGAGGCTGCTCCTATAGCTTCTGAGCCCGAGGCTGCTCCGCAAGCTTCTGAACCTGAGGCTGCTCCTCAAGCTTCTGAACCCGAGGCTGCTCCTGTAGCTTCTGTAGCTTCTGAGCCTGAATCGGCACCTGTAGCTCCTGAGCCTGAGGCGGCTCCTGTAGCTGCAGCTGACCCTCAAGTAGTTGAGCCTGAGATAGTCGTAGCTAATATAGCCGAGCTAGTGGTAGAACCTGTGGTTGAGGCTCCTGTGGTTGAGGCTCCTGTGGTTGAGGCTCCTGTGGTTGAGGCTCCTGTGGTTGAGGTTAGTGTAGAAGCTAGTCTAGAAATTCCAGTTGTCCTGGAAACGTTAGCCCCCTCAGTAGTAACAGTTGTTCCAGAGCTACCTGTAGCACCTGTAGCACCTGTAACACCTGTAGCACCTGTAACACCTGTAGCACCTGTAGCACCTGTAGCACCCGTCCCTTGGGCAAATCCTCTTAGGCAAGCCTCCACGATGGTGTCTGTGGCTCCCAAGCTGTATGCAAATCCTCTAAGCGTAATGCCTAAACAAACGAGGAACATAACAAAATTATCTTCAAGAGGTCCTACAAGTAATCTATCGGTTGCTCAGCGTAACGAGTCCGCGAGAGTAGCTGCTGCTGCACTCGTAGCTAGTTTTAAACGCAAGTAAATACTAAGGATGTGTCAAGATTAATACATATGCATATTCAAATCCTGCAGTTAATAAATCAACATATCCATCATATTTCCATCCAGCTGCTTCTGCAAGGTGGACAAACTCATTTATATCACGCATATTCAAGGTGTGTCTCTGTCTTCGCACAGACTTATCTGGAAATCGAAATACTTCACGAAATTCTGCAGTTGGATCTTGTAGATCAAACTCGGCTTCGTATGAAAACTTATCAAATTCAACCTTACTCTTAGTTACCCTCTCTTTTGAATATTTCTGAATCGTTGTTCCAACAAAGGGTGATGCCGCTTCCAGTAAAGGGTCAAACTTAAACTTGTTCACTACTTCAACCGCTAATTGGCCACCAGGACGAATCCAGTGAAATAAGTTCCTAAAAAGACCCGTAACATCAATTGAATAATATAGTGTAAAGAATAAGATTGCAGCATGAGAAAATTGCCCTCCAGAAAATGTAACCTCTTGATTCATATCTCCTTTAAGAAATGTGACAGATTCACGTTTCTCAATTGATAGTCCAGCAGAAGGTAGAGTAACTGCCCTTGCTCGCCGGAGCATAGATTCACTCTTATCAAGTCCTATTACCGAATTTGCTCCCATTTTTGCAAACAGCACACTAGCAATCCCAGTTCCACACCCACAATCCAAAATATCCATTGTTTCAATTGCAGCCTTTTTCTTCCATTGATTTATTATAAGTGCAACCTCTTGAGGATAACGAGTGGAAAGTTGTGTTAAATTATCATATACTGAAGAGTAAAAATCATCAAATAATTCATTATTTTCAAACCATAATATCTTAGATTTATCTGACTCACTCGATGCACCAGACTCAAATCCTTCCTTTAATCCAGAGCTCATAGATGTATATGGGGTATCATACATTAGCCACGTGTAATTGAAAATGCATAAGCTAATAAATATTATTATAACCCATTGAAATCCTGTTAAACCAAGTGTTGTGACCTCGGCCATATCTGTTTATTCGGTCCTTCTTTTTCTACATGTCTTTCCCCTCAGCTTTTTACTACAATCACTTCTATGAGTTGAAAGAGTTTTGCACAAATACGAATAATTACATCGATTCAATAATTCTAAATCATGTTCCATATTACACCGTATTGTCCAAAGCCACTTCATAGTTGCACTACGTGTATTTAGTGTATTCATAGATACTTGCCCAGAATGTTTTATCCATGATTCACGCCATTCTTTGAATGGTAATACTAGACCAAGAGTTTTCCAGAATGCATTATATAAAGGTAGTCTCTCTTCAGGCTTCAAGCAATTCCATTTATTCTTTTCTTCCAATGTAGTTATAGTATTACATGGGGGTGCGCCGGGTAAGGGTATTGATGTGCGAGCAGACTTAGAATAAGGATGTAGGTCAGCTATTGAAAAGAGAAAATCCCAACCTGGAAACTCTGTTCGCGAGCATCCAGAAGATAAGATTTGTTTATAGAATCGTTCGACATCTTCAAATGGAGGGTCTGATGCAGTAAGTAATTTCTGATTTCTCAGTTTAGAATTTACTTCATTGTGAATTTTCCATAACCACCTTGTTAGCAACCTACGTGACTCTAGAGCCTCATCAAGGCTATGGCGGTCCATATATTCGGATAGTGATGTTCTGCAGTATTTACATGGTAAGACAAAGGGGAGCATCTTAAACATTTCTCTTACTGCTACTTTATCAGTACGAGGTATGTAGGCAAATGTTATTGTGTGTAATAATTTCCATCCGGAGGGTCCCCAGAATCGGGTATCCATCTATCAAATGAGCAGATTATATGCGATTTTTGCGGGATTTAGATATAAAACTTTTCTTTCCACCTACCTTTGTGGAATTTGTAGAGCTTACATAATTCACAGGGCGATTAGTCATTCTCGAATTATTTCTTAAACCTACAGGTGCTAAAGGAACTAAAGGTGCATTAGAAGCTACAGGAGCTAAAGGTGCATTAGAAGCTACAGGAGCTAAAGGAACTAAAGGTGCATTAGAAGCTACAGGTTCTAAAGGAACTACAGGTGCATTAGTAGGTACAGGTGTTGGCAGCTTATTCCGTTTAATCAAGGCTGTCGCACTCGCCTGACCAGCTAGAAATATATTAGAATCATCTTTACCAATATCTGAAAAATGCATCTTTACATCCACTAGAGCTACTGCATTTGGATACGCAGTTCGGCTTTGTAATTGTAATTCCTCCATTAAAACCCTTGTTAAATCTTGCATCTTCTTTTCTATTGCCGTATTTCTACCTCCTTCAGAACTAGTAACACCTGCAAAAAAATTTCTAGCTATACTTACACTTTCTACCCTATGGGCAAATACAGCTCCAGCAGGCTGTAGAGTAGTTTGATTAAATGTCTGAATTGTGAAAATTGGTAGGGGCATTATTTCACTGCTACCTTACACTAGATTAAAGACTATGAAATCTTAGGACAAGGTGAAGTGTTGATTCCTTCTGAATATTATAGTCTGCTAGAGTTCTACCATCCTCTAGCTGCTTTCCAGCAAAAATAAGGCGTTGCTGGTCAGGAGGAATTCCCTCTTTGTCCTGAAGCTTTGCCTTGACACCCTCAATAGTATCAGAGGACTCTACATCTAGAGTAATCGTCTTGCCAGTAAGAGTTTTCACAAAAATCTGCATCTTATAGAGTAAGATAGAGATTAATGTTTAAACCTGAGTTCATAGACGACCCATCATTTGTGTTATATCATTAACATTAGGATCGGGCAATCCCGCTTTTTTTCTTACAAAACGAATTGCCTTCTTTAATATTTTTTGTTCATATGCATCATTATTAAGACCTAATCTATGCTCAAGCTCTCCGATAAGTGCTAAATATTGGGGAGCTGTAATCACTTCTCCTTCAATACTAATAAAATCTTTACTTTCTTCATCAATCATAATTCCTGTAAGATCACTAAGTTCATCGTCATTAATTAGTTCGAGTACATCCCTCCATTCTCTAGCCTTTCTCTTTCTCATTTCCTTTTTATTCCTCCTTGTTTGATTGGCAGTGTTTATTTGGTTGGGCCTCTTTGTTTGGTTAGGATGCGTAGTTACTACTACTACACGATGCTTATTTACTGTGGGTGGCAATCTTCTAGTTTTAGGAACACGAATTTCACTGGTCCTTACAGGTGGATTGCCCCTGTTATTTCTTGTATGCCTACTAAAAGGTCTTACAGAGGCTATACCAGTGCCCATTTACTACTAATTCTTTATATTATATTTAAAAATATATAATATAAGCATTTTATTGAGGGTTTTTGCTAGCTTTTTTGAAAAAGCTTAAGGGTTTTTGCTAGCTTTATGGCTTCGCCTGTAAAAAGCTTGAGGGTTTTTGCACACTTTTTTCAAAAAGTGTTAAGCTTAAGCCAAGCCAAAGCCACTCATATTCAGCGGTGCTAGGAAAGGACGCACAGTAGGATTGGTGGATTCCTCAGACTTACACTTTACAACGGTAGGTGGACATACTGCTCTTGGGCAAGGGGCCGGAGTAGGGCATGATGTAGGTGGAGGGCACTTTACTACAGGACATCTTGGGCGAGGGCATGGGGGGCATTCACCTGTATCACCCTTACACTTGCTATTATCAATAATCACTGGCTGGGGCTTAGGAATACTGCTCTTTAAAACATACTTACTTAGGTCAGGAACTGGAGGGCATTCTGTCTTCAGCATATAATTAGTCATATCTGGCGAATTTACCCTATTATTACATACTGGCACCTGGGATTTGAGGATATACTTGCTTAAGTCTGGCTCCATAGTGCGCGGGCATGGAGCAATTGGTGCGGATTTAAATAATCCAGAGTTTGTATTGGTATTAGTATTCATATTTGAATTACATGAGCATGAAGATGCAGGTCGATTACATACATTGCACACATTCTTCTTTACACAGGAACACGAAGATGCGGGTTTAGTGCATGTATTACAGACCGGGGAATCTATAAAACCTTCCCTAGAGCCACCTACTCGAACAAGCATACCCTCATTTCTAAAACCTACACGACTATATGCAAATCCAGCGATACCTGCTCCACCTAGAAGTAGGGCAAATATTCCAATAAGTAACATATATTTCCAAGTGAAGTTCATCACTCCTTCTAACATAACGGAATAGTATTTATAGGTGAAACCATAGGTGAAACCATAGGTGAAACCATATTATACAGATAAGGTCCAACCCTTCCAGTTACTTGGAGGACATCCGCACACTACTGGTAAATTAGGGTCCATGGTTGCTGCAAGTCTGCCACATATCATTTTAGAATGCCCACGCCATGAATATGCAGGAGACATTAATGAATCCTTAGCAATACAACCAAAGTCCTCTGGGTCTAATCCCCTTAGCCTCACTTGCTCACAAATAGAGCTTGCACGCTTCTTCCAATCAAATCTAGAAACACTCGAATAATTAGTATTAGATTGAGCTCTGTCATCCATTCCCTTAGTAATAGTATCATACGCAGATTCTATAGTCATTGGTTGTCCAGAGCTATTGGCGGAGCTATTACTAAAAGTGCTATCATCCAATCCTAAGGTTCCATCGTCTTGTAGACCAAGATTTTGCGTAAATGTTGGCCTTATTGATGATTCTTTTGCTCCATTATATCCCAGTTCAATATTAACGCGAAACTTGCCAGTATCTTTTAGATTATTAAAGACAGATTGAGCATTATCTTCACCAACAAGTTTAGAAAGTTGTTTCTCAATTTCATTGAGTTTCTTTCCACTTGATTGTTCAAAGACATTCTTAATTTTACTTGCAGTATCTGCAAGTTTAGGTAAAATTTCATCGATATCCTCCTTATAAATAGGCACCTCGCTATTTTTCATCTCTCCATTATTTAATTTAGTTACTATATTATTTACTGCCGTATACATATTTTCCAGCCGCTGTATTCTAGCTTGAACTACTGAATCGCTTGTTCCAGAAGAAGATAATGTTAAAATAGCTGCATAAATTCGTTTTGTAAAAGCAACCAAATCATCCTTTGTTGCCTTTTTTCTACCGTCCTTATCTGTATCGGTATCCTTATCCTTTGACCCTTTAAAACCTTCTATCCTATCGCTGATAACCCCTGAAGTTTCAAATAGGCGAACCTTCCTTTGTAAGAATGTAAGAGACCCTTCAATATCAGTTAACTCTTGCTGTCTAATCTGAGAATCTATACCTGGATTTTTACTTAAAACACTTATCTCAGACTGAAGTTTCTGACTATCAGCCCTCAATTGTGTAAGAGGTAGTTGAACAGTTGGGTCACTTGTATCAGCTAAGCCTACACCTTCAAATGTTAAGAATGACCGTATATCTTCATTTACCTTCTTTATCTGATTTAACTGAACTGGTAGAGTTGCAGGGTCCTTGTATTGGTATGAGCCAGTAGATGCCATTTGCCCATAAGGACCAAAGGGAATCGTATCTAGAGTTGCAGGGTTTGGCATTGCTTCAATATTAATACTTGTTGGAACTAGAACACGAGGTATGCGAGGCTCCGATTTTAAAGAACCACTTGCTTCAAAGCCTTCTTTTGAAAAATTTAATAAGGGAGTCTTAGTAGCTACGAATAAGATTATTCCAAGGAATAGTATTAAATATAATACTTGTGTGGCCTTCATCTAAGTCATAGTTAGATTGAAAATTGTTAATCTAAAGTATTTTCATTATTTATTAATACTAAAAGAATGAAGACCGCATTTTCTCTCGGTGAAGTGGTGGAAATAGGTCTTGATGAAGCAGGTCGTGGTTGTTTCTGGGGACCAATTTATGCCGGAGCAGTTATATGGCCTCCAGAAGAAGAATGGACCGATAAGCATAGAGAGATTGCACCACGTATCAATGATAGTAAAAAGATATCTGAGAAGAAACGTGATGCCATCGCTGAATCCATTAAAGTATGTGCAATCGATTGGGGTGTTGGTCAAGTTGGCTCTGCAGAAATTGATGAGAAAGGGATGACATGGGCAAATCAGGAGGCATTTAGACGAGCCATTAGTGCATGCTCGTCAGAACTAAAGCCAGGCTTACTTCTGATTGATGGTGTTCTAGGACTTCCTCAAGACCAAGCTTACGGGGATATAAAATTTCAGTGTATTCCAGGGGGTGATGGGCTCTATTTACCTATTGCAGCTGCGTCTATCTTGGCAAAGGTAGCAAAAGATACGTATGTCAAGGAGTGGTCTGCAGCATCCGAGGAAAATAAGGGAATTGCTGAACAATATGGTCTCTTAAAAAATAAGGGCTACGGGACTGCAAAACATAGAGAAGGCCTGAAAGCCCACGGGGCCCATGCGCAGCATAGAAAACAATTTATCAGGAATTGGTTATAGAATTTATATAGAAATATCCGATAGATATAATCTATTATAAATTATAGAAATGGCGGGTCTTCCAATAAGCCAGCTTAAGGTTGGAGGAACATATAAGTTTGTCAGAAACTATAATCCTAAACAAGATGATACCATTACAATGAATGACAATTATATACCCCCTGCTGCTGGTGTTACACGAGCTACGATACTCGCGGGACAGGAATGTCAGGTTACCGCTGTACATGCGGATGTTAATACTCCCTATTTTGAATGCACCTGGCAAAATGCGGATGGTAGATGGGAACTAAGCACTTCTAGTGAAATACTTGGAGCAGTTGGAGGAGGCAGGCGTAAGAGCCGTAAGAGCCGTAAGAGCCGGCGTAATTAAATTAAATGTCATAATCAGTTTCTTTAGTGGGTATAGTATACATACTAAAGAAATTCTAAAGAATTGATTCTAAATTATTTCTATGAGCTTAGTGCTTGCGACCACGGCTACCGCTGCGGCGGCGGCGACCACCCATGGTGGCATTGCGGTTCTTGCGGTTGCGGTTCTTGCGACTCATATTGCGGTTCTTGCGAGTCATATTGCGGTTCTTGCGAGACATGACCATTTTATACTTATAGCCTATATTTTTTATACGCGCACCGGAAGATTCTAATAAAGCCAAATCTTCAGCACGAGTCTTCAGGGTAGTAGTAAAATGTCCTCGACCCTTGTGCACATATATAAGTTTCTCACTCAAATCAGAGCCACGAGCACGTTGAATAAATTTCAGAGGCTCATAAGCTAAGACTTGTAAATCAGTTAAATCAGTCCTAACTATAACTAGTCCTGGAAGCCCCTCTTTAGGAATGTGTTCCATTGGACTCCAGGCCGCAGTTGCAATTACATTAATTGGAGATGTTCCATATTCTGAAGTTTCCAAGGTAGTCAAAGGTAGGGCTGGATTCGAGATAGTTCGTAAAATATCCAAGTACGGAGATTCCATATAAAGAGACCCCACCAATCCGGGGGTTCTTACTGAAACGCTTGCTGCTAAAAGTCCTCCTGCCGACCGACCATATAATGCTGTGCTCTGTGGACTTATTCCAAATTCTTCCTGGAGTGATTTAATAGACTTGGTCAATAAATCAATCGCATGTAGTCTATTTAGTCGCTGCCCTTCTTGAATCCATTCCTTAGTATCATCACCACTACCTGGAACCATTACAGATGCCAAAATCCATCCTCTTAAAAGCAATGGTTTCCAATATTTTATGAGGGAGCCAGCATGTGTAGGGGTTCCATATGCACCATATGCTGTAATTAGTAGACCTTTTACACTTTGTTTAGGATGAACCACAAACACTGGAAGGGGATTGTCATAGTATGAGCAAGGAAATGGAACTGGTTTAGGATTTGAGAGTTTCCATTCTGGTAGAATGATAGTATATGGGTCATAACGTATATCCGAAATATCTAGTCTGAAAGGATTCCTGGAATCATGCGCCACATCACCCCATATCCATACAACAGGCTCTTTATCTTTCCAGAGAGTTCGAATACCTCTAGAAATAGTAACCGTCCAATTTGCCTTTAGAGAAAATGATTCAATAGTGTCTTTTATACCATCTAGCTTGAGGCTATCAGATACAATGCATGATTCTCGGTGAGGAGAAGATTTCCATAGGAGCTTATTAGGCAAAGTAACTAGGGCATAGTATTTCTTAGTAAAATCACCTCTTACAATGTATACACTGCCATCTTCACCGCGCTCTATTTCCAAATTCTCCTTAAGGTCTTTAGAATGAAATAGCCTTACAATATCCTTGTTATTCGTCCATATATTCACACTTGAATATCGTAAATCGTTTTCTGATTCTAAATAAACTACTGAGCCATCTAATAGTGCAACTCCAGGGCCAGCTCGTTCAATTGTCTTCAAGTGAACTGGTTTTTTGCCACTCATAGAATATAGTTCAACCGTAAATCTCTCAAACCCCCCTGGAACCTGAACCGCCGCCACGAATAATTCATCAGAAATATCTGCATCCCAACATTTACATGTAAATCCACTCTTACTATGGGTCCATTGTTTTTCGGGACTAAATGGAATAGATTCTATTTGCCAGCCGTTTAAACTATATGGTTCATCAGAGCTGGTTACCTTGGTTGAGTTAAGTTCAGATTCCATTTTTTTTACTAGTGGCCCTAGACCCTTGAGTGTCCGTTTAAATCTCATATTCTCGTCACGAACTAATGCATCCCATGCAGGACCCTGTTGTCTTTCCATCCAAGATAAATCATTTTTCCATGCGATATATCCTAGATTTCTTATGGCCTCGCTGTCCGAAGACATACTAACTTAAGTGGCGTTTTATCTCTGCCCCCTACGATGTCCATAAATAAGTGAATCTGGTAAGGGCGGAGGGGTTGATAAGGTTGGACCAAGTGTTAATCCTACTCCTGATGAATTAGACACCTTAATTGATTGCATTGGAATCGGCTTTATTTTTGTTGGATTAGAAAAAATTGTATGTATTCTTCTTATTGTATTATTCACCGGGTCAGCAACAATAAGCTGTTTCAATGGATCTATAATAAGTGCAGAAGGTCTATTAAATGTCGCCCTAATATTAAATGGAACTAGAGCCCTTCTTGGGTCAATTGCACCATATCCATCAATTGCACCAGTTTTCTGCTCAGGTGAACCAACCACAGGTAAGACATCGCCATCAGTAGTTATACGACGTATCGTATTATTTCCTGTATCGCTAACATACACATTATTCTGTAAATCAACTGTAATACCAACTGGTCCCTTAAAACTGGCTTGTTGCCGCCTACCCTCCTTGTAAAATGGTTGCCCGCTACCGGCCACTGTGCTAACAATGCCTGACTGGGTAACTCTGCGTATAACATTATTGCCTGTATCTGCAACAAAGACATTTCCTATGAGGTCTACTGCTAAGCCTGTAGGTGAATTAAATGAGGCATTTGTTCCTTGACCATTCTCATAGCCACTTAAATATGCAAGGTTACCACCAAGGGTGGTTGAGCCCGCCAGGGTTTTTAACTCGCCACCACCAGTTACCTTGCAGATTCTATGATTTCCAGTGTCTGCCACATATACAGAGCCAGTTGAATCCACTGCAATTCCTCGTGGACCATTCAAGGTATTTGTCTGGCCTATTGCAGAGCTTAATATAGTGGACCCCCTTCCAACAAGTGTCACTACAATTTTATGAACTTCTATAATATTTTGAGAAGAATCATATTGATTCTGTTTTTCAATAACTCGTATAGCATTATTTCCAGTATCAGCTACATATATTCTCCCAAACTTATCCACTGTAATTGATGTTGGCGAATTAAATAAGGCACTCGATGATCCACTATCCAAAAATCCTGCTGTGCCAGAAGGTGAGCCTGCATACGTTGTAAAATTTCCAGAAACATCTAGCATACAAATACGATTATTTCCTGTATCTGCAATATATAAATTACCAGCAGAATCTAAGGCAACTCCAGAAGGAGTATTCAATTGTGAAATAAAATTTCCAGAAGAATCACTTGTAATTCCTGGTTGTGGAATCAATCTCTGTGACCTCGGATTACCAGAAGCATCAAATCGTATACTTGTCTGACGTAGAAATAGTGCAGGAAGTATTGGACCAGCACATCCTACAATAGTATATGTTATATGATATATGGGTATTAATGTTATTTCTAAATTTCCTATAATATTATTTATATCGAGGGCCGTCTCATACACATTTGTTAAAACATCCTTATTCGCCTTATACGATATATTGTGCCCAGATTTCATTAATGTATCAGTAAATCTATAGATTTTCTTTGATTTCATTAATAAAATATAATCGATAATAATATCTTGGATACTTGGAAAACTTTCCACTACACCAATGTCAATATCCGAGTCATCTATTTTTTGAACTGCCGCAGAATTCATTTCAATATATTCTGATAATATTTTTCGCAATTGTATACTATTAGAAAACACCATAGTATCCCTATTTAAATCTATATTCTGGCGAATTTGCCGAGCCAGCGATGAAATATTTCTTGCATTACTCTTAAAATGAAAATCATCCCTATTTACATATATAATTGTATACCCATAAAGTAAATTATCTGTTGCACCACCTTGTCTATATAATAAATTTGCAGCAACTTTCTCAGCCGCTGCCGAATATAAGAAATCTCTCAAGCGAACTAGTTTATCAAATGCCAAGAATGACAGATTCGATATATCATTTCGGTCTAACCAGACGTTTGATGTTAATACAAAAATAGAGTCTGGGGATTTCATAAAATCATCTAAATCATTTACTAAAAGAGTCTGGTCTACATTCATGTAATATACCCTTGGTTTTATATTAACTGTATCATAATTATAATTATTTACAATCATATATGGCTCAAATTCGGCACCCAATACATTTACTTTCACATCAATATTATTGTCTATAGCATAATTAAAGAGCCGCAGGGTTCCTCGAACAAAGTCATGGAAGCCAAAGGGTTCATTTCCAGAATATACTTGTATAATTGCTTTTCTTAATGCCATTATTCTAGTATCTAAACATAATTTAAATTCTATACTTATATGCCTCGTATTGTTTTACTATGGAATCAATCAAATACCTTTGGCCTCAGCCAGGATGCGGCGCTTATTGAGGCTGCACTTGAATTGCAGACGAGTTTTGACCTTGGTCCAATCGAATTTCTCAAACTAGACCCCCTTCAACCTCCTAGCCCTGCGGATATCGTCATTCACCTGGAAATTCCTCATGCTGTATGGCTACCTTGGGCTCCTGTGCAAATTTGGATGGTGAATCCTGAATGGTGCTCCCCTAACTGGCTGCCTCTCTGTGAGCGCTTTAGTCAAGTATGGGTAAAGGAAATGTCAAGAGTAGAAGACTTTGGGTCAAAGGCTACACATATTCCTTGGGCCGTGCGGGGACCCCTGAAGCCCATACATCAGTCAGCCCTCGGTAAAAAACAGGCACTCTGGGTGCTAGGTGCTTCTCAGAATAAACATATTGCTGCTAGAGCACTATTACCAATCTGGCCTGAGGATTTCCCATTGACAGTTACAACAACCTTAGATGAATTAGACCTCCCTGGACCCTTTCCTGATTCTGTGACTGTTAGAAGAGGATTTCTAGAGTCATTTGAGCTAGAAGAATTAAATCGTAACTCTGCAACCCACGTGTGTATTAGTGCAGCAGAAGGATTTGGCTTTACTGCAGCCCAGGCGGAAGCTAGGTCTGCGGCGATGATTCTAAATACCTTGCCCGTTTATAAGGAATATTATGGTTCTGCTGATTATGCTCGATTTCTAGAAACCCCCTGTGTAAAAGAAGGAAAAAACCATGTTGGTTTTTCAGCAGATTTTTCTTCTGTAACAACGGAGAATATCAAGTCTGCACTTCAGGCTATTCCTAGTGGGGAGAATGAAGTAGAAACTTCTGAATTAAAATGGAATGAATTTAAGCGTATCGTTCAACGGCAGGTGAGTAGATTACTTAATACTGCCCCCCTTCCTCGGATGCCACCTATTTTACGAAATACGGATTGCCCTCCAATTTCCATTCTCACTCTCACCTATAACCGCCGTAATTTCATTGACCTGGCATTTCTAAATCTCCTAGTAACAGATTACCCACTAAATAAGATTCAATGGGTCATCGTAGAAGACAGTGATGATCCAGCAAAGGGTGTTCTAGATAAAATTAAGGCCTTTGAATCACGGGAGCCTGGATTCGAGATTACCTATGTTCCAATGTCTACCAAGAGGTCAATTGGCTATAAGCGAAATAAGGCGGTTCAGCACGCCAAGTATGGTATCTGTGTAAATATGGACGACGATGATGTTTACCCGTCATCATCCTTCAGACGTCGGGTTGCATGGCTTCAGGCATTTCCTGAAACCCAGGTTGTCGGATGCACGATGATTGCAATGTATGATTTACAGAAGGGTATAAGTGCTGTAAATACACCCCCCTGGGCTTTACCACAGTGCCAAAGAGTAAGTGAGGCTTCCTTTTGTTTCTGGAAGAAATATGCGCTTGAGCACCCCTTCCCTGACCAGCAACAGTCTGAGGGCGAGGCTTTTATTCCTAATGACGGCACATTCTTAGAAATTCCTCCCCAGCAAATCGTAGTTGCCTTAAATCATGGGACAAATACGAGTGGTCGTGTGATTGCAGGGCGTGCTGAGACAGGATGCTTCTGGGGATGGGACAAGCAATTCATCACCTGGCTCCATGGGCTTGTCGGAGTTCAAGTCGAGGCAGTCTAGATAGGCTAGTGCCCAGGTGCCCAGTGCCCAGTCTAAGGATTATCTTAAAATAAAGAGTATATGAGTTCAAAGGAGAAAAAAGGAAAATTGCCAACCGTTTCAATTGTTACTCTTACACAATTAAAACGATTTGCCTGCATGGAAATTCTGAAAGATGTAATCAAGGAGCAAACCTATAAGAATATTGTTGAGTGGATAATTGTAGAAGGGAGTAAGGCCGATGAAGATGCAAAAGAAAATGGTGATAAGATTCGAGGGCTCATTGCAAATTCAGATTTACAGTGCCCAATAGTTTACCTGGAAAAGAAGCCAGGGGAGAAACTCGGCGGTCTGAGAAATAAGGGGAATAAGGCATGCTCTGGAGATATTACCGTAGTTATGGATGATGATGATTATTATCCTGCAGGCCGAGTAAAGCATGCTGTTGAAGAACTACAAGGTTCTTCCAAGCTTATTGCAGGATGCTCTGCAATGTATATTTACGATTATACCTTGGAAAAGTTGTGCAAATTTAAGGGATTTGGTGAGAATCATTCTATTAATAGTTGTTTCGCCTGGAAGAAGAAATATCTCGAGAAATATTCTCACGATGAATCAAAGGAATGTGGAGAAGAGCCAAGTTTCACTAATAATTTCAAGGAGCCAATGATTCAATTAGACGCTGAGCAAACAGTTATTCAATCTAGTCATACACAGAATACGTTTAATAAGCGAGAAATCTTAACTGGCGGTGTATGCAAAATTGTGCAATCTAATACAGAGTCGCCAAAGCTAGTTACCGACTTAATTAAAGAGCCATTTTTCAGCCGCTATAAGGCCGTATTTTTTAACGAAGTAAAGAGTAAATATGATATAGTATATTTCGCAGGAGGGTTCTCAATTCCATGGGACCCCTCATCTAAGTCACTTACAGGCTCAGAGCAAGCCATTGTAAAATTAGCAGAGAGCTGGACAAGGCTAGGAAAGAAGGTTGCAGTGTATGGTGCAATCCCTGAATCTACGCTTGAAGGTGTTGATTATTTTGATTGGAAGAAATTTCCATTTAATGAGCAACATGATATAGTAATTCTATGGAGAACATATGGAATGGTGTGTGGTCTACCTTTTCCAATTAAATCTAAACATATTTGGTTAGATTTACACGATGGCAATTTTCCAAAGGAGATGATGGAAATGTGGTTCAGATATAATCAGAAAATCACAAGAATATTTTTTAAGAGTAATTTTCACAGAGAATTATTTGAAAAATATTTTCGGTTTAAACTTGATGCCAATCGTTATACGGTGATTCCTAATGGTGTGCGTGTAGAAGAATTTAAGGAAAATAAGGATTTAGTTCAAAGAAATCCATATCGATTCTGTTATTGCTCATGTTATACACGAGGACTTTTACCGATTCTTCAATATACCTGGCCCGTTATTAAACAAATCGAGCCGCGTGCAGAATTACATATATATTATGGAATGGATGCAGTTCAAAATGATGAGTTTAAGAAAATAATCGTGCCCCTGCTAGGTTCAAAGGGTGTAATGGACCATGGACGTCAACCCTTGGATGTAATTATTAGAGAAAAATATATGTCTAATTTTCATATTTACCTATCTAATTCAGAAGCTGAGATTGATTGTATTACAGTAAAAGAAAGCCTTATAACTGGTGCCATACCTATACTTTCAACCTTTGGAGTCTTCAATGATAGAGAGGGTATTAAGTTTGTTATGGGCGATGCAAGTCCAAACACATATACAAATGTTGCAGTGAAAATTATTGAACTTATGAAACAGCAAGGACTTGATGTATTCAGAGAAAAACTGAAGAAATCAAGTACTATTATTTCGTGGATGGATATTGCGGCAAGGTGGATTCAGGAGTCTTTCTAAGGACTAATTTTCCTTGAACCTTTCCTTGTACCACCTTTCTTAGTTAAAGCCTTAGCCAAGGGTGAATCTTTAACCTTTTTAATTGCATCTGCTGCCTTTACTGCTTCTGCAGTTAAGGGTGCTACCGCTTGAGCTGCTTTAGTTGCAGCTTGTGTGGCTTGAGCTGTAGCCTGACTTGCTGCCTGTGTTGCTTGAGCTGTAGCCTGAGTTGCAGCTTGAGTTGCTTGAGCTGTAGCCTGAGTTGCAGCTTGAGTTGCAGCCTGAGTTGCAGCTTGTGTTGCTTGTGTTGCTTGAGCTGTAGCCTGTGTTGCAGCCTGTGTTGCAGCTTGTGTTGCTTGAGCTGTAGCTTGTGTTGCTTGAGCTGTAGCCTGTGTTGCAGCCTCTGTTGCAGCTTTAGCCAGAGGCGATCCTTCAGGACTAGGTGTAATAACCGGTGTAAGCATATTACCCATTGTTTCTGCTATAGGCTTACCAGCCTTCTCACCACATTTTACTACAAGAATAGATTCATCCATGGGAATATTCATTAATTCCAAAATAAGCCGCATAAGTAAATTCTCCTTCAGTTTTTTAATAGAGTCTTGAAATTCTTTAGAACATACAATTGATTCTTGTGATATAATCGATTGTAGACTCTGAATATCATCAAATGTCGGAACAAAATCAGCCGGTATTTTATTAAATTTTACAGTTAGTCCAAGTGAACTTAATGATGTCTGCATTGAATTCTCAACCTTGCCTATTTCATTATTTACACTATTTGCCATTTTCTTCATCTTATCAAATTCACCCCTAGCCATTAATCTTACAGAATACGGTGCAAAATTAGCAAACCCCCATAAAAAGAATCCTAAAAACATTGATTTTGACGATTGATATATATTTGTAATTAGGGCATCTTGTAGGCTAGGCGACACTAATTCCATAAGATTAATAAGCACTTTTCCAAGTAAGCCTGCTACTAATGGAGCTTCTCCAAAAAATCCAAGTAAACTCAGAATACCCTGTTTCCAATCGCCCTTTAATACATCAACCAAGGCTAATAGAAGCGAAAGGATTTTTCTACTTGTATCATTTGACAGAGGCCCTACACTAGTCGTAATACGAACTGCTTCAATAATAAGACCAATAACAACTGGAATTGCTCTAGGATTTACTGGAATCCGGATTATAGAAAAAAATGGAGGCATTGGTAATGGAATAGGAATTGGCACATGAAAATCATTATCTTTATACCCTTTATCTTCAGAATCCCTATCATAAAAAAATCTGAAAGGACCAAATGTTCTAGAAAAAAGTTTAACCTTATCATCAATTGTCTTGAATGTGGCCTTTACTCCCTCAAAGGTTTTATCTAAACTTACTGATTCTGGATCAAAGGCGACTGGTTCAAGGATAGACGGGGTTCCACTTGGATTAAGCCCACCTGATTGCACTTTATTTGAAGTATCAAACAATGGCTTTATGAATTTTCTAGCACCTTCTTCTAAGGCACGGGATTCATTTGTTGTAAATAAACTAGAGCCATGTCTATCCTTCAGACTTGATGCCCATCCTCGCTTAAATTTTGCATCCTTTGCTTCTACTATCAAAAAACTTATTCCAGAAATTGTATCATATACTTTTTTCTTTAGGGTATCTGGGTCTTCATTTGCTAATTTTTCTAGAAATTCTAAGGTATTATTTATTTCCCTTTGAGAATATTCCATCTACTTAGGATGAACACATTGTGCATCCCTCGCCTGACGCTGCAGCTTCCTTTGCATCCTTTACCGATTGCTCATACTCCTTAGATAGACGCTCCAATAATATAGCCCTATCACGCTTCTTCTTCTCCTCAGGGGTTAGCTCTTCATCATCCTCATCCTCTGAATCTGAATCAACAGCGGAGCCAGAGCCAGAGCCAGAGCTAGAGCTAGAGCTAGAGCTAGAGCTAGAGCTAGAGCTAGAGCCAGATTCGACTAGACCTCCCTGTAATAGCCTAGGGTCAACTGTAAATTTCTGTGCCATTACCGGAGCCTTTGTGCGCAAATAGTAACATCCTGTCTTCAGTCCCTGTTTCCAAGCATGGAAATGCATACTTGTAAGTTTGGCATACGTAGGATTCTCAATAGAGAGATTTAGACTTTGACTCTGACAAATGAAGGCACCACGTTGTGCAGCCATATCAATGAGCACTCGCTGCTTAATCTCCCAGGAAGTCTTATAAAGTGCCTGCAAATCATCTGGAATCTCCTTGATACCCTGAACACTCCCATTTCTCGCGATAATCTGTTGTTTTACAGCCTCTGACCAAATTCCACGCTTCATCAAGTCATCAATCAGATATTTATTGATTACCACAAATTCACCAGCCAGAACACGGCGGGCATAAATATTAGAGGTCATTGGCTCAAAGCACTCTGTATAACCAAGAATCTGAGAAGTGCTCGCAGTAGGCATTGGAGCAACCAGAAGAGAATTACGCAGGTATTGGCTTGCATTCTTGCGCAGCATAGTCCAGTCTAGAGTTCCCTCGGACTCAGTAATCGGCGTAACTGACCACAGGTCAGGCTGCAAGATACCCTTCGATGCAGGAGAACCAGGAAAGGTCTCATAAGAGCCATCAATGAAAGCGAGGGTAGAGCTAGCATCCACTGCCGCATAGTAAATATGCTCAAAGATAAGCTGATTGAGCCTTGTTGCCTCGGGAGATTCCCAAGGCACACGAAGTCTAGCAAACACGTCTGCTAGACCCTGAACTCCAAGACCAATAGGCCTGTGACGCATATTAGAGCGCTTGGCCTCAGGAATTGGGTAAAAGTTAATATCAATTACCCGATTGAGTGCCTTTACCACTGAGGCCGTAACCTTACGCAGTCTATCAAAGTCAAAGGACTTATTGTCTGCAGAAACAAAGGCTGGTAGAGCCAGAGAAGCTAGGTTGCAGACCGCAGTCTCCTCTGGACTAGAGAACTCGATAATCTCCGTGCAGAGATTTGACGACTTGATTGTTCCCAGATTCTTCTGGTTACTTTTCTTGTTTGCAGGGTCCTTATACAGGAGGTAGGGAGTGCCAGTCTCCATCTGGGAATCGAGAATCTTGAACCAAAGCTTCTGAGCAGAGACTGACTTACGAGCACGGCCCTCCTTCTCGTATTTAGTATAAAGTGCTATAAATTCATCACCATAGACATCTGCTAGACCAGGGGCCTCATGAGGGCAGAAGAGACTCCACTGCGCATCATCCTCCACCCGTTGCATGAAGAGGTCAGAAATCCACAGAGCGTAGAAGAGGTCACGTGCACGCTCCTCAGTCTCACCAGTATTCAGCTTGAGCTTGAGGAAGTCCTCAATGTCAGCGTGCCAGGGCTCCAAATAGATGGCAAATGAACCATTGCGACGACCCCCACCTTGGTCAACGTAGCGTGCAGTGGCATTGAAATTTCTCAACATTGGCACAATCCCATTACTCCTACCATTTGTTCCGCCAATCAGAGATCCAGTTGCCCTGATATTGTGAATATGCAGCCCAATACCTCCAGCAAATTTGGAGATGCTTGCGCAATCCTTGAGAGTCTCATAGATTCCATCAATACTATCATCCTTCATTGCCAGAAGAAAGCAAGAGGAAAGCTGGGGCCTAGGAGTTCCAGCATTGAAGAGAGTGGGCGTGGCATGAGTATAAACCTTCTGAGACATGAGGTCGTAGGTCTCAAAGGCCTGCTCTAGCTGGGCTTGCGTTGTATTTAGACCACTGGTCCAGATGCCTAGAGCAACACGCATCCACATGTGCTGAGGTGTCTCCAGAATACGACCCTTAGTATCCTTGAGTAAATATGACTTCTCCAGAGTCTTGAATCCAAAGTAGTCAAATTCATAATCTCGCTCATAGGCAATATGAGACTCAATGAGCTCACCGTGGGCTTGAGTTACCTGATGTAGCTCCTCAGACACATAGAAGACTGCCTTACCCGTATGCACAGATATCTGGTTTCTCAAGGCATCTACCACTTGAGCAAAAGTCATGTGTGTATTCTTATGATGATTGCTAATCGTGAGCCTAGATGCAAGAGTGGCATAGTCAGGATGGAGAGTGGAAAGGCTGGCAGCAAGCTGGCCTGCAAGGTCATCCAGCTTCGAGCTAGTAATACCATCACAAATCTGAGAAATGATATTCTGAGCCAGAGTATCCACTTGCACTGCTAGTCCCTTAGCTGCCTTCTGAATGCGCTTAAGAACCTTGTCAAACGAAACGGGCTCCTCAGTTCCATCACGCTTAATGATACGCATACTACGCTGCATGGTTAGTTTGTAATACACTATTTGAACGCAAATCATGGTCAATTTTTTGACCGGCTACCTAGGATTACAATGACTATTATGACCACCTGGGCAATAGTCTTCTTTATTAAAGCCTTGCTCAAGCTTACAACATTCTGCATCATGGGTCTCTTTTGCAGAAGGAGCCTTAGTGCCTGTCTGAGGATTATAGTAAACAGAGCAGAACTTCTTTCCACATTGCCAACACCAGCTGCGCCCACACCCTGCACCCACCTTGAATGTACCCCTTTCTTCAAGACCACAAGCAAAAATATAGTTGCATGCGGAATCCTTCAGACACCAGCGCTCACACCACGGACATTGCTTAGCATCATTCATCCAAATGTATAATACAGGGCAAGGTAAAAATTGATGGCGCGAATAGTATTTAAATCGTATAAATGGCAGCATCCAAACGTATCTCAAAGGAGCTCATTGACTTGAAGAAGGACCCACCTGGTGATTGTAGTGCAGGGCCTGTAGACGAGAATGATATGTTTACGTGGGAGGCTGTTATTTTCGGCCCTTCTGATTCACCATACGCCGGAGGAATTTTCAATGCAACCATTCAGTTTCCCATGGACTATCCCTTCAAGCCACCACGAGTAATGTTTGTCACTAAGATATATCATCCAAATATCAACAAAGAGGGATTCATCTGTCTTGATATTTTGAAGCAAAATTGGTCTCCGGCCTTGACGATATCTAAGGTCCTCTTATCCGTCATCTCTATGCTCACAGACCCGAATCCGGATGATCCTCTAATGCCTGATATTGCAAACCAATATAAGAAAGACCGGGCAGAGTATGAGCTGGCAGCAAGGGAGTGGACCCAGTTATACGCCCAAGGAGTCATTCAGTAGCGTGTATCTTAGGACTGTGTGAATTATTTAGTGAAGGATTTTGAATTAAATGAGGCGGATGAGCCTGATGATGTTGAGTATTATGTGTTATTTGAGGTCGTATATAAATTTTAGTGTGCTCCATTTTTCCGCAGATATCCGGGACATCAAAATCAGAAATATTTCCGAATTTTGCATGACATGCCTGACGAATAAATTCGGGAATCATAGAATTTCCATCAACCGATACTTGATTAATATCGGCCCTTAAATATTTCATAAATGAACCGCATTCTTTACGCGATTCTGGAGGAATAGAAAGCTGTTCTTCTATTTTTCTACGAATGACTCCCCACTGGGTTCCGTAGAGATTGTGTTGAATAGATTTTGCCAAGTAGGCGAGCTTCTCCTGTAACATATTTGCAATACTTATTAAGACACTTAGAGAGCCAAAAATCCATGCGAGCTGGAATCCATTCACTTGCACACCACCTGCCATGATATTAGAAACACCACTCACTGCAATTAGAACATTCGTTGCAACTGCTAAGGCACGTGCTCTCTTATCAAAAAACGCATGTGCTTCAGTATGCATCCACTCAAAACACTTTGCCTCATCACACCATCCAGCTAACATATATTCAACACCAGGGTTCCAATCTTGTTTAATTACTACAGAAGAATCATCATTACTAGAAGATTCAGCCATATCTAATTTTTAATTCATATTAAATAGAGGAAGGATGCTTTCTGACATTTTACCAGTATTTATTGTGGCCGTGCTAGCCATGGTTATAGTTTACGCAATATATCCACCCATTACTTACGATTCATTTTTAAATTTTATTCAGAAAGATTTTATAAAAAACCACGGATATCCTACTGAGCAATTGTGCAAGGTGCCTCTAACAACACCCCTACCTCAATTATCTGGTCCGGCTGATGCTACTCTAAGTCTTCCACGAGAACCATATAACCTTCTAGGTGATTACCTTGCACCGGCTGAAGGTAGATTAGCAAATCTCAAATCAGAGTGTGCCTATGTAGCAGACGGACAGACGCAGCTTGAGCGGACAGGCTCATATGGTCAAATTACGAATAATTATAAGAAGGAAAAACCTGATAATGGGTCTACGTTATTAAGAGAACTTTCTTTATCTTTTTATAAGTAAAATGGCGCCACTCTATATGTTAAAACTGAATAGGTCAGCGAACCCCTTAATGCCTCAAGAATCATATTATGCAAGGGGAATGAGTGCACAGTGTATTTCATTTGAAAATGTAATACATTGGACAATATTAAAGATTGAATTTCCCCTGGGTAGCCCTCAAAGTAAATCACTTAATCGAGCATTCTTAGGATTTCAACGCAAGTGTCGTTCTTATTTTCGGCTCTTACGCCGTGTTCGTAATATACGAACGATTTTTGCCCGAGAATTACTAGGGTCTTTAGGGCCTCTAGGCCCTCTAGGCCCTTTATAGTTTCCACCGTAAAATGGCTTATATCCTAATGGGGTTCTTTCAGTGTATGGTGTCTTATAACTAGAGTTTGCGCTTGCTTGCATAAAATCCTTTGACTGAGTATTTGCGCTCAAGAGTTTTTTTACTATATTATAGTCATCCTCTATTTTCTTAGTTCCCCATCCCCTTGAACTACTTTCAGGCTTAAATATGGTATTCCTGGTCATAATATTATGTAATTTTTCTACTAGTGTAGACTGCCCCTCTTTTCCAGTTGGATAAAAAGTTGGGTTTTCTAAAATAAATATTTTATTTATAAGAGGTATAATTGTATTATATAATGGCATATTTGGCATGAAGACCCTCTTTGGCAATGATTGTATGAAAAAGTTAATTATTTTTTCATTTGATATATGCATCTTATACGGTTCAACATTAATATAATGTGTTCCAAGTTTTTCTATTAAATCACGGTGTTGTAAAGAATCATCAACAAACCATAAATCATGTGCAGCAATGGGTTCATTTAAACATGCTTGTATACCTGCTAAGGATTTTTCCCTAAATTTATTATTATCGATAGGCTCAATATCAAGACGACATGAGCTACCTATATAAATCCGGGGTGTTAGCACATGTAAACGTCCATCTTCAAGTATTAAATCATGTTCATTAATAGAATATGGAGCCTTTTTCATTATAAGTGCTAAAATATTATCAATTGCATTTAAAATCTCAACATGGCCATTATTACTATAAATAAACATATGCTTAATTTTTCCCTCTTTTTTTAACTTGATTAATGATGGAAATAATTTTAATAAAGATGGCCTGAAAATATGAGGAGCCCTTGCTTCACTAGATGCAAGCAATTCATAAAAAATATCCCTAGATTTTTTAATAAGTGTTTGATTCTCTAGACTTAGACCTTTTAAATTAAGTTCAAAAAATAAAATAAATGGAACTAAATTAAACGCTTCAACTAGACATTGATCTAAATCAAATCCTATACTTGGAATCATTCTTCTTAATTATACATTATATTTTTTATTCTAGCTGGCATATTGCCTCTATTGTCTCTATTACCTCTTGTTCAGTATCATCCTCTATCATACACACTACCTTTTTCTTTCTGCTACTTTCTGGCAAGGCAAACTCACCCTTCTTGGCCTTTTCAATATCTAGCCAGAACTCTTCAATCTTTGGCATCAAGGATGCAAACCACGCTTCATCTCTGTAAACACGCTCATGGTGTATAGTTTCACAGGCCCATGAATTTATTTCCAAGGTTTTCTCATTTAATCCTAGATCCGGTATCCAGTCTAGATTCCCCAGTGGCCCATATACATATTTACAAGGCAGCCAATCAACGTGCGCCTCATTAAAATATCCCACTACTGCTAAATTTCCAAACCACCCTGTCCTTGAATCCGTTTTACTAAAACTAGCCTTATCTATAAACTCGAATTTAGCCTCTACATATTCACATGCCCGCACCCCAGTTACCTCTAGCTGATGCTGCATCTGGTAGAAATATTCCATGGGAATCTTCAGCCCAATGGTTCTTGATTTTGGACACTTTATCTCTAAGAGGTGCCCGCCCATTTCTGGATTTTTCAGAGACCTTATAATAAGACCATCAGGACTAGCAGCCAGACGAGATTCTTTCAGATGAACAAAACGACCCACATCATGAATAATGGCTTCCCAATGAGCCTCTAAAATCTGCTTAACTACTGGCTCAAAACAAATCCCCCAATCAAATGGACTCATATTTTTCCGTAGAACTACCGAGGATGAACTACGCCCTGGCAACTCTATAAGTCCTGCCTTCTGCATTACGAGGATGCCACGCTCTCTTACTGAGCCAAAGACCTTGAACAATTCACTCGCTGTTAGGCAGCGTTTAAATTCTGAATACCAGTCTGCAGTTCTCTGGGTAGTCTGTGGCCGCTGCATTAGTGCATAGGTTTTATCATGGTCAACTGCTGTAGAATAATCGTCACCGTCCCATTCATTATATGCTTCAATTAGACCATAAATTATTGAATCGACCATTGTGTCCTCGTCACCATTGATAGACTCCAGATATTCCTTCATTGACGCAGTCCATTGTTTCTTCAAATCCGTATGGGCTGGCCTAGGAATATGGGCCTCCCATTCCTCTAAACATTGCGCTACATGGTCAAGTGTAGTCATTACAGTTTCTGGCAGCTTACAGGTGTTCATTTTTATATGCGAACCCAATGCATTTGGTGTGTTATCTGCCTGTGGCGACTTATCTGCCTGTGGCGAGTTATTCGCCTGTGGCGAGTTATTCGCCTGTGGCATTACTACTAGTCGGGGTCTCTTTTCGTTTCTTCTGAGTGGTGCCCAGTTTCTTCTCGAGTAGCTGATATTTGACCTGGCCTGTAGAAGTAGTATGAGCAACAAGACCCTTTATCTCAGTAATCTGCTCTATAGAAAAATCATAGGTGACTGCAGCCTTGCTACTCAAAAGCTTCCTATCAAGTCCCTTGCACAGAAGCTTGAATAATGCATCAGAATCCTCGTCACTGAGTGTGAGCTTGAGCTTCTCACGTGCCACGTATTCGCGAAGGCGTCCAATACGGAGTCCGCGCTCTAGCTTATGCCACGGTCTCTTTAAGGCATTTATGGCATCATTATTTAGGGTTTGAAAGGTTTTCTCAGAAAATCCAAGTGCAACTGCACCACTCATATCTAAGGCATTAAATGTATTCCGCTGTGTTTTATTTCTAGCCTCGTCACTCATTCTATAGATAGATATAACGAATCCCTTAGATAGAAAGTAATACATCTAGGCCTTGATAAGGAAGATTAGCAGATTTCCAAAAATGCTCTCTAAAGACAGGGCATGTCCATAAGGCAGCAGGGATTTTGAATACTCGCCAGACATCCTCCTGAGCTTTCAGCGGGTCAATCTCATCCCACATGTAAAACTCACTTAGGTTTACCCCTGGGTCAATAGATGCAAGAATTAAGCCAGCCTGCCTTTTCAGTGCTAAGACTGGAAAGCCATTCTCCTTCAACATCTTTAGAATAGCCTTATCCTTGTCCTTATCATCTACGCTCCACATTTCGCGACCCCCTGAGCACAAGAAAATTCCTAGCTTGAACCAATTAGGGTCAGTAGTATTCCAAAAATACGGTGCGAGTATCATCTATATAACTAATCCATTAGAGTTTAGATGTCTGTTAGTATCCCTACCGTAAAAATTTCGGCGGTTCCCTTACCCCAATTTATTCCGCGTTCTCGTCGTGAAGAGGTTACGCGTGATACAGCAAATGCAAGAAATCTAGAGCTTCAGAGGTCTTCTGCGCCTATCCAACAGGCCTTCTTCCGGCCAGAGCCATCAACATCTGGCTTTGGTCCGAAAGTTGCTATACAATATAATGACCAGAATGGAATAACATCCAGAAGCCAGCAACCTTTTTCAACCCCTTCACCCGCCTTTGACCCCGCAGGACCCAAGTTAGTCGGTAATGTATTTTTTGACCAATATGCTCCAGAATATGATGCACGAAATGTTGTGCGTGAGCTTCGTGCAGCAGTGAAGGAAAATAAGTCGGTGCGTGGAGAAGAGGAGTCAAAGCGTATTTTATCACGGGGATTCTCAAGTCGTTATGTTCCAGAAGGATATGCAGAGCAGCAACAATTAAATAGTTTACAGGCATTCGAACAACTTAGACCAAAAATAGATGATGTTTCCAAACAATATAGGAATTTTGAATAAGGGTTTTGGCGGAGGCAACAATAATTTCTCCTGAATAAGTATAATATGGCCTGCACAAGATATGGTGGCGCAAGAAAGGGCTCTAAGAGACGTGGAACTCGCAAGGTTTCAAAGTGGACTGCATTTGTAAAGAAGATTTACCTTCAGATGAAGAAGAAGAATAAGGATGCGAAGCTTGGTGATGCCATGAAGGAGGCTTCCAGGCGTAAGAACGAGATGTAGGCTTTTTTATTAGCGAATCTCTTAAAAAGCTAGAGAACCCTAAATATTTTTGCTAGCTTTTTTAAAAAGCTTATTTGTGCTAGCTTTTTTAAAAATTTAAACCTTAAAGGCAATATAATACACACCTGTATTTTATTGCCTTTAATTAAGATGCTAGCCGAAGGACTAGTGCTATTAAGTGAAATCACATTATCCGCCTACCCTATTCTAATCAAGGCAGTCCCCACAAATCTATGGACCCAAATTGTTTCTAGATTACTTGTTTATTCAGTCATGGCATCATCCGCCATGGTCGCCACAGGTAATTCAAAACAATTCGCTACTATTTCCTGGCGTAATATGGCGGGTGCAGGCCTTTTGAATTTGGCACATATTAGCGCAAGCTACAAGGCATTCAGTGACTTATCACCAGGAAATGCCATGGCTATCTTCTATACCTACCCTATCTGGAATATCATTGGGGCCTGGTTTTTACTAGGTGAAGTAATTCCCTTGGCCTCGATACCCTGGATTCTTCTGGCTCTGGTCGGCATGATTCTTGTGGTGCATCCTGAGAAGGGCAGCATACTAGACCTAGAGAAACCCCTTGGAACTCTGAGCGCCTTGCTAGCAGCACTAACAGAAACCGCCATCTACTTCTATTTCAAGCTAATGAAGGAGAAAGAAGGAGGATTCAAGGGACTCTTTGAGCTCTATGGCGGTGCTGGACTCTGGATGCTACCTGCAGTGGTTGCAGGGTTTACTGGGATGAAGCCAGCGGGCCTTGAAATTCCCAAGGTGGATTTATCTTGGAAGGTCTGGCTACCTATGATTCTCTTCAATACCTTCATTGGTTTCACGGGTTACTCGATGAGAGTTACCGCAATTCCGCTGATATCTACGGCTGTATTCAGTATGCTGAGTTTCTTTGGAGTTGTTGCAGCCTTTGTCTTTGGTTACTTATTCAATGGTGAGAAACCAACGGCTATGGGGGCAGTTGGGGCTTTAATGATTACAGTGGCGAATGTGGTTTTATTGTCAAAATAATTGGATAAAGTAGAATGGGTGACTGTGATATATTCTTAAATTTACTAAGTATATGTGATGCTATCCATGATTTTAAAACAGAATATCCTAAAGTTAAAAAAAGTTTTGATATAATATTAAATGGTCTTAAATGTCATTCAATAGGAGATATTGATGAAAAATATATAAAATATACTGAAGATAGTTTAATACAAGAATACCTCGGTTATGAAAATATTAATTATCTTATTGGTGATTTAGAATCAAATAGATATGTTAAAGATATTGAAATATTTAATAAGCCATATAATGTAAAATTATTACATATACGCAGAGGTGGTATAATAAAATATTTAGATCACATGAGTTATATACGTGAAGAAGAACTTATACATTTTTTTGGAAGTGAAAATGTAAATATATTATATGATGCAGGAATTAATGCTTTAAAGGTATTCTCTACTGTAAATAAAGAACGATTACGTATCAATCAAGTTATAAATAGGGAATTTATGAATGATTCTGCAACTGGAAAATCAACAAGTGAACTTGAAACAGTGGGTCAATTAATTGATACAGAAGAGGATACAATCGTATATGATAAAACAAGTATGTTTAATACAAAATATATATTAGCTCTTGATAAATTAAAGACTGATAGATTAAAACAAATGGATATACATTTTACGATTAAAGATAAAGAAGAATTATTATATGAATCAGAGCATGGTAGCTGGAATAGTAGGCCATCATGCATTGATTATTTAGAAAAATCCCAATATAAAAATGATGTAATTTATCAAATTAAACGCTCAGGTGACTGGTTACAGGCTTTATCATGTTTAGATACAGTGAGGGAATATAATAAGAAAAAGGAAGATTTAGGTAAAATTATACTAATGACATTTGATAGAGTATTACTTATCTATGCATTATTTTTAGGATTAGATGTACTTTTTACAAATAAAGATCAGGAAGTTGTTTTATTTAAATCAAAAGTAACACCTCCACCTCAAGATGTAATACCATTACCAATTCCTGTTGCCAGGAAACCATCCGAAATACCATATTATTCTAGATTAGAAAGATATTTAACAGAATTAGAAAAAGCAAGGGATATAATGGCATCAAATGATGAACAAACAGATAAAATTTTAAAAGAATTAAATAATAAAGAGGAAAATGAAAAATATTCTCAATGGTGGTCAAAAGAAGGGAAATTATTTAGATCATTATTATCTAAAATAAGAGAAATAAAAGAATATTTTTCTAATATAAAAAAACGTAATGGTAGTGCTTTTATGGCACCTGAAATAAAACCTATTCCAGAGATTCCTCTGTATAATAGACTTATACATAAATCATCGTCAAAAAAAGGTGGCTCAGCAAATCCCTCAAAGAAACTCTGTAATGACTATCTAACCGAACTAAGGCTAAGTATAGAATGCTTTGATTCTGAAGAAAATCCAGATTACAACTACTACGAAAAAACCGCCTTCATTGTCCTAGCCTGTCTCAATGAATATAGAACCTCTGTAAATGTCTATGAACAAATGCAAGCAATTCTTTTTGATATTCTGCCATCAATAGAAGGATATATCAAGTGCAAGGAACCTGAGATACAGCAGTTTTTTGGAGGCGACGACTACACAGCAGATTGTACCAGTTACGCAGCGAGAAATATAGCCCTGCATTCTCTTGGGCTCAGAACAGGAAAAATAGAGTCACTGGGGAATAGAGCAAAACATTCAGTCAAGATTTCTCCATCGGCTGTAGATTTCTATAAGAGGGCTGAGAAACATCTAGAAAAAAGCACTTTTGAAGAACGGAAATCATGGATAATAGAGCAACTACAGGCGTATCAGTCATTCATGCATCCTAGCTCAAAGAGGGCTTCTGCCACACGCAAGGCTTCAGCTAGTCGCAAGGCTTCAGCCAGTCGCAAGGCTTCAGCTAGGGCTTCTGCCAAAGCAATACGCGTAGGCGGCTCTAAAACTCGTCGTAAATCAAGAAAATAAGTGTTTCATACCTTGTATTCCTTGTAGAACCGTTTTAATTGGAATGGATAGACTTACCGATGTAGAACCAATCATTGTAGATGCTTGGATTCTATGTTCATTTATTGAAATATTAGCACCCTGTTGCTCAGCACCAGTAGTTCCTAGACCATGCTGCTGCTTGAATTTCACCATATTCTGAGTGCGCATGGACAGATTACATGTTGCACAGATAGGTCTCAGATTCTCCACGGTTGTCGGACCTCCATCAGCCTCTGAAATCACGTGACCACAATGAAATGAATTCATCTTGATATCATTTACGCCACAACAGAGACACTTAGTTTTAGCTATGTGGTCACCGACCCACTTGGCCCATGTGAGGTCTTTCAGAATTTTTGGAATGTTTTTCTTGGGCATACTTCTATTCCCGGATAAATTATATGCGTATAATAGATGCCAGGAAGCAAACCAGTCGCCATTTCCAGCACTATAGTTTACCGCCCTAAAGGCTGGGTGGGTCCAGTAACAACTACTCCAAGTAAGGGAAAAAAGGGAAAGAAAGGAGGAAGAAGAACCCTTAAGCGTAAAACACGTAAGGCTCGTTATTCTAGAAGGCATTAATGATTTATACTATTTAAAAAAAGCTTGACAAAGAGCAGCCATGGCCCAGTGCCCCATATGTCTAGATGAATTTAAAGTTGATGAAGCCCATATACCAGATTTACAATGTAAGTGTGCTCTTATAGTTCACTTAGATTGCTGGATACCATGGTCCGGTGGATGCCTATATTGCCGCGAAGAACTTGAAGAGTATGAAGAACCAATAGTTATAGTCAGGCAGTATGTAAATCCAGGAATTCGTTATGTTCATCCAGCTGATGCTGTATGCATTGTTACTGCGATTATGGTAGTATATTTTCTCATTATTTTAATCTACGATATATAAAAATGCCCTGGATTCCTCCAGAGAATTGGATTACAATCGGGCAATACAGAACAGCACCACTTCCTATAAGGCCAATTGTCCCACCTATCAAAAAGGGCTCATCAACTAAAAAAATACTTGAACTAATTGCAAATAACTCCGGTCTAAATAAGGCTCTTCAATCTAAGGCAGATGGGCCTAATGATGGCAAAACTTTACATTGAATCACATGACCCTCCGCCAGTGAATGTGGTTAAGGGAATCACAGTATACTATGCAGGCAAAGAACATACACTATATTCCACGGTAGTTCTTTCTGAGGGGTTAGAAGTGTATCTAATTCAGGATGGGAATACAGCTATAGAGTTATCATATCCAGCAGAAGATAAGGTTGTATTTTCCCTGAGGGATAATCTGATTCATTTTATAGTGATTAGTGAAGCGATGCATGAGGGGCAACAGAAGCAAGAAGGTCAAAAGTCACTAATAAAGACTGATTCTATAAGATACCCGTGGATTTCATCATTTGATGGTGTTCGTGTGTCTAGAATGTCCGAGGAAGAATATAAGGAATATAAGGAAACATGGCTTTCCAGGTCAATATTTTTTACGGGTTAAAGTAGGTATGGCAAAGACACGGAGAGTTAAAAAGGCTAGAAGGGCTAGAAGGGCTACAAAGACTAGAGCTAGAAGAGGCGGTGGTGAATCATGCTATGGAAATAATAGTAATGGTAAGCATACAACGTGGTCATGTTCAACTGCATGTGGAGAAAAGGAAACATGTGAACCAGTAGATTAGGTGAAAAATTTGAATATTACATTATTTAGTAATACAATTACTAAATACTAGAATATGTCCTTGAAACCAGAAGAAAAAGTCCTATTGAATCATATTCATTTAGGAAAAACATTTGAGGAAATTGCACGGATTCAAAAGCAACCGGTTGGGAATATTGAGTCTAGGCTAAAAAAGATTGCTGCTTGTCTATATTTAAAAGATAATATGCCGTATGAGAAAGTGGAGGAACTAACAGGAATTAAGAAGAACAAGCTGATAGTTAATCGGTGTCAGAAATTATCAGAAATGACTGGGATGCCAAAGATTGATGCAAAGGAACCTGAGCATGAGCCTATTGCGGAACCTGAGCCTGAGCCTGAGCCTGAGCCTAAGCCTTTATCATTAGTTATACCTATACAAATAATCACAAATGAAAATCCGTTTAGTCCAGATGCAATATCAACCCTACTTAGCTCGAGTCTAAGGCGAGGATTATTTACGACTGCCAGCATTAGCTAAAAACCCTGGGCCTGGGCCATTAGTAATAGCATAATTTATTTTTACCGGACCTTCGCTCGCAGGTATTTCTACTTCTTCATACTTGTTAATAACGACTTTCTTCAGACCCTGCACTATTTCAGGGTGAGAAACATCAGTAATATCCTTGAATCTTAACTTATACTTGGCCAAAATAGAATCTGGAACTGCAGGAGAAATTTCCATCAAGCGCTCAATCTGGTCTCTCGTAATTTTCAGAATATCCTTTGCCGCAACACGCTCAACCTTGGGTAAACTTAATTCAATGGCAAGAAACTTTGAAATTTTCTGATATTGAATGGAAGAAATACGATGAGCCTCTGTTCTCTTAGCCCATGCAAAGTAGGAGCCAAGAGTTGATAAGATACCAGTGAATAAGCTCACTAAACCAAGAGCAATAGAAGATACCTGGGGGTTTGTAAATATTGTTTGAGAGCTACCTGATAAGAAACCATTCACTGTGCTGAGAATAATTACCGGAAGGGCAATGCAATTTGTGTGGACAGAGAAATATTTTTCACATTCTGTATGAAGCCAGGATAAACCCGCACTTCGTTCTGCTTCTTCAGCTACCAGAACTTCAAGAGAATCATTCCATGAAATGGTTGGTTCAGTGTTATCATCCATTCTATTTAGGGTCGATGTTTTTACTAGGAGGGTTTGCTGGCTTTTCTTTCTTACTGGCTTTTTCTTTTTTGCTAGCTTTTCTTTCTTACTAGCTTTTCTTTCTTGCTAGCTTTTCTTTCTTGCTAGTTTTTTCTTTTTTGCTAGCTTTTTTTCCAAAAAAGCTAATCGAAGCCAACATTAATTTCAACGTCGCGCCTGCATAAGGTTTGAGGAGGAGAATTCTGAAATGCAGTGCGCACCCGCTTAGATTTAGAATCTTCTGCAGTTGCAGTCTCATTGGAAGAATTTGTCGTATTTCGCGTAGACCTAGAGCGACTTAGTTGCTTCATATGGGTATTCATTTCACCTTCAACGGTCACACGATGTTTCTTCAAATATTCAATTACATTTTTTTCGATAGCCCATCTGAAAAAGTTTAATTTCCCCACAGTTGTTACAAACTGCTCTGTTCCAGGAAGTGAAAACATAATTCGCTCTCTCCTGCAAAAGGGGTCAAAGAGTTTCTTGGAATATGCCTTCAGCTGACTCTTATAACTCATATATACCATAAATTCCTGGCCACCCAGAATATAACCAATTGTATGTCTCTTAGCATAATTGGTGACAAACCAGTCAATAAGTCTGAGGCTGATTATACTAGTTCCTTGTAATAATTCCATAATTTCTGCTAAATCAGTTCTTTGAGAATAAAATGTCTGAAGACTCATAATAATAAGCTCTTGTTTGCAATGTATCTTACGCTTTCTTGTCTGAGTATCAGGAACGGTGCTTTCTATAGCTTCACTTGCCATAGGCGCTACCCTTGCTAAAGGCGCCAGGCTCGCAGTATCCCTTGCACTTATTAGAGTATCCATATACTATGTTGTTTTAGCAATTTCTTAAGTCTTGCTTCAGAATAGATATGTTCGGTGGTGGACACGATCCAAATGTTAGTCTTCTTCCGGATAACCTTAATGCAAAAATAATGCCTGTGCAAGGTGGAGGAGGTCTACAAGGCTCACATATTGTGCAAAAAGGGTGGCAATCAGTTCCTATTATAATTGAGAGTGTAGCCGAATATAAACCAGTTATACCACACGGTGCACTAAAGAAGTTTCAAGCACGATGGCGTCAAACTCTAGGCCCAAGTATTCCTTCACGCCGAAAGCCACGCCAAGACCCTCATGTAATTATTGGAATCTTAAATGTGATTGATACGAATGTATTTATAGTAGCACCCTTACGAGGGGATGAAGATGCAGCAAGGAAAGTATTAGGATGGGCAAGTGATTTACTTCAATCTGATCCAATTGCCCATATTATATTCATGGGTCCAACCTCTGGAGAAAGTCCTTCATTTATTCAGAATGCAGTAACTTCTCTAGTTGCTCTTTATCCAGGTCATGCAATTCATATTTCAGAAAAGGAAAGCACTATACCATCTTTAGATGGAATTCTATTACATGCAGTTCCTGATACCAGTAAACAAGTTGCACTTGGATTTATACCTAACCATGAGAATGTTTATCAGCGTTCATCGAGGGCCTTAGGGAGCCTAACAGTTGAAACCTTGAGAATACCATTTTCCAAAATGAGGGAGGTGGATAAAAGTGATTCTATATATAGCCTTGAGATTGAGAATCCTAAAACAATTAAGGCACGTAATAAGGATTTAGATATAACAAATATTAATACTGACGTAACACTCAAGCCTGTTCCCGGCTGGGTTACAAGGATTGTATTTGGAGAAGGTAACATGATGGGAGGTGGAGCTGGAGCTACCCCTGCTGCTGGGACTCCTGCTACTGTTCCTGGAACTCCTGCTACTGTTCCTGGAACTCCTGCTCCTGATGCTGCTGCTCCTGCAGCTGCAGCTGCTGCTACTACTACTGATACTACTACTGATACTACTACTACTACTACTGATACTACTGCTACTACTGCTACTACTCCTGCTGCTGCAGCTGCTGCTACTACTACTACTGATACTACTATTGCTAAAACTGATTCAGGTACAGCACCTGTGCAAGGAGAAATGATTGAAGTAAATCTTGGTGGCACTACATATACTATACGCAAACCAAACGATACAGTAACTGCAGATTGGAAATCAGGAAAATTTGTAGGAGATGAGGTGAAATTATTAACAGAAAAGGGATTCAAATATTCAAACGATATTTATGAAAAATTGCTAGGAGGTCTAGCAAATCACCATTGTGATTCAGATATGAATATTCAATTAAAAGATGAATGTTATGTATTTCGATATTTAATGGCGGCTGAAAAGCTGCGCAGAGTGAATTCAATTAATTCTAAACAAAATAATACTAGGAGTAATTCACCTGAGACTAGCTCATCAGGCTCATCAGGCTCATCAAGCTCATCAGGCTCATCAGGCTCATCAGGCTCATCAGGCTCATCAGGTTCATCAGGTTCATCAGGTTCATCAGGTTCATCAGGCTCATCAGGCTCATCAGTAGACCATGTGACTTCAAAATCCTCTACCCCTGCGACTTTGAACGCTCCTGCCCTTACTTATTGGCAACGTATGACTGGACAAAAGCCTGCAGTTCGAGCTCCAACCCTTGAGGAATTAATTTCTTCTATTAAAACGAATGCTAAATATGCAGAAGATGCTGCAACAAAAGCAGAAGCTGCAGCTACTCAAGGAGATCTTGAATTAAAAAATGCCACACAAGCACAAAGCGATGACCCTAGTAAGAATGGGGTAAATGAGGAAGTAGCTAAGTCCAAACATCGCTCTGACACTATAAGGGCACATGCAACCAAAATAAGGGAAGCTGTGAATAAAGTATCTGACCTTGCAGCAAATTCGCTTATACATAGGAATGATATGAAATTACTAACAGAAGCAGAGAATAATATTAAAACTTTATGTGATACTATTAAAAAAGAAGAAGAAAGTCTAAATAAAATAGTAAATCCAACAGTAATTCCAGTCCAGGATCCTGCAATATTAAAAGAGCTTATACCACTTCAAGAAAAGAAACCAAAACGAAGATTCGTTAATGGTGTATATAATCAAGGGCAGTGGAATTCGTATGAAACACAATATAATGACATAAAAACAAAATATGATTCATTTAACACATATAAAATAGAAAGTGAAAAAATTCTTACATACACTGCAGGAAAGCAAAGGGAAGTTAAAGACAGTATAGATGCAATCAAAAAGTCAATATTAATCTTTGATGCTCCTGGAGTTAAAGATACAATAAATAAAGAACTCGATTCTCTATGGAAAATTATGCAGGCACTTATATTAAACCCTAGTCAAGATGCTGCTGAAAAGTATAAAAACGATTTTTATAAGCAACGAAATATACTACAACCGTTATTTCAAGAATTAAATAGAGCTGGCAATATTAATGAAAGAATCGATACTTTAAATATATATACCACTATATTCAATAAGAATATAGCAATTGGACTTATTATTAAAGAGTTTAGAGAAACTACAACTAGAATAAATAATGCAAGGGCTAAAGCTAGTGGAGAATTGATTAGCTTAATACCATTAAAACCACTAGAAGAACTTATAAACATAAATGAAGAACAAGAACAAAAAGCGTTGGGAACTAGTATTAATGATGATTCAATAAAACGAAAAAAGGCCAGAGAATGTGTTAAAGATGCATATAGTAATAGGGTCAATTATAATAAAATTATTGAGGATTATATGAAGAATAGTAAAGAATTATCAGGAATTAAATTTTCTGACGATTCATATAAAAAGATTCCTGCAAAGATTAAATTGGATATAAAAAATATAGAAACTTTAAATAATAAAATTCCAAAAGGTGATGAAACTATAGAAGCTATTAGGGCATTATATACAGAGAAACTAAGGAATCTTAATGAATACTTGATAAAATTAGAAACAAGTAAGAATCAAGAAGAAGTTGAAATGAGATTAACTATTCATTTAGAAAAAATTCGGGAGTTAAATAATTTATTAAATGATGATATTGAAACTTCAAATACTCTTGTTACTATATTAAATGACACAGAATTGAACTTAATCGATAAGTGTGTAAGATTAAATTCGGTATATGATACAAAAGAAAAAACTAGATTAGACAAGAAACAAGTCAAGGACCAACAAGTTAAGGAAATATCTGAACGAAATAATAGAATTAAGGAGGAGTTTTCAAGAGCAAAAGATGCAGAATTACTGGCAAAATCTGAGCTAGATATGTCTAGAGTAAAAGTAGAAAAATTAATTACTGAAGCAACATCTACAAAGGCTGATGCAGATGGAAATCCGACTGCTCGACTTAAGGAAAAGGCGCAAGCTGCATTAGATGCGCTTAAGGTTGCAATAAATGATGTTGAAACTGCAAGCGCTAAATATTTACGAACGAAAATAGAAAGAGAGTTAAGTGAATTAAATGTTAATTCTAATGAAAAGAATATTGCTAAAGATGCAGAAATTGCTGCTAAAGAAAAGCAAACTATTAGTAATAAAGAAACTACTGAAAAACTTTCTGAAGAAAATCTTAGTATTAAACAGTTGCAAGATGAGTATACTAATATTCTAAATAACTATTATAAAAATAAAATTTTGAAAAAATTACATGAATTTTCTAAAATGTCCTCCATTTATTATAGTAATGAACTTGAGGAAAAAATTAAAGGGGGAACTAGTTTAAAAGCTAAATATTTAAAATATCTTACTGACACTAAGGAAGCTGAAATAAAAAAGAAGGACAAAGAAGAGGGAGAAGAAAACGCACAAGAAGCAAGTGTTCAAGGTTATAATAATGAGCGTGCAGAATTTAATGTTAAAAAATATGATGAATTAAAGGCAATATATAATACTATGCTAGATATACGTATAAAGTATTCTAATGATGCTATGGCATTATCTGAAAGCAAATTATTAATAGCAATGGACAATTTAAAATTAGCAGAAAAGGGGACTCCTGAAGCAATTGAAAAAAGAAAGAAAGAATTAGAAGTAGCAGAAGAACACTCTAAAAAAGCCTATGCCTTTCAATTTAAATGGGCAAATTTTAAACATACAAATGAATCTGATGAAAAATATACTAAAAATCTATGCGATTTATTCTTAAGTACACTAGAAAGAAAAGCACATGAACAATATATGGTATTATTGCGTAAAATTCAACTAGAAAAACAAGAAGAAAAAAATACAGAATCTACATCAACCGAATCGTTTTATAAAGGAGCCCTTGGTAAACTAAATATTGACTCCTCATTTAAATTAGATGATGGAAAGAAGGAAAGCCTTGAACTTCTAGGAAACTATATACAGGCTGATATAAATGAAGAAAATGAGGAACTCAATAGAGAAAATAAAACTGAAACAAGACTCCGTAATATTGAGGAGTCTTTTATAACTGCTGGCGATGCATGGTTAGAGCCATACACGAAAAAATATAAACGAGAAATGACAATTAGGGCAAAATCTGCTGAACTTATACGATTATTTAAGGCATTTGAAGAAGCTACTGCAGCCTATAATGACGCGGTTGCAATTTTAAGAAAATTAGAAATCGAGAAAGGTGTTTCCACTGGAGTGCCAGTGTCGCCTGGAGTGCCAGTGTCGCCTGCAGCAGCAGCTGCACCGCAAAAAGGCGGAGAAAATATGTCATTAGAAGAAGCTAAAGCAAAAGTTGAAGAATTAAGAATAAAGATGGAAGAAGCAAGAAGAAAGTTTGAGGATGCAAACCGTGAACAAGAACTTAGAGTTAAAGAAAGTATTAAACAAGATATAGATGATGCTATACAAAAAGATGTAAGCGATTTAATGACTGATTTAATGACTCGTATTGTACCACTTATACAGGATCGTAATCTTACAATTACTACAAAAATTAACGAAATTAAAGGCTTATTAGCAGGGTTAAATCCAGAACAAACCGCAAGTATTACTGCAAAATTAACAGAAATAGGCAAACTAAAAGAAAAGATTGAAAATAGCGTTAATGCAAAATTACAATCTATAGTAACTAAGGCAAATGAGTTTTATGTTTGTAATCCAGATGATAAAGTTGCTAAATTTCAGGATCTAAAAAATGCAATTGAGGAAATAAATCATAATAGTGAAGACGTAGATTTTAAAGAAATAGAAAAATTAAGTAATGAATCACATAGTATATCTACAGGAGTAACTATTGAACAGCAAGCTGCAGCGGCGGCAGCAGCGGCGGCAGCAGCAGCAGCCGCTGTAGCGGTGGCAAACGAGCAAGCAGCAGCAGCGGCAGCAGGGGCACCAGGAACACCACTAACACAACAGCAACCCGCGGGACCAGCAGGAACACCAGCGGCAGCAGGAACACCAGGAACAGCAGCGGCAGCAGGAACAGCAGCAGCAGCGGCAGCAGGAACACCAGCGGCACCAGTAACACCACCACCACCCCCGCTAACACCAGAGGAGCAAGCTGCAAAAGATGCCGCAGAAGCTGAGGCAGCACGACTTGCTGCAGAAGCTGAGGCAGCACGAGTTGCTGCAGAAGCTGAGGCAGCACGACTTGCTGCAGAAGCAGCCGCACAAGCTGAGGCAGCACGAGTTGCTGCAGAAGCTGAGGCAGCACGAGTTGCTGCAGAACAGGTAAAGCTGATGGCTGATAAACAAATTGTAACAGATGCACTTACTAGTGCAATAAGCAAAATAGATACTGGTAATTCTCGTGCCCTTTTAATAGGTTTTGATACATATAAAGACAAAAGTAAAACCGCAAAAGAACATCTACAAAACGTAATTGGTCAGAATGAACATGTGGAGATAAATAATAAGAACAATGAATTAGATGCAGCAATTACAAATATAGAGAGGGAGGTACTTGAGATTACAGCAAAAGAAGAAGTAGTTAGGAATACGATTGCTAAAATTCGCAATGAGCCTGATATTCAATCTCAACTTTCTTCATTACCCAGCCTTGTAACCGAAACAAATGCTGCAACTCAAGCATTTGAAACTAAGAAGGACTATATAAATGGACAAATTAAAGTGGTAAATGACAACTTTAACGAAATTAATAGAATTTTTGGAGAATATGAAACTCGAGTGGGTCCAGTTGAAGTTAAATTAATAGAAATAGTTAATTATGACAACGAAATAAAGAAGCATATAACAACTACCGATGTTCCAGCAGCATATTCAACCGAATATAGAACACTAACTGATAATTTGACATACGATATCAAGTCAAAAGATAATATTAAAAAAAAGGTATTTCATATAGAACAGGCAATTAAAAGATATATAGACATATTTAATACATTTAAAGGAACCCAAGAGACTCTATTATGTAATAAACTAAAAGAGGAGATTCAACTTACTCCTCCTAATACGGAAAATACTTTAATTAATTGTTTAAAGATGATAGATACAATCGATGGAACTCAACAATTCCAGGTAAATATCACAAATATTTCAGCCATTCTTGCCGACATGGAAAAATTAGCTAAAACAAACATACCAGGAATTAAAACGGAAAATACTGAACTAAAAAGAGAATTTTATTCAATTAATAAAAAATTAAATCCAATAATATATGGAATAAATCTAAAAATAAAAAAACTTGAAACTATGTCTAATTATAGTAGAGATGCAAAGGCGCGATTAGGCGTAGCAAATATAAAAACTAATGTAGCTGTGCAAGCGGCCATTAAAGAGATTAATACAGAATATACGAAAGACATTACCCCCCCTGATAGCCCTGATGAATATACTGCAAAGCTTAATACTATTAAAGCTGCAGCACTGGCTGCTGCAGCTATTGCGGACCCTCTTCCTGCTCCTGCTGCTCCTGCTGCTACTCCTGCTGCTGCTCGTCGAGGGGGGATTTTTGGATTTTTTGGACGTGGAGGTGGTAAAGGAGCTTCCAAGAAACGTCGAACAAGTAACAATGTAACAAGGAAGAAGACATAAATTCATTAGTTATCTTTAAAAGACAATGAATGAATTTGTTAAGACTGCAAGGATAAGTCTTAGTTTGATTTTTATAGACGCTTTTTTTAAAAAAGCGATTTATAAACTAATTTTTTGGTTCGCTTTTTTTTAAAAAAGCGATTTAGCCCCTAGGGAGCCGGCTTTGCCGGCAAACCCAGCGGGTCTTTAGCCCCTAGGGAAGCCCACTAGGTTGGCACCCAGGCCAAAGCCAGCGCCCTGGCGAGCAGTCACGGCAATAGAAGGGGTAAAGGTGTCAAGCACTGCAAAGGTGGCAAAGGCAGCCGTGCCAATGGTGAGAATCTCACCAAAGTTGGGCTTCTTGGGGTTGAGCACTAGCACGGCAACAAAGGCCACCACTAGGCCCTCAATTAAATACTTGAGAACAGAGGTTAAAAGGTCACCAAGGGAAAAGTCCATCTTATACTTGTCCCCTAGATTTTTTGTGCGTCAGATACTTTAAGAGAAATTGTAATGAAGAATCATAGAAAATGTCCGCCCCAAGAGAAGATTTCCTAGAGGAAGACCCTGAAATTCGCAGCCAAAAGTTTGTGCTCCTATCCTTCCTAAGTCCGGAAAATGTCTTAGACAGCAAGGATCAATTCTTTTTTGGTGAATTTGTAAAGCAGTATGAGATTGACTATAAGATTCGCAATTTAGAGACCTTTCTTGTTTCCGTTGTCCGGGGGATTAATGAAAAGTTAACCAAGGAATCTGATAAGATGGATGCATCTGGTGCAGACCTTAGCGGAGTTGCAGGCACCGCCCTTGCAGAGGCTGCATCCCTTTGCCGTAAGTCTCGTCTAAATATTGGCAGCATCCTGGAAACCTACTCTGGCTACGTGAAGGAGAATGATGCAAATATCAAGAAAACAACGATTAAGGAGGCATATGACGATTTTATGTTCAAGAATCAGACTAAGCTCGAGGAAGCATTCTTTACTAAGAATGAATTCAGGACCTCTATTCGCGGGCTCAAGGTCCGGGGAGTCACTGGAACGCATGGTGAGGCTGTAGCCATGTCTAAGAAGCTCCAGCGTAATGATACTATTCACAATATCTTCCTTGGCGAGGTGGGGAAGTGGCTTCCCTGGGATCCTAAGCCCCACCAGGTTCAGGATCAGGAATACGCAGAAGACCAACTTAATACGCTAATGAAGCGCTATAAGGATAATGAGGACGCGCGCGACAAGTTCGTGAGCGAGCAGCGCCAGGAGCAGTCTCGTGGTGCAAAGAAGGGTCCTGTAATTTCAAGCTCTGATGGCAACCCCATATCCGGAGAGTCATCAGAAGGTTGGGGGGCGATGTTTGGAGCTGCACCTGACCTAGCAATTCAGAGAAAGCAAGATGCTGAAAGCTCAGGCTCCGCTAATGCCACTGCCACAAGCACTAATGTCACTGATTTATCGGGCGCAACAAATTAATCAAGCAACATTCCAATCTGATTATATGCTGCACCCTGGTCTAGTGCGGCAATATTTATACAATTATTACCCTGGCAGAAGGTTCCTTCAGGACAAGGATTCTCCTTCCTAGCGCAAGGCGCATTCAAACCATTACATTCCTTTGCTGTGCATGAAGACATATCAACGGAAGGCACTACAGTTCCCATAAATCCCTCAGAGCAGAATCCATTTGCACATTTCTGACCCATAGGACAATGGTTATTTGCGAGGCATGGAAGCTTTGCAGAACTACCACGCATCCTTGGAGCATAACTTCTAGACTTGGAAAAATGCACAACTACAAATCCTATAATTGCACCTGCTAGAAATGTTCCTAGAATAACAGGTAACTTCATTCTTTCTGAATTAGAAGAAGAATTTAGAATTAGGGGTAGACTGGTAATTCATTAGATGGAAGAATAGGTTGTCTAGTAGGTCCACAAAATCCATTATAACACTCTAGACCTGGTTGGCATATAGGTAAATCTACACCACATCTTACACCGGGCATACCTGCCTTAAATCCTTCACTTGAATTAATCCATGGTGCAACAATTAAAAAAAATCCAATAAATAAAATGATAAGCATAAATGCAATTTCAGGAGCACCCATTATCTATTACTAGTATTTGAAATATAATCATTATAAAATGCGGCATCCATTGCATATTGTATAAGGTCACTATACCGCGGCGATACCCATAAATCCATGTGTCCATTATTTACAAAGGTCTTTGATGGTATAATCATAAATGCTGAAAATAAAAAATAAATATCTCCTTCTAGCCTACCCATAGCAATCCACGGAGTCTTTCCTGGTTCACCTGCTCGAATCCAATAATATTCCTGAATTGTATGAGGAAAGGTATCTGGATAAGTCCCCAAGTAAACTTCAGGTGCCGTATGAATCTTCCGCAAAATACGGTCTAATGGATACCCATGCACATCTCCAAAAAATACTAGAGGAAACATAATATCTGCATCATCTATACTATCTGATTTGCGAATTATTAGAATTCGTGAATCAGACATCTAAATAATAAATAGTAAATTCCTACATGGAAGATTACGTAGAACGAATTTTTCACGTATTCAAGAGTATTAGTTTATCTAAACATATTTACAACGGTGAAGGTAAAATATTAGATTTATGTCGCAGTCAACTGGACCCTTTCGTATACGGAGCATTAAATGATCTATACGGTAAACAATTGAAAGAATTCTGGAATACTTCTACGATTCCCTATAGTTCCGATAAGGCGATTTGCATTGTAGAACGTAGATGCCATCCTAATTTAGAATTCTGTCTTCATAATGCTGCATATTTTGCTAGAGGATTTTCCCTGCATATTTTCTGTAGCAGTGCAAATAAGAATTTTATAGAGGCCATATGCGGAAATCAGTTACCTAATATTCACTTACACGAAATATTTGAACATATTGGAACACCAGAACAAGGACGTTTTGAATATAATGAATTACTAAAATCCTCTTTCTTTTGGAACTCAATTGAAGAAGAGCATGTAATTACAATTGAAACTGATTCATACTTTCTAGATTTCATACCAGAATCTATATATGAGTATGATTACGTTGCATCAAAGTGGCCATGGGCTCGAGAAGAACCTGGGGGTGGAGGACTATCTTATAGAAAAACGAAACTCATGAAGGAAATCATTCATTCCAATAGTATAAAGATAACTGATCATAAAATGCAAGATACATATGCTGCAGCTGGTATGAAACTGTTAAACGCTAAAATACCAGATGAAAAGGAATCATATAAATATTTTGTAGAAGCATCTGCTTCTAATTATGCATGTGGTGTTCATCAATGGTGGTCATGTATTTGGAATGTATCCGATGAAGAAATAATGATAGTAATAAATCTATATCTTAGATTAAATATAGTCTAAAAAAACTTCAATCTCTTCCCTGGTGCTAAATAAAGCGGCGCATTCTCCTTAATTTCAAATGCATCTACCCATTCCTGAAACTGCGGAACTATACGGTCAACGCGATCTTCTGCAAGCCCATGAACACTTTCATCCATTGAATATAAGAGGGCTTTCTTTCTAGATAAGGTAGCCCATGTTCTCGCATAAGCAATAAAGAACTGCCTATGCGCCTCCTTTTTCTCGGCATCGGTTGCAGCTCGCTGGGCTAATTCAAGATTTAGACTATGCAAGGAAATCTTAAGACCACCAAGGTCCGCCCAATCCTCGCTAAGAGTTTTCTTACCATTTAACTTCTTGCCAAAATGCTTAAATTTTCCAAAGAATTCTGAAACTCGACGAGTCTGTCGCTTGAACTTGTTACGATTCTTTCTTGTCCATGTCTCCTTAAATTGCCCAGTAGGTGTAAATAGAGACCCCTCTAAATCAAATGCATGTGTAATTTCATGACATATCGTTGCTCCTATACCTCCATGGTTCCATCCTAAGGGAGTCTTCGCATCCGCTGAATAAAATGGATATTCTAAGATTCCCCAAGGCAAGTAAATATCATTAGATTCCTGGAAATACGATGCATTTGTAATAAAACAAGGATAGTCTGAATGCGCCTTATCAAGCGTCTTACCTGTAAGATTCATACTCGACTTAATTCTCGCTGAATTTATAGAGAATACTGTATGCAAAAAACTATCTGGAGTATATCTTACTCGTGGCATTAGAGTAGACCTTGAATTCCCTAAAATGAATTTCATACGATGCAGTTTCTCAATTATTTTACTTTGTGTTTTCTTAGCCATTAATGAGCTATGTCGCATATAATCTATTGCACCATGTTTTAGGCTAGAGACTAATTTCGCAATATTTTTCAAGATATTTACATTGCGATGATGATTAGAATATACGTTACATAATGCATGTGGTAATATGGACTTAATCTGATAAAGCATATATTCTTCCTTTTCTGGCACCTGGGTTACACCTAATATTCCTTTCTGATATAAATCGTAATATGCATCTTTTATTACTGGACGTAAATACGGTGCTGCAACTCGTATAAGGTGCATTGCCATCAATGATACGAGATGCTCTTCTTCAGCCGAAGAGAACCAATCTAGAATAGCCTTAAACCGCTCAAGTGAATTTATAGTCCAAATACGTCGTTCCCATGCACTATCAACATCTAGTCCAGCCATAAATGCAGACCATTCAAAATTAGGCATCCAGGATTTCCATGAGCTACCTCGCCTTGATTCTGCAAGGTGGACGAATGATTTAGAAAAAATCTTAGCTAAAGCTTCCTCGGCTTCTATAGCCTTATGTAAAAAAGGTAAACCAAGCTCTATAGAGCAGGTTGCTATGAATTTTTCATATGCGAGCCATACTACCGATTGTTTAAGTTTTGAATTCAAGTAGTATTTTAGGGGTAATAAGAGCTCACCAGGGGACAAGGTGGCACGCATAAGGAAAGGACTATCTAATTCCCTGCCCACTGAACATTTAATAATAGTTGGTATAGAGCATCGAACCATCCAACCAAAAAATACGCTAATGTCAGTGAGACCCTTAAATGAAATGAGTTCATGAATACAGACTTGCAAATATGATTCTTCAGAATCAATTGTCTTATTTTTCCATATATAGCCTAAAAGTTGTAGATGCTCCCTAGGTGTATGGGGAGTAAGACTAGTTAATTTAAGACTAGAAAGACTATGTATAATAGTTAAAAGTTCTTTATTTATTTTACTTGTTATTTCATCACTTGTACCATAATAACCTTTCGATAAAGGTATTTTATGATTTTCAAACCAGGATTCATTTACTGATAAATAAAAACTCCTCCCTGGATCTTTCTTTAATTCTAACCGGGGCCACTCGTGCGAGGGCATCACTCTGATTTATATGCATATTTTGCCTTAGAGATGAAATACATGATATTGTGTGGTTATTGCGTTTAAAAATCTTGCTTTTTAAAGTTTTTGTAAGAGCATACTGGCGCTCATAAAGAGCTGATTTTGCGATAGGAAGGGCCAGAATTAATAATTTATTCATGGCGTTCTTCCTTCTAAACCTATTGGGGAGTTTTTGCTGGGGTTTCTTAATGAGTTTTTGCACGCTTTTTTCTTAATAAGTTTTTGCACGCTTTTTTCTAAAAAGCGTCTACTGCTTCCAATTCTTCCCGCAATTCAAGCAACTCACAAAGATTGTCATTGGCTCATCTGCAGACCTTGTCTGTAGCTCATAATAGGAGCACAGTTTCTTCTTGCACTGAGAGCAACGGAACCTATCAGTCGCCATGGCCAGATTGCCCTCCAGAATACGCTTATCACGACGAAACTGTTGATCCTTCAGGTCCTTCCAATTCGCAGGATTTAGCTCATAAGGCGTCCATTTACCAATTGAATCAAGGGTAAATTCACCGTCCTTCCAGCGCTCAATCAAACTCTTATTTCCAGCGTATGAGCTGGGCTGGAAATTAGTCAAAATCCGCTTTGCAATCATCTTATATAGCCACTTGAATACATCATGCTCCCACGTTAGAGGAATCATATGTTTCTTTGCATCATCAAGGGCTGCATTATATATACCGCGCTCAAGGTCTCCAATATCATCCTCATCACAATGCTCACTTAGTAGAGAATGAAATAGATTTATCATAGCTGCCCTTGGAGGAACTGTTGTCATTTTAGTTTCTAGCTCTGGCTCTAAGACCGACTTGAACTGGAATTGAAGTTGCTGGGGGTCAATCTTCAGAACTTTTCTACTAATTCTAACACGCGGGGCTTCTTCCTCTTCAATATCAAGAATATCTTCAGTGTCCTCAAGATTATCTTCAAGTGCCTCCTCTTCCAAATCAACCTCTTCTTCAATATCTTCCTCTAACTCATCCTCCTCCTCTTCTTCTAACTCACCCGAGCATGCCTTCTCATAAAACACCTCATAATCTGCTGGGAGAAATGGGTCAATAAATGCAAGGGAGGTATCCCACTTATTCTTGCTTGAATGAGAAATTAAGATAATACTACCATAAATTTCTGAAACCTCACATGGAGGTGGTAACTGGTGCTGAGAAATATCAGACTCCTTTCCAGTTGTATAGCCAAACATTGTAATACGCTTTGGGCCATATGGGTATGATACAAGAAGTGTAGGTGCAACCTTCTTCTTTAAGAAAGTCTGAATATCATTAAGGGAAGGCTTTGCTGCACTATGTTTAATGCGAACAAGCGAAACATCACCATCAGGCTTTAATTCAAGAGCAGAATATGTGCCTGCCATCTATGTAGTATATACCCTAACGCTTAAATCCCAGGCATTCAAATTTAGTAGATGAATTGCGTGAGTCTTATACGACGCAATTGGATAAAGGGACTCTCTATTGAAAGTAATATTACAATAGAGATTTGGGATTCTGGTTCTTATATATACGAAAGATGGCCAGGTGGCGATGTGTGTTGGAAACTAGTATCACGTGAGATAACCCCTACTGGGTTTTCAGAGATTCTTCAGAAGATGCCTGAGTGGTTTTCACCTGGAGAGGTACTACACTGGGAACAGATGCCTTTAGTAATTCAGAGTCCCTTGCAGTATCAGTTGGGGCAGTGGAACGTAGCTGTAGAGGAGCAGCCAGAAGCTCAAGCTCAAGCGAAGCTACAGCTGCAGCTACAGGTGCAAGCGAAACTGCAGCCACAGGCACAAGTGAAGCAACAGGCACAAGCGAAGCTACAGGCACAGGTACAGGTGAAACCACAGGTACAGGTGAAACCACAGGTACAGGTGAAACCACAGGTGCAGGTGAAGCCATTGCAACAGAACTACGGAAAAATGGGCGGAAGGGGAGGCAGAATGCAAGGGCAATTGGAACACATGCGGCATGTGGCAAATAGGGGCGCTGGGATGCAACCGAACCTGCCGGTAGCACAGAAGAATCAAGGGGTGAGAGTATTGCAGAGGACCCAGATGCCAAAGGGCCAGATGCCAAAGGACCAGATGCCAAAGGGCCAGATGCCAAAGGGCCAGGTGCCAGAAGCTCAGATCCATCCACAGAAATAGTGAGACCACCTGATAAATCCTCCGTAACTTTAAGAGATGATTTACCAAAGAAAAAGGAAAACCACGCCATATGCTTATACTAAATATAAATATCTTTAGACCAACCAGAATGGATATACACCTAGTATTTTATTACCTTGGTATTTCAATTGTGTTTCTATCACATATCACAATGGCAATGAATCCAGGCCCAATGCGTATTCACGCATACGTAAATTTATTCGCAGGCGCATGTATTGCATATTACTTTATGAATAAAGAGAGATTTATACAATTTTAGACTGTCCGGCTTAGTGCAAGGGCAAATAAGAACGCCATAATACACTGATTTTTTTCCTATGAATGCCACAGATGTCATTCCGGATTGGTTTATTATTTGGGATCCTAATTGTTCTCGCGGTAGGACTTTGGTTTATGCCAAGGGAGGGATTTACACCACTTAACACATCAACTGCAGCCCCAGTAATTGAGCGTCAACCCATTGTTTACCCTGCACGCAGCGTAGCAACTGGAGGTGTATCAACGCCAAATCAGATGGCGCCTCCTGATGAGATGCGTATGACAAGCCCTGAGGTTGCAAATGACCCTTATGCGCCAAATGAGGAATCTGCAGCTATCCCGGAGCGCCTAAGACACCCTGAGCGCATGTTTCAGCCCGGGCCTGATAATACTACACGTGGAATTGCAGAAGCTTCTGGTATTGCTAGTGAATCCGCATCCCAGGCTGGAAATGCCCTGCAAACATTTACTCCTGAATTTGCTCAAAATGGTGGTGAATTCATGCAAGGAATTATGGCCAATGATACTTCTGAGCCTGGTGGGTATTCGGCATTTTAAGCATTTTAAACCTGCAGGTAAATACTATATACTTATAAATTAAATATATAGTATTTATTGTATCATAATATTTAACGACGCAATGCTCTATACGTATGACGAGCCTTGCGATGCACCTTAGTCTTACGATGCACCTTAGTCTTCTTATTTTTACGCTTTAGCCCATATTTCCTACGACGTGTTCCACCATATTTAGCTAAAGGCTCTGGATCATTGAAATGAAGTGGCTCAGGATCATTTATTGTTTCATCATCATTATTATTATTTCCATATAAATTACTAAATATTTTATCTGCATTTGCTTGGGCCTTTGCATTTGCAGCAGCCCTTGCATTTGCTGCTTCTCTTAAATTTTGACTAGAATTTCCATATATACTAGGATCTTCAGGATATGCCGCACCTAATGCATCAAGATTATTTTCGAATTTTCTTTGTACTTTCATTTTATTTGATAAAGATTTTAAATTTTTAGAAACTATCTTTTTTGTTCTATTTCTAAAAATACCTGGAATCCAGGATGATTTCTTATCAACCCCCTCGAAACCAATTTCTTTTCCATTGCTATTAAATCTTATTCCGGAATTAACTATTGCAGGTTTCCTAGAAAAGAACTTGAACATTCTAATATAGATTAGTTTTAAAATATAGATAGGTTCACATTTTTCTAATCAAGAGAAAGCCTAAACAATCATTATCTAAATAGAATAGAATGCATCCTCGGACTTCGAATAAGACGCATCACTCAGATAAACCCCGCTTTGTAAACCCATCATACCAAGAACGCAATTGGATTCGCACAATACCAGATTCTTACCCTGATATTCTGCGAGCCCCAGCCGTTTCCTATAAACCTGAACGAGATGATCTACGTATTAGGGCGAATCGATATGTAACATTTGCACGACCTTACAGAGGTAAGCAAGGACTTCTTATTATAGGAAATGAATATAGACCCATTATAATCGACGAGTCCCAACCAGATAGGCCCAGTGTCCTACCAATTCGCCTAGACCGCGAATCGCTAGGAGGCCCGTGGATTTTTGCAATTACTATTTTTCATGCAGAAGGACTTATACAGATTGAAGATTGCATTGTCGTAGCTGGACAACAAATACGCTCATCTACACCTTTTAGTGAGCGCTTTGCGAATATTCAGAAATTCTCTGAGTCTATCTGGTTCAGTGACCAGAGATTCCAGTTAAATTGGCAAATTAAGATTGCAGATTTCTTTCCACTTATTTCAATCAAACAAGCCCTTGCAGGTCTGAGTGGTGGCAACTTATGTCTAATGCCAGAATTACCAACATTCAGATTACTCAAGGTTACCTATATTAAGCCTGCAGAAGCCCCTGTAACTAATGGTCCTAAGGACTATACTGCGGTGCCAATTGAAGGAAAACCAGATGTCTATGACCTGGCTTTTCCAGATACCGGAGCTATAATTGGACGTGCGGCAATTCAGACACTTGCAATCAGTCAGGGCTTACAACTGAGGCGTTCTACTGGGCAGCCTTTACGCGTGTTGGCTGAATGGAGTGAGGATTTTGAATCCTACCTTGTCATCAGTTTGATATAAAATTGAACTATATAACAAGGACATTTTTAGCATCAAATGGAATCTCGTGTTCTGAATTTCAGACATGATATCCCAGCCAAGTGTTTACTTGAGCCCCCACTCCGAATGATTCTCTGGGCAGGAGATGGTATGCATAATGGAGTAACTGATATTGAGAGACTACCCAACTTTGATATCTATGTCTGCATGGGCTATCCTTCTACTCTCCAGCCAAATATTGATTACCTGTATAAAAGAGCTGAGCCAGGTGTAATCTGTATTATTGATGTCTCCTCGTATGATCAAATGCAGCGGTTTATCAAGGAGTTTGCAGGGCGCATTACAACAATTGACGCCGATTATCACGGGAATACACCCAGAATGTTACCAGAGTATTATTATACCCTACTAGCTAATGGTGGCAGAGCCTACAATGTGGAGGGAATCAATAGCATGATGGTCTATATGGCGGATTATAAAAATGCACTAGAAGTATTCGGGCCTATTCTACCTGATACCTTGAAAGCAGAGCGACGCTATACTCCTCAAATGATTCAACTGGCAAAGGATAATGACCTATCTGTGGATTTTGCGTGGACCTCTCCCGATTTAAAAGACCCATATTATGATGATATTCGCAAGGGGCAGGAGAATTACCTAGCATACAGAGCACAACTGAATTCAAATTATAACTCTATATATAAGTTTAATGAAAAAAATTTGGAGGAATATTGGTCCGGATTTCAGCCTGAAGTCCTCACCTTTAGTTATACGCGTGCTATACTGCAAAATCCAGCTCTTGAAACTATCCTTGAACCATATATGAATCGTTTTAAAGCATATGTAACTAGAAAGGTTGAGGCTGAAGTTGATAGTATAGATGAGTTTAGAGAGCAAGCCTTATCGTTTGAGCGAATTCAGAAACTTTATACACTTACTCAATATGCGCGTAAATTTTCCGGATTCTCACAGCATATTTCTAGTTATAATGATCTGCGTTACAATGGCGGGCCACTTGTATATGGAATGTGGCTAACAAAGGTCATTCTGGATGAAAATAACTAGCCATATTAGAATGGCCAAGTCTCGTAGGGTAAAGAGAAACAGAAAGCATTCAGGTGGTGCACAAGGCTCTGGAATAGAACCCGGTGGTGCCCTCAATCCTGGTTTAGCAAATGGTCTAATGGTGCATCGTTCTTATGATTCTTGTATGTCTTCATCGCGTCCCGGTCAGATATCATATAGTCCTACAGGTGGTCTATCTGGTATGTCCGGCCTTATGTCTGGAGGCGCTTATACAAATAATTTATTGCATAATTACAATGGGTTTGCTCAGATTGATAAGTTAGGCTGCACTCCTAATCACGTGAGCCCACTCAATCAACGTGGTGGTGTAGACCTAGCTGCAGTGAAGAATGCGGCTGTATACGAGGCTCCTACTGCTCGTTATACTCATGAGCCAAGTCAGTGGTCTGGCTCTACTGGTGCGCCTATTTTATTAAATAGGGCCCTAGATTCTACTGCATGGTCCAAGGCATGCACGCAAACTGCTGGATACAGGAGACGTAAGGGAACGAAAGGAAAAAAAGGAAAGAAATCCAGAAGAAAGACTAGAAAGCACTAATCCTCATCTACAAATCCATAAACCACGGGCCCCTTCTTTTTTGTTGCCTCCTTCTCACCTAAATCACTATCCAAAATCTTGTAACCACATTTCTTATAGTATGAAATGCGTTCACGAGATTGAGACTGATATGTCCTATGAATATCAATGACATCCACAATTACAGGAGCAACCTTTCTATCTTCTGGTCTCTGTCTTAAGATGCGTCCAGTGCTCTGCTCAATCTTCTTTCGCGGACTAGCCATCAAGACGCAGTTTAGAGTCTTAATATTCATGGCCTCACTGGCCATCGCATAACTCGCCCAAAGAACCTGGGCCTCTTCTGCAGCTAGGTCTCTCGTGGCAGTCTTCATTCCACCAATGTAATATCCCATCACACATCCTGTCGGCTTCATCAGAACTTCCAGAGACTCCAGGTGACCAATACGCTCAGATAAGACTAAGATACGTCTATTTGGCTCCTTAATGAGTTCTTTGAGCTTATCGGCAATGAATACATTGCGCTCATGGCATGAAACAAGCTGACCCAAGAGTTTAGCAACAACAGTCTCACCTCTCCAATTCAGTGGTGTCTCTCTATAATCAATATCATCGCTGGAGAATCGAAGGATCTCTACCGTTACAGTCTCATCCGCCTCCCTAGTCTTCTCCCAGTATACTGGCTTTCCCAGATGCCACTCGAATACCTTGGTCAAGCCATCATCACGCTTAGGGGTTGCGCTAAGGCCAAGCATATGCTTGGTCTGCAGCTTTCCTAGAACCTTACTAAAATGTGCAGCACCCAGATGATGGCATTCATCAAAGATAGTGAATTTATAAGAGCGTAGAACCGACTCAGGAATCTGTCTCTTGACAATTGTCTGAATCATACAAATTGTGCAATCATACTGCTCAGGGTCAACTTCCATCTTATCAGCCTGAAAGCGCCCAATACGAATACCAGGTATAAGACTGCGCATCTCTCCGGCCCATTGGTCTAGAAGAAATTCCTTATCCACAACAACCATAAAGCGACCACCAAGGCGAAAGGCAATCGCCAAAGCCATGAAGGTCTTTCCTTTTCCACAAGGAACACAAATTAAACCATTCGCATCAGCATCCAGAAATTTCTTAATAATGCCCTCCTGATAATCATAAGGCTTTCCAATAAAGGAAAGTGCTGGAGGCAAGGGGATTCCATCAGTCATTACAGTCTCAAGTGGAGGCCCAAGGAAGTCCTTGGCCCATACCCTTGGCAAATAGAGACGAGTAGCAGATTCTAAGAAGACTGGAAAATCATTATCAGCAGCTGCCGCAAACCGCTGCATTTGCACGGGTTTCACTGTCAAGTCCTTTCTAATCTGCGCATCCTGCTGCATCGTTAGGGATGATTTGAGAACTGAATACCCATGAGTGGTTAGAATACGCTCTGACATACTTTATGCTAAGAAGAAAATGGCAGACAAGAGTCAATTTTTATGCTAGCAGAAGATGCAGAAGATGCAAGGTATAGAGAATATGTTAGTATAAGTGGAATAAGGAGTATGGTAATTTTAAACCTTAAGGATAGAATGATAAGCAATCATCTTACTGAAATTGCTACGCTAAGCATATTATTTATAAGTTTTCTTTGTATTACACAAATCACTGCATCATTAAAATCATCCCTTGATACACTTCCTTCTCGTTTAGCTGCAGCTATCTTAATCCTGGGTGCAGTATTTTATGATAAATACATTGCCCTCGGATTATTCTTAGTTATAACTGCCATATATATTCAACATCATCATGAGGATATTCTGAATGTTATAGGAACTGCTAATAATTCGAGTCCCTTAAATTCTGGACTAAACACAAGATATAATAGCACCATGCAAAAACTAGAGCAGGGTGGTAATGCCGATGAGTCTTATGATACTGCTGATTTCACGTCAAAAGCAGAAGACCAAGATAATGAATTTAAACCAGTAGATTCGTCAATTAATGAGAAGCATGCTCTTAATACGGAGCCTCTAGGAAGTAAATCACAGAATCTCTTTCCAGATGATTCAAGGCATGTAAATACCATGGAGCATGGAAATAAGAATGGATATAGTGATTAAGTTAAAGGCTGAAGGATGATTGAGTTATCTACACTTTTAATAGCAAAACGTTTTTCAGGCTTTTCAAGATTTACACCCCTACCTGAAACAGCAAAATATGATGGTCGATCATTAATACTTAATAAATCCGCTGGAGTTCCACTCATAGAAAAGCTTTGTACAATCCTAGTGGTGCTACTATCAGTTATTACAACCGCTATCCGTTCAGGATTTAATTGAGCAAAATATATTTTACCTTCTGGATTATTTGGTGTAGATGGTAAGATTATAATTTTTTCAACAATTCTTGTTGTTAATCCAATTTCACCACCATACATAAGAAATCCAGTAGGATTTGGCGCTGCTACACATCGTGCATTAGCTGCTTCTATAGCTTGATTTCGAATAGTATCAGCGGCTTGATTTCGTACGTAATTAAAACAACTATCTAATTTAGAAGAATCAAGGGCGGATGTTGCGTAAAAAATACACTGTAGTGCATTTTGGTCTGTAGGTGCAGTTCCATCATTTGTAATAGCTGATACAGAGCATCCAGTTAAACCAGTGGGTGATGAAAAATAATTAGGAATACTTACTGGACAGTTGGAAGCAGCTTGAACACGCAGGGCAGCGGCAGTCTGCGCTGCTACTCCAGCACATGATGGTAATCCAAGACGACTATTTGGAGAAAGAGTGCAGACATCATTTCCAGTGCATACTCCATCTACAACATCTCCATTACAACAATTTGTCTCACCAAACTTTGTAACATAATTTCTCGTATTAGCAGGACATGCGTAGACAGTGAATCCTTCCTTTATTACTTTATCATTTAATCCATAATATTTTAAGAAGTATCCAATTATTATGGCAGATATTCCAACAAATACCAGCCATAATAAAAATGCAATTGCATCAGACATCTCTAACTACTCTTAGATTCTTCATTTAGTTTTTTCAGCAAGGAGTATAGACGTTAAAATTAATGCAGTTAGAATTGCTATAATAACTCCGAAATGGAATAAAATTTCAGAAAATTGCATATTTCCAATATAAATAAAATTATATATAACATATGAAATATATCCAATTAATCCAATTGCTAGTATAGCAACAATTGTAATAACAAATATTTCTTCTATGTCACCTGGTAACATGCCGGGAGGAGGTAGGGATGATATCGTAATACCACCAGTAGATGCTAAGGAACGTTCTTTCAAGGTTTCTTCTAACGGTTTTCCTGTTGTAGGGTCAATCATAATTTGGCCATTCACAATATCGGTTGAAGGATCTACCGGATAACACTTGAATTTTGTATTTGCAGTATTGGTTATTTCTGGAACGGAAGAACTATTCGCAACATCCGCGAGAGATTTACCAAGAAGTGTATCAGGCACTACAATTTCTATCTTTTTCACAAGTTCGGCTACAGATGTTATAGCATCAGTCGCCTTGTTTGGTGAAAGATTATTAACATTGGTTATACTTGGAAATACTGGTCCAGATGGTCCAGAACTAAGATTAAATTGAAATTTAGTGTCTGAATGATTAAATGCACCTATTCCTGAAGCACCAAAAATATCTGCAGGTACTCGTGGAGCAGTAACTAAGGTATATTTTGTTACATTTTGACAGGTTCCTAAAGCAGTGGCGCTATCTCCTAAATATATTGGATTGAGAATTACATTTACACGAATAGTTAGACTTCCTTGAAGTGGAACTCGCTGACCACTTGTAAGTTTTACTGGTAAACATGTTTGATAGGATAACATTGGCATTAATGTCTTTCGATTATATGCAAACATTGAAGATAAATCCAATTCGGTTCTTCTTACTAAAGGGGTAGTTGCTGTTAATAATTGATTAATTTGTGTCCAGTATGATGGAGTATTACGTGCAAGTGAATCACTTACAGAAGTTAATACAAGGGGTCTAGTTAAAAGTATAATATCTGGTGAAGAAGGATTATCCCTTTTATTAACAATCTGAAAGGCTAAAATGACTTCATATAAGGCCTGTGTTCCATAGTTTAAATTTAAATTTGTATGTTGATTTGTAACAATTGATAAAACATTAGAGCAATTATATATTGCATTACCTTCTCCATATGTTAATGTTGTTCCCACTGCAAAATCATCAAATCCAGTTATTTGACATTTTGCAGGAATAATTACACCCGCTTGCTCTATTTCAGTGGTTTTACTAACGCGAATATCAGAAACTTTAGAAACTCCCCAATTTACTGTAAAGTCTGTCGGAACAATTAATTGTTGTATTTGATTATTTGATGTATCACTTGAATTCGAAAAAAGTGATGATACAGATGCACTAACATGTATTGGAAACCCGGTTGTATTACCTAATTCACATTTTGTCGTAGACATCCTTACTTATTATAAGATAGTATTGTTTAACGGAGTATATCTCGCACCTTATATATAGTTACTTCACCTATATCATTAGTAGCAGACATCTTTACCTTATCACCATTATATAACTCAGGGCAACCAACTTGGTCTTGACAATCACGTCCCTGCATCTCAATTGGTATTGGTAGAGGATTATAGGAATCTGTGCGTGTATAGTAGTTGTAACGTTCCCTTGCTGAGATTGAGCGGCGACCAAATAGGGGCAACAGTTTTCCATCAGATGTTTTCACAATACCCATGGATTGATATTGCTCGGGAATCCCTTGAGTAGGAATATTAAAAGATGCCTGGGAACTAGGAATACGCGAATAATCTGGCGGAGTTCCCCAATCACGCTCAGGCTCTGGAGCGCGTGTATAACGGTCATCACCACGCCCCACATTTTGTATATTGACCCTTGTAACTGGCGAACCTTGTGGCTGCGCCTGTGCAGATGGCATAAGAATAACATTAGGAGAACTCTTTTGTGACCAGATTGCCAGAATTACAACTATACCCACAATCATAAGAAGAGTAAATGAAGAAGGAGAAAAGAAATCAAATCTATTTGGAAAACATACCATCCCTGGTGGACAACGGGGCATTCTAATTGATGCCTTGTTACACTTTTCAAAAATTAGCAAAAAAATATATATTTCCTTTTGCTAGATTTTTATAAAAACGCCTACTTACCAAACATTTGCTGGAATGTCTCCATAAGCTCCTTGCCATCGTTCATCATTGGCTTCATAGACCCAAGCATTCCCATTAGACTCTTCTGAGTCTCAATTAATTTTTGAGTATCCTTGGTCATTGCATTTATTTGCTCAGGATCAAGACCCTGAATTGCCTTCATCAGAGTAGAGCCAGCATCAATATGAGGGCCATTCTTCACCTGTGTAGGAATCTCACCGAGTTTAAACGGAGCCGCTAGCTCTTGGACTTTCTCAAGTGGCGCAGGCTTACTTTTCTTAGTTTCCTTCTTTTCATCCTCAAATCCTTCAACTAAGGGCCCAGACAATCCAAAGCCGGGATTAGTATAACCTCCCTTTGTTATATTTTGATAAACACTACCTATGAATCCCTCATCATTAGCATTTAGCTTTATTTTTCTAATTATGGATGAAATCTCTGGCTGTGTTGTATGAGTGCTAAATCCTTCGTGCACATAATAATTAACCATTAGTATTAATGTTAATGATAGAATTAAATTAGCAACTAATAAATTACATCCAGCGGCAAATGCTAATAGACCTACACCCAGGGATACTAAGAAGTCAACCATTGTCATGCGATTATATAGAAATCCAATGGTAAGGCCCACAGGTAAAGAATATAAGGCAGTTTCTACATATTCATTTAATGCACGAGGCTTCATCTATTCATAGCAAAGGAAGTAAGATACGATTTGATATGATAATATTACCGGAAGTCTTCTAATTCTGATCCGTTTCTTCTTCAGGAAACATATCAGAATTTCTTTTATAATAAATCCCCTGTGATTTATTATAAAGTGCCAGCAGTAAAAATGTTAATGCCATACTAATATGCGGAATATTTCCAGAAGAACTATTAGGCACAGAAAATGCTACAATAATAAAAACTATACACGATTTTAAAAGAGTATAAAATGATATATGTTCATTTAAAATAAAAAAGGTTATAATCATAGGTATAAAACTATAATAATTTATAGTACTGTAAAAATAAGTATTAGGATTATTAAGGTGAGAATTTGTCATCTATAGTATCATAGCAAAGGAAGTAAGATACGATTTGATGCCCAAAATAAGCCTCCAACCAAGAGTGCCCTCGATAGCTGACCATAAATATTCATATCGCCACTAGACTTTAACATCCAGGGTGCATAATGTGCAACTAGGACACTCAGAAAGGGCAGATTTACAACAAATACTAGAATTGCAATTAAAATAGGGGTCTTCATCTCATCACCCAAGTAAGCAGACCATGCCTTACCCTGACTTGCCTGTATAGATGCAATCTGAGCAGCAAGCTGAGCCTGTCCTTGACCATGCTGTGACCCTTGCGGCCCTTGACCAGAGCTGTTATCCCAGTTACCAGCAGCGGCAAATCCAGGTGTTGAACTCTGAAGCATCTGTGCAAAATCTGCAGAAGTAGGGTGCTGACCACCTATAATATGAGCAGTAGGAGGGCCAGAATCCATCTGATACTTCTGGGTTGATTGCTGAGGAGGAGGCATAGGCATCATAGGACCTTGCACACCACCCGGTGGCATTACAGAAGATGCACCCGGACGCATATCTTGACTAGAATTCATATCCTGATAAATCATTTTGACAAGGTCGCCATCACCAGAAAGTGGTGCTTTCCCATCTAGGTCTGATAATAAGGTTCCTGCGTTTGCCATTCTTTTTCTTGAAGACAAAGAAACCCGGAGGCTCCAAGCGCATAAGGCATTAGGTGATATGTGATAGGTCTAGGCAAACTTATAGCCTATAGCTTATAACTTATAGCTTATACCTTATAGCCTAATATCCTCAAATGCTTCAATTGCTCCCTGTGCAGGACAATCCATCTGAACTGCCTCAAATTTGTAACATTTAGAAGCAATGTGATAAACTGAATCTTTAATTTCATGAATAGGGGGTGCCTTTACTACCATACATGAGCGCCCATGACAAATAGGAGACATAATAAGAACTAGAGCTAATCCGAACATAAATGATACTAAGACTCTAAATATAGGATTTTTCAAAGCGTCTATTATCATGATTTACTTCTATAACTTACTTAGGATAAGATGTATGGCGTTCCTGAATTTTTCCAATTAATACCTTTTATACTTGGTGCAGCTGCCGGCTTATTGTATGTGGGTTTAGGAGGGCGTGGCGCACATGAGATTATTTACAAATATCCTCATCCGACGACGGTTGATGCCCTAGTATACAAGGACCCCAATGGGGCTTGCTATAGATATAAGGTCGAGCAGGTAAACTGCGATAAGAATGAAGGAAAATTAAAAGAATATCCTCTTTCTGGCTAAATCTATCTTAGGCACTAGGATGAAAAACTTACCGCCCCAGCTGGTGCTGCAGCGGCAATTTTAGATTTGAGAACTCTCTTTTGTTTTCCGATAATTACACCCTCTGCAACTTCAGCGGCAGTTTTAGGAGCTGTAGCTTGAGCAGTGGCTTGAGCTACAGCTGCAGCAGTGGCTTGAGCTGCAGCAGTTTTAGCAGCTGCAGTTTTAGGAGCTGCAGTTTTAGCAGCTGCAGTTTTAGCTGTAGCTTGAGCAACTACAGCTGCTTCTTCTACGTTAACATAGAGACCTAGAATTGGCTCTACGCGACGTTTAATCTGAAACACATCCGACCCTATTTTTCTATCATCCCTTTTACTTGCAAAAATATCCTTCAATGTCAGACCACTCAGACCTTCAATCCATACCTCTGGCCTAGAAACTGCAGAACGTTTCTCCATTAATCCCTTAACTTTTAAATTTTGTGCAACAACTGCAGACGCACCCGATTTAGTTGATTCATAGACTTTTACATCTTCTAGTAATTGCCTACGCTCAACTTCAATCTGTTCTTCTAAGCTTGCAATTTCAGCATTCCTTCCTTGAATAATTTCTAAGCGTTCTTCAAACGATAATAAACGCCTATTTGGTAATCTAGCACGCACTTCTGCTCTTTCTTTTACTGCCGGAATGACTGCCTCATTATCTCGTAGTTCAATTGCCCGGTCAACCTTCTTTGCTTTCTTAAAGAAATCCCTATTTACCTGGGATGCCATCTGTTTATAACGTCGGTTGATTTTTTGTATCTTTTTCCTTTATACATCAGATATGTCTGATGCAGCTGGCACAAGTGGCACAAGTGCCACAGCAGTATTACAATCAGGAGTTACAAGCACGATTCGTGTGTCTTTATCCCTTTGTATTGCAATTATTCTTGGAATTTTTATATTTATATGGGATGGTAAAATTATAGATGGATATGGCTTACCAGACTGGTTAGGACCTTTTATATTTTTACCATTATTATCTGTATTTCTTGGATACGGAATAAATTGTTTAATACAGTATCTAAGTTGTAATAAGGTTGAGTGGCTTGTTCAATTAGGAAGAGTTGCAATAATTCCACTGCCACAATGGATATTCTGGGGTTTATTACACATGATTCCTAGTATACGATGGCCCATAGAAGGACTCATTCAAGAAGTTTCACCTGAATTACAAAAGGGGTTTTCTTCAGGATTCTATGCATTCTGGATAGGTCTATATATCCAAAGTATACTAATTGGCCTTGCTCAAATATGCCCAGTGTAATTCTTTATCTATAATTCAGGTTCTTCTGGTCCTAAATATACATATCGTGGAACACCATTTCTCCCTGTTGCACCTTCATTCAGCATATAGTATCCGGGAACTAACTCTTTTTGATTATTGGCCCTTGAATTTTTTGGACGATTATTTCTTGTTATAGGTGGCATACTATTCGATGGTTCATACTGTTCACATGGCTCACATACTTGTGATGGTAAGGATGATGTGTGACCATATATAGTATCTTCAATTATCGTTACCCCCGCATAAGATATAATTGCCCAAATAATTGCAAAAAGCCAAAAAGGTACGTGGGTGAAATGTGCAGGGTCACGGCCTATACCAAATTCCTTCCAACGCCCATCTTCTCTGAACATGTATTGCGGCTTAATCACTAAGATTACAGCAATACCTGTTAAATATACTAAACCTGCGACGATTAATCGCCTCATCTATTATAGTTTATTGATTAATAACGGAATTTAATCTTGTCACTATTTAATTTTTTCTTAATTATCATCATCAAAATGATTTATTTCACCTAGCATTTCGTCATCAATGTATCCACCCTCATCCCCGTCACCTCGTGCATATCCTAGAGCGTCTAGACCACCACCTTGACCTCCACCTTGACCTCCACCTTGACCTCCACCTTCAGCAATACCTTCAGGACTAAATTCAGTGAAATCCACAATGCCCGCCTTAGCTCTCTGCTCTTTTTCTTTATCATACTGGTCAGCATCATACGCGTATATTGCCTTAGTTCCACCAACTGCCCAATCTCCTATACCAAGTTTCATTTGAATCTTAGAAATATCCTTTTCAGCACGGGACATCTTAGTCATTGTTCTTAAAATATTTGCCTTTTCTTCTTCTTTCCTTGCAGCAATTAGCTCCCTAATCTGCTCTGGTGTTAAATGTAATCCCTCAAACTTAAATCGATTCAACATTTCACTTACAAATTTTGCAGGAAACATAGCTTCTGGTTCAACATGTGACGGCACTTCAGTATCCACTGCAATAGGTAAAATACTAGGATCCGCAAAATTTGCTAAAGCTGCATAGAAAAACAATTTCAAGACATATTCATATGTCTGCTTTCCTCCAGGCACTTGTAATGGTCTCAGAATAGCTAAACTATCTAAGATTGGCCTCACTTGCGCAATGAAGGTTTCAACCTTTGCCTTTAGCCAGGGTGTAACTTCTACCCTATTAAATTTTAGTAAGTAGCTACGATGCTCTGTTAAAAATCCAGTAACGTCCAATTGATGCTGCCAGCTGAGTCCCCAGGATTTACTAATTTTTGTTGATGGAGGACTTTTATACGTAAATTGACTGAGTGGCACCAAGATGTAAGCCTGGAGAAATCTCATTACTGAACCGACTCCACCCTTTTCAATGGAATCAAGTAAATCATACTGGGTTTGAGGCATTCTTCTCTTGAGGCCATTCTCAGCATCCTCAGCTAAGGTAGAAAATTCAGATAATGCTAGTGCAACTTCAACCTCTTTAGCATCTGGTGGTAGCTTATTTAATTCAACTGTGGTCTTTAACATGATTTCTCTGAATTGTGCAAATGGCTCTGGCTCCATTTTCAGAAGAATTTCCCAGTTCTGTAAGGGTCCTGGGATTTCCAGTATTAGACTAGATTTAAATTGATTTACTTTATGCGTCTCATTTAATAAATCTTCAAACGACTCCTTTGTCACATCTATACCCTGACTTTCTATTGCAGTAAGACCCTGCTCTGCAGTAAGAAGCTCAAGGTCGGTAGGCAAGGTTAAATCGCACCAAATACATTTGTGCGTTAGACCAAACTCGTGACTACGACCCTTATTATCTCCATCGTAGCACACTTTTAAGAATAGTTGATAATAACTAGATTCGGGTGGATTTGGTAGGGGTCTAGAAATATCAGAGGGTTTCATTGTAGGCTCTATACGTGTTATTTTTGGCGGCGGAACCACACCAGTGCGAGAAGAAAATGGTGGTAGACTTGGTTTACCCTTGCCCGTTGCCCAGAATTCATCACTTGCTGTTAGGGGAGATAGACAACACGAGGCCTCACTAAAAGAAAGAGGCATTGGTAATTTATTTTTCTTTGCCAAAAAATTACCCTGGCGAATCCAGAGTTCTACACGGTCTGCCTCACTTGCAGCTTCTGGAATTATAATTTTCTCAACAAAATCCTCCTCGTTCATCGAATATGGAATCGGGGCAAAATTAGCAGGAAGCTCCTCATCTGGGCGTCCCTGACCACCCGCTGCACCCAGAACTTTTCTCATATATTCACGCTTTTGTGACAAGGCCTGTAAAACAGTGGGGTCCTGTAGGGAAGCACGCATGAATGGCTCAAAAATACCCATAATCGTTTTCTGCCTTACTGAATCATCTGGCTCTTTCTGAAACTGTGTTAAATTCCATGGTGCAGAATCTTTCTGGAATGATGAGATAACTGAAATCACGCATTGAATTCCATGTGTCCCTCCTTCAGGCTCAAGTGGCTGCCCCCCAAGATTCTTACACCCTGTAGGCATTCCTCTTAGAATTAAATCTGGTTTTCGTGTCTGAATTAATATGAGTAAATGCACAGCAGTTGCACAGACCAGTGCCTGATTTATATAGACGTCATAATCAACAATGACCGAGACAGCGGTTGATGCCTTACCTCTTTTTTGTGCCTCTTGAATTTGAGTAAATCGCTTTCTATCTGGCATTTGCTGAAATAAACCAAAGACGCGATTTACAATTACTGCAAAATCATCAAATTCTAAGGGTGCAAATAATCTATCTGCAATTTCTTTTGCAGTAGTATAAATTAGCTTCTTCATCGGGTCGTCGTATTCCTCTAATTCATCTACTCCTGGACCAAGCGGACCAAGAAGGGTATCGATTTGGCCCTGAGTAATTGCATCCTTATCTTCTAACACAGAGCGACCCATCATTGGCCTTCCACTATCATCAAATTCTAGATGAGTATCATACTCTAATTCGCTAATTGGTTGTCCACAATTACGACAAATATAATGCCCCTGAAATTGTCCACCTCCAAAATTCAACTGAATCTCCTTATTTAAGGCTGCAACATCTCCTGGCCTCAAGAATTGGTAGATTTGTAAAAGTTCATGTATACACAATAAATTATGATCGCCCACATTACACTTTACCCAATTTTCCTCCTTATGACCTTGAAATGTAATGAGAAATTTGGATAAGAGAGCCAGGCGTTGAGAATCATCTTTCACCTTACGAATCATGGCCAAGGGTTTTACATGTGAGCAAGAAATGGGCTCAGGTGGCTCTCCAGCAAAGGCAATTCGCTTCTTTTTCTGCTGAATATCCATGAGTGTCTTCAAATATGCATCCCTGGCGTATTTCATACGGGATTTAGTAAGAGCAGCAGGCTGGTTAGCAAGTTGTGCCATGGTAAGTTCTTGATGATTTCTTAAGAGAAGTGCAACCATTGTTACATCGCTGTTAACAAAGGCAGGCATCTGCTCTTTTAAGGATTGCTGTATATCCCTCAATAAGGGCTCTTCAGCAATTTTCTCAATCATAGTTGCAGCGTCAGGAATCATTTGAATTCCCTGAACCGCTGGAGGCTGGGAAATCTGATTCGCTAGGATTTCACGCTGATGAATAATCGCCTTTAAAATCTGATTCTGAGTTTCTCCAACAATCGCTTTTAGTGCTTCAAACTGGTCAATTGTCCATTCTCGGTCATTCATTCCCATTAAGACCTGAAGCGACCAAATATCACCCATACCCTCTGCCCTTAGCCCCAGGGCCTTGATATAATCACGAAGAGTAATATTTCCCAGTGTTCCACCATCAACGCTGACTAAGAATGGTTGACTTGGTGAAGGTATATCTGTAATCTCACCAGTTAGCTTTAAAATATCCTTCATTGATAGAGTTGGTTTTTGACCATCGATTATATCTGAGACGAGTGACTCTTGTTTTAGAACACTGAGTGAGGCTGCAAATTTCAGGGGAAACACTACATACGATAAAATAGTGGCTTCTTCACCTGGTTGCAGGATTTGAACTCTATTCCTTAAGACTTTCAGAGCGCGTATAAGCGATATTGAGACCTCATTCACATTTTCAGATGAAACATTACCCTTTTTTGTCGGTGGTAGGCAACATGGATATCCTGGAATATTTGCCTCCCTTTCAGGTGGAAGCCTTCGAAATACTTCCTCATCCTTCTGAAATGCTATACGCTGTGCCCCCCTTTCCCTCCAAGTAGCTCCGTATTTTTGTAAATATCCATTTAAGAATTGTGTAAATTTTTGTCCTGCCATTTCTGGAGAAGACTCCAAAAATTCGGAGGACTCTTCTATTTTTTTAGTAAATTCAAGAAGTCGTAATCCATCCATCGCTTCTGGCTGAGGAAATTGGTCTGTATCCATGTCATGATAGATAATTTTATCAACATCCACAACCGCCCTGCTTAACATTAAGAGGTGTCTATCAAGTGCATCTGCCAGAGTTTGAATGCTAGAAGATTTTACACCGCGCGGCGTCCCATCATCGGATGTTCGTAGAATAGAGGCGCGAAGATTGAAAAATACTTCTACTAAGATACGAGTGGCTTTCTGAGTTTCCAGGGTTTTTTGCCTTGCAGGAGTATTTAGAGATAGTAAGTCTGCGTAAGCTTCTGATTTTTGAGTTTGATTAGAATAAGTGCGCTCAGATGTAGGAATTTCAATAAGTTGCTCAACACCGTCATCTTCAGCCGGAAGTAATTCATCATCTAAGAATTGAAAATCCTCAACCTCTTCACCCTCTAGCTCTTCACCCTCACCCTGAGCTTGAGTTTCAGCCTCACCTTCACCTTCACCTTCACCTTCACCCTGAAGTTCACCTGGAGCCTGCAAGTCTTCAGCCTGACGCCCACGAATTACACGGAAGGGTAACTCTTTAGGAATACCCCTAAATCCAAAGGGAATATCTAAATCACCATCTGTTTCATTGTGTATTGTAATCGTATCAGACTCTGGATTAACAGCGGTAATTGTATATTTTGTAAATGGTTCTCCATCTGGGGAAAACGTTTCCAAGGTTTGTCCAACCCGCAAGTCAAGAATTTCTACCAAATTTGCCTTCTTTCGCTTTTGCAAGATTTCAACTGACTCAATATTTAGAGCGGGGTCAAATCCTTCTTCATTAATTTCAAATTCAATCACTTGATTTGTTAATCCATCTGGAATTATGTGAATTTCTGAGTCAGTTCTATATATAACCCTTCCAGTTGCCTTATCATATTTACCACCGAATATACGAATTCTATCACCTAATTCAATTACTGGCTCTTCTGGCTCAACTGACTCTGGTTCTTTAGATAATTTAACTTCATTTTCAACTACTGGCGCTGCCAAGGCCTCTTCTTCAGCCATCTAATGTTCAACTACAACAAAAATTGAATCGTAGTCGCACCGATATATAATTATATAAAATGCCGTCTTCTTCTTGCCCTGCACAAGTGTCTAGCGCTGCACAAATGTCCAGCCTTAGCACATTTGCCTCCTGGGTGTCCAAGTATTCAACGTGGCTAGACCTGAAGGCATGGCTTCAGGTAGAGGAGCCTGGCATTGATATCATTGAGTCGGAGGATAGTGCATATGCCATTCTGCGGAACAGTAAGGAGAAGGAGGGTGAGGCAGCAATTGCAGAGGATGCCGTATCAGAGACTGCTCAGATATGCCGTTCAGTTGTATGGGATACTGAGGCAAATCTACCTTGCTGCGTTTCCCCATTTGCTGCCCGCCGTGACCAGAAGATTCCTTCTAGCGGGGCAGATGATAGCTCTGATACCTGTGCCCTACGCATTGAGGATTTTGTAGAGGGTGTAATGATAAATGTCTTTCGTGCTCGCGGTGATGCTGAGACTCATGTGACTACACGCTCTAAGCTCGATGCTGATGGC
>Ga0209189_1000123_pt1 | contig 64881 bp, 34 predicted proteins | sample C_130820_EF_Meta_FD_187308 | JGI IMG/M metagenome (GOLD analysis project Ga0209189, IMG submission 187308) | Freshwater microbial communities from Lake Croche, Canada to study carbon cycling - C_130820_EF_MetaG (SPAdes) (version 3) | ecosystem: Environmental > Aquatic > Freshwater > Lake...
AGTTCCACCGACCGCTGTTACATAGGGACATGATGAGGGAAAGTCGCAATATGCTCCTGTACCACCAACACCGTCATTAGACCCATTGTCACCTGTTGCTGTGCAAATATTGACTCCGTTTGTTGTTGCTGTTTGTAGTAGATTTTTGATATTTATTAAACTGGTTGAATCAAAATAGATTTCAGAGGCACCCCAAGAAATACTCACTATTGTTGGCTTATAACTGACCGAATTGACTATTACTGGTGTGTTAATGGCATAGTTTAACACACCATAAAAAGAGGACAAAGTATTCGGGGCAATATATAATATAATCGTTAAATTGGCACTGGGACAGGCACCTCCAATGGTCTGAACATCTAGCGTATTTTCTAGGGTTGAACCACCATCGTTTATATTCGGGCTATTGGTCGCTCCATTGATTGGGACAACAATCAACTTAGGATGACTATTTGTAGGAATTCCGATGGATGTCCAATAGGCCTGCGCATCGCCATTGGTCAAGACACCATTGCTGTCAACTGAGCCATACAGACCACCGCCAAAGGAAATGACACCTACTACAACATTTGTTGAAGGATTCGGTGTGGGAATATTATAAATCGAACGAATTTGAGTCATGTTAAAATATGAGACACTTGCATTCTTAAACGACGCATGAGGACCGTTTGCTGATTTACGTACACGATTTGTTAGATTTACAACCTTATAATCAAACGCTAGGTCCTCATTATTTTCAAACTGGCCAGACCATGTTTTAAGTGTTTCTTGGTCCGAAGAGTGTACAATCAATGTATTGGCTGATAAGATATTATACTTGAAACCATATTTAGAAGCAGATTCTTCAAGGGTCGAAAGATGTACCCTATCGGTCTTTAGGGTAAAGGTTATTGAAGCCATCTATATTTTGGGTACAGATTTTAATTTATTTTTATTATAATAAACTGACTATTTATACCAAAGTTAAGCATGGTTTAACTTTGGTATGAGAACTTATAAGATTTATATTTAATTTATATTTGGTAGGCGACGTCAGACAAAATAGGTTAATCCAAGTGTTACCTGGGGTCCTGGTAAGGTAGCTATTTGACCGCTTGATATTCCAAAGGTTGTTGAGCTAGTATCATAAATATAGAGCTTGCTGGCACTTGATTCATAGCCTACTTGGAATATACTAGATGGAGGAACACTATTCACTGTCAGATAAGGAGAAGTTACATATGAGCCAATATTAGGTCCGAAATTAGTATATACCTGAAGTCCCTGTACTGATACATAATCTGGTGCTCCTTTTGTTACACCATTCAAAACAATCAATCCACCGTTTGTTAGCGCTGTTGTATAGAATGATGGGGGGCTGACAGTTATTGTATGTGGTGTTACTGTATTACCTGTATAGGTAATTTGTATAATCGCTTCATAATGTGACATTACTGTACCTGTGGGCCCTGTAATACCTGTGGGTCCAACTTGACCACTCAGATTGACAGTATAGAAACTGGAATTTGTAAAGGTACCGTTGATAGATGTGACGTTATAGAGATTTAATATACCTGTGGAAATAGAATAGGTATTTACAGTGGCAGAAAAATTAACCTGAGGATTTGAGGTTTGCGAAACTAATACAGTGTTTCCATTTGAGTATGCCAGGTTCAAACCTACAACCAGTGATACCGTACTACCATATGTAGGTGTACCAATTATTACAGTTGATTGTGTTGTGGTCAAATAGATATTACCCTGAGGTCCTGTAGTTCCTGTTGAACCTGTTGATGCGGTAGGTCCAGTAGTACCCGTAGTTCCAGTGGCTCCACTTATTCCAGTTGTACCAGTTGTACCAGTCGGTCCCGTTGGTCCTGTTGGTCCTGTCGGTCCTGTTGGTCCTGTTGGTCCTGTTGGTCCGGTAGTTCCTGTTCGTCCTGTAGTACCGGTAGCACCATCAATTCCATTAATATTCACGTTATAGAACTGATTACCCAAAAAGCTACCTATAATATTTACTATTTGGTATATGACTATTGTACCATCAAGTGCTATGTAATTTTGAACTATACCTTCAAATCTATTATAGGGACTCTGTGCTTGAATAACTAAGACTGATTGTCCATATGTATAGGCCAAGTTAGGCGCTATTTGAAGGGCAATTACTCCTCCAATAACTATTGGTGATGAAGTTCCTAGATAATTATAGTTCGTTAGGTTGATTGCGCTTGTAGTTTGACTGGCAAATTTATCACCGATAATACCTGTTGGTCCAGTAAGTCCGGTTGTACCTGTGTTTCCTGTTGTTCCAGTAGGACCTGTTGTTCCAGTAGGACCTGTGGGTCCTTGAGCACCAATTGGGTCAAAATGAATATTATAAGGTGTTTCACTGTAATCTCTAATGGATAGATTGCCATAAAGAGGATTTGTTGAACCTCTAGATACGCTACGAACAATTACACCGTTGACATAATAGTTTATTATACCGTTGTAGTATTTAACTTGAAATACAGTTGCTGACGTATAAGAACCAAGGGCTGCATTTAAATTGCCGGATTCTGAAATATACGCCTGAAGAGGAGCGTCTGCAGCAAAGTAAAATCCATAATTGATAGAATACTGTGTTGGGTCAACGTTTGGTATTTCTGCAAGACCAGCATAAAAATTACCGTTAGCACTGGATTGAACTGTAAATTGGCATGGTACACTATAGCTTATAGATGTGTAAATATTTGCATCATAATTACTTGTTGTACCACTTGTCTTTTTAACTGTGTCTGAACTAATGGCACTTACACCGTTTTGATTCCAGCTAAAGGTTCCACGACCGTACATGCCTGTAGTTCCTGTAGTTCCAGTAGGTCCTGTTCGTCCTGTAGGTCCAGTTGGACCAGTTGGTCCAGTGGGGCCAGTATTACCCGTTAGACCAGTAGGACCAGTGGTACCGGTCTGACCTGTTGTTCCTGTTGGTCCAGTCGGACCAGTTGGTCCTGTCTTTCCTGTACGACCGTTTAAGAATATATTGTACTGAGTAGGCTGACCAAAGGTTCCATTGATTGCGCCAAAATTTCCGATTTGTGTAAAACCAGTTGATGAGATATATTGAATAATAGTGGCCTCAAAGTTATTTGCTGAATTTCCATTATCAACAATAAGAACCTGATTTCCTACTGCATATGATAAACCCAGACTAAAATATAGTGATATGCTAGCAGTGTAAGGATTTAGTACGACACTTGTTCCGTTTTGATAGACATTCGTAATTGTGTTACTATTAAATAATGCACCTCCTGGACCAGTTGGACCAGAAGGACCTGTCTGTCCAATATAACTCAAGCCAACTTGCCAGATATCATTGACCGACCCGCTTAAGAGATTACCTGTAAAATAGCCACCAATTGTGATATTCATAAAACCTGTTGTAGAATTATAAACTATAACCTTACCTATTAAACTAGTTTGAGAGTTACTTTGAGATGTGAGCAATACGGAATGATTCGTTTGGTAAGCCAGTGCTGGCGCCAAATAGAAACCGACTTGAGCACCTATTGTTGGGGCAATATTTACACTAGCACTTGTTGTAGATAGAAAACTATCACCCGCTGGACCTGTTGTACCAGTTGAACCAGTATTACCAAGGAGACCCGTTGGGTAAAACTGTATATTTGGGAAGGCCAATGATGTTCCTGATAGAAGTGTATTTGCGGTCATAATAAACTGATAACTGTAATTATTTTGGAAGGGTATGCTTGTCACAAAGGTACCATTCATTGTAAGTATAGCAGATATACCATTGAGATACATTGTAAAATTGGTATTTGGTGTATAGGTGTAGTTGTTCAAATCAATACGACTGTTATTCAAATAAATCCAATATGTTGAAGGATTGACCAAGCTAATATATACATTGAAAGTAGCACCTATAGCAAATAGGCCTAGTTTAATATTCATACTAGATAGTATTTGAGGTAGATTTACTGATAATACCATGCCCAAAGCGCCCAAGGTAAAGGCTTCTGTAGTATAAACTGAATCTCCCTGAACATTGAGTACAACACTAGTTGGTGTTACAATGGTTGGCACTCCGTACTGAGTTTTCATATTTGTAATATAGCTGTTATAGGGGCCAGTAATACCTGCGGGACCTGTAGTACCTGTAGTACCTGTTGGTCCTGTAAGGCCTGTAGTTCCTGTTGTACCAGTTGGTCCAGTTGTACCAGTTGGTCCTGTTGGCCCTAAGGGGTCAAAGTGAATATTACGAATAATTTCATTGTAATCTCTAACATAGAAAGTTCCGTATAGTGGATTTGACGAAGAACCTCTTACAGTTGAGCGATAAAGAGTGTTATCCATGTAGTAATTTACATATGAACCGTCGAAGTATATTTTGAATACAGTATTTGATGAGTAAGTTCCCATCAAGGCAATTTGACTACCACTCTCATATACATAAGCCTTGTAGGGACCACTGGTATCTAGATAAATTGCATATTTCATTGTAGTATAGGGACCGGTTGGAATTTCAGAGAAACCACCGTATGAATTACCAAGCGCAGATGACTGAAATGTCATAATAAGTGGCGTATTATAACCAGTTACAGTATAGATATTTGCACCAAAATCGGCGCCACCGGTAGCCTTTGTAATACTGTTACTACTAATTGCTACAACGCCATTTTGGACCCATGAAAAGTTACTTGTGCCGAATTGGCCAATAGGACCTGTCGCACCAGTTGTTCCTGTTTGTCCAGTAGTACCAGTTTGTCCGGTTGTACCGGTGGTTCCTGTTTGTCCTGTATTTCCGCGCGGTCCTGTGGAACCAGTAGGACCATCAATACCGTTTAGACCAAGTACATAATAGTAAGAACCGCTAAAATCCCCAGTAAGATTATTTACATAAATTGATATACCACCTGTTACTTTGCTGTAATTCATTACAGTACCTTCAAATCTGTTTCCAGGTAAGGAGCTATTGACGGCAATTACTGAATTTCCTTGTATATAGGCCAGATTTATTCCAACACCAAAGGCTACAATACTACCTACACTTATGGTGTAGTAAATTCCCTGATATGTATATCCAGATAACTGTATTGCTGTTGCTGTCATTGTATTGAATATATCACCAGGTATGCCAGTTGGACCAGTAGGTCCTGTTGGTCCGGTAAGTCCAGTTGTTCCTGTAGGACCAGTAGGTCCTGTTGCACCTGTAAGTCCAGTTGTACCTGTTGGACCTATAGGGCCAGTTGTACCCGTTTGACCTGTTGAACCAGTTGAACCTGTTTGGCCGGTAGAACCAGTAGACCCTGAAGAACCAGTGGGTCCTGTAGGTCCTGTGGTTCCAGTAGCTCCATCAATACCGTTCAAGTTAATATTCCAGAAACTGGCTAAGGCGAAGTTACCAACTAAATTGGTACAGTTAGCAATCGTTATACCACCCGTGGTCGGTGAATAACTACTTACCGTACCCTCAAATCTGTTGTATGGAGCACCATTCTGAATAACTAAAACACCGTTTCCTGATGTATAAGCCAGGTTAAAACCAATTGTTAAGGCAATAGTTGAACCAGGCACAATTGAGTAAAACTGACCGTTGTAAGTGTATCCACTTAGATTCACTGAGGTTGTTGTCATACTCAAGAACTTGTCGCCTTGGATACCTGTTGGTCCGGTTGCTCCTGTTGCTCCAGTTTGACCGGTTGAACCAGTAGAACCGGTTAATCCTGTTGTTCCTGTAGGTCCCGTTACACCAATTGGGTCAAAGTGTATATTTTTAACTATTTCACTATAATCTCTGACACAGATGTTTAAATATAATGGCAAATTTATGTTTGTTAAAACTGAATACCAGAACGTATTGTTATAGAAAAATCTTATAGTTGACCCATCAGAAACTATTTTGAATAGTGTATTTATGTCGTATATAATAGTGCCAGCACCTACAATTTGATTACCAAGGAAATAGATGCTTGCCTGTAGTGTGGTAGCATCACACTGAATGGCATAGTTTGTACGGTCTGGAGCCAGTCCTGCACTGGGTGTAGCTGATAGACCAGCTGAAAAATTACCTAGTGCAGAGGATGTAAAACTCATTTGGCATGGTACGTTATAACCAATCACTGAATAAGCTTGTGCATCATAGTCACCGTCATTTCCTGATACTTTCTGAACACTACTGGAATTCAAAGGTGCAACGCCTCTTGAAACAAATGAAAAAGTACCCATACCGTTAGACCCAGTAGGTCCTGTAATACCTCTAGGACCAGTTGTACCAGTAGAACCGGTAGGGCCTGTTCTACCAGTTGAACCTGTTGTTCCAATCGTATCAAACTGAATATTGTTAATTGTTTCACCATATTCACGGAGTGAGAACATCATATAGGCAACATTGCTTGAACTACGTGGTTCCGTATACCATTGCACGCTATTGATATAATAACTCATATTGGCACCATCGTAAACCATCTTGAAACTTGTTGTAGCATCATAGGGCCGTGAGCCGGCTGCACTTACAATGGACCCTGAGTGAAAGATTTGTGCTTGAGAGATATTTTTATTCAAGCTGATTGCAAAGGGCATTTGACCAGGGTCGGCACCCAGTGTAGGAGTTTCTGAAATTCCACCATAGAAACTTCCTACGAAAGAAGATTTGAAAGAGATTTGGAAGGGACTTGTATAACCGACCAACGAATAAGCTGAAGCATCATAGCTATTCGATGCACCGGTTAGTTTTTGAATCGATGATGATGAAATGGGACTAGCTCCATTTGAAACAAATGAAAACGTTCCTAAGCCAAAGATACCAGTGGGTCCAGTAAGACCTGTTGTACCGGTTGTTCCTGTTGTACCGGTTGTTCCTGTATATCCTGTAGTTCCTGTAGGACCAGTTGGTCCAGTTGGTCCTGTAAGGCCTGTTGTTCCCGTTCTACCTGTTGTACCTGTTAATCCTATAGGACCAGATGGACCTGTAGGACCAGTGGGTCCATCAATACCGTTGATATTTATACTGTAATAGTGAAGGCCGCCAAAGGCATAACTAGGTGATGATGTAGTATTAATAATGTTATTAATAACAATCACACCAGTATTTGTATCGTAACTTAGGACATAACCTTCAAAACGGCTATAAAGTCCATCTGTTTGAACGCATACTACCGTTAAACCTCTGCTATAGGCTAAACCTGTACCAATATTAAACTGCACTGAACCTCCCAATGAAGGTCCAGGAACAGGTAGATTGGTTGGGTCAGGTGTCACTACCCACTGATTCAGTTGACTGGTTGTTGAAAGGTCAACTTGAATTACTGTTTGTGATAAGTATTTATCACCTGGATTACCAGTCGGTCCCCGTGAACCGGTTGTACCTGTGGTACCTGTGGGACCTGTTGCACCAGTTGAACCAGTTTTACCGGTCGAACCGGTTGAGCCTGTATTACCGGTTGCACCAGCAGAACCCATAGGTCCAAAGTGAACATTACTGACTATACCCTGCTGTTCAAAGGTTGTTATTAAGTGAAGTGGTTGAGCGGGTGAAAATCCCGTTGAACGAAGTAAGATACCATCCTGATAATATCTAACAAAGACTCCATCATAAGTAATTTGATACTGATGTGATACACCAGTTGTAGATGGGTCAATTATATATACGGGTGTTAAACTACCATTTTCAATAATACAATCACTTTGACCGTTACCCTCATTTCCGTCCTTAATCCAAATACCGAAGTTTATATTTGTCGTGAAAGCTGAAGGATATTGTGTCAGACCTACAATGTATCCGCCCAGGGGTTGTGAAGTAAAAGACAGGTAGATTCCGCTGTAATAGGATTCAATAGAATAGGCGTAGGCATCAAAGGGTCCACCTGGACTTGGAGTACCTAAAACAGATGATGAATTTACTAAGGCTGACTGTACTAAGGCCCATGTAAAGGTAGTGTCACCAAACACACCTGTAGGACCTGTTCTTCCTGTATTTCCAGTTGTTCCTGTAGTACCAGTTAGACCAGTGTCACCTTTTTCACCACCAGGTCCAAAATTTAGATTTTTTACTGTCACGGCTTGCTGATAGGAGACCATCATACGATAGGGTACTGAAATAGGGCTTAGCACACTCAATACTTGTACTGTATCTACATAAAATCTTACATAGACTCCGTCATACACAATCTGACAAGTATGGTTTGAAAGTCCGTATGGATAATTTCCAAATTGTACAGTAGAAGATAGATTGGAACCCTGTACAATATTGTAACCATTTCCGTCTGCTCTTACCAAGATACCATAGTTCATACTACTTATATTTACAGATGGGTTTTGGGCTAAGCCAACAGCAAAGCCACAATTTGTAGTACAGGTGAAACTTATTACAGCTGACCGTTGATAGGTCTCATTCGTAAATGCATAGGCATCCCATTGAGTAACTTGTGGATTTCCGAATAAGCTACTTGAATCAATTTGTTTCGTATTTTGAAGAATAGCCCAGCTATAATTATTTGAACCAAAGATTCCTGTAGGACCTGTAGGACCGGTTATACCTGTTGTACCTGTTGTGCCTGTAGTACCTGTTGGGCCGCGCTCACCCATAGGACCAAAGTGAAGATTTTGTATAGTAGTAATCTTCTCAAAGCTTGCGATAAGATGTAAGGGATTACCGATTGGTCTATAGGTTGATTGAACCAAGACATTATCTTGATAGTATCTAACATAGTATCCGTCGTATGTCATTTCATAGAAATGAGGATTATTGTCATTTTGTGAAAAACTGGTTGTTACGTTACCTAGCTCTGTAATCGTATCAACTGTTGACGGTGAACGATAGCCCTTGGTCCAGATTGCATAGTTAATATTTGCTTCACCGGCATTTGGATTTTCGATAAAGCCAACAGCATATCCACCATTATATACTGAATTAAATGATAAATAGCAGCCACGTTCATAGGCTTCACTAGAATAGACATAGGCATTGAAGGGGCTACTAGGATTTCCTGTGACTGAATTACTGCCAATTTGACTGCTGTTAACTAACTGTAAAGAAAAGCTAGTTGAACCAAACACACCTGTTGGTCCTATAGGACCTGGTTGTCCAGTTGCACCTGTAGTACCTGTACTACCTGTTACTCCAATTTCAGCCATTGGACCAAAATGTAGATTTGTAATGGAATTGGCTAATTCAAAGGTAATAAGAAGATGATAACTAGCGTCTATGCCCTTGATTTGTGTTCTTAAGAGAACACCGTCACAATAGTATCTTACATTAGCACCATCATAGACAATCTGGTAATTGTGACTTAAGGTACCATCAACTGGAATAGCGACCTGTGTATTAGGAGCTTCTATAAAATACTCAGTACTTGTATTGAAAGGAACACGAATACCATAATCAAGGTTGGCTAAGGTAGCAGAAGGAATCAAATTAGAACATAGACCTGCTGCAAATCCTGCCTGTGGTTTAGACGTGAAACTCATAAAGCAACCACGACTATATGATTCTACAGAAAATGCGTAAGAGTTGAAAGGGCTTGTAGGTGTTCCTGATATTGTCTGTGAATCAACAATTTGTGCATTTTGTGAGGCCCAGGTAAAGGTACCTGGGCCATAGATTCCTGTAGGACCTGTTGTTCCTGTAGCACCTGTTGTTCCTGTTGTACCAGTGTATCCTGTTGTACCTAACTGTCCCATAGGTCCAAAATGAATATTTTGAACTGTTGCCTGGGTTTCGTAAACAACCATCAAATGTAAGGAAGCGCCTATTTGTCTATATGTATTGAAATTGATAAGAACTCCATCTTTGTAAAACCGTACATAAGTACCGTCGTAAGTAATTTGGTATGTATGCACTGATGCATCAGTATTGACTTGGTTTAATATAGAGCCACTTTCTACAATTGTATCACCTTGTCCATTGCCTGCACGAGACCAGATACCGAAATCTAAGTTACTTATAGAGGGTCCTGGATTACTAGTGAAACCTACAGCAAAACCACCTTGATATTGTGATTGCCAGGATACAAAGGCGCCACGGTCATATCCTTCAGCCGATACTGCATATGCATTAAAGGGACTAGTTGGGATACCTACAGCTGTGGAAGAATCCAAGAGAGAGACCCTGTTTAATTGCCAAGTAAATGTTGTAGCTCCATATATTCCAGTAGCACCGGTTGTTCCTGTTGGTCCTGTTATTCCAGTTCTACCGGTCGAACCTGTGTAACCTCTTTCGCCAGATGAGGGTCCAAAATGAACGTTTTTCGCGATAGATGGTTTCTCATAACTGACTATTAAATGAAGAGAACTTCCTATAGTTCTATATTGTTGATAGACATTTACACCATCCTTATAGAATCTGACTAATTCTCCGTCATACACAATTTGATAAACGTGGTTACTCTGGTCGCTATTGATTTGTTGTACCTGTGTAGCATTGTTCACTACAAAATCACCTTGACCCACTCCTGAAATACCTCCCTTCACCCAGATACCATAGTCGATATTGCTTAGGGTTGTGTTTGGATTACTGGTTAGACCTATACAATAACCGCCACTGTACTCTGACGTAAAGGAACAATATGCTGAACGGTCATAGCCTTCCAAACTGTATGCAAAGGTGTCAAATGATGACACTGGCTTACCTACAACTGTGGATGAACTAAGTGGATAAGCTAAGGGTGAGTAAATCCAACTGAAAGTAGTTGCACCAAACATACCTGTTGCACCAGTAGAACCAGTATAGCCTGTATTACCGGTACTTCCTGTAAGACCAGTTGGTCCTACTTGACCCACAGGACCAAAATGGATATTGGATACTGTATTCTGTATTTCATAACTGACAATTAGATAAAGAGGAGCTCCTGGTTCTCTGTCAGATTCATGTGCTAGGGTACCGTCAATATAATATCTTACAAATTTACCATCATACACAATCTGATAAGTGTGTGGATTCGCATCTGTATTTATGGTCATTACTGGTGTGTTAAAAGCTGACTCAATAATGACATCATTGCCATTTTGCCCGCATAAAATACCGTAATCAAAGGCAGTAATTCCAGTATCTGGATTGCTTGACAAACCAACAGCAAATCCTCCATCGTGTTGGGATGTAAAGGATACAAAAGCGCCATTTACAAAGGATTCCGCAGAATAAGCAAAGGCAGTAAAAGGGCTTTCTGGATAACCAGTGATTGATGAGCTATTCACCAGTTCTGTATTATTATTTTGAACCCATGTAAAGTTGCCATCACCATAATGACCCGTTGCACCGGTACGACCTGTTGCACCGGTTATTCCAGTATAGCCTGTTAGTCCTGTAGGTCCTAGTTCACCAGCTGGACCGAAGTGTACATTTTTTACTTCTGAATTAACCTCAAAACTGGTAATCAATTGTAAGGGATTACTAATAACTCTAAACGTATTATAAATATTCACACCGTCTTTGTAATATCTGACGTATAGGCCATCGTAATTAATTTGATAGAAATGAGGTATATTATCTGAATTAATAAGAAGTACTGGGCTGGGATTTGTGCTTTCAACAATATAATCATTACCGTTTTGGCTGACCCAAATTCCGTAATTAATCGTTGTAATTCCTGTATTATTTGCGTTACTTGATAAACCAACAGCATAACCACCACGATATTGTGATTGGAATGATAAGAAGCAGGCACGGTCGTACTTTTCATAACTGTAGGCATAGGCGTTGAAAGGGGTGGTGGGTGTACCTAGTACTGAATTAGAACCTGATAAAACCGAACGTACTAGGGCCCAGCTGAAGGTGGTATCACCGAAGTTTCCAGTTGGACCGGTGCTTCCTGTGTTACCAGTATCACCAGTGAAGCCCATTAAACCAGTTGGTCCAGTAGTACCCGAAGCACCTGTTGGACCTGGTAGTCCGTTTAAATTAACATTATAGTAGGATGGTTGGGAAAAATCCCCATTTACATTTGTAATAAAATTTATCTCCATTTCACCAGTAATATTGTTGTAATTTGCGACAACACCTTCGAAATAGTTTGATGGGTTATTTGTTTGTTCAACAATAACTGTATTTCCAAAGATATAGGCTAATTCTGGAGCTACTTGTAGAAAGACAGATATTCCTGCTGAGTCCAAAGGTGCTGGAATAGGTGTCAAAATTATAGCCTGAGTAGTTTGAGTCAAATATTTATCACCTGCTTGACCCGCTGGACCAGTAGGACCAATTTGAGGGCAGCCAAAAATGGCATTAAAGCGCCTCTGGGCTAATAGGTCGCTTGAGTTCATTTATCTGATATATATCTTTTTTTATATTTATAAACTTGCCCGCAAACCTTAAGTAATAAGCAAATTCTGACAAATTTTATTTGTTAGAATATGCTTTATAATGAAAAAATATATAGTTAATATGATTTTACATCATCTTCAAATACCGGGTGAAGTCAAAATATGGAATTTTGTGTACACTCATATTTATATCGAATACGATGTGTACGACTTACAAATTTTGTAAAAATATCAAAAAATTGACATGCGATTTACTTCTTTCTTTATATCAAAAACACTTGTTAAAAATGGTCAAGACACGCTCCATGATGAACAATAATAGCGCTCCTGTTGAGCTACGTCGTAGTGAGCGCCTGCGGGCGCGTGCAGTTCCCACCTACAAGTCGATTATTCGTACGCGTAGCCAGAAGGCCAAGGAGCGCGCGGTGGCTCTAGAACTCATGTTCAAGAGTGCGCGTGACTTCTACTCAAAGCATCAGCGTGAGCCCTATGAGCACAGTGAGGATATGAATGAGAAGCACATGGCTTTCTTTCTGAAGTCACTACGTGCCACGATTGCTGACGGTAAGCTGACGGAGCGTGCGGTAAAGAATCAGCTACCGTGGTTCACGCTGGAGATTAAGCATTGGGACAATCGGTCGTTCCGCCTTCAGGATATTCTACTGATGACTGTCCTGTTTGCTGTGCTTCCTGCTACTCTTCTTGGTGCTCAGTACTACAGCATGCATTGCATGCATGACTCTAGTTGTAACGATGCTGTTGTGGCTTTTGGTCAGCGTACGACGGCGAATATCGTGGGCGTGTATATGATGATTGATTATCAGCTCTATATGGCTGGTCGGCAGATTTATACCTATGGTCGGCAGTTTCTGACGGTTTGACTTTGTATGTAATAGCTTAAAAACATAAATATAAATACAAAACTTGAAGTTATCTAAGACTGATTTTTCAATGTTAAAATGACTGCCAATATTTCCGAAATTATGATTGATGAATTTACAACAATGATATTTTATGAATATAGATTAGTAACCGTATTATTTGTTATCTATGTATGTTGGGTGTTTCAACTATTTATGGCTCACAAAAATAGAATTCACATGATGGAGGTGAATCTTTATAAGGACTGATGGACTGAAAAATCGTTGTGTTTATTTTTGTTGGGTACGCGCCACTTGGTTTAAGAGTTACTGGTCGGCTTCTTCTTGGTCGCCTCTCTTGTATCAATTTCTTTCCACATCTCCTCCACCTCACTGTCAAGTGCTTCCTAATCAATGTAATGAACTGGAAGAAACTCAAGAGAATTGAAGTTCTTGGTACCGTCAAATACTTAAGTTAAGTACCCCCATAAAAGGGGTACTTAACTTAAGTATTTGACGGTAGTAGATTGATTATTTCTATAGTGGATTTATGAGTTATTATATTATTCTTTTTACAATTTCAATTTTCATAGTTTTTCGGTTTTTCTGTGCTGGTTTTCTTTTCTTTAGTCGTCTAGTCGGTTTGCCTCCATTCAAAACAGTATTTTCTATAAAGTTTGTACTAAATATATTATGTACTATATATGTAAGAGGTACAGGTCTATTTCTTTCATTCATATATGATGAATGGTCATTGATTGCGTCTGCACCATTTGCCAATAAGTCTCCATTGAGTGCTTGTATATTTTCTAAACGCTCCTTATCATCTATACTTAGACGACCTGTATTTGGTAACATTTCGGACATGCGCGAAATTAGTTTAAATCGATTATAGGCGTATTTATAGAAAAAAACTGTGTGGTCAGTAGTTGCTGAGGCTAAATACGGGTCTTTAAACTCAATAATGTGTATTGATTCGTGTAGCAACATTAAAATTATAAACATTATTTTACTCTGTGTTATATAGCCACCAGAGTAATACACTTTTTTGGCTCTGGTTGAAATTAAACAATCTAGGGCTATATGAAAACCGTAGTCAAAATGTGTATATTCTGGGTCTTTATCGTCATATGCAGCTAATTCTAAAAAAGCATCAACCTTTTTACAGGGATTTGTAATATTTTTGAAATTCAGGGCGGGTCTGGTAACCTTAGGTCCACTTGGCAAATAGGCACTTTGAAAAATATTTCCATAATATGTTTCGTCTATTTTATTGAAAATAGCCTGTACCAGAGGGATGGTTAAGTCATTCTCATGTGCTTTGAAACTATTATAAATTTCGTTTATGTTTTTGATATTTTGTTCAAGAGTTAAATCGTTTGTTGCACCTAATAATTGTAAGGTATTAGCGTCCATCCTACTCTAGTTGAACAAGATTTCGGGACACTACAGTTGATATTAATTCATTTCGTATTAGATTTGTCCGCGTTCGTGCATTTTCCATATGTTGTTTGTAATGATTATATGTAAAGAAGCCCCAAAACTCTGGACAGTAACCATGATTTATTTCTTTATCCCAAGAGAAGGCCGATAAATGATTAAATACTGGCTCATTATCTGTAACTTTGACAAATTTTCCAGTCATGTATATATGGACATCATTTATGATTAACTTGTTTATGTCATGGTTATATCCAAGAATATATGAATGTCCCTTTATCATTTCATCTGGTTGAATCCTTTTCACCAGTGCTAAATCTTTAATTTGGATAAGCAGTGGCATACCAAACATTCGTATTGAAACAAAAATAAAACTATATATTTCAATTTTATGCCAATATTCTTGAAATTAATTCGCCACGTATAAGATTTGTACGCTCTTTGGCTTTTGCCATATTATATTTACACTCATTGTGAGTGTAGAAATAAACAGTAGCAATGGGATAATATGACTTGCTTCTAATTTTATCGCCATAATTTCTAAAGATACAACGCGTGTCTGTTGACTCGATAAAGATACCAGTACCATAATGTGTGTTATTATCTATGATTAGCTTATCTTTCGTATCACAGTCAGCAATAATATACGGATTACCTAAGACCATATCTTTCGGCTCAACCTTCTCAATATAATACAGGTCTTCTACAGTCTGGGGCCAGACCAGACTCATCTTAGTATTTATATTTTGATTTTATCCTTGATTTATGTAAGGGTTTCAATTTTTACCAATAACAACTTCTTTCGACCTTTTGAGCCTCTGAAGGAATTTCATTCTGTGATGGTTTAGTCCAACTGGGATTGAAAAAATTAGAAATAACGGAGTGATTTTGCCATCGATTTCCCTTAATACCAAACATAATTTGCGTACCACCCCCAGTATGAATCGCCACTATGTGGCGCTTTTTTAGCTCATGTACTAAGAGTAAGGACAGTGCACCAATACCCACAAGAGCATATTTAGCACCTGATTGTGATACTTGGTCGGCTAAATACTGGATGGCCTGTAGGGGTCCTTCATTGAGGATATCAATGGACCAGGACAAAGAAAGATTAGCTTGGGTCATTGCGGGACCATAGGGAGCCCTTATTGGTATGAGAGTTTGATTTTGGGGCCACATTTGACCTGCAAGACCGATTGGCGGAAACACCTCATGTATAATTGACCACTGTTTTTTAATGGATTCGGCAAAGGGACTGACTACTGCAATAGGACCCTTTGTCATTTTTGTGGTATATTGATATTCTGGTGTATAATAGGGCTCCAAGGCTCTTAAGACTATTTTTTTAGCGTTTGGACTATATTGATTCAAGATTTGTAATTCTTGAGTCTTGGCACTTGGGCTCCATGATACTACAGCATCTAGATTGCTTAAGGCTTCTAATATATCTTGGGCCCAAAGGTCTAAGGAGTCGTGGATAGAGGTTTGGTTGGGTGACCAGAAACCAGCGTTTTCTGTCATTTCTCTAATTATATATTGCGGATAGGGACTTTTGTTTTGTTTTTCTCGTTGAAGATAAAACATAAGTGCGTTTAATTCAGATGTACCAATTTTACCTGCTGAAAAACCGGCTGTTTGATTGGTTATTTTTTCACAGAGCCACTTGCTAGCAGTGTCTAAATCTAAGACTGTAGTCATTGTATTGTTTATTTTATTTGTATTTATATGATATTTTCGCAAGAAATAAATATATTTTCAAGGTCTTAATTAATGGTGTTACCTTGGTTAATTGTTCAATATGACAATCGCAAGGTTGACAAAAAATTACAAAAACTTGTAGAAAGAAATAAACAATATGCCCAGAAACATGATTACGAATATATTTTTGAAACTAAGACCTATGATTTACCACCTTGGTGGATTAAGGTTAAACTAGTTCAAGAAAAATTATTAACAAATAAATACAAGGGTATATTATGGCTTGATACAGATGCTACTGTCTACAATATTGATAAATCTCTTTATGAAATAATATTACCTGGTAAATCATTCTATTTTTCTCCAGATTGTCCTAGAAATGGAATAGCCCCTTTTAACGCAGGCGTTTGGCTAGTTATAAATGACACGAACGGTAAAAATATTATGGATACTTGGATACACATGTATAATCCAGCCGACTGGCACATATCTTTCGGTAAATGGGTTACTTCCGGCATCTGGGCGGGTTCGTCATATGAACAAGGCGCCTTTAAAGACAAGATTATACCGGTTTATAATTCATATATTCATCAATACGATTGGACTTTTCTCCAATCATACTATATATCAAACTCTAAATCTGATATATTTACTGTACATTTTGCGTGGGACCTTAAAAATTTATTTTTGGACGATTTTCTTAAAAAAATTAGACCCAAATATAACTATATATATTTAGTTTTATTGTGTTTATTATTCCTGTATTTATTATTCCTGTGTTTATTATTATTTAATTTAAACAGTAAATATATCAATCCTATATCTAGATTCTTTAAAAACGCAACAAACTCTTTATCATCTTATATGACAAAATACTAATTAGTAACGTTAATTTTATAAATGATAAAAAATTGAAATCATATGAAGCGATTTATACATTGTTACCAAAGAAGTCAAACAGTTAAAATGAACAAGTCTTATGTGCCTCCGTCCAAGCGTACTGCATCTGTTGTCCAGGAGAGTTTTGATAAGGCCTTTCCTGTGCTCATCAAGACCACAAAGCCTAACGTTGATGCAGGTTGGTCAAATGTTAGCAATAAGCTGAAGGTGGAAAACCAGCCTACTGTTGTCGCACCTAATGCGACGCAGGTAGTCCATGATAAGATTAGCGATAAGGACATTTATGCCTTTATGGTCTTTCCTGATTGTGCTGGCTACCTTCGTAAGGTTCATGCGGCTCAGAATATGAGCCAAAAGCGCTACTCCAAGTACGGCCTGCTTTATGATAGCGATTCAGATGAGGAGGACATTGAAGCACGTACCTTTGCTTATACTTCTGATTCTGCTTCTGACAATGATGACGCATATGAGCTAACTGGCAGCGAGTCTGTAGCTAGCTCTGAGGAGTAAAATAGAATTTAACTAAAATAAAACAAACCAAGGCTATTTTTTGTTTTATATTTTATATCAAAATTGATTGCTTATTTTTAACTTATTTATTTTTAAACATAAATAAGTTAAAAAATGCCAAGAAATACGACAGGTGGTAAAAACTTTAAGAAATTTAAGACTGGTTCGGAGGGCTTTCGAGCAAAGGCATCCCGTGAAGCAGTCGATGATATGATTGACCTGATTTTCAAACAGGAGCGGACTCCCGAAAAGCTAACTGATACGGATAAGGACGCTCTCCGATTTATGTTTGCAGGACGCGTTGTGCGACGCTTTGGCCATGGACGAATGGAGGTCTATTGTCACGATGGAAAGACCCGCCAGTGTAAGATTAGAGGTCTTTTGAGAAAGAAGGGACAGGTGTTTATTGATATTGATAATATTGTCGTTATTTCACTACGGGAGGCAGAATCATCCGAAGAATCTGATGAGGATTTGACCGGTATTGGTAGTACTACTGAGGCTACGGGAACTGCCGATATTATTGGTTGCTTTGATGAACGTCAGGTAGCCATTTTACGCAAGTCGTCGATTAATCCACGTCTGTTCACAAACAACGACAATCAGCAAACGGAGGATATCTTTGACCGTAGTGATATTATTAATGGAGGTGTCGGTAATACAATTATTGATTTGGAGGACGAAAAGTTAGATATTGATAATATTTAATAGGGTGTACTGATATTTTTATATCATACTTATAGATGGTAAGCAGAACTAACGTCTCATACCATGTCAAACACTTAACTTAAATTCGGTATTAGACGTTAGTCCAAAAACGCCTAAAAAAATTTTTATCACCTTAAATATTTGACTGTAGCTCTTAAAAAATGAAGACATTGTTTCTACTGATGACTGGTAAAGAATGTCATATCTAAAAGTGATTGACCCAACTGTAAAGTGTTCTGAGATGCCGGTTGATTTGGTTCATAAATATCCCTATCCACTTGACCCCTTTCAGGAACACGCAATTGCCGCCATTCATAAAGGTGAAAATGTTCTTGTAACAGCCAAGACTGGCTCTGGTAAGACCCTTGTTGGAGAATACCAGATTCATTATGCCTTGGCTCAAGGTAAGCGTGTATTTTACACAACACCTATTAAGTCTCTTTCTAATCAGAAGTTTCATGACCTTAAGCAAATCTTTCCCTCTGTCGGTATCTTGACTGGTGATATTAAGTTCAAGCCCGATGCTCAGGTTGTCATTATGACGACTGAGATTCTACGTAATATGCTCTATAAGCGTAATTCATCTACAGTCAATCTGGGTCTATCGTCAAATATTTCATGTGATGATTTGGGTGCAGTTGTCTTTGATGAGGTGCACTATATTAACAATCCTGAACGCGGTAAGGTTTGGGAAGAAACGCTAATTCTTTTGCCACCTGAGATTCAGCTCATTCTATTATCAGCCACACTAGCCGCACCAGAGGCTTTTGCTAATTGGATTGGCCTTTTGAAGAAGAAGACCTGTGTACTTATCTCAACTCTGTATCGCGTTGTACCGCTAACCCATAATGTTATTCAGGGCGGTGAGCTAAAGTGTATTATGGATGCAAAGGAATATTATGACGCTGGTGCCTATAATAGCTGGTTGAAGCGACGTGAGGATTTGGCAGATGGTGCAGCAGCCTTTAAGGATAAGGTCAAGGCAGAACGGGCAGGTGGTACAGAGGGTGCTATTAGTGGTAAGGTTAGTGTACATAGCTTTCTTCATACCATGAACGCGACCATCAATATGTTTGCCGAAAAGGAACTTTTACCAGCGCTGTTCTTTGTGTTTAGTCGTAAGGATTGTGAGCGCTTTGCTAATAAGGTGGAAGGCTCCTTGATAGATACTAGTGATGCCGCTGCCATTCGGCATATTATTGAGTTTCATCTACACCGATATAAGGCTGTTTCAGAGTCACGCCAGTACCATGAGCTCTTTGACCTATTAATGCGCGGAATCGCCTATCATCATTCAGGTCTTTTGCCCCTTATGAAGGAGATTGTAGAAATTCTATTTGGGCGTGGACTGATTAAGGTCATGTTCTGTACGGAGACCTTTGCTGTAGGTATTAATATGCCAACCAAGACGGCAGTCTTTCTAGACCTCAAGAAGTATGATGATAAGACCGGTGGTCAACGCTGTCTATTTACGGACGAATATTTACAAATGGCGGGGCGGGCTGGGCGACGGGGTAAGGATAAGACGGGCACAGTTGTCTATTTACCACAGCGTCACCCAGTTTATCAAGACGAAATTAAGAGCATGATGAAGGGTTCTACGCGTGCCATTAGCTCCAAGATGGATTTTCACTATGACTTTCTGCTAAAGACATTACAGAGTGGTTCACTTCAGTGGCTTAATATTATGCGCGATTCGTACTGGTATGAACAGCGTCGTGTGACCAGTTTAGCCATTGAAAAGGAACTTGCACTTATGGAAGACGATTATACAAAGGGACGCGCGACTTTGTCTGATTCTGACTTTGCCGAGCTTAGTGAACGCTACAGGCTAGAGGCTGAAAATAAGGTAGCAGTCAATGCCAAGCGGAAGGAGTGCCAAAGGGCACTAGATTCGTGGAAAAACAAGCATCTTGGACCTAAGTGGGAAAATGGCTACAAGTTGCTACCATCCTTGGAGCGACTTCAGAAGAACATTCAGCAGAAAAAGCAGGACCTTGCCGATTTTAGTCGCGTTGATTCTATTGTTGAGCCACGAATTCACTTTCTTATTGAAGCCGGTTTTCTCAAAGATGTAACTAATTTGGATTCTGTTACTAAGGATAATTTGACGTTACGCGGTATCTTGGCTACGGAGGTGAATGAGTCTCATTCACTGCTGACAGCAGAGGTTTATGCCTTGGGCTTGATGAAGGATATGGCACCAGAAATTATTCTTACAGTGTTGTCTGCTTTTATTAATGAAAAGATAGTGGATGAGGCGCCCAGTCTTGGGTCTCTTTCAATTCCTGGTTCTGTTGTTACTATTCTGGAGCGTGTAGATACTTTGGCTTCCAATTTCAAATCAATTGAGACGCGATGCTGTGTACCCTATGATAATTACTGGGACCTGAGCACAAGTTGTATTGAGCCTGTTTGGCGGTGGCTCAATGGTGAATCTTCTGCAACCCTGTGTAATGACTATGGCATCTACGAAGGTAATCTTATGCGTGTTGTTCTGCGGATTGCCAACATTGCAGATGAATGGATTTCACTGGCTACATATTGCGAAGATACTGAAATGGTCGCGCGAATGACTGAAATGAAATGTGGACTATTGCGCGATATTGCTATTACAGATTCTCTATATTTGCGTATTTGATTTCTAAAAAATTGATTTCTAAATGATTCTTATTATTAAATGTAAAACCAAGTTGCTATGGATGATTTGTGGAAAAAACATCGGTCGCGATTTAGCGTATGTTTCATTCTGTGTGGTGCTCTATGTGCTATGTTTGGTTCTGTTTTACATGTAAATATTATTCAGATTGCTATCGGTGTTTCCATCTTTTGCTTGGGTATCTTTCTATCATGTTATAGCTTGTATTGTGGTTACATTGAGCGTGTTGAACCGGAAATCATTGATATGCGCGTATCAGAGGTGTTTGAGATTCAACGGCGTAGTCGCGATGAGCTATTCAAAAACAAGGAAGTCAAGAGACCTTCTGTTGAAATTATGCCATATAATAGCATGATTTCACCTGCTAAATCAGATGATTATTCACCATATTTGACAGATGCAAAGATTCGACCAAAATCAAAGTATGATGAAGTTATTGTCTAAATATCTGCTAAGCGGACCATAGATTTTTCATATCTGTTGCTATTTCAATCTCCGTCAAGGGATAATCAAAAATACGGAACCAGGCAACTGCTACATCTTTATCATAGTTTTCAATACCTTGAAAAATAAATAGGTTATTATATGTCTTATTTTTTAACAGGCTTGGCTCCATAACAGTACCAGCCTTTTCACCATTGACATAGAGTTTCATAGTATCTAATGTATCATTTAATGTGAATGTCAAATGTTGCCAAGTTGACTTGGTAAGTTGTCCCTTATCTGACCATACTTCAGGACCCTTACAATTATTCATCAGGCTAAAACCCAAATTATTTGATGAATTTAATGATGCATATAAAGAATCCTTACAAGGGTTTCCACCTATAGTTTCATTTGTAAATTCCCATAGATGAGGCTTTACTCCTGGATTACTCTTAATATTTATCATCATAGTGATTGATTTAAAGGCATTGGTATTTAAAGACCCGCCAATTTTAATATAATTGTGTCCTTTGAATAAGGCTGACTTTAGTCCATCAACTTGAGAAAAGGGTAAAATACCTATTATTTCTGATTGAAATTTATTATTATTATCTGTTAAACGGTCTTTCGTAAAATCCCAATTTCCTATAGGGTGATTTTTAGGTCTAATTTGTAATTGTTTAACTACAGCTTGTAATTCACTGATAATTAGTTTATTTTTTGCGTTTTCAGCTTCTAATTTTTCAATTAGACTATCGTCAGTTGAATTTGATGCCTTTATTTCTGAGCATTTTTTATCTATAGCCTTTAATTCATTTTCTAATAAAGCACCTGCTTTATTTTTAGCTAGCATGCGCTCATTATACATTTGAATATCGCTCTTTAATGTATTTAACATTGACTTGTTCATCTTATATTTATAATCATCTTCAGCTAGTTCATTACTTATTTCTTTATTTATTTCTTCTAAACTCTGAATTTTATCATTAAGGGCTTTGCTGTTTGCTTCTAATTTTTTCTGTATATCTATTTGTGTTTTTAGTTCTTCTTCCATTGTATTATATTGTGTGTCTATAGTAATCTTTTGCTTTTCTAATTGAGACAACTGATTCTTTAGAATATTTGATAACGGTGTCTTATTTTCAACCGCCTTAATTTGCTCTTTAATACGATTTATATCTTCTTCAGTACTAGTTTTTTCAATTAATAAACCATCTATATTCACTTGTATCTTTTTAATACTATCAGTGAGCTCTATATTATGTGATGTATTTGTTTTGACTACAGTTTTAATCTGTGAAATTTGTTTCTGTGTATTTAGATATTTATCTGAAAGCCCCTTAAATGTGTCTTTTTGTGTTTGTAATTCTTTCACAGTTGATAAGCGTTTATTATCAGTTTCGTCTAATTGTATCTTTAATTTATCTAGTTCTGCTAGATTGGCCCTGTGGGTCGCCTGTGCTGTATCAATCTGTTTTTGTAATTCATTAATTTCAAGAAGCTCCTTTTGTTTTTTATTTTGGAGTTCATTGTTTTCATCAGTTAGCTTATTATGAGCACGCATGATTCTTTCATACGGAGTATCAGCCTTTACTAATTCGATAATATCTTTTGCTGGAGTTATTACATGCTTTACTGTTGAGTCTAATTTCTCAACATTTTTAGCAATTAAGACTATACTTTCTTTTAATTTTAAGAGCTCCTTATTTGATAATTCCGTCTTCTTAAGAAGGTCTGTAAATTCTGGGTCCTTTTTAAGAGCCTTTTTAATCTGTGCGTTTAATATAATTTGCTCACTATCCTGAGATGACTGATTGTCGTCGCCAAAAAGACTCTTTGTAATTAATTCCACAATTTCATTTTGCTTATTTCGTGGTTCAAATATTCTGATTGTATCCATAATTCCATTTTTTTCTGTTATTACGACTTCTTCATCATTACTGTAGTTTCTGACATGTATTTTACCAACAAAAGACTCATGTACAGAGTCTGCTTTTTTGTATATATATATTGTTAATATCAATAAAATAAGACCGCTTATTATTAGTAAGACAATAATCGGGGTCTTATCTTTATTGAGAAACATTTCTCCCTAGTTTCTTATACTAAAATTATTTGTACTCTTTTATGAGCAAATAATTTTAGTATGATTTTATTTTTTATAAAAATTCTATCAACACAAGTATTTGACAATAATTGTCGGGTAACGTCTCATACAATGTCAAATACTTAACGTTAAGGTCAGCTACTCTTACATGGCTTACATTCTGTTTGTTTGGATTGCTCTTTTGGTTTTAGATTATCAATAGCATCTTGTAGTTTTTTAATTTCATCCTTACTTGAAGCATTTTCAGACTTTAATTTAGAAATAATTAAGGCCTTCTGTGTCTTTGTCTTACTTGTATTTTCATATGATTTACGTAAATTTTCTATATCTTTCTGGACTATTGTATTTGTAAGGTCGCGTCTTTGTAATGCCAATTTTATTTGCTGGATTTCAAATTCATAAGTAAGTCGTTGTTTTGTATCATCCTTGATTTTTGCCTGAATCTGTACTATTTGTCTTTCAAATACATCTTGTTGCTCCTGTAATTTATTATAAGTATTTTCGTTCTTGCTCAAAAGCAATCTTAATTCGTTCAACGTGTCAAATTCTAGTTTGAGTTTCGATGACTCTTCTGCTAATTTTTTGTTAAGCACCTTCTTCTGCTCTTGACGTTCTTCTAGTGTTTTTTGGATTGTTTTAGCTAGTGCATCGTTCTTATCAGCTATTACACTAAGCTGTTTCTTGAGCTGTTCTTCAATTATATCATTTGCTTGTTTCTCCTTGATTGATGATTTGTAGTCATTAAGGAGCTTTGTGTTTTGTGCTTCTTTAGTTGCTATTTGAGCCTTTATTTCATTATTAGAGCCATTCAAATTATTCAGTTCTTTTCCTGATTTTATAAACTCTTCTTGTAATTTTGTATTGTACGTTATAAGTGCTTGTGTTTCTTCTTGGAATTTTTCATAAATAGCTGTTAATTTTTCTAGGTCAAATTCCAATAGCTTAGTCTCAGAGATTGTGTGAGACTTTGCCTCTTGTATATGTTTTAATTCGGCTTGCTTATGTAATAATTCTTGATTGATTTGATGTTCTTCAATACGGCTTTTTTGAACAGTTTTACACAGCTCCTTATTACGTTCTTCCTCAATTTCTTCTTTTTTTGATGTATTTACATCTTCAAAATGTTCCTTTAAATTTGGTAATGTAAAATACATATATGCATATATAGTAAGCACACATATGATAAGTATGCTTATAGATATTATAAATGTCTTATTCATGCTCTTCATTAGCATGACCCTAACTAATAGAGCGGATTTTTTTGCGTAATCGTTATAAACAGTCCATTATATATTTGGCCATGGGTCTCGATGTAAAATACTCTAGAGCTATTTTCTGACCATTGGCTGCTATTTCAGCCTGTTTACTTTCGGGGAGTCTTGCTAAATAGTTATAGGCATCAGGAATATGAGTATATTTTACAGGAACGTAGTGAACCCAGGGTACTAGTTTACAGGGAAGCTGAATGTTATAATGGTCCAAGTCGGCAGTAATAACTATCATACCGGATAGGAGACCTTCCCACATTTTCCAGGAATCCCATTGAACTATGGAACCGTCTTTATTTAAATAGCCACCGTGTGCGTCCATGTACTTATATTTTTGGAGTTCAGCAAAGTATTTGGGATTATGACGACGACCCGTAATAGCCCAATAGTGATTTGCCTCCTCATCCTGTACGTCTGGAGCTTGGAAATTGTCTAAAAAATTGTGGACGGATATATTTTGCTTGGTGTAAACTGACTTGACAATATTTCGTACGTAATGGTTATCAACGCGATGCGCCCAAAAAATGGCACTATCACGGTCTTGCCACTTAATTTGTGGTGTGGTTTGGATGGTCTTCACCATGCGATCACTGGCCGCGAAACATAACGGTTTAATACGGTCACTGGCGACCTTGGCGGTGGTCATAAAATATCTGTGCGCATAATGTAGTAATCCTGTTGACTGAGGTCTAACCCATTCATCCTTGCTGTCAAAAATAATTAATTTATATTCGGTCAGCGTCGGTAAAAGCTCCTTAAAATCTTCTGGATGTGCTGTAACTAAATACTGTGTATCTTTTGATAAGGATTCATATTTAAAAAGATATGTACCCGATAGGTCAGGATAGTAATCTATATTTGAGCCATACTTGATATTGAGCTGTCGAAGCCCTTCTGCAAAGACAATACAAGAGTGTTGATAATTTGCCTTTGTTGGACCGCCGTAAGGCTTTAATAAGAAATAGAACATCTATTTCTTATTATGTACGGTTTGTCTTAAGTGTTTGGTCTGGTTCATTACTCATCATCGTCCCAAAAAACCTGGAATGGAGTTAATTCTAAGCCACCAATCGACTCTTCATCGTCGTCGTAAAACATGAGGTTAAATACTCTGCTGTTTGATTCTGGCTCCCATAACGCCTCTACGTGAACATACTTGGCGCTTGGAAGTTTTGCTAAGACAATTTGGCTAAGAATGTTAAATTCGGTCAATTCATAGGCTTCGTCACCATCAATATCTGTTGTCATATTGGGGCTACGATTTTCAATTTCCTGGTAGGCTTGGCGTTCCATTTACAGGTAATAATATGTGCGCGCTTTAGACCGATGGAGTCTAAACACTTGGTGTGTTTCTGATTTAGATGTCTTCCTGGAGCCGTGGCTCTGTTGTAGATAATGTACCACGGAACCGAATTATTACATCAAGCAATAAACCAATTGTCTCTGTTGTGTTGCGCTCTGGCTTAGGAAATCGGCTTTTTCAAATCATGGCTGGACTAGGATACGCTGAACGATGTGGTAAGCAATTTGTTTTTTTTGAAAAGCAAATGCATGAGAATTTTCATACTGGGGCTAAGTTAACTAAGGACTTATTATTGGCCATTTTTCCACAGGTCAAGATTTATAGAAGCCATGTGGACTGGAATCAGTATAGAGAAGATACTGATAAATTTTATGACGATTATATAATACCTGACCTTAGCGGGTCTGTTTTACTACATGGATTTTTTCAAAATGCAGTCCATTTTCCTTCTGACTATAGAACACGCTTCAAGATTCCTAAGCCAGCTATGTGTAAATTTAATTGCGATGATGTGAACTGGTCAAAGACCTTTTTCATTCATTATCGTAAAGGTGACTATGTTGACTCTGATTATGATGTGATTGGACTTGACTATTATAAGACGGCGATTCAACAAATCCAGACTATGTATAATAGTCCTTATTTTTTAATTTTTAGTGACCAACCTGATAAGGTTACTGTTGTGGATTTATTAATAGATTCTGAGTACAAGATTGTCGGCAATATAGGTGTTTGGGAAACACTATACTTGATGAGTCAATGTGCAGGGGCTATTTGTGCCAACTCTACTTTTAGCTGGTTTGGTGCTTATGCACAGGCCGGCTTAGGACCTGTGTTTATGCCTAGTATATGGAAAAAGGGGTTCACTAAACATCCTGTACCGGATTATTTTATTGCTATATAAACTGGTTGAGCTGACTGCTAAGATGGTCTATTGTGCTAGTATTATATATTGTGTGGTCCGTTACAATAGTATCCAATTCATGCTCACTGGGGTCATCTAAGATAGTTATTCCAGGCCTTAGCACTCTTATTGTTACTAATATATTGGGTTCAAGAGTGGATTGTATACTGGAGCCAAAATAACTGTCAAAGGTTGTCTTAAAATGATTATATTCGGCCTTGTAGCGCCAATCAGTAATGACCACTTTTTGTGGTTTTTCGATTTGAATTATATTTTCAAGAATTTTTGCCCAAAAGGCAGGGTCGTTATGAATCATTTTGGCTTCTGCAGAATCCTCAATAAGAAAGGTCCTTACTGTCGCCTGCTTATTGTTGTAAATACTAGTCACAACGGTTGACTTACCATCTTGAGTTTGGGTCAAATTGTAATCAAATCCGTGATGTTTGGCACTGCATATTTTTACACAATCAGCAAAGGCATAACGTTTATAGCCACGTTTTTGCAGTAGGGAGCCAATAACATCCTTACCTGAACCAGCATATCCAGTAATCAAGATGATGTGCATATTGATTATTGTGATTTGTTCTTGTGTTGTTTCATTTTTTATACTGTAAAAGGACTGTTGATTTGCCAACTGACATTTACCGGTGTGATAATTTTACCAGTACCACTAGAGTCGATGAAGGCTGTTGACGGTAACTGAGAATTAATGAGTAGAACTGTATTTGTTACAACTTTTAGGGGACCTGTAGGAGGCGTAAAGTTAGATGTATAGACGGCTGAGCCCTTGACCATGCGGAAATTTGAAATATATCCAGTAAAGGAGGCACCGGCTGAAGGTGTTGATTCGTTGCCGATAGTTAGATTGTCCACTGTATTGATAATATTGGCGTTGTTGCTGATAGGAGTGGCAAGGGGCACACCATTTAGATATACAGTGACTGTCCCAGAAAGTCTGACAACAGCAAAGTGTGTCCAGTTATCATTGATTGCTATATTAACGCCAAATAAAGGGACACTATCCATCCATAAGTAAAAAGTACCATCTTCAATACTTACAGCTAAACTTGCTGCCGTTGCATAGGTGCCTAGTGAAAAGACACGGGGGAAGCTATTGGGATTCGTTAAATACTGGAACCACTCTATTGTAAAATCACTTGTACCAACACTGAAATCGGGATTATTTGGTATGGTTAAGTAACCATAGGGACTTGGAGTTAAGGGAAATAGCAAAGAGCCACCGTTATTTATGATTGGTGGTGGCTGATAGGTAAATCCGCTTAAATTGTTAAATTCAGCCGGTGTTGTATTTACACCACCTGTAAGCTGGTCCATAATAAGGTCATTTGAACCCGCACCACCAACTGTGGGTAAGGCCGATATTGTATAAGTACCATTGTTTATCATGGCTTGTTTCGTTAATAGATTTGAAAATACAGCACGCCCACGCTTAATATTGGTATTGAAACTGGCGTCCATCTAAGAGATTTTTAGAAAAAAAGCGGGCCATCGGGACGTTTTATATATTGTAATTTACAAGAGGTCATGAAGGTCGTTATGATTGTTGCTCATCCTGACGATGAGGTTATATTTGGCTTTCATGATATTATATACAATGACGTATTGGTCATTTGTATGACCAATGGTGATAATAAGATAAGAAAGGAAGAATTTTTTAAAAGCATGCAACTTTGTGGTTCAAAGGGGCATATATTAAACTATCCCGATTCACCTGAAAATACTTGGTCAAATCTTGCAGATGAAGATATTTATAATAGTCATTTGTGCCCATTGATTAGAAAAGACTTAGGATATGAACTTATAGTTTCACACGGTAGTGATGGTGAATACGGAAATAAGCAACATATACGTACTGGATTATTAGGAAGATATGTAGCTAGTAAAATGAGTTTACCATTCAAGACCTTTAGAGAGCGATATAGAGCAAGTGATTATGCAACCCATTTGACTAAATATAATGATTTGATAGCTAATTATGCGTCGCAAAATATAGCACGCAATTTATCACTGATTAACTTTTTTTCACATAAAAAAGTTAAAGTTGGGTCAAAAAATAATAAGGTCATAGAAGGTCAAGTACCTGATTTACGTTTGTTGCTTACTAATAAATACAAATATTAAATAACCTGGAAGTATCCACGACCAATGATAACAATCTTGTCAATCTGCTTCTTATCCACGATTTCATTAAGCTGTTCCTCTAGGCCACCGAAGGAAATGATACGCTTAAATTCTTGCCAGTTCTTTTCACGCACCTTTGGTACAATTTGTGCAGGCTCTGTGGCTTCCATACGTGCCTCATCTTCAGTAAGACCGCGGGGGACCTGCGTGCAACAACCTTGGGGACATCTGGTAGCACCCGTCTTCCACCAGCGCGGATTATTAAAGACCTTTTGCTCAGTACCGTCCTTATATTTACTATAGAAACCGGGTTTGAAATAGATTTTTCCACTTAGGTACTTGAACTTACCTAGGTTAGATTCCGCAACCTTGAGACTGTCTAGGAAAAGCTTGGGGGAACCATAGTCCTTAAAGTTTAGTGTTGATGGGACACTTGCTGACACATCAGGAATGAAGCGAAACTTGAGGTCCATGGTATTTGGGTTTTTACTTATCACAATGATATTTTTGAGATTTCAATTTTGTAGGTATTTTTCAATCATGTCTAAAAAATAATAACCCTTCTGTTCTGATGGTTCAATGCTCATTTGCTCTCCCCACTCATTCCATGCATTCAGAATTAGCAGGTCGTCCATATCTGAGATTTTTATGCTAGTGTTATAATGATTGACAGTTTTTTGAAGAAGTAATTCTTGGGCTTCTTTAGTGACGTTAACATAACGCCGTACGTTGTCTCTAAAGGGCTTATACATACGGGCTTCATTATCAAAATCGAAATTAATAAATTGTATGTTTTGTTCAAGGGTCAGATTTTGGACGAATTTTGTGTAATCTGTATTGTTGGGGATATTTTTAATACAGGGGGTTGAATAATTTACAAAATTTGGAATCGTTTCTATTTTGTTATTCACAGCTAAATTGATACCATCAAACCCATTTAACTTACACTGTTGATGTAGAAGGTCATTGAAGTTTTTCAGTTCTTTTACTGTTAAAAGAAAGGGGTGATGTAAGAATAAGACCGGTTTATTATTTATTTTCAAGTAATTTTCGTGCTTGAAGTAAGTCATGAGATTATTGATATTTGGCATAAAAGCGTCCTTAGTATAGGTATTTTCTAATTTGTTTGCCTTTCCACCAAACCACTTATTTGATGTCCAGTTGTCATTAGCCCACATAAAATAGACTTTGCGTCCATACATGTACACAGTTTCATCGAAGAAACTATCGATAACTTGTTTCATTAACATATGATTATTGGATATAGAATTCGTGGTGAACCAGTAATAGTATATGGCTAGTCCTTCTATATTGTATTTTTCCATGATTTGTAATTGTCTTGGTATCAAATTCTTATTTTTTACTAGGTCATAATCGGTGGTCTTAGTTAAACCTAATTCTTTTAGATTGGGCGATAAATAATGCGCCGCCGGTTTTTCTGTCATTAATAAATCTAGATTGGTAATATCAGTGTAACCGGGATAAAAATTAGTGTCATTTTCTATAAAGGTGTGAAATTGGGGGAAGTATACACAATAAAGGCGTAACTTTCTTTTTATCTGTTGATTTTGCTTCTGTTTTACTTGTGGCTTTGTATTATGTATTTTCAAAAAGGAAGACATCTATTTGAAAATATATTATATTTATTAGTTTATAAAGCGCACTATCCATTTATTATAACTGGTTGTGATGTGCTGGGATTTGACCAATTTGCATCATTAACTGCTTGAACTAAAAATGTGTATGTATCTGCTTGGAGGTTGGGTACTTGATATGACCGCTGATTGGGATATGCAACATACCGTGTTGTAGATAATGATGGTGTAGATGGAACGGCTGAAACAATAAAATATCGTGCTACACATTCGCGGGGATTGAGTATATAAGACCAAGTTACATCCACTATATTTGCATCGACTGAGGCACCGGTACATATGGTGCTTACCGATGGAATACCGGGTTGTACCGGATTAAATGAGGCATAAGGGCCATAGCCATAGAAATTGAGTGCTGATATTTGGAAGGTGTATTCGATTTGATTTGTTAATGAGGAAACAGTTACGCCAAATGTACTTGAATTGACTAACCTATTATAGTTTATGGCCGAACATAATATACTATAGTTTGTAACAGGTCCGTCACCTTGACTTGTTGGTGGTGACCAATAAAAGCTTAAACTATTAGCTGTAGCCCATGGATGGACTTGAATAATTGGCATAGATGGTGTGGCCATGTCGGCTCTTTATTAATAACATATAATATTTACAGCCATATAATTCGGTATGAAGACGTTCTTAGATTAAGATATTACAAAACTGGTAGTATTTTGATTTGTCTTATCACAATATCCAACATCATTGACAGCAAAAACTGTTAAACTGTACTCACCTGGAACAGTAAATTCAAAGGTGCGACTGCGTTCATATCCACGTGCTGATTTTACAATGGTGTTAACACTAGGTGTAAGTTGACTAATACTAATGACAAACCACTTTGTAACAGCTTCACCGGGTTGACTGGTGAAATTCCAGGATACACGAATATTGGTTGGACTGGTTGGTAAGACGAAAATATTTCTAGGAATAGAAGGTAGAAGACCCACTTGTGTGGTTAAAAAATAGGCGTTCGGCCCAGACCCGTTAAGGTTGTAGGCACTTAGGCTAAAATTATAATCAGTTGCAGGCGTTATAGTTGTAGATACAAGAGCATAGGATGTACTTGCTGTGTATGTACTAAGAAAAGGCAAGGTCGGACAGGTCAAGGTATATCCTTGAAGAGGAGCTGTACCGGACCGCGGGTCATTGTTGTAGTAGGGATGGCTTAGCGGTAGCTGACTGTTCAGGTTCCATTTCCAGGCTAAGTAACCCTCCATTTTTTGTCTTTCTTGGCTTGTTAAGACACTGTTAAAAAAAAGGAGTTCACCAAGGTTCATGTGCACACAAGTTCCTGTGTCTGTACCAATACGTAAGGTAGAGGTTTGGCTTATTGTCGATGTAGGTAAATTACCTGTTGCAGGTGTTTGACCAAGGACGCCGACTTGGGTTACATTTGTACTCCAACCCATGTAGATAAGATAGGTGGTTTGCGGAACTAAGACGTTTATAGGCGAACCGTTACCATTGTTAGTTTGGCCTGGTGCTATATTATTATTTTGGCCGTTGATATATTCAAAATTTAAGCCACCTGTTACATTCGTACCGAAAATTGCACGCCAAGCTTGAAAATACTGGTCTTTGGCGGTGAAGACCATCATAGCAGAGCCTGCTGTAGGCATATTATAGGCTCCTTGAAGGAATACATTGTCTGCATATTGATTGTTGAACCAGAGGGTCTGATTTGAACCGATGGTGGACGGCTGAGCAATTAGAAAATTGTTGGTATTATTTGGAGTCATGGTCGTTAAATTGACCTTATCACTGACTTGCGTTACAGATTGGCTATTTGTAGAAAGCTGAATTGTTGTTACATCATTGGCATCCAACCAGAATTGGATGGAGGAAATATTGGATGGTGTGAAATTATTGGTGCCGGTGTACGTAGGCTGAGACCAGTAGAATTCCAAGGTATTATTGGTTGCCTTTGGTTTTATATTTAAAATCGGGACTGAGGGCAACATCTTATTTGAACTAGAGAAAAAGTTTCAGCACAGTGTGTTTGCTGTGCTGAAAATTTATATTAATTATATTTTGTTATTTAATCATACAGGATTATAAGTCACATCAACTGTATTACTAGTATTTGAACCATCGCTAGCTGTGTAACTAACTGTTTCTGGAGTACCACTACCCGCGATTGTTACTGAATAAGTTCCATCATTGTTATCTGTCATTTGAACATTATCATATGTACTTGTTAAATATACTGTATCGCCTGTATAAGGAACGGTATATTGGTCATATACAGAGGCAGTGAACACTACGTTATTTGATACATCAGTTGAACTCAAATCACTTATTAATGATATACTTGCTGGATATGATGGGTCAGGGGGTGGTGGGCCACCAGGATCCGTATAAGTCACATCAACTGTAGATGCTTGTAATGAACCAATTGATGCTGTATAGGTAACTGTCTCAAAATTAGTATCAGTGAATCCATTATATGTATATGCGCCACCACCGTTATCAGTCATTGAAGCACTGTCGCCTATTGAACTTGATAGAACAACTGTTTCACCAGCTAATCCGGCACTATTTTGGTCATATACATTTACTGTAAATCCTGGATAGGTGCCCGCATTTGTTATCGTTGTATCAACCGATAAGGTCATACTTGTTGGAACAAATGTGCCAAATGTAATTGTGGCATTAGTTGAGCTATTTGGATTTGACGCAATTACTTTCACTGTATATGTTGTAGATGTAGTCAAGGCATTAAAAGTTAGAGTCTGTGATGCAAGGCCGTCATCTGTTATAGACCCGCTATAGTTGGCATTTCCATTGACAACATAATTATATTGTGTTGCATATGTGCCACCGCTCCAGGTTATTTGGGCTGTAGTTTCAGTAATAGAAGTCGCACTGAGTCCTGTTATGGGTGTTACAGTATCATATAATGTGCTTACAGTAATTGTATTTGATTGATGCGTTCCTTCGGCAACTGAATGCGCCTCTACGTATATAGTATATGCGGTATGAGAAGTCAAACCTGATATGATTGCTGTTCTAGAAGAAACGCCATTGTCTGTTGTTGGTGTTACTTCGCTACTATCAACATAATATTTATAACTGGTTGCTCCTAGGCCACCTAACCATTTTAGTGTTATTGTGTTTGCTGTCTTGGTGTATGCACCAAGATTGGTTACATCTGGACTATTGTTGCCAGTTGTAACTGCAACAGCACTTGGTGGTGAATTTAAGAAGTAAGGATGGTCTTGAGGTAGTGCAGTCTGTGTTGCATTGTACAGATTGGTTATTTCTGTAGATGACAATATGGTATTGTGTGTGGTCAGGTACTTGATGTACATGGTTGCCGAATTATTAGACGTTTCTAGAGTACCAAAGTACATATAATTCATTGGGAAGGCACCTGTAATGGAAGAAGAGCCGATTAAGGCTCCATCACCATAGAATTCATAATTGCCAAGGTCGGTATCAACCGTAAAGGCAAAGTGGTGCCACTGATTATAGATAGTTGCAGGACTCCATGTAAAGCCGTTTAGATTGAAGAAGGACCCATTGACAGAACAATTTATACCTTGAGCACTATTAAATTCTGCGCCTGATGTTGTAACAAAGATAAAATTGCTGCCACCAGACACTACGTAAGCCCAGAAGCTGATTGTATAGGTTAAGCCTGTGAAAAGGGGCATACTTATTTTACTACTACCATCGCTGAAATAGAGTGATTTTTTATTGTCTATTGAAGAAAGGGTCACATTGTTTTTTGTAGCAACTGTGACTGGAGTTAGGCCTGTGTCAAGAAGGTTATTTTGGAAAAGAAAGATGTTCTGAGCGCCAAACATGGACACAACGGATGAACTTTGCAAGCCCCATTTCCAGGCCAAGTAGCCCTCCACTTTTTGCCTGTCGCTGGTGCTAAGAATCGTGTTATAGATTAATACTTCGCTTATCGTGCCACCTAAGAAACTATTATTATTTACTGGGTTGTAGCCAATGGCTATACTATTTTCAGGTTGGTAGGGGTATCCAGCTGGAATAAAGTAATTCTGATTTCCACTATAATACAAGGTTGAACTAAAATTTTGATTCAAGGCGTATTCTAACAAGACCTGCGTTTCTGTGGGTGGAAGAGGTTGTGTAGCTACTGGACCGACACCAGAAACAAAGGCATACAATAAGCCACTAAATAGAACAATCTCTCTTGAACCCGAAGCTGTATCGGAACATATGATATCTTGTGTGGTCGATGTTTGTGTTACATTCATGACAACAAAGGCGGTTTCAATCGCGTGTTGACCTGCATATGGAACGGTGAAATACTGGGATGTACCATCTAAGGCAATTTGATTATTTGCAACGGTTAATGGACTATTTGAGCCGACTGCGTTGCGCTGCTGGCCTGATTTATCATACCAAGTTGTGATGGCGGTTCCTACTGCTGGCGCTGTTCCTGATGCTAAGGGATCAGCACCATCTAACCAGAGCTGGTTTCCTAAGACCTTTTGGGGTTGGAAGGCTGAACTGGTTATGCCATAGTCATTTACTGCTAAAACTTCCACATTGTATAATGTGCTTGGTTCTAAATATGAGAATGTAGCTGTGTTTGTGGCTTGGCTTATTGGAGTTGTTAGGACTCCATTGAGCTTGAAGATGTAACTCAGTGCTCTTGTTGATGGTATGTAATTTACGGTGAACCCGCCAATTGTAACATTGCTAATTGTTACATTTGTAACAGGGTCTGGAGGAGTGTTGAATTTGCTTCTGATGGAAAAGGTAACAGCTGGTATTGTTGAATTGGTAGCTGGTAGCCAATATTTACCGTCGGCGCTGACAAGTAGGTTTTCACATCGTAATTGGATATTGGAACTATTATTACCCCATACTGGATATACTGTATCCCAAATAGGACCACCGGTACTATAGCCCGCAGCTAACCAATGGTGACCATTCCAGGTGAGTGATATACAAGTACCACCAATAAAAGGATTGGTTGTTATTGGTGATGAAGTCCAATTTGTACCATCAGAACTATATGCAAGACTACCATAATCTCCTAATCCGCCACCAACCCATAAGGATTGTTTGTCGCTCCAAGCAACACTCCACATATTTCCGTGAAGAAAGGGATTATTTGCGGATGGTGTCCAGTTTTGACCATCTGGGCTGGTGGCTATACACACGGTGCTACCTGAGTTATTACCACCTGCTACCCATTGACCTTGTCTTGCGCTCCAAGCAAGACAGAAGCAGACACCACCTATAAAAGGGTTTGTTGCAGTCGGTATCCAATTTAGGCCATCGACACTGCTTACAATTGTAACCGAACCATCATTGTTTAAATCGCCAGCTAGCCAATAAGAACCATTCCAAGCAATGCACATATTATAACCAGTAGCGAAAGGATTACTGGTGGACTGTATCCAGTTATAACCATCGGAGCTGGCAGCGAAATTTACCGAATTACCTGAATTTGAACCTATTGCTACAAAATAGTAGCCATTATAGGCCACACCCCATCCTTGGTTATTTGCAAAGGGGTTATTGGTGGATGGTGTCCAGGTTTTACCATCGTCCTTACTGACGGCAACTGTTATACTGAACTGGGGATAGTTATATCCTGTGGCAATCCAAGTGCCATTACCATAGGCTAAACCCTGGATTTGACCTCCTACTGAGCCTTGGAAGGGATTTATATGGGAGTCAAACCAGTTGAGACCATCAGGTGAATAGGATAGACCTTGACTATTGGTACAGGTGCCTCCAGCTAAACTGTAGTTTTCAGTGACTGATTGAAGGCTAGTTTTTAATACAGGTGGGTAAGCGTAGAAAGGATTAGCGTTGCTTAGGGCTCCTTGAATATTCCATTTCCAGGCTAAGTGGCCTTCTATATAGAGTCTTTGTGTGTAGGTATGTGGATAATTGTAAACTAAGATTTCACTAATAGTACCTATCATATTGCCGTTAAAATTTGAACCTAAAAGGTTGGGGCCATTGGGTTGTTTACGTGTATTGGGGCTATCTATGGTGTCAGTGGATCCATTTAGGTATACATAACGACCACCTATTGATACACTATTATCGTAAAATGATTCGAACAAAAATGGTGTTCCTTGACTTATGGTTCCAGTTGTAGTATTATTATCGTTAACCCATCCAGTGACCATATAAGTTCCATTGTTTTCTATTAAAATACTACTGTCGTCATTACTTGTGCCGGCACTCAAAATACCATTGGTGTTGCTGGTGCTATTTACGGTCGCAACTATGTAGATAGAGTAGGCACTATTGTTGTAGGGTATGGCGCCATTGGGTAAGTTGAAGTAACTGTTTCCATCAAAGACGACACCAGTTGAGTTATTATATGTTGGTGTACCACTGATACCAGTGGTGTTATTATTATTGCCAGACTTGTCATTCCATTGTGTGACAGTTGAGCCACTGAAGGTCATAGTAGATTGGTCAGCGCCGTCTAGCCAGAGCTGGAGGCCGGTAAAGAGGAGGTCGGTGGGCTCATTGACTGCTGGCGCTTTTTCTTTGTATGGATGACTACTTAGTAAAACGCTTTGAATGGCATATTTTGACGCCAAGTAACCTTCTACCACGAGTCTTTGTGCGTCTGTAAGAGCCCATTCATAAAGGATGACTTCTGCTATGTCGGCCTTTTGATATTCACAAAACTTTAGATTTGTTATAATACTTAATAGACTATTATTCATAACTGAATATAATAATGTTCCATTACTGAATAACCTTACATTATAAGAATCAGTTATACAGACGGACATAGCCCACTTATCTATAACTGAGGGATTTATTGTCCTATTAGGATTGTTAAAATTTATAGCACCAGAAAGGCTAGTATTTATTTTTATGGTATTAGTATCATCGACTATGATAGTGGAGTCATTAATATTTGAGCCAATATTGTGAACAAATATGATAGTAAAAGCGGGTGGAATATTTGGATATAGTACATGAAGCCCGATTGCGCTATTTTCATCGAAACGTATAATTGAATGTGTGTTCACTACATTGTTTTTGATTCTAACATTGCTATAGCGAATGTCAGTAGCTTTAGCTAAGAGTAGCTTGTCATTCCATACGTTGATAAGTGAGTTATCGGTCAGAGTTGCCTGATTGTTGTAAGGGTCTGAACCTTCTAACCAGAGACCACTGTTTGCTAAACTGCTGGGTAGCCAACTGATTTGCTGATTCGGCTTAGGTGCACTATTGTAATAGGGATGATTGACTGGAAGGTTAGTCTGTAATCCCCATTTCCAGGCTAGATATCCTTCTACTGCTTGTTGTTGTGCTAAACTTAATGAGGCGTTGAAAAATAAAACTTCGGCGATTTGACAGTCTGAGTATTGGCCTATTTCATATTGACCGTTTAGTTGGAAGCTTGAAATTGGAAAAACGTCTGTACCGGTTGAAATTTGAGTACCGTTCCAGGCAAAGTTGTACTTATTTGTGGTGCTTTGAACTGGTGGGTAAATCCAATTTATACCGTCAAAGCTGGTGAAGTATGAAGGATTTTTGGATTGTATGGGAGTTATCAATCCCATAAATTGATTATTACCCCACACTACGTTATTAAAATATTGTATATTATTAAAAAATGCATCAGTTATATTTGTTACCCTTGTCCAATTTTGTGCATCTGTACTATAAGCTAATAAAGCGACTCCAACATTGTCAACGCCTGCTCCTACCCACAGTGAACCATTCCAAGCAAAGTAATTAAACACTATGTTAGGCGTTTGTACTTGAGTCCAGGATACAGCGTCTGCGCTTAATAATATATGAGCAGAATTACTTGCTATTAACCATTGTGAACCGTTATTTCTGACTGCTCTTAATGCTCCACTTGAGTCTAATATTGTCTTTGTCCATGTATCACCATCTGTACTTGTAAATATAATTCCTTTTACCGTATCGGAATTATATCCTACAGCAACCCACAAGGATTGATTACTATTCCATGAAATATCTCTTATAGATTCGTAAGTTATCGGTTGAGTTGTAGATTGAGTCCACGACAGGCCATCTGAGCTATACACTATTTTTTCAATACCAGCATTATACCCCATTGCTATCCAAAGTGGTCCATTTGTAGTAATTGCGTAGGCAGATTGATAAGAATTATCTGTCGATGACGTCCAATTTAGTCCATCTGGGCTTGTCGCAAATTGTATAGTGCTATCTGCTGAATTACCACAGACTGCCCATTTATTTTGTGTTGAGCTCCAAGCTATTTCTGCCAAAGAACCACTACCAGACAAAGGAGTATTTACCAAGGTCCATTGATAACCATTTATGCTTATTGCGAATATAGTAGTAGAATCAATACTTATTCCAGTTGCTAACCAATAAGACCCATTCCATACACTATCGTACATTCCGTATGGAAACAAGTCATTTGCATATTCCCCCACTGTTAAACTGATTAAATCCCAGGCGCTGTCGCTAGGCACGGCGCTACTAACATGTGGGTGACCGTTTATATTGATGGCTTTTTTGTTTCCGCCTTCGTAACCGATTGTAATTTGGCTATTATTTTGGGATGAGCCGAAGACCGTGCCGTTTATGCCACCTGTTTGTCTGGCAACAGCAAAAACAGACTGGTTGATGCCTGTGACTAGGTTTGTTACTTGAAGTGATTGACCGTTTGTAAAACTGGCAACAGGCAAGTAATTTAGACCGTTTCTTGTTAATGTTGGCTTGGTCTTACTATAGGTTGTTGTCAAGGTTGTATTATTGGTTCTATCTAACCAATTTGTGATTGTTTGGTCATTGTCGTAATTTAATGTAGACGCATCATACCAGAATTCTAGCGGACCTGCTTGTGTCGGTAACCATTCTAAGGGTTTATTTATTAATGATGGTGGAGCCAGATAATAGGGGTGTTGCATGGGTAAATTTTCCTCAATGTTCCATTTCCAGGCTAAGTAACCCTCTACTATCTGTCTTTGGTTCGTTGGTAAGGTGGTGTTGGTAAGAATAATTTCACCAATGGTACCGGTCCAATAAGAGCCACTGTCCTCATAATTGGTATTTGTACCCAAGCCATAGGTGTTGATATTAAAGGCACTTGTGGTACCTGAGGCGACCGATTGGGGTGTTTGGCCGTTTAAGCTCAGATAGGCTGTAGATGGTTGCTGTGATGAATAGATTAAAAAGGGTGTGTTATAGGCTGACAATGGAAGAGACAATGCTGTTCCATTTCTTTCTGTCATGATATTCTGACCGCTAGTTCTAGAAAAGGCAATTGCTGAACTTGTGTTATTGTAGTCATCGTTACCAAGCTGTCCTAAGCCTAAGATTCTACCACCTACTCCTGTAGCACTGTTCATGGTTGCCACTGAAAAGGCGCTATATTGCGGTGTTGTTATAGGTTTGTTGAATGTACCTGTAAAATATGTTTGACTTAATGCCATTGCATTCAGTTCATTGAACACGGTATTATTGACATTGATGACACCCGTTTTTTGGGCCATGTGATTGTTGTAGCCTGACTTATCCAAGACCTGAAGAACCTTGCCTGGATTACCGTCTGCATTCACGACAGATTTGGAATCTTGACCGTCTATCCATAAGTTCAGATTTGGTAGATTGTTTACTGACCAATTTGTGGATTCATTAGGCTTTGGGGGTCTAAGGGCAAAGGGGTGACTGGAGGCTAAGGTCACATTCCATTTCCAGGCTAAGTAGCCTTCTACCACTTGACGCTGATTGTCGGTTAGGGCAACGTTGAAAAAAAGGACTTCGTAGATGGTGCCACCGAAAAAGGCACTACCCTGACCGGAACCTAGGGATGTCATGTAAACGCTACTAGGATTGGTCGTAGCATTAGTTGTAAATATTGCTTGTTCACCTTGATAGTAAGCGTTCATATAGGTGTTATTTTTACGAATAATATTAAATAACAAGACTGGTGGTGGCGTAGGTGTATTACTTACAATTATGTTGTCATTTGAAGCAAAGTTAAAAGTTGAAACTGCATTTGGACCAAAATTCATAATAATTCCTGCATTATTACCTGAGGCGTAAAAATATGTATTGGCGCTTGATGACGGTGTACTTACAAAGAAAAAACTACCTGTACTATAGAGAATTGGGTAGTTCGGGTCGCTAAAACTTAGCTCATTTGTGGCTCCATCAAAATACACACCACCACCGACTTGAGCCAAGGGAGCAATGGTTGAATTTGACTGGATAGCATTACAATGATTTGATGATTTGTCATTCCATTGTGTGACTGATGCACCTATCGCTAAATTTCCACTAATATCTGCTCCGTCTAGCCAGAAACTGACATTAGGTATGTTGGTCGGTGTCCAGGTCGTCGGTTCATTGGGCTTTGGCTTAATACCTTGATATGGGTGACCTGATGGTAAATAGCTTTGTAAGCCATACTTCCAGGCCAAATAGCCCTCTGCGACTTGTTTCTCTGTAGGTGTTAAGACGCGCTGGTAATAGAGTATCTCACTAACATAGCCGTCCATGAAATAAGTTGAAGAATTATCCTGATTTATACCAACCCAGACTGGTGCGTTTCCTGAGGTCCATGTCTTAGATGTTGCTGTGTAATTAATTGTATTTGTTCCTGCTCCATTAATTTGCTGTCCAGTAATATATAATCCATCTTTCATAGTACAACTGTACAAACTTGGTGAATAACTAGATGAAAAGTAACTGGTTGAGGTGTTACCTGTTTCAAAGTCAACGCGTGTAGGTAATGTTCTTTGTAATGTAATTTGTGAAGTATTATTTCCAATTTCATAATGTCCCCATATAGTTCCTTGAGCATTAGCACTGTGATTCATTTGACCAACCCATAAGACTGTGACATTTTCTGACTTAGGAAAGGGATTTGTATAAAGACCTGCTATATTCGAAAAATTAATAGCAGGAAGATTATTTATATAGGCAGGACTAAAGGTTGGTGCTAAAATACCTGTAACAGCTATGAGATTATTTGCTTGTCCAGATTTATCGTACCAGGTATTTATGGTGGCATTGTTGGCCGGTATTGTGTTATTATTTAATGGGTCTGAGGCATCAACCCAGAAAACGCAATTTTTGATTAGGGTGGGATTAAAGTGTGTTACGTTTGGAGGTGCATAGACGTAGGGGTGAGTTTGAGGTATAACTGGCTGTAAGCCCCACTTCCAGGCTAAGTAGCCTTCAATGTTTTGGCGTTCATCTTGGCTTAATACACGATTATAGATTAATACTTCGGAAATGGACCCATTAAGATAATTATTTGAGTTTAGACCGTTAAAACCTATGGTGGTGTATCCTACGCTTGGAAAGGCCAAGGTTGTTGAATTGTAACCTTCTTGTGTGGCATTAGTGTAAAAGTTGGTATTGGCGGAATCCGTTGTATAGGTTAACATAGTCAAAGTATTTTGTGTAACATTGCCACCATTTGTTACATATGTACCATCAATAGCTCCTAACGCAAGATTTGTGCCATTATAAAAATATTCACGGTCGCCACTATCAGATCCTGAAATAATGTCTTGACTTACGGTTGAATTGAGTGAAAGAACCACAAAGGCGGTTTCAATACATTGTTCGGTATTTTTACTAATAAATCCATAAACGGATTCTGGAAAACTTATTGATGATGTCCAATTGAGTCCGTCTACACTTCTAGCTACTCCTCCTGAATTAAGAGCACCAGCTAACCAATAGGTACCATCCCAACTTATACTGTATCCTTGATTATTTATAAAAGGGTTGTTTGTGCTTGGTGTCCATGTGAGTCCATCAACAGATTTGGCAATACAAACTGATTGGTTCGAATTTCCACCTGCTGCGACCCAGTATGAACCGTTCCAAGCGATACCAAACGAATTTCCTCCTGAAAATGGGTTGTTAGTGCTTGGTGTCCAATTGAGTCCATCCGTTGATTTTGCAAAACATACAGAGGCGCCAGAATTCTCACCTACCGCAACCCAATAGGAGCCACTCCAAGCGATTCCACGTCCAGTTTGGCCTGAAAAGGGGTTGTTTGTACTTGGTGCCCAATTAAGTCCATCTGATGATTTTGCGATACAAACTGTGCCACCTGAGTTAGCACCTACTGCAACCCAATATACACCGTTCCAAGCAATTCCACTGCCGCCGCCGCCGCCTGAAAAAGGATTATTTGTACTAGGTGTCCAGATAAGGCCATCTGATGATGTGGCTATACACACTGACAAATCGGAATTATTACCTACAGCGACTGCATAGCTCCCATTCCAAGCAATAGCAACCCCATTATTACCAGAAAATGGGTTATTGGTAGATGGTGTCCAAGTAAATCCATCTGTACTTTTTGCTATACATACTGAAGCACTGGTATTTAAACCTACCGCTATGAAAAATGAACCTGTATATGTAATATTATTTGCTTGACCACCTGAAAATATAGTTGATGATTCTTTTTGCCAAACTAGACCATCGTAACTTGTAGCAAAACCGCCATTAATACAGGCAATATGTAAAATAGGGATTGATTTATAGGTTGTGGTTAGTCCATTTGTTGAGCCGTCAAAGACTAGGGCGTTATCATGATAGGTTGCTGTTCCTGTGGCGTTATTATTGTTACCTGACTTGTCATTCCATTGGCTTACGTTTGTACCGGTAGCTGTGATAGTAGCTGGGTCTGCACCATCTAACCAAAGCTGGCAACCGTTAATCTGTGTCGGTGACCAGAAAAGGGGTGTATGATTTGTTGGACCATTGGTCTTGTAAGGATGATTGGATGGTAGATTAGCCTGAAGATTCCAGGCTTGGGCTAAATAGCCTTCCATAATTTGGATGTCTAGGGGTGACAAGGCCGTGTCAAAGATATAGATGGCCGCAATGGAATTAGTGGAGGGGTTATTAGTATTAATACTGAAATTGGTCAAAAGGGCATCTTCGTTGGCATAAGTTGCCGATGTTCCAGTTAAGGCATTGGTGCCATTCCAGTTGAAAACAATATTGACACCATTTACGTCGTTCCACTTACTCAAGGTCTGAATATCCCAAGTGGGTGTTGTCCAAGGGTTGTTTGAGTCATAACTGATAGAGCTACTAGATGAGTGAAGATTGAAACCTGGTACACTGGCATCTAAGTAACCATATAGATTGTTTGCACCATCAGTAAATACGTAACCATCTGAACTAATACGTTGAGCGACTGTAAAGATAGTATAATTGGGTAAATTGAGTGTTGTACCAATAAATTGGTCTGTGTTGGTCATATTTAAGACCTTCTTGGAACCAAGACCATCAGCTACTACTGTACCAGTACCAGACAAAGAAATAGATAAGGTGATATCGCTGGCTGGGAGTTGATTGAGGATTTCTGTAATAGCTCCAAGTGGTAAGGTTGACATATCGGCGTAGAAAACCAAGCCAGGTAATGTGTTTGGGTCGAAACTTGAGGCAGGAGGTGGTGGTAAAGGACCCATATGAATAAAACTACTTTTACTGCCTTGGCTGACTATGGTGTAGGCTACATCGTTAATGGCTTGAACTAAAAATGAGTATGTGATATTAGTTGAAAGATTACTTACTGTGCGCCCGCGCTCTGTACCATGTGCCGATTGAACAACAACAGGAGCAGCTTGAATCGTTGAAGGAATGGCCTTAATTACAAACCAGTGTGTGGGTGCTTGATTAGCATCTGGTGTAAAAGTCCATGACACATTAGCACTTGTACTAGTTGGTACAATTACACTGACGGCAGATGGTTGACTGGGAGCTAGACCAACCTGGACGGTTCTATAGGTGGCAACAGGGCCTGTACCAGTGCTGTTTGTAGCTGTTATTGTGAATGTATAATCAGTTTGTAAACTGAGACCTGGTATTGTGGCAGACTTAGTGTCTGGGCCAAAACTTTGACTATATGAGGCTTGGGCACAGTTGATTGTATATGATGTGATAGCCGATGAGCCAATATCTGTAGGCGGTCGCCAATATAGCTTCACGCTATCTAAAAAAGCACGGGGCCGCACATAGATATTCGGGGCGCCCGGCGCAGACATCTTTTTATGATATAAATTTATTTTTTATGAGTTTTAGACTTACAAAAAATAAGCATGTTAAGAATTTATTCTGTGGTATTTTCTTTATTTTAAAATGACCGGGTTAGTTATGAAGAGTAATTTCAGTATACCATTGTTGCCTTCCGATTCATCTGACGACATATGCTTAATTTCAGTGCCCGCGCCCTTAGAACTATTACCTGGACACATTCTGAAAATACCCATACCAGAGCTTCATGAGTGCACTTACGTATTAACTAAGTATATCTGTGGACTTCATATGTCTAGCAATCGCTTAACGATTCATACATCCATACCGTGCCAAGGTACTGCTTACCATTGTATGTTTCTTGTGCCTAATGACAAGAAAAAGGCCATGGTGGACTTTTTCTTAGATTTGATTAAGCAAAATCAAGGGTCTTAGGTCCACGGACCTTAGCCTTAGCTTGTCAGTTTCAAAATAATACGCTTTTTCCATGAACGCGCGGTCATATCAGCATAATAGTTTAGAGTAACAGTTTCTCCTTCGACCACTGTATAGATTTCCAGTGTGTTTTTGCTTATAACAGTATTAGGGTCAGGTCCGGTTGTGTATTTGAGCTTGACCACTAGTTGCCAAACTGGTATATAGATAGAAATTTTGGTTAAGGGATTAAGCTCTTGTTGACAGATTTTGTCGATTGCAACAATTTGACCAGTCACTGTATGTGTGGTTTGATTCTTCAAGGCTCTAATAAAGATTAGGTCACGGTCATGCTTTTTAGCTTGCTTAGCAACATGATTGAGAACATATGGATGTGGTGTTTCTGGAAGGGTCTGATTATTCAATACAGCCTTCATAATACGCTGATTGACTAAGTCGGCATAACGACGAATGGGACTGGTCGCGTGTGTATATAGAGCAGTTTCTAGACCATAATGGTACGGGTTTGTTTCCTTAGATGCTTGGATATAGGTTGCCGATTGATAGGCCAAGAATTTGAGGTCCGGATTGATTTTTATTAAATGGTTTAGCTTATCTAGGTCAGGGCTACTATGAGTTCTTAGAAGACCAGTTTTTTTCTCATATAGGACCTTGGCAACCTGCTGATTGTAAAACTTCATGGCCACTTCAATCCACTTGTGACTGTCTTGGGTCGGCTCTTTGAGAACTGTGCACATTTGTGTGAGGATTGTACAGACTGTAGGGTTGTTATAAACTGATTCATAGGTATAGGTCTGGGTCGTGTTGACCATAGATTCAAACCAGGTCACTTGATTCGGGTCATTAAGGGGAAAGCGCAAACTTAGGCCAGGTTTTGTTTGTCCAGGAAGTAAGGAAAGACTTTGCTCACTCAGTTCTGGTGGAAAGACGTGTTTGGGCTGATTACCATCTTGATAAAAGGTCTGGGCGATTTGTTGGGCTCTAAGGTCTAAGGGTGAATCTTTGATTACTGTTTCAGCTACATCCGAAATTGTAATGGTAATAAATACGGTCCCGTCTGAGTCGGTGTCAATGCTTAGTACATCATCTACATCACGACAAGATGGCGGGTCAATGTGAAAGGCTGTAATTTGGGGCTTTGTTTTTTGATTTGCAGTTACTGGAAGGTCACCCTTGTATTTTTCACAGGCAAGCGGACTATAGGTCCAGAAAAGGGCCTCTTCATCGGCTCCAATATCCAGAAGTCTAATAAGATTGCCCCGTGGAAAGGTCTCCGTCCATGATTCAAAACGGATAAGGGCTAAGCGATTGACCGTCGTATCCTTATGACTACAACCGACCACAAAGGGTGGATAGGATTCATTAAAGGGAATAAACAAATAAATAGGTACATTGCGACTGGTAAAACCGTACTTGGTCTTGGAATTCAGCTCAATCAACCCGGCAAGAATGGTCGTCTGATTGCGTTTGACCAGTTTACAACCTTGGTCTTGAGCTACAACCTGGTCTCCAGGAAGGGCCTTATCTGCACATTTTGCAGAAGAAAAGGTTTTGACCGTATTATAAGAGGCATCAAGTAAGGCAAAATCTTTATAATTTTTCGTATAAAGATTTAGCATTGTGTTTATTGTTTACCTTTGTCTAGTGCTAGTGGTCAATTTTTAGTTTTATAATGAATTTGTCATATTTGACATCATCTTAAGATTTTATTGGCAAATCACTGCGTCTAAAAATAAAATCTAATTTCTAAATATAAGATGTCCTCCATTGCCCGCCACGAATCTAGAGGAGTCAAGACGCTTGCTGTAAGAGGCGCAAAGGCCCAGCCCGACCAACAGTTTTTAACATGCATGGACTACCAACCCTATTGCTTTCAGCAATCCGACCTTGATGTTCTTGTATCTTCCGGGTTTGTCAAGGTTTCCGGCTCTATGTATATTGCGCAAACAAAGGCTGACCTAGATTCGGTTCTTAACACTTTAGACAATCTAAATGACTACACTTTTGATAGTGAAGAATACACCGCTATTGACTTAGGCAAGACGATTCGTATTGGTGTTTCCGGAGGTGACAACGATGTTATCACCATGCGCTTGGTAAAGCGCACAGGTAATGTGGCTAGTGCCGGTGGCCCCAACCACTATCCCAATGTTTGCTATATTGTAACAGGAAATAGATTGGGACGTGTTTATAATAATTCGCTATATGCCAGTGTTTTAGGCACCACGCCCAACAATCGTGGTAAGAAGCCCTTCTTAAATAACGGTGGTTATAATCCCTGTATTGTATCCCCTAGTACATTTGAGTCTATCTTATCATCAACTGTCAAGGTTTCCGGTTCCTTGTACCTTGCTCAAGATGCCAGCGCATTCAGAAACCTCTTGAGTAACCTTGCCAATGGGTCTAACTATGAAGAATTTGGTAATAATGAACTATCATCCATTGATTTAGGTAAGACAGTCCGTGTTGGTATTGTTGGTGGTGAAAACGATTTATTGGTTTTCCGTTTAGTCAAGCGTACAGGTAATGTTCTTGGCTTAGGCTCACCCAACTTCAGCATTAATGTTGGTTATATTGCTATTGCCAGTAAGGTTAACCAGTCAGATTATGAAGGTGCAACTGAGGTAGCTGTTATTGGTACTTCACCCAATGCCTTAGAGGTCAAGCCCCAGTTCCTTAGCAACGGAAGCTATAACCCCTACATTTTCCCTGAAGCCAACCTCAAATCTGTTTTTGCCTCATGTGTCAATGTTTCAGACAGTCTTTACCTTGCTAACAATTTAAGTCAGTTAGAATCTGTTTGCAGTACCTTAAACAACACTTCAGGTCGTGATTACTTAATAAATAATGAGATGTCATCTGTTGACTTGGGTAAGACAATTCGTCTTGGTTTAGTTGATGGTGAAACTGACTTAATTACCTTTGCTTCTACCAAGGGAACAAGTGATAATGGCAATAATGGCGACCTAACAACTGGATACGTTGTAGTAGCCAGTAAGTTGAGTGAGTCTTACCACGCTGCTCTTTATGTTGGTGTTCTTGGCTCAGCGCCCCGTGATTCATAAACATTGGACTGTGATGTTACGATTTAGATATTTATTAAAATAAGTACGTTTCGTACTTATTTTATTAATATTTCATACCGAAGTTAAGTACTCTTCAGCTGGAGAGTACTTAACTTCGGTATGAGACGTTACTCAAAGCATATACTTCCTACAAGGTCCCCTTACGTGTTTGAGATGATTGACTATTTTATCATACATTTGACCTAGTGTTACTGTGGCTGTTTTTTTGTTAGGATAACAGGATGACCACTTATTACGTAAATGAAAAATCTGAGAAAACATATCATACTCTTCTTGATTCAATGACGCAGTCTTGCCTTTTTGTAGCATCTTGGTTACTAGGCCATTCCAAATAGGGCAATTTGTTGGGTCATCTGGAAGACCGTGTATAAGACTAAAATCCATTACATTAACAATAAAAACCATAAGGGGTTCCAACATGGCTTCTGGAAACCAGTCCAAAAAACGTAGTTCTATACCATGAGTTCCATGCTTGTTAAAATTAATATCAACGCCAATTTTTGTTAAAGGGTTGTAGTGTGTGGTTTTTGTATATTGCGTATACCACCAATAAGGTCTATTGCTTGCTTTTGCATCCTTGGTTTCAATTGTCAAAATCTTGCCCGTTTGCATTTCATCCGTATCATAGGTACCGATACCAATATAACGACTGACGGCACATCGTTGGGAGGCCTTGCTATAACAAGGGCTGACGGATGAAAAAGGGTCAGGTGTGCCGTAAAGGGCAATAATGAGTGGCTCCAAGTACTGTATATAGCGTATGGCTGCCCTGTGGTCGCTTACAAATTTCGACGGATTGAGTGGCTGCTTATTGCCATCTAACTGTGTAGGCATGGTGAAATTAAGATGGACTGTGCCATTGTTAAATATTGCGATGTTATTAGGATTTGTTAAAAAGGTTACAAAGGGTTCATTTCTTTGAGGATAAATAAGCGGTCCATATTCACTAAAGATATAGTTTTGTTTGAAGGCCTTGTTTAGCTGTTCCAGATATTGGGCTTTTTCACTGATTAATTCATTAACATTTTGTTTAACAGTTGTTTTATAGAAATTCTGCGTCATAAATTCAACGGTATCTCCATCATAAGTATAATTGACCTTGTACTTATCCTTGAAGAACATGGGATTAAATATTTGTAAGTAATCGTGAATTGTTTGACCGCTGAACTTAGGATTCGGCTTAGGAACCTTTTCATAGGTTGTTTCATGGTTACCTGAAAGGTCGGTTTTTTGTAAACTGTGACTGTTCAGAAAAAGGGGAATTTCGTAGCGTTGTATAATTTCGGGGTCTGCGTCTGTCAATGAAGCAAGTGCTAACGCTGATTCACTTATGGGATATAAATTTTGTAATAGGTCCTTATATTCCGGATTCAGACCATTAAAATAATTCACACTATATCGCTCAGGTTTATGATTATTATAAATGACCTTTGCATTATGAATCTTAGGCTGTGTGAACTGTAAATATGTCTCATTTTCTATACCTATACCCCAGAAGAAATCATTAGGTTTATATTGATTTTGATATCGTGTATGCTTTTCAGGATCATTCATTCCTAATAGTGGCCCCGGTTTTATTGAGGCACAATCCTGAAAAGGAATTGTATTGATATCTTTTATATCTTTGGCTTTAACGTCTTTTTATTCTTTTAAGGTGGCGATTAATTTTAGCATAAGACGTTAGGGGATGGCAATCAATCTGCGTCCGTTTGGTTTAAAATGGTCAATTGACCCAAAACATTATATGACTATTCCTACTGATTTTAAAAATAAGATGAATATGGTTCTTAGAGTTGGTAATACAGTATCTATTGGTAAAAATATTTATGATATGGGTGAATTTTTAGGTGGTGGTACCTACGGTGAAGTCTATACGTGTAAACGTTTAAGCGATAATTTAGATTGCTGTATTAAAATTGTTAATAATGCTGATATATACGATTTAGTCAAAGAGGTTCTTATACAAATTGTTATTGTAGAAACAACAAAAAATAAGAATTATCCTGAACTAGGATTTAAGGGTCCTTTTGCACCCATTGTATATGATATTGGGTTTGATGAAGCTTCTAACTTAGGTTATATTGTGACACAAAAAATGCGGAATACCTTTTCTGGTTTCTTAGAAAATCGTAGGAAGGTACCTGAAGAACTTCAGAAGGCAATGTGTATTGGTATGATACAAATCAGTACAATGTTGAGTGAATTATATAACCTATTGAAATTCAATCATCGCGATTTCAAGACAGACAATTGTATGTATATGTACGACGAAACAGGTCGTGTACAAATGCGTTTGATTGATTTTGGATTTTCATTTATTAGCTATAAAAATATGACCATTAGAACATCCAGTTTTGATTTTATTTTTGACTCTTTACCCAGTCGTGATATGACCCAATTTATGTACGAATTACATACATATCATACTTATTTGCCCGATAATATAAAAGGGGCTTTGGAAGATTTGTTAACCTTTCCCTTGGATGGCAAGGTATGTAAGATGTATGAAGGCTGTGATAAAATGAAAAAATGGTTAAATAGCTATGAATTTTTGAATGACGATAGTGCTTTTAATCCCAATGGTCAGGCTGATGTTGTGAAAAAAGTCTTTATCAAGCTATATAAGGGCCTAGATTACAAATCAGATTTGGCCTATGCTCCTGGGCTTATGGGACTTTTTGTAGCCAAGCCAGCTGTACCCTTGGTTGCTCCTGCAGGTATGATTTACAATCCTGATACTGGACGTTGGGTCAAGGCTGACGGGGCCTTAGGACGGCGCTTATTAAAAGAGATAAATGCGGCGGCCGCCGATGAACGTGAGACGGTGGCTGAAGGTCTTGCTGTAAAGCCCTGTCCACCAGCTAAGCCTGACCGCAATCCTAAGACCAAGCGCTGTCTTAAAGCATGTCCAGAAGGTAAAAAGCGTAATGCTACCTTCAAATGTAAGGCAAAAGGTACGGCAAAAGGTACGGTAAAAACAAAAGTAGTGACAAAAGCCTGTCCACCTACTAAGCCTGACCGCAATCCTAAGACCAAGCGCTGTGTTAAGGCTTGTGCAAATGGTAAAAAACGCAATGCGACATTCAAATGTGTAAAGGCTTGATAAAAATTGATACGATATTTATGTCTATTCACTATAGTGAATAGACATAAACAAATGAGTTCTACACAGTCATTAAAGGTAAAGAGCGCGATATATGAAAATAAGGAAGAAAAGACTAAGGTACAAAAGGATAAGAAGATTTATAATGAAAATTGGACCAAGGAACAGCAAATTCTACTGGAAGCGGGTTATATTCGGTCCAAGAGCGGTGAACTTGTACCCTGGTCATCTTACACACATCTAAAAAATTGAATCCATATTGCGTATGTTTGATTTTTTGAAATGAACATCTTTTTTCTACACACTAATCCGCGTAAATGTGCGCGATGGCACTGTGATAAACACGTTGTGAAAATGCTACTGGAAACCTGTCAACTTCTTTATACGTGCCATTGGATTATTAATGGTGGAGCTGACTTAGTTTCGGCACCAATTAGGGCAAATACAGAGCGACGCGGTTACAAGAAGTCACATTGGAATCATCCTTGCTCCAAGTGGGTGCGCCTATCGGCATTTAACTATGTTTGGTTGGCCACTCTTGGTATGGAGCTATTGCGTGAGTATAAATACCGCTATGGTAATAAGGTACATCTTTGTGCTGTCCATATTGAATGGTTGCTACATAATGTACCGACTGGCTTGGAAAATAAGGGCTGGATAGAGCCATTTCTGGCTATGCCAGATATTTACAAGTGCGGTGATGCTATAAGTGCCTATAGACGTTATTATATTGGCGCCAAAAGTGCATTTCTTAACTATACGGGGCGCCATAGACCGCACTGGCTTTCACTTTGAGTCGTTTCACTTTGAGTCGTTTCACTTTGAGTCGTTTCACTTTGAGTCGTTTCACTTTGAGTCGTTTCACTTGGGTGAAGCCGGTGCCGATGTATTATGCCGTTTGCGTTTAATCATTCTGGGGTCATAAATATCCAAAACCATACATCTTACGGAGCCACCTGATTTTTCAAATTCGCTAGTATCACACTCAATGATATTTCTACCTGTTATGTTTTCTAAGAGTTTTCGTGTTTTTGATTTTAATTTGTGCGTAATAAGGTCTGTACCTTCACAAATAGCATTCAAGCAGAATTTGTCGTCGGTTTCTATTGGATTAACATCGATATATTTAGTAATTCTTTGCAGGTCCTTTAATTTAATAGAATCCTTGTGAATAATACATTCTGATTGCGATATTTCTAACATAGCAATATCAAGGTGATAATATTCTGGTGACTGTAAAGGAAAGGATATAACACGTGGTGGCTCAATTCCGTAGGATGTATATATGTTATTTAATAATGTACGCATATGTTTTACAGTTTCTTTTGTTGAGCGATGGCCATAGGCCATTATTAAAAGTTCACCGTTGTTAAACCACTTAGCCTCTGCAGCACCTTCAAAGGGTGCGTGTAAATTACCGGGAAACTCTATTGTTTTGATATGAAGGTCGTCATAAATCTCTTTTAGGTACTTCAATTCATTCCTTCGTTGTTCGAATTTCATCCAAGGAAGGATGACTACTGATTCTGGCAAACGGGGTAAACTTAAACCACCATTTGCTACAAATACTATATCAGGTATGAAGTCCTTAGTTTTTTCTAAGACATAATTCACATGGCGTCCCAGTTGGTCAACAGTATACTTATGCTGTTCCAATGCCAATTTATGATTAACTTTTTTATAGTCAGATGGAATATATGGATTCTGATTTACAACACGCTCATTCACTAAAAAGGTATCAGGCCTTATTGTAATATGGTACATAGGATTATTCCTATTATTAATATATATCATATTTTTAAGCGCAATTTCATCTTATGAAATAACGTCTCATAACCAAGGTTAGGTTAATATCCTAGGCCTAACACACGTGCAAACCATTTTGTTCCACCATTGGTCGTAATTAAATTTATGACATCTGTTTTTCCAGAAGATACGCTAAAGGTCGGTAAACCAGCGTTACCCCAAGACACGGATGATACAAAATTCAATACATTATTATTAGCATTCTGGGTTAGATATAAGGTTATCTTATACACTCCTGATGCTGGTATATTAGAGAATCCTAAGGTTGAGCTTGTATTTACTGTCAAGGTGAAATTATTGGATTGAGCGCAATTGATTGTATATGTTCCTGATGATATTGTATCGCTAAATGTATTTTCTGTCCATGTTTTGAACTGTGGTCCTACAATGTTTGTTCCGTCGTAGGTTGCATTAATTCCAGCTAAGATACCTGAATTATTGTATTGTAATGCGCCGTTTAGACCACTTACTTGTCCAGCAGGACCTGTTGTACCTGTTGTACCTGTAGCACCTTGAAGACCAATTGGGCCCATCAGTCCTGTTGGTCCTGTTGTACCGGTTGTTCCTGATGTTCCTGTCGCTCCTGTGTTGGTTCCATAACCTGGTGGTCCAGTAATTCCAGGAGGTCCGGTTGTTCCAGTTGCACCAGTGTTTGAAGCTATACCAGGAGGACCTGTTGGTCCTGTGGTGCCTGTTATACCTGTTTGACCGGTAGGTCCGGTTGTTCCTGTTAGTCCAGTTGACCCAGTTGGTCCAGTTGGTCCAGTTGGTCCGGTAGGTCCAGTAGGTCCTGTAGGTCCTGTTGTTCCTGTTATGCCTGTCATGCCTGTGGAGCCTGTTGTTCCTGTTGGACCTGTAGGTCCTGTAGTTCCTGTTTGACCAGTTGGTCCGGTAGGTCCGGTTGTACCTGTTTGGCCTGTTTGACCGGTAGGTCCGGTAGGTCCGGTTGTTCCTGTTAAGCCTGTTTGACCAATTAAACCTATTGGACCTGTTGGGCCAGTTTGGCCAATTGGACCTATTGAACCAGTATTTCCTGTTGCACCAGTATTTGTAGCACTACCGGCGGGACCAGTTGGCCCTGTTGAACCAGTAGCTCCAGTTATTCCAGTTGCTCCAGTATTTGTGGCCGAACCTGCAGGTCCTATTAAACCAGTTGGTCCAGTTGGTCCAGTTGTACCGGTTGAGCCAGTTAGACCTATATTTCCAGTTGACCCTGTAGACCCTGTTCCGCCTTGAAGACCAATAGGACCCAACAATCCTGTCGGACCCGTTATACCTGGTGGACCTGTAACACCTGTTATTCCTGTTGCACCAGTATTAGTAGCTGAGCCTACTGGACCTGGTGTACCCGTTGGACCAGTGTATCCGATTGGACCTGTTGTACCTGTGGTACCTAAAACACCAGCTGTACCAGGTGGTCCTGTAGGTCCAGTTAATCCTTGAGGTCCAGTTGAACCTGTTGTACCTGTGGTACCTAAAACACCAGCTGTACCAGGTGGTCCTGTAGGTCCAGTTAATCCTTGAGGTCCAGTTGAACCTGTTCCTGCAGGACCAGTTGTACCAGTTGGTCCTGTTCGTCCGGTGGTTCCTGTTGTCCCTGTTCCTATTGGTCCTGTAATACCAGTTGGACCTGTTGGTCCACTTGGGCCCGTATTACCTGTTAATCCAATTAATCCTGTTGGTCCTGTAATACCAGTTATACCTGTTGGTCCAGTTGGACCCGTATTACCTGTAGGACCAGTTAATCCTTGTGGTCCTGTAGTACCAGTTGTACCTGTATATCCAGTTGGGCCCGTATTACCTGTAGGACCAGTTAATCCTTGTGGTCCTGTAGTGCCAGTTGTACCTGTTGGTCCAGTTGGACCCGTATTACCTGTAGGACCAGTTAATCCTTGTGGTCCTGTAGTGCCAGTTGTACCTGTTGGTCCAGTTGGACCCGTATTACCTGTAGGACCAGTTAATCCTGTTGTACCAGTTGTACCTGTTAGTCCAGTTGGGCCCGTATTACCTGTTGGTCCAGTTAATCCTGTTGGTCCTGTAATACCAGTTGTACCTGTTAGTCCAGTTGGGCCCGTATTACCTGTTGGTCCAGTTAAACCTGTTGGACCCGTTGGTCCTGTAGTGCCAGTTGTACCTGTTAGTCCAGTTGGGCCCGTATTACCTGTTGGTCCAGTTAAACCTGTTGGTCCTGTAGTGCCAGTTGTACCTGTTGGTCCAGTTGGGCCCGTATTACCTGTTGGTCCAGTTAAACCTGTTGGACCCGTTGGGCCTGTTGGACCAGTTTTACCTGTATGTCCAGTTAGACCTGTTAAGCCGGTAGGACCAGTAAGTCCAATAGGTCCGGTTGTACCCGTTTGACCTGTAGGTCCAGTTAGACCTGTTAAGCCGGTAGGACCAGTAAGTCCAATAGGTCCGGTTGTACCTGTTGGACCTGTAGGTCCAGTTAAGCCAGTTGTACCGGTTGGGCCAGTAGGACCAGTTAATCCTTGTGGTCCTGTAGTGCCAGTTGTACCTGTTGGTCCTATTACTCCTGTTGGACCGGTTGGACCAGTAGGCCCAGTTATGCCTGTTAGACCTGTTGGCCCTATTACTCCTGTTGGACCTGTTGGACCAGTAGGTCCAGTTAGGCCTGTTAGACCTGTAGAGCCGGTTGTACCTGTGAGTCCTGTAGGCCCAGTTATACCAGTTGTACCTGTATTACCAAGAGGACCTATGGGTCCTACTAGACCCGTTGGGCCTGTAATTCCAGATGGTCCTGTTGGACCTGTAGGTCCAGTCGGTCCTGTCGGTCCAGTCGGTCCTGTTGGGCCTGTTAAACCAGTTGGACCTGTAGGGCCTGTGGCACCTGTATTTGCCGATGTACCACCTGGTCCTACTGGCCCTGTTATTCCAGTTGAACCTGTTAACCCTTTTGCTCCAGTTGAACCTGTTAGACCTGTTGTCCCTGTTGTGCCTATTACTCCTGTTGGGCCAGTTGGTCCAGTGTTTGCTGTAGGTCCTGTTAGACCTGTTGACCCTGTAGCGCCCGTTGTTCCTGTTGGACCGGTTGGACCTGTGTTAGCGGTAGGTCCTGTTAGGCCTGTTGACCCTGTGGCACCTGTTGTCCCTGTTGGTCCAGTTGGTCCAGTGTTAGCTGTAGGTCCTGTTAGGCCTGTTAACCCTGTTGTACCTGTTGCTCCAAATTGTTGGTATGAAAATATGACTGTTTGAGAAAGGTCCCATAATACAGTTGTTTGTGCTATAATTATACAACTTAAGGTTGCATATGTACCAAAAAAAGTTGTTCCATTCATTTTACAAACCATATATTTTGATGGGTCAGTAAGTTGCGTAATCGTTAAAATCATAACCTCACCTGTGGTATATATGGCATTCAGAGTTATAAACCAATCTTGAGCAAGACCGTGTATATCTTGATAATTTATAGTGAATGTAGCTATATTTCCTAGTTCTACATAACCAAAATAGGATGGTGTTGTAGTTGCCAAAGTTGCATCATAAATCCAATATCTGTATTCACCTCCACCATATCTACCCTGTGGACCCGTTGCACCTGTATTTGTAGTGGCACCTGGAGCTCCCTTTGGACCGGTTGAACCTGTTGCACCCGTATTTGTAGCAAAACCTGCTTGACCTTGTAAACCTGTAGGGCCTGTTGGTCCTGTTGGGCCAATTAGTCCGGTTGGGCCAGTTGTACCAGTTGAACCAGTAGCAGAAAGACTAGATGGATAGTAACGAATATTATTAAATATATAGGGACCATTCAGGAAATTTTGTTGACTTGTTAATCCTTCAAGATAAAATTGTAATTGACCTGTTCTATTATGCGTTGCACGATACTTCACCTGCCCATTTATATAGGCATACACTTCAAATGGATTTACTTGCATAGTTAAAATTGCACCGTTTGTATAAAGTATTGGACTATTTGAATTAAATGAAATACCTAAATAGTTTATAATAGCTGAGAATTCATTATAGGGATTAGTTAGACCAAGACCTATTTTTACTGCGTCATTATTATTCAGTGTTAATAATGGAAGAGCTATTTGAAACCATTGACTTGTTGTTCTAATGTCAAAAGATTCTAAGGTTGTTATAACATCGTTTCTATTTGTTATTGATGCTGTAATTGCATTTATAATAGACGGACTTCCTGCAGTAACAACAAGGGTGGTTTGTGAGACTGATGTACCCTTTGCACCTGTAGAACCTGTATAGCCTGTTGGTGCTTGTTGTCCAGTTGGACCTGTTGGTCCTGTTGACCCTGTTGGTGCTGTAGCCATTGCATAAAATTTTACATTACTAAAAATATAGGGTCCATAACTATAAGGGTTATTATTACCACCTGATATAATAAATCTTACTGGACCTGAATGAGTATGTTGGCCTGAATTTATCAATATTCCATTTAGATATGAAAAATACTGACTTGGCGTAATAATCATATTAAATACATTTAATGGAACTTGATGACTCAAAAGATTAGGGTCTGGTGAATTATTTGTGTAAATAGTATCATAATCTGTTACTTTTATACCTAAATCGCTATAGATTAACTGATTCAATCCTAGACCCATAAAATATTCATCATTTGAAAAAGGAAGAACCGCTTGAAAAAATAGACTTGTTGAACCTATATCAAAGGATTCCAGTGTTGTAATTACGTCGTTATATGTATTTATAATAACACTAGTAGGACTTGTAATAGATGGATTACCGCTTGCAATGGTCAAAGTGGTCAAAGGTACAGAGATTCCCGTAGGACCTGTTTGTCCTGTTGAGCCTGTATTAGTAGCTAAGCCATCGCGACCACGTGCTCCTGCAACTCCTTGAGGACCTGTGGCTCCTGTATTTGTTGACGAACCTGCTTGGCCTTGGGCACCGGTTGTACCTGTATAACCTGTTGGTCCTTGACCACCAACGTATGCCCAAATATTTGTACTATTTTGTGGACTGAGTCCAGGTGTAGCTTGTGGTGCTACTAAAACGTAGGCAGAATTATTAAATATTATACCATCATTAATATTATATTGAGTAGATGGGTTAAATAGACCTAGCCAATTAATGTTGCTTCCTCTAGGTCCCTGTGGACCCGTTATACCTGTTGTGCCAGTGTTACCAGTTGAACCGGTTTGTCCTGTTTGTCCAGTTGGTCCCGTTTGGCCTGTTTGACCTGTTTTACCTGTTTGTCCTGTTGACCCCGTTAAACCTGTCGGTCCAATGGCGCCCGTATTTGTAGCAAGACCCGCTATACCCTGTGGACCCGTTGAACCTGTTTGACCAGTAGGACCAGTTTTACCGGTTGCACCAGTATTTGTTGATGAACCGTTTAGTCCCATAGGACCCGTTATACCGGTAAAACCTGTTGAACCTTGGCCCCCAACATAAGCCCAAATATTTGTACTGTTGGAAGGATTGATACCAGGTGAACCCTGATTAGCCACTAATACATATGCTGTACCATTTGTATAAATAATTCCATCGTTGATGTTGTACAAATAGGAAGGATTGTATGCTCCTAACCAATTAATATTACTGCCTCTTGGTCCTAAGGGTCCCGTTTGACCGGTGTAACCTGTAGGTCCGGTTATTCCTGTTGGACCTGTTGTACCTGTTGTTCCTGTTTCACCTGTAAAACCTGTAGGACCAGTTAAACCAGTTGAACCAGTAGTACCAGTTCTGCCAGTAGGTCCGGTTCTACCAGTAGAACCAGTTCTACCAGTGGAACCTGTATTTGTAGCAAGCCCTGATATACCTTGCTGTCCTTGTGGTCCAGTGGACCCCGTTGACCCAGTAACGTCTGTTGTTCCAGTTACTCCTGGATTTATTATACCAATTAAACTATAATCCGATAAACTATTCATAATTTGATTTATATTTGCATGAGCTAAGGTGCTAAATGATAAAGATGAGTTATTAATTATTACACTACTTGTAAAAGCTATAGGGTCGGTGACTGTTATTGGACTCGAATTATACTTACTGATTATGTTTGTAAGTATCTGTTTTTTATCAAAGTTGACCATTGTCTTCATGTTGTTCACATCGGTCTGGAGTTGATTTGTTCCAACAAATCCAGATGCTGTAGTAACAACATTTTGTAGCTCAACTATGTTCACTACACTTTGGCCTGACATAGGCTCTTACAATCTAATATTTATATTGATTTAAATACCGTTGTTTTCAACTTATTATAAAAAAATAAGTTGGGGCATAAAGTAAAACACCTACAGTACTTACAGGTACCAGGGGTCGATGAGTAAAATATCACCCGAGAAAATGGAACTCAATAAATTCTATAAACCTTATCTTTCAGATGAAGAATATACTAGTGAATCCGACTCTGAAACAGACACAGGAACAGAATCAGAAACTTCAACTTCTGAATCGTCTTCAAGCTCATCTTGTGAGTCAACAACAATAGAAGCAAGACAGAATATTTTCACAGCTAGTGGGTTTCCCGTTGATAAAATGTCGGGTGACAAATTACCTAATAACCCTACAAATGTACCTGTTGCATTGAATCAAACAACTACTAAATTTGTAAATTCGAAAAATACCACTACAATTATGATTAACAGTACGGATAGAGATACTAATTTATACCCGCAACCTACTTCATTTTCCATACGTTTACCCCGAACTTATCGTAATGTTGTTAGTATAAGTGTTACACAAATAAAATTGTTGAGTTCATTTTACTATTTCTCAGACACTAAAAATAATACTTCCATTCGTGTCTTAGAATCAGGTCGCACCAGGATTAATAAAGCTGGTAAAACAGTAAATAACAGTATTGATATTTATTTAACAAATGGTACATACGATACGAATTCATTAGTTACTGAATTACAAAATCAATTGAACAGGTCTCCATTATATAATAATATTAGTCTAACGACCTTTATTAGTCAGTTTATATCTACAGGTAATTATTCCTTATTATTTAATGACCCAGGCGATACAACCTATAACCCTCTTACTGGTATTTTTGAAAACTTACAGACAAAAAATCAAATTGTTTCACGATATTTTAATATTACAGTAGGAAATGGTATTTCATATTATACACCATCACAATGTTTGGTCGCATACTATTATCCTATGCTGAGAGATATGACAATTGGTAATGTTCCTGTTGTAACACCACCTGTAGCTAATCCATTTTCTAATAATTGTAGTCAATATATTATTAATAACAGCAAAACATACCCTTCCTTAAACTATTACTTAACTGACCCAGTAGCATTGAATTATTTAGGAACTGGTAATTACTATGATAGAATAGTTTACGGATTTCAAGGTTTGGATGACCCTTATATTAAATTACTTATTAATAACCCTGGTAACCAGGCTATTTTACAACAGTTCAAGGATGACAATACATGGACTGGTTATTTACTTAATAATTATACTTGCTCTTATAATACGAATAGCGGGCGTCTAACTATTTATTCTACTAGCTTGAATACTTCTCTAGTGACCACCTTGAATAATGCATATCAGACAATTCTACTTCAACAATATACAAATGCTGGAATTGACCCGAATAATGTCGCGTCTATTCTTGTTCAAGCTGAAAATCTTAACGGTGTTATTATTGATATGTATAACTATATTCAAACCGCTTTTACTGATTTTTTTGCTATTGATTTTGGTACATATACACCAACTTTTTTTACAGATAAACAAAACTCTGTTTACGTAAGTGATGCTAGTGGTCGTTATGGGTGGAATTTAGTTTATACCGGTTCTCCACAAATAAGTAATAGTAGTATTAATTATCCTGATGCATCTGGCTCATGGCCCAACCTTAAATTTAATACAGCAAATATGCAATTGATTGGTTCAGATTTATTTTATCAAAGTCCTTTTGGCCAGGTTCAATATACATATACTCAAAATGGTCTTATAACAGATAACTCTGGTAATATTGTGTTGAATGGTTCAAATGAGGAAACTATGGGCTATCAGGATATAAGTTTTAATATTATACCTACAACTTATGCACGTGTACCTATTCAATCGCGATGCCGACAAACCTTATATGTTGAGACTATACCACCGTTTGTTAGTGAAATTCCTCCTGTAGGTACCTTGGCCGAACAATACTATTTAGACCCAGTTCATACTCCTCTTTTATATCAGGACGTATCAGCGAATATTATATTATTAGACCCAGTTGCATCGGATTTTTTCATGTTTGATATAAGTCAAAATATGTTAGATGGTCCTGATTTTATGAGACAAACTACACCATATGGTCAGCTTTATCTTAGCTTTGTAAGACAACAGAAACCTGTTCCTAATCCAAATATTATACCACCTCCTGGTTGTCTAAGTATGTATAATTTTAGGCCACATATTTTTGTAGAAATACATCATAATAATTATCCTGTTGCTGGTACAGATACCTTATTTTCATCAGATATTTACATAGAAAGAGAAGACGGTTTACCAATAGGTGTTGATATAAATGCATACTGGTATCGTGACAGAGCAGCCTTTATGGCTGATGTTTCGAATGCACTTGTGAATGTATATTGGAATAATCCTAAAAACTACTTTATTTCTCAAAAAATTTTGAGTACTGCAACAACGGGTATTGTAAATGCGAATTTCATATCCAATCAAATTTCATATTTAATGGTTACAACGACCGCCACCAGTTTTTCAAAGATACCACTTCGAATATTTACTATTTTACATAATTCTTATGGTGTTTATACATTTCCTAGTGTTAATGATTACAGACTTCTACCTATCAACACTAGCTATCTTGCTTCTAAACCTACACCAGCTTCGAATCCACCCTATAATTATCCTACACTTTTTAATTCAGTGGGTTTTAGAAATTCATATGACTTAAATGGTGTAAGTAATAATTTATTGGATTATATGATACTTACCACCGATTTTTCACATTATGACCCCTATAATTTTGTTAACAACACAACCATCAATCAAAATCCCTTACGTTACGTCTTCCAATTTTTGACACCTGCTGTAGGACCTGCGGTTGATGTAAGTACATATAGTCAGTTTTTCCCATCTGGGTCCTCCAATGCGATTTTGGATATAGTTAACAACAGTATATATTACAATTCATTATCTGCTTCTAATGAAATTACAAATAAGGTATTACCATATAACGGATTAAATAATGAATACGTCTTTGTAAATTGGTTCAGAGCAGGAGCTACCATTAACTTATATAATTCTGGTGCAACCAGTCCGGCCTTGATTCCTGAAGAAACTATTGCACCGTATCCATCTAACGATGTGAATGGTGTTGATAACCCCTTTTCAGTCTTTGATTCTATTGATTATTCTTCATTAAACACGAATCCCAATTATCAATATTATAATTCATCACCCTTTAGTCTATGTAAAAACAGCACGAATATTATTACAGATATATCATATAATGATTTGTCATCACTTTTCAGATTGGCTAGTGGACAGATATATTTAGGTCCAGATAGAAATGGTGTTGGTTCAAACATAACCGGTATTATGGGTATACCATTTACACCGCCACTTGGTCACTATGTAGTTCCTAGACAAGTTATTATAAAATTTGCTTATACACAGCCTTCCTTTGATATTTTAACAAATCCACTGAGTAGGTCGACACGTTTAGGACTTACTAATACTACACCCTATAGTTACGTAACTGTGGCAAATAATTCCACTTATGTAAATGCTGTCAGTGATATGCAACAATGGGACGACCAATTTTATCAAAATCGTCAAAATCTTGTCCTTGGTGTCTATCGCTCATCCTCTATTAATGGAAATAATATTGGAAACATCTCCTTGGGTGATGCACTCTATACTTTGACACTCAAAAAAATCACACAAATTTGTGAATATAGTTCTTCTGCCACTACAAATGTAAATTCATCTAAAACACGGTCGCCTGACTGGGGTACTTATTATATCTACGAAACTTCGTCTGTGGCAACAAATAACTGGATACCTGTTTCTCAAAATTATAATGCTGGTTCTTCAGTAAAGACACAATGGGCTGCCGTCAATAAACCTGCTGACTTAACCTCTAGTATTTTTACCACCATTCAATCGCCATCAGGTACTGATACAAAAACCTATTATACGGATGTATCAAATAATAGTCTATGTTTTGTCCCTTTCTATCCAAATTTAAATAATTCACAGCTAGCAATGACTCAAGACACTAATCCAACTGTACCACCCTTTCAATTTGATTATAGTTATGGTAATTGGTCAGTCGGTACTTTTAGAGGGTTGACCTATACAACCCGTCCCTATATACCGATTTTGAAAGCTGGCTCTTTGGCAGAAAACCCTTATATCTTTTATTCTGGTGCTGGTTTGAATTCTGTATGTGCAGAAGTTGTTGGGACCGGCGGAATTTCATTGGGTGATACATCAACTTATTTAGGGGCTGCTGGACCCTTGTGTTGGGCTGTGGATGACGCAGGTACAATTGTTTCGCCAAATTACAGAAATGGTGTAGCCTTTACACCTACATTTTTCAATATACGAATCAATTTAACTATTTCCGATACACAATATAATCCACTTACTGACTTGTCGGCTTTTGGCGAATTAACTAATGTTAACAAATGTTATTCAGATACACAACTGTACGTATATGATATCAGCGATAAGCCAGGGTCTGATTATAATGATGTTAAGGGCGCTTGGGGTAGTGAAAAGGCTGTGAATTTTTTGAAATTTGACGACGATAGCGGATATAATTATTTATCATATATACCCAAAATAAAAATTGACAAGGGAGGGTCCTATAGTTTCTTAGTGCGTGGTTTTGTACCTACTGTGAAATTTCTAACGGGTCTCAGAATTTCAGGAAAGAATTATACTGATTTTGGGGAAGTATCGTTGCAAAATATCTGTGATGAAATAGCACTACTAATTGCAAATGGTGTCAGTATAAATTCAGACGGAACATTAAATAACGATGCTTTTCGTATAGCAAATTTTTTTAGTGCAGACTATACGCGCGCCTTACTATTATTTAATTCTTATTTTGTTGGAACACGCGTTTTTGGAAAAGGTTTTACGAACGCTTCTTATATAGGCCAAACGATTACATCTACAGGATTCTCAAATTTTTTGGACCAATATATAGGTCTAGTAAATCAAACAATAGGCGGTGATATACAGGCAGTCACTACAGCTCAAACAAATGCCCTGGTCTTGATGAAAACCTACATCAATACAAATTATGGTACCATTTTACCAAGTATTGTTCTTACAAGAAATAATTTTACCGACCCATTGACATTTTCTATATTATTTGAATCTGCACTTGTAGCTCCTTACAGTACAGCCTATGACCAATGGGGTCTGGGATGGAACTTGGGATTTATTAAGGTGGATACACCTTTTGCTACACGACACGTTGCTAATTCATTTATAAAAATTGTCGATGATTTTATCTATTTACAACTTGATGAAGAACTCAACCTTAATGTACTGGACGTGTCAAATAAGGAGGATTTGGCTCAAACCCGTGACACTGTTGGTGAGAAGCAAAAATACTATGGTAAACTACTGTTAAATACCTTTGGCTCTTTTGCTCAGACCTTTGTTCAAAGTGCTAAGGTATATGCTTCACCACTAGGTAAGTTGGACAAAAT
>Ga0209189_1000124_pt1 | contig 64845 bp, 67 predicted proteins | sample C_130820_EF_Meta_FD_187308 | JGI IMG/M metagenome (GOLD analysis project Ga0209189, IMG submission 187308) | Freshwater microbial communities from Lake Croche, Canada to study carbon cycling - C_130820_EF_MetaG (SPAdes) (version 3) | ecosystem: Environmental > Aquatic > Freshwater > Lake...
AGCAAATCGTCGCCCCCCCATCAGGATGCCGACCAGGAATCCATGAAGAACATCACGCACCGGCGTTGCATTGGGACTTGTGCGTTTGACCGGACACCGGCGAGCCAAGTCCTCAACAATCCCGATTTGCTCCAGATAGTGGCTCCATGCCGCGAGTCCTCCATACGGAGTTAATCGATCCAAGCGCGCTTCCACCCCAATTCGCCCCCCGCCGCACTCAAACCGAAACCCCTCACGGCTTTCACCCTCTGGGTGAACCTCTATCAACTCCCTGATCGTGCTCATGGCCCCTTTCTATCTGCTTCTCTGCCTTTTTACACGATTTTCAACTGCGGCTTATAGGTTGATCAGGAGGCCTTCGTGTCCGGCGGAGCGGATGTCGCGGAAATGCGCGTCGATTTCCTCCGCGCTGTTTGCGTGGAGGATTTCCGCATGGTGAAGGGGGGCGGGAAGGGCGAGGCCATGTAGGAGTTCGCGACGGCGGTGCAGGGGATCCTTCAGCAGGCTGGTGCCGTCAAGTTGCAGGATGTCGAACACAATGCAGGCGACGGGGATTTCATTTTCAAAAAAGAGGTCGGCCTCTTGGCGTCCGAGGCGCTTTTGGAGTGAATGAAACGGCAGGGGGCGTCCATCGCGCCAAGCCAGGATCTCCGCATCGAGAATGGCTTCCCGTCCCAGTTCCGAAGCGGCGCGGGCTATCTCGGGAAAGCTGGAGCTGACGACCTTCAAGTCGCGGGTGAAAATCTCCGTTCGCTTCGCGTCGGTATGGATTTGGGCGCGAATGCCGTCGAACTTCGGCTCGATCCAAAGCGTGGCGGCATCGGCAAAGCGGGCTCGCACGGCCGCGGCATCCGGTTCAGGCGAGGCCAGCATGCACTTCACCGGTTGGAAAAGTCGCATCGTGCGCTCGTGGAGGCGGCGGTTTCGCGCCATGACTGCCACAAAGCCCAAGTCGCCGCAGAACATGTTTGCCTCGCGCACCTCGCCGGGATCGGCCTCGAAGGCCTCGGCGATACATTCCTCCAGCAAGCCCTCTTTGAGACCGATGCGCAGGTCGCCGGAGAGGATCTTGACGAGAAACTTGGCGGCGATGGGCGGCGTGTCTTGAAAAAAACGGGTCAGGATTTCGATCTTCGCAACACCGGAGCGGGCAGCTCGGAGGTCTTCCAGAAGGGTAGCAATCTCGGCAAGAGCTGGTTTTTTCGTGCCGTTGCCTGTAGACATAACAGTTGCTGCCGTTAGGCCGCTGTCATTAATGCCGCGAGCGAGCGGTCGGTATTCCGCTTCTGGCATGCCTGAGGCCTTGATGAGGGCGGCGCGGACAATGGCTCTGCCCACTTGGTGCGGGGCGGCATCCATCGAGGAAAATGCGCTGCCAGAGAGCCAGAGTGCAGCGAGCCGCAGGTCGGTCTCCTCCAACTCCTGAAAGTATGCCGACACGAGCGTGATCTTGGCCTGCTTGCCTGTGAGTGCTGCAATCTCGTCTCCGACCGAGCAGAACCTCAGGAATCCCGTTGTGGCTGATTGAACGGAGCTTGGCTTGGCAGGCACTTCGGGACGGGGAATCGAAATCGCGAGATCGAGTTGATTGGGCCCTGTAAGCGCCCAGGCTTCGATGCCGCGTGAGCGGAGATCAGCGGCGAACTCGGACGCAAAGCCATGCAGGGTGAGCACCCGCTTGGGGGCGACATTTTCTACATGCCGCAGAAGGTCGTCATAACCGGCATGGTCAGATAGCGGAAAGGCGGCATCGCAGCGCATGCGGTGCACGGCTCCGGCATCCATCGCCCAGCCGGTGATGGCGGCGACGCGCCTCTTTTTCACCAGCGCCATGGCACGGCTTCCAGCGCTGGTGGGCGGGCAAATGAGGACATGACCCGCAGCGGTTTTTGTGTCCCACTGTGTGTGCTCGGGAAAAACGATACCCTCCGATTCATAGACGGGGATGAGTTTTGCGATGGTGGAGTGGAGCATGACGCGCATCCCCGCGCCGCAGAGGTTGGCTAGGATTTCCTGCGACTTCCCCAGTGAATAACCCAGCAGGATGGGCGTTGCGCCTTCCTCTAGGGATTCGATGCAAAACTTGAGGATTTGAGTCATTACCTCCTCAAACGCTGGAAACACATAGCGCGGGAGTCCGTAGGTCGTCTCCATGATGAGTGTCTCTGCGCGAGTGTGAGCAGTCGTTTCGGCGCTCGCTCCCTGGCGGAGTTTGAAGTCGCCGGTATAGAGGAGACTTCCTTGCTCGGTTTCCACAAAACACTGAGCGGATCCCAGAACATGTCCAGCCGGCAGCAGGCGCATGCGGAATTTTCCAAAATCACGTAGCTCGTCGAAGGGTAGGGGTATTTTTTCGCCGTGCAGGTTGCCCATGCGCGCTTCCATGAGGCGAAGAGTGGTCGGGGTAGCGATTGTGCGCTCGTGGCGTCCTGTGTGGTCGCTGTGGGCGTGTGAAACGAAAGCCAATGCCTTCGAGTAGTGCGGATCCAGCCAAAGGTCCGGACCAGGCAGATAGACGGCCCCGTGATACCGAACCTCGATCATTCGGGTGTCTTCAGTTCACGGAGCCCGTGCCCCAGCGTTTGTGGAAGAAGCGTTCCCATGGGGAAAAGAGAATACGATCCGCAAGGAGACCTATCGCCACAATAATGACCATGATGGCTACAACCTGATCCATCGCCAAGAGCTCGCGGCCGTATTGCAGGAGTTGTCCGAGGCCGAAGCCGGTGAGGATGGTTACAAAAATCTCCGCCGCCATCAGCGAGCGCCAGGCAAAGGCCCAGCCCTGTTTCATGCCGCCGATGAGGTAGGGCAGCGAGGCGGGTAGGATGACATTAAACCACGTGTGCAGACCCTTGGAGCCCATGGTGCGGGCGGCGCGCAGGTAAATCGGCGGCATCGAGCGAACGCCATCACTCGTGGCAATGAGAACGGACCAAAGGGTTCCCATGACTACAACAAAAAGCATAGCAGCCTCTGTTTGGCCAAACCATAGAAGGGCGAGTGGCACCCAGCAAACGCTTGGCAGGGTCTGAATACCAAGAGCCAACAGGCCGAGGGTGTCTTGCAGAATGCGGAAGCGGGAGGTGAGGAGTCCAAGCGGAACTCCAAAAAACAGGCCGATACCATAGCCCAAGAGGAGGCGTCGCATGGTGACAAGAGTTGCCGTCCACAGTGTGCCATCCCATGTAGCCTGCCACATGTATTCCAGCACATTGAGCGGAGAAGGGAATAGCACGGGCGAGCACATCCCCGAGCGGGATGCGGCCTCCCAGGAAGCGATCAGGAAGAGAAAAAAGGCGAGTGTGGAGATGCGGTGGATCATTCGGAGGCCTCCTGGCCCTGTCCGGCGGTGAAACCTTTGAGAGCGGTTGTGATTTCTGTCGAGTAGCGGGCGAGTTCCACGCTGTTGATGTCGCGAGGGCGGGGAAGGTCGATTCGGAATTCGACGCGGATGCGGCCGGGGTTGGGAGAGAAAAGAAGCACGCGGTCGCCGAGGCAGGCGGCTTCGCGGACATTGTGGGTCACGAAAATAATGGTCTTGCGGCGGGCTTCCCAGATGCGCTGAATGTCGCCGTAGAGGTGTTCGCGGGTGAGGGCGTCCAACGCGGCAAAGGGTTCGTCCATGAGCAGCACGCGGGGGTTGGGGGCCAGAGCTCTCGCGAGGGCGACGCGCTGCTTCATGCCGCCTGAGAGTTCATGGATGTTGGCGCGTTCGAATTTTTCTAATCCAACGAGGTGGAGGTAGTATTTGGCGACCTCTTGGCGCTCCTTGGGATTTATTCCCGGCTTGAGGCGGAGGCCGAAGAGGACATTGCCTATGACATCCAGCCAAGGGAAAAGCGCATGCTCTTGGAACATGACCATGCGGTCGCGTCCGGGGCCGGTGATGTTTTCGCCGTTGGCTAAAATCTGCCCGCTGTCCGGTTGGTCGAGGCCGGCGATGAGGTTCAGGAGCGTGGATTTGCCGCAGCCACTGGGGCCGACAAGGCAGAGGAATTCCCCCTCGCCAACTTTCACACTCACATTGTCGAGGGCTAGAACCTTGCCGCGCTCGGTGGTGAACGACTTCGAGACATTATTAGCCTCAATGCGCTCGGGGGCTGTATTGGCGAGTTCGTTTTCGAGGCTCATCGTGATGGGTTTTTCATGGCTGCCAGAGGAGGTTTTTTAAATCCACGCGGGCACGCAGGAAGCCGACTTCCCGCGCGTGCTGGAGAAAGGCTTCAAATGGTTCGAGTGAGATGGATGTATTCGGATCAAGGCGCGTCCAGGCTTCATCGACGAGTTTTTGGGAAATCTCACGGCGGGTTATAGCGCTGAGTTCATCTCGCACGCGGCGTCGAGCCTCCTCAGGGTTTTCGCGAATCCACTCGGTCAAACTCCGGTGGGCTTCAGCAAATTTAGCGGCAAGATCGGGGTGTTCCTGCAAGAAGCCAAGGCGACCTGCTAGCACTGTGGTGAGGGCGTTTGGGTCGGAATGGAAGATGCTGCCATGCGCTTCGTTGACGAGCCGGGTGACCCATGGCTCTACCGTCCATGCGGCATCGAGTTTTTTTTGCGTGAAAAGCTGGAGCATGTCAGGGTTGGCGGTGGGAATGACGCGGGCATCTCCGCCCACAAGCGTGACTTTGATTCCTTGTTTCAGCAGCCAAGCCCGGCACTCGACATCTTGGGTATTTCCAAGCTGGGGGGTGGCGATGGTTTTTCCTCTGAGGTCATTCACCGAGGTGATTTCGCCACCGCGCACCACGAGCGCTTCGCCGCCACGCATGGAGCCGGCCATGACCCTCACTTCCTTGCCGTTGGCGCGGGCGTGAGCGTTCACCACAGGGCTAGGCCCGACATAAGTCATGTCGATTGCTTTGGTAAAGAAAGCTTCCATCGCTGAAGGGCCGGCATTGTAAATCGACCACTCCAACTTGACCGGTTCCCCGAGGCGGGATTCAAACCAGCCCTTGCCTTCGCGCGACATGTTCGAGGCCACGAGTGCCTGAGCATGAGTGATATTTGGGAACAATCCCACGCGAACAACCTGCTCAGCACTGGCTATGGCAAACGGGCAGGCAACGAGCAGGATAACGCAGGTTTTAAAAAGTTGATCGATAAAATCAACTAATCCACCAATCCGGCGGTATCTGCTTTGGCGTGGTTTCTGAAAAACTCCCATCTCGCCGAAGCCTCTCCGGAAATACGGGAGAGTCAACGAAAGACTCCGGCTTGGCAGACGGCGGGAATTGGGGCAGGTTGCAGGCTTATGGGAAAGCGCGTTTTGATTTTATCGGCGTCTGTGGGTTCCGGACATGTGAAAGCGGCCGATGCCCTTGCGCGTGTCATGCGGGGCAGGAGTGATGTGGAGGAGGTTCTCTCGGATGATTCGCTCGACCACACAAATGTCCTCCACAAGCAATTTTACTCCACGCTCTATAAAAAACTCTCTTCCATGTTGCCGGAGTTTCTGGGTTGGTGGTATGAAACAAGCGATGACCCGTGGGTGGCCGACAAGGGTCGGTTGCTGATCGATTTGCCTCAGGCTTTGCCGCTCATCAATCTGGTTAAGGAATTTCGTCCAGATGTGATTCTCTGCACGCATTTCATGCCTGCGGGGGTCATCTCATGGCTGATATCGAACGGGAAACTCGACGCGCGGTTGGGGGTGGTGATAACGGATTTCCATTTTCATGCCTTCTGGATTACGCGGGCTTTCAATTGGTATTTTGTGGCGCAGGGGGACGATAAAATTCACATGGAGGCTCTGGGTCTGCCCGCCGATCGTATCGAGGTGACCGGCATTCCTGTGGAACCTGAGTTTGGAAGGCCTGTCGATGTCAATGCCGTGCTCGAGCGGCATGGTTTGCAGCCAGGAAGGCCGACTATCCTCGTAGCTGGCGGTGCGCTGGGGATGAGCCCTGCGACGGCTGTCGTGCGGCAGTTGCTCCAACTCGAGCGGGATTTCCAAGCCATCATTGTCTGCGGAAAAAACGAAGAGATGCAGAATGAGATCGTTGAGTTGCTCAAGGATCGTCCGGCGGATTTCCGGGTCCTTGGCTACACGAAAGACATGCCGGATTTTATGTCCATTGCCTCGATTTTGCTCAGCAAGCCAGGCGGTATGACGACGGCCGAGGCGGTGGCCTGCGGCTTACCGATGATGATTCTGGATCCGATTGGAGGCCAGGAGGAGCGCAATGCCGATGTTCTTCTCGAAGCGGGAGCCGCTGTGAAATGCACGGAGGTCACGCTCGTTGCGCACAAACTACGCAGACTTTTGGATGATCCGGAACGCTTGCGGCAAATGTCGCAAAATGCCCGTAATCTGGGACGCCCCAACGCGGCCTCGGAAATCGCCCGCATCGTTCTGGAACAGCCTGACAGGCGTCCGGTGATCATTTCCAAACTTCGCGAAAAGGCCCTTCGGAAACGCATTGCCGCCGCAGGATAGAGGAGTGTGTTTATGGAAAATTCGACACCATTTCTGATCGGGGTTGCGACCTCGGGATACCAGAGCGAGGGTGGATACAACGGGTCGGGCGAGCCGCACAATAACTGGGGGGCTTGTGAGCAGTCAGGTCGAGTCGATCGCACCGGACGCGCGGTGGATTTCTGGAACAGGTATCGCACCGACTTCGATCTGGCTTGCGGCATGGGGCTCAATGCCTTTCGTCTGAGCATCGAGTGGGCGCGTGTGCAGCCATCCTTCACAAACACGCCTGGCCCCGCGCCGGCGTTCAACGGGTCTGCGGTGGATGCCTATGCCGAACGCGTGGCGGCCTGCCGTGAAGCAGGTATGGAGCCTGTCATCACGCTGCAGCATTTCACCCATCCGGCTTGGATGGGATTGGATGCCTGGCTGGATGACGGAACCCCCGAGGCTTTTGAGAAGTTCGTGCAATATACTATCGAGCGGTTGAACCATAGGCTCTGCGACCACTTCGGGCAGCCTCCAGTGAAATGGTATGTCACACTCAACGAGCCAAACATGCTTGTTTTGAATACCTATTTGAACCGGCATTTCCCTGGAGGTCCGGAGGCTGGTATTCCTGTCGGTCTGCGCGCTTACAACCGCATGCTGGCTGCACATGTGAGAGGCTACAACGCGATTCACGACCTCTATGAATCGCGCGGATGGTCAAGGCCGATGGTCTCGATGAACACATTTTGCAGCGATGTTTATTGGTCCGAGAACATGCTACTCGACCTGCTTTGTCTCAGGCAAAACGGCATCAATCCCGCTGAGGCGGCAGATTATTTTCGTTCCAGAGCGGAAGCGCTCTCCCAGCACTTCACCCAGATCGCGCTCCAGCGCCGCACCGACCTCGCAGCCATGGCAGGGGCGGGTCTGCACCGCTTGGCAAACTACTTTGCCTCGCGCGCGGCGACATCCGAGGCGTTCGAATTTTTCTTCACCGAAGCCGAACGCGCCCCGAGGGCCCGCGCGCTTGATTACCTCGGCCTCGATTATTACGACCCCTTTGTCAGCCATGCCTTGCGGGCGCCGGATTTTTCCGACCTTGAGTTCAAAAGCCGGAGCATCTCCGCGCACATGCTCGATGTGCTCGCTTGTAAGTGGTGGGATTGGCACTTCCTGCCAGAGGGCATGAGCGCCTTCTGCGAATATTACGCCGGGGCATTCCCCGGAATGGGGGTTCTCATCGCAGAAAACGGCATGGCTCTGCGCAGCCGGATCGATGAGTCCGGAGGCGAACCGCGCCGCGATAAGATGACTCGCAGCGGCTACCTCGAAGCACACCTTATTGAGGTCCGGCGGATGCTCGACGCAGGAGTTCCGCTCCTGGGGTATCTCCACTGGTCGCTTACCGACAATTACGAGTGGGGATCGTTCACGCCCCGCTTTGGGCTTTATCGGGTCGATTTTCAACACGACTTGGCGCGTCTGGAATGGGATCATCTCGGTGACCGACCCTCGCAGACCTACGCCAGATTGGTTCGGGAAATGGGTCTTAACACACTCAGGGTCAACATCCCATAGGGGAATCCTGATTTTCTGTTCGCACTCGCCAAAACTTCTCGGCAATCTTGGCACTCCGATTGCTTTTAACGCTGCTGCCGCAAGGGAAAATGGGAAAAACCAAAAAAAAGCTACACCAGACGGCCTGGTCTGCTCAAAAAAATACACCTGAATAAAACATGGCTAAATACAAACTCGAATACATCTGGCTCGACGGATACGAGCCGGTGGCAAACCTCCGCAGCAAAACTCAAATCAAGGAATTCGCCAGCTTTCCCAAGCTTGAAGAACTTCCGCTTTGGGGCTTCGACGGCAGCTCCACCCGTCAAGCTCCTGGCGGCAGCTCCGATTGCGTGCTGAAACCTGTCGCGGTTTTCCCAGACTCTACACGCGAGAATGGCGCGCTGGTCATGTGCGAAGTCATGATGCCCGATGGCACGCCGCACATCACAAATTCCCGTGCGACCATTTTGGATGATCCCGAGGCATGGTTCGGATTCGAGCAAGAATATTTCCTCTATCAAGATGGGCGTCCGCTGGGCTTCCCGGCTGAAGGTTTCCCTGCTCCTCAAGGTCTCTATTACACCGGCGTAGGCTACAATGCAGTCGGCGACATCGCCCGTGACATCGTCGAACAGCACCTCGACATCTGTCTCGATGCTGGCATCAACCACGAAGGCATCAATGCCGAGGTCGCTAAGGGCCAGTGGGAATTCCAAATCTTCGGCAAAGGCTCCAAGCGCGCTGCTGACGAAGTCTGGATCGCCCGCTACATCCTCATACGCCTCTGCGAGCAATATGGAGTGGACGTGAATTTCCATTGCAAACCTCTTGGTAAGGACTTCGACTGGAATGGTTCGGGAATGCACTCGAACTTCTCCACCAAGCACCTGCGTGAAGTCGGCGGCAAGGAATACTTCGAGAAGCTCATGGCAGCCTTCGACAAATACAAAAATGAGCACGTCGCCGTTTACGGGCCGGACAACCATCTCCGCCTCACAGGTCTCCACGAGACACAGTCCATCGACAAATTCAGCTATGGCTTGGCTGATCGTGGCGCATCGATCCGCATGCCACACAGCTTTGTCAATAACGGCTATAAAGGCTACCTCGAAGACCGTCGTCCAAATTCCCAAGGCGACCCTTACAAAATTGCCAGCCGCATCCTTCAGACGATTGCCACGGTTCCGACCAAGTAATTGTTTCTGCGAATCAAATAAAGAACGCCGCCTGTTCATATGGGCGGCGTTTTCTTTTTTCGGGGATTCTCATTTCTAAATTTTTGGGGCTTTGCATTTGCTTGCCTGCGTAAGAGCCTCTTGACCTCAGATGGAAAAACTCAACGCCTTTTTCTGGAGTGCGAAGTCCGATACTTATGCCAAGCGGATCTGGTTGCTCTTTTTTGCCATAGTAGCGGTATTGGCCTTCTTCCAGCCCGCTCAGCGCAACATCACTCACCATTACAGCCGCGCGGCCTATAATTGGTGGAATTCCGAGAATATGTATTCTTTGAAAGGCCAGGGTTTTCTTTATTTTCCCCAGTCAGTCCTGATTTACACTCCATTTGCCTGGCAGGAATTTCCAAAGGATCTCAAAACGTTCAACAAACAGCCTTTGAGTGAAACACTCTTGCCAACCCTCCTGCTCCGCCTCGGCGAGGTTTTTTACCGCGCCTTTTCTCTGGGGCTTTTCGGCTGGGCGATTTGGCGGATGTGCCGCTTCTTCCGAGCCGACACCGCGGTGGCGAGTTTATTTTGTCTGGTGACCGTCTTGGCTTTGCCTGCCTCGCTCACTGCGGGAAGAAATGGTCAATTCAACATGCTCTTATCGGCCTCGATGATTTTAGCGGCCCTTGCTGTTTCGGAAAAACGCTGGTGGCCGGCTGCGGCTTGGCTGATTTTCGGAGTTATCGCCAAGCCCCTCGGCCTCGTTCCGCTCTTACTGCTCGGTGCCCTCTACCGTCCGCTCTGGTGGAGATTGCTAATCGGAATGCTCGTTTTTGCAGGCCTATCCTTCATGCACTACGATCCAAACTATGTTTTGAATCAATGGCACATGTGCATCCAACAGGTCACAGTGGCCAGCATTCCTCCGGGCAATAACTTCGACGACATCGCAGCCATGTTTCGCACATTCGGCTTCGATCTGCCTGATAAACAATGGTTCCCCGTGCGGGCTGTCTTCGCTTTTGTAACGCTCGGGCTGGCCTGGAGGGTCAAAAAAATCTATCCGGCCGCAGTCGCCCCTCTTCTCGTGACAGCCCTTTCAGCCGCTTATCTCATGGCCTTCAACCCCCGCACGGAAACAGTTTCCTACATTATTCTTTCTCCTTATGTGGCGCTCTTCGCGGCGATTCTTTTTCGCGAAAAAGCCGTCACTCCCATCGTCTGGATTTTGGTCTTTTTGTGCATTGGGCTCGGATCAGACTGTTATGGAGACATTTACAAATTGACGCGTATCTGGTTCAAGCCCCTTCTCGCTTTGGTGTTTTTTGCCATTCTTGGTATGTGGGCCTTCAGGAAATCTCGCCCATTTGAATTGGCGGGAAGGATTTGATCAAATTTCCTCAAAAAAAGGTTTGAATATTGTCTTCTATCCGACACTCTGCGAATAACAATCCTTCCTGCCCAATTATCTTTCATGTCTTTCCGAGTCGTCACATTCAATATGCAAAACGGCCAGCCTTGGATAGAGAATGATCCGTTTCCCACAGTGATAGATTTGGACGGAGTCGCGACTTTTCTCAATGGCCTGAATGCCGACATCATTTGTCTTCAGGAGGTCGAGCGCGGCCATGATGGGGGCATGCAGGTCGATCCACCGCCTCATTACCTGTGTTTGAAGAAACTTTTTAGCGGTTATGATTCGGTGTTTTCTTATCCGCTGAAAAATGACACCGAGCTACCGTTTGGACTAGGCTTGGCTGTTTTCTCGCGCACGAAGTTGTCGGATTTTCACAAGACTGATCTCCCGGCGGCGCAGTTGGAGTTTGTGTTCGAAGGCAAAAAGCGCCGCACATCATCAAGGCTTCTGCTTGAGGTTTGCACGATATTGGAGGGGCGCAGATTGAAAATTCTCAACACCCATCTTCAGGCCTTTTTTATGATCGGAGATTCGAGTGATGCCCATCCCGAGCAGCGATCCATTGTGGAATCAAGGCTGCGCGCGGCCGGAGTTGAGCCGCTTATTCTCGCGGGGGATATGAACTCCGCTCCTGGCGAGTCCATCGTGGGGCAATTTGAGAATGCAGGATTCCGCACGGCTCAAAACGAGGAAATCACTTGGCGCCGCATGCCATTTGTGACGGATCACTTATTTTTTAACGCCCCGCTGCGCCTTCTTTCCCGGCGTGTTGAGAAGACGGATGTTTCGGATCATCACGCCGTTGTGGCCGATTTTGAGTTTCTCTAAATCCCTTCCCCCGCGCAAGCGGGCAGCTTGGCGCTCTACGCCTCTTTGTAGTGGAGGCTCAGCACTCGCAGGGCATTCGAATCTTTTTCGGCTGTGAAGAGATAGAGCCGGAGCGCGATACTTCCTTGCATCCATTGGTAGCCCACGAGTGTCTGCAGCACATCGCCCTCACGGTTGCGTGAGCGGGTGAGCAGGCGGCCGATGCCGTATTTGGAATCCACATTGCGGCGCACCTCCTCAAAGAAGAGATCGTATCTCGGCGAGTCCCACGAACTATCTCCAAAGTGGAGCTCGATCTCGTTCAGCATATCGTTTCGGAAATAAAACAAGGCGCGCTGAAGTTGCTTCTGCGGGATGCCCTCCACCACATAGACCGTTCGTCCCTCCACGACCTTGCGCTCTGTGATTTTTGCTTTGATCCCCACCAGGCTTTGCTCAACACGGGCAGGGGATTCACCCCATTGGAAGTTGAACGGCACGCGCATTTGCTGCTGGGCAAATCCGAGCGGTGAAAAACAAATCGCCGCCAGCAGAATCAGGATGCATCTCGGAAGTCTCATCTCCTCTCAACTTCCCGATTACCAGGGCCGCAGTCAACCATCTCGAAAAAAATACTCGCAAATACTATTTGCCAAGCTTTGAAAAAAGGCGAATAAGGGCATTGCAGATTTGATCAGGATTTGGTGGACATCCCGGAGAGAAAACTCCCTGGGCAGTTTGAAACCCGGCAGTCGGGAACAGGCCTCGATCTCTAATGCGTTAAATATAGTAAATACCATGGGTAATAAACTCTACGTCGGCAACCTGTCCTTCAACACGACAGAGATCGCCATTCAGGACCTGTTCTCGCAGTGCGGTGCGGTTTCCGAAGTCATGCTAATGCAAGATAAATTCACTGGCCGCTCCCGCGGATTCGCCTTCGTTACGATGGCATCCGATTCCGATGCTCAAACAGCTGTTGAGCAACTCCACGGCAAAGACCTTGATGGCCGTGCCCTCACGGTCAACGAAGCCCGTCCCCGCGAAGACCGTCCTCCAGGCGGTGGTGGTGGCGGCGGCGGTGGACGCTTTGATGGCCCTCGCCGCGACTTCCGCAGCGGTGGCGGCGGCGGTGGTGGTCGTGATGACCGCCGTGGCGGTGGTGGTGGTGGCGGCGGTGGACGCCGCGACTTCGGTCGTCGTTAATAGCACTCGCTAATTCTCCAAACGGGCATCGTGCTGAAAAGCCGTTGCCCGTTTTTTTGCACCTTCCCCACTCAGAATCGTCTTCGCCCCGCCAAAGCATGATCAAAACTTAATCAAGGGCCGACCAAAATTTTGGTTTCCAAAGTCGCGCGGCTGGTTTTCGCGGAAGATGAACTTAGTCGGAAGCGGAATTAGGGCTGTTGAGGGGCCTCGGCGGCGAGTGGCTCGGCTGGGGGCAGGGGATGGAGCTTGGGCATGACTTTGATGCTCATTTGCTGGCCATCGCGCGTTATTTTGACATCTGCCGATTCTCCGGCTGTGAGGAAGTAGGAAGCGTCGATCACATCTTCGCTAGTTGCCACGGGCGTGGCGCCGATGGCGTTGACCATGTCTCCTGACTTGAGGCCCTGCTTGGCTGCGTCGGCGAGAGGGTTTAGTGCGGTGATTTTTGCAGTCGAGCCGTTGACGGGCTCGGGAGCGTCTTCGACTTCGACGCCCACCCAACCATGGCGGAGTTCACCATAGAGGGCCATGTCTTGACGGATTTTTTCTGCGGCACGGATTGGGAGGATATGGCAGGAACCGCTGTCATTGATACGGGCCACGAGGATACCGATGACTTCGCCATTCAAATTTAAAACAGGTGCGCCGCCCTCGCCTCGGTTCACAGCCATGTTGGCACGGATGTGGGTTGTGGAAAAATACTGCCCCATGTGCTGTCGGTCGCGACCGGCGATCATTCCAAAGCTAGCGCTGGATTCCCGATCCTCGGGGAATCCAATAGCAATAACCGGCATGGCAATGGTTGCATTTTCAGAATTGCCGATTCGGATAAACGGGCTGATGCAATCTGTCTTGAGGATCGCAATGCCGCTGCGCTCGTCGGTCGTAACCACATGTGCGGGCAGGGAGTTTCCATTGAAGGTCACGGTGACATCCTCCGCATTCAAAACGACTCCTGCATGCGTGTAGATCATGCCGGTGGGGTCGATGAAAAAACCACTGCCAAGGCGCACGCCAAGTGAGTCGCTGGCCTGCACACGCACTACGGCCTTCTGGTTTTCATCCAAAACTTTCCGAATCTCGCAGGTGATACTTTCCGCCAAATCGGCCTCCGTCGCACGGGCGCGGGGTAGCGTCCACGCAAGCAAGGATGCCGCCGTCAAAACGGCTACGCGCCTTGGAAAATTAGAAGCTGCGTGCGGAAGCATAGCTGACCGGTCTCGCAGGTAGGACATATTGCACAGCCGAACCGTTCTTACTCCGCGCGGGGCGCGCTTTCGCAGCCACTTGCACCCCGCCGGATGATGCCAGCGTGAGGTTTGAAGGCGTGTCGTCATCCGCCCAGTTCATAACAAAAACCGCAGCAAAAATGGCTGCGGCGAAGGAAGAGACCATGAGCAGCTTGGGAATCGGTGGCATGACAAACATGGAGCAAAAACGATCCCAAGCGATTTGAAGAAGCGGACGATGTATTACTTCGGACCTCTGACGTGTTTGGAACTCGGCCAGGAAGTTTTGGAAGTATTCCTCCGGTGGTTGTTCGTAGCGTTTTAGTCGGAGAAGTTTCGTAATACTGTCTTCGTTATCCATACGGCTTGTTACTTGTTAATAAACTCCTGAAGGTAATTTTGCAACTGTCGGTGGGCATAAAAGAGGCGCGAGCGCACCGTGCCCTCCGAAATCTTAAGAACTTTGGAAATCTCTGCGTGTGGCATGCCTTGGATGTCAAACATAGTAACGACTGCTCTATGGTCATGTGACAGCTTGAGCATGGATTCGTTCAGTTTTTTTTGAAGCTCGCTGAGATTTACCTCGCGGCTGGGGTCGCCATTGCTCGTGGCTTCGATAAAATCGGGGTCATTGAGGATACCGTTGTCCACATCATCAAGGCTCATGGTTTTCCTGCGGTTCCGTTTCTTGAGGAAGTTGATCGCCATGTTCACGGCGATGGTGTGCATCCACGTGTAGAAAGAGGATTTACCCTGAAAGCCTTTGATCGAGCGGTAGGCTTTGGAAAAAATATCCTGCAGCAGATCGTTCGTATCCTCGTGGCTCGAGGTCATGTGATAGACAAGCCCGTAGAGCCTTGGGCTAAATCTCACGACCAACTCGTCAAATGCACGGGCGTCCCCCGCTTGGGTGCGGCGGACGAGTTCGTCATCTGGTGGCTCGAGCGATTCCATTTTCGGGCAAGCCCGCACAATTATCAAAATTCCCCGCCTTTGCGGAGAAAAATCGTCCCGCTTGCTCGGATTCGCGCTTCGTTGAGGCTCTGGTGCGCCAGCCTTCTTGGATTTCGAGTTTCAGCCAAATCCAGAGCCCATCGAAAGCCGTGCGGAAGAGCTGCCCGAGGCGAAAGTTGAATCCGCCCACGAGATCCCTATGGCCTTCGTTGTGCTGACCGAAAACTCCGCGCTCGCGGCGGCTCCTGCCCATGGCGGCCAGGCGGCGATTGTAGAAACGCATGAACCGGAAAAATGGGCCCGCTTCTCTTGGTGAGAAGGGGGGCTTCAGAATCGCTTGCGGGCCGTCTTTATAGAGAAACCGGACGATGTAGAGGTAGTAGGTCACGATATCGAGACGGAAGGCGACGCGCATGAGGTCGATGTCGCCGAGGTAGTCATATTTATCCTGATAGAGGGCGCCGAACATTCGTTGGTAGCTGATGCCAAAGTCACGGTTGTGTTTTTCCACAAGCGGTGCCGGATCTTCGCCGTCTTGGCATTTTGCGATGAGTTCGACGGCGGCTGATGCCGTGAATGCGATCCAGTCCATGCCGGGGCTGTAGAGGGGATCGATGAAGGCCGATGCATCGCCAACGAGGACGAAGCCATCACCTGCGTGGCGCTCAGACCAATACGGGAGATTCCTGCGGAAGTGCACATCGCCTTCGACGAATTCCGCATCGCGCATCATGACGCGCGCCGCTGGATGTCTGGAAAGGAATCCGCGCAGTTTTTCGCCAACCTTGCCTTCCTGCTCGCTCCAGTCCACCAGCCGCTGGTCGATAACGGCTCCGATGCTCACATCGCCGTTTTTCAGTTGAATCCACCAAGCCCACCATCCATCGCCCGCGAAGTGGTTGGTCGCCGTGCCTCGAATGCCAAAAAATCCCTGGTTGCTCGAGTCGTTGCCCATTTCTGAGTCGAGTCCATCCCAGTCGCCCGTATTTCGCCAGCGGCTCCAGGCGGCGAGTGTGGGGTGGGCCTCGTTCGTGTGCATCCATCCGTTGGCACGTGCCAGTTGGGCCTTCACGCCCGAGGCATCAACTACCCAGCGGGAGTTAAGGATTCTCGTCTCGCCGCCGGATTGAACCCTCACTTCCTGCATTCCTCCTTCCTCGAGTCGCACATCTAGCACCTGAGCCGGTCGGAGCAATTCAATGCCAGCGGCAACTGCTCGGTGCAGGACTTCCTCATCGAGTTCGGAACGGTCGAGCAGGAATGCCGGAACCGTGGAGAGATATCGTCCGCCAAGCTCTGAGCAGTCGGCGGCATCGCCATCCGAATCCTTCGAAAACCAAAACCGGAGACCATTTTTGGGAATCTGAGTTCGGACGAGATAGTTCGTCAGACCGAGCATGCGGGTGAGAAAAAATCCGCTGACCTCGGTCGTGGCTTCGCCGACCCGGCGCTTGAAGGCGGTATTTTTTTCAACCACGAGAATGCGGAGGGCCGGGTTGCGTCGCTTCAAAAGAAATGCAGTTGAGGCTCCGGACAAGGCGCCGCCGATGACGATCACGTCAAATTGAGCCCGCGTATTAGGGTCCTTGTCCATAGCGGGCAAAAATACGCCTGCGTCTGGTATTTAGCAAAGCTTCATCGAGGAGGTGGACGATTTTCCCCAAACGAGCTAAATTCACTATGAACTCAATAATTCATGCCGATCTACGAATTCCACTCACCCGATACGAACAAGATTTATTCGTTTTTCGCCCGCAGTCTTTCCTACGCGAGCAAGGTTCCCAAATGCCCGGATGATCCGAATGCGCGGATGGAGCGTTTGATTTCAAAATTCGCCTTCACTGGACGGGCAAAGGAAAAGTCGGATACGCCTGCAGGGGATGACATGGATCCGCGCATGGAGCGTGTCATGGCCGAGATGGAACGCGATATGGCGGGTATGGATGAGAACAATCCCGACCCCCGAGCTCTTGGCCGTATGATGCGGAAAATGACTGAGGCGACGGGACAAAAAATGCCTGGGGAGATGGAACAGATGATCCGCCGCCTTGAGTCTGGTGAGGATCCAGAGAAGCTCGAGGAGGAATTTGGTGATGCTTTTGAAGGAATGGATTTTCCCGGCATGGAAGGCGGCGAGGGCGAAGAGGCGTCGGGAGGTGGAATGAAAGCCCGCACCCGTCCAGCGGAGCGTGATCCGGCGCTCTACGAATTTTCAGACTACGTTTGAGGAGCGCTCGAAACGGCTGATACGGCGAGTTTGGCTGCCTCGATGGCGTCGTTTGGAGTGAACGGCTTTTCTGGCAGGGGCGATGCGGTGAGGTCTTGCGTGCGAATTTCGCCGCCTTGCCAGATCCAAGCTTTTTCAGAGAACGGACCAACACGCCGAGGATCGCTCCAAGTGTGGATCGAGAGCAGGGGAGTTCCAAGCGCGGCTGCAAGGTGCATGGGGCCGCTATCCACGCTCACAACGAAACTTGCCCGTCGGAGGATGTCGGTGAGTTCCGCAAGCGTGGTGCGGTTTAGGAGGTTCAGAAAATTAGAATCGTTTTCGCGGGAGTAGTCACCCGCTCCGACCAGCACGCAGAGAGCATCCGAGTGTGTTCGAAAGGTGGCAAGAAAGGCATCGAGGCACTCGTTGTGGAGGGACTTTCCACCACCCCGCGAGAAGGGATGAATAACCACGAAAGGCCTGTTTTTAGGGATGGCACCACAAGTTTTGTCGTTTCGAAAAATCCACTCGGGCTTTTCTGGAATCGGAATTCCCATGGCCGGGAGGGTGCGCAAGTAGCGTTGCACCGAGTGCTCGTCTTTTAAAACCGGAACCCGGTCCGTGTAGAAAAATCCTGCTCCTTCGCGTGCGTCCGAGAGTCCCCATACTCGTTGCGCACGGCTGAAGTGCGCCATGAGGCCGCTTCGCAGGAGGCATTGCAGATCGAGTGCGGCATCCGCTCTCAGTTCGCGGAGGCGACGGCACCAAGCGAAGAATCGGAGAATGCTCAGAGGTCCCCGAAAATCAGATCTGGGAAAAGGATGAGTTGCCGCGAGCGCGGGATTTTTTTCGAGGAGTGGTTCCCATCGCGGGTCTATGATCCAAGTGATGCGCGTTTCCGGCCAGGCTCTGTGGATGGCCGAGGCTACGGGAAGGGCGTGGATGACATCGCCCATCGAGCCGGGTTTGATGAAGAGAAGATTCTCCGGCCTCTGATGGGAAATTTTGCTCACAGGATGGCCAGAGGGAAAATCAGCGGCCTTTTTCAAGGCGGGTGGCGAGTTTCTCGGGCAGTCCGGCAGCAAGGATGGCTGCCTGGGCGCTGCGGAGGTCGTATTCCACTCGCCGCAATTCGACTTCATGGCGTTCGGTGTCGTAGATGCAATAGGCGGCTCGCCAGTCGAGGTCGCGTGGCTGGCCGACGCTGCCGACGTTGATGAGGTATTTTTGGCTCCGATCGATTGGAAGGATATCCAGCGGAATGGTGCGAAAGTCCCCATCCTTCATGTAGGCGACCGGCACATGCGTGTGGCCGATGAAGCAAATGCCGGTGCGCTGATAGCTGAAATTTGCTGCCGCATCGAGTTCGGTGTTCACGTAGCCCCACTTGTGAGGGGTGTCTAGTGTGGCGTGGACGATGGTGAAATCCCTTACAAGCCGTTGCATCCGGAGTTCCCGTAGCCATTGCATATCGGCCGGATTGAGTTGATTCCGTGTCCATCCCAAGGCCTCCTCTGCGAGGGGGTTCAATCCTTCTTGAAACATTTCCTTCGAGGCTTGTTCGTCATGGTTTCCTTTGACTGTGGGGCAATCAAGTTCGCGGATGATGTCCACGCACTCTTTGGGATAGGCACAGTAGCCCACGATATCTCCCATGCAGATGTGGTGTGTAACTTCCTGTCCGGTGGCATCCGCCAATACCGCGTGCAAAGCATGCAGGTTGGCGTGGATATCTCCGAGGATGGCAAATCTCATGGGGTCTTCAGTGCTCTGAATTGGGAACTTCGGACAATACGCGGTCGCTCGCGGGGATATCCAGTTTGTTTTCCATCTGCCGCAAGAGGTTGATGAGCGAGGGGAGTCGCTGTTTCTCTCCCTCTTCATAGAGTTTCCGAAGATAATCGTAGGCCTCGCGTTCACGTCCGGGGCATTTTGCCATTTCGTATCCGGCGAAGCGGGCCGCATAGGCGGGGGCGTCGGGATATTTCGAAGCCTTTAAAAATTCCTCAGCAGCCGCGCAATGGTCTTCGACTTTGTCCCGCAGAAGAACTCCGAGTTGAAGATGCAATTGGGGGCGGTCGGGGTTGTTTAGAATGCCGCGCTCAAGAAAATCCCTGCCGAGTTGGATGTAGGCGCGTTGGGCGCGGATGCGGAGGGCCTCGCTGGCTTGTTTTTCATTCTGGAGCGCGGCGATGCTGGCGTTCCACGCCATGTGCCATGCGGCCATGTCCCAGTAGGGTAGGGATCGTGGTTGGAGCGTAGTGACGGTTTCAAAAAGCCCGGCCATTCGTCCCCACTCGGTGTTCTCCCATGCCGTATGGGCTTGAATCCAGAGCAGTGCAGCGAGCGGTGAACGGAATCCGCTCAGCGCTGCGAGGAAGCCTGCCTGGCCGATGCGCTCGCGGAGATTGATGCTCAGCGTCGTCTTTTGAAAATGGGCAGCCTGGGCTTCACGCTGAAGCATCGATTGGAACGGCAGAAGGGCGGCTCCAAAAACGCACAGCAAACCAAGGGCCGCGATTTTCCTGCGGTTCATAGTTCCCGGCCCGAGAAAACTAGTGCCGCCAGCGTGAAATAGACTGCGACATACAGAATGCCGAGGCCTGCCGTATTGAGAAAAAGGGTAAGTGGCACGGCAGTTCCAGCGATGATGTCATCCGTCAGGTTGAAGGCTTGCAAATCGGGAAAGAGAAGCGCCACGGCTGCTGCGAGCAGGCGAGACCACCATTCGACATCCACACCCGAGAGCCAGTATTCCCTCGCCGTGGATTGCAGGTGGCCGATGAAATAAAGCGCCGCTGCCATGAGGATCGTAAAAATCGAGGAGGTCGCGAAGCTCGATATAAAAAGAGTCAGTGAGGCGAGGAGCGCGGATTTGATAAAAATAATGGCGATGCCCGGCAGGAGGTTGATGTTGAAAGTGGCATCCGTGACCTCTTTCACAGCCAGCGCCAGTTCACCGGTCGAGCCACCCGCCATCTGGGAGCGTGTTTCTGCAAGAACGGTGTTCTCCCGTAGCCAGAGGGTGGCCAGGAAAAGTGCCGACATGAGCAGAGTCGCACAGCCCAGCAGGGTGATGATGCCGAGAAGTTTTCCCAGTAGGTAACGGTAACGAGGCACCGGCTTCGCGAGGAGCGTGTAGATCGTGCGATCCTCCATGTCCTTCGGTAGAAAATTCGCCGTCGCCAGTATGGCAATGAGAGAGGTGAAGACCGACATCGCGCCGAGCGAAATATCCTTGAGCATCTGGAACTGCTCTTGAAACGAGAATTTTGCCATGAAGGCGGAGTTCCCAATGATGAGAAGGGCAAAAATCAGGAGGAAAAAGAAAACCTTCTGTCTGACAAGCTCTGTGAAGGTATTGCGTGCAATCGCAAGAGTGGCGCCTGCGCTTTTCATTTGCCGAAGGCTGTGCCCACATCCTTGCCGGCAATGGCGTCTCTTATACGGCCAGGAATCCTGCCGTCGATGATATGGCAAGTGATCCCGGCCGAGATGGCCTTGCGGACGGCTTCCAGTTTGGTTTTCATGCCGCCAGTGGATTCCTCGCCTTTATCGGGACGCACGAAGCGGAACGCTTCGGCGATGCTTTGAACGCGCGGCACACGCTCTCCTTCATGATCCATGAGCCCGTCGGTGCTGGTGAGGATGATCAATCGCTCCGCTTGAATGAGTGTGGCCACCTCCGAGGAGAGGCGGTCGTTGTCGCCAAAGCGGAGTTCTTCGACGGCGACCGAGTCGTTTTCATTAATGATCGGAATGACTCCATGCTCGATGAGTCGGTCGAGTGTGTTGCGGGCGTTCTCGCGGTGCATGAGGCTGTCGATGTCGCCATGTGTGAGCAGGAGTTGAGCAACGTTGAGGCTGTGTTTTTTAAAAGAGGCCGTATAGAGGCGCATCAGCTCGGGTTGGCCCGCCGCCGCGCACGCTTGCTTGCCGGGGAGGTCGTCGGGGCGTTTTTTGAGCTTCAAAACTCGCACGCCTGCTGCGATAGCGGCGCTGCTGACCATGATGCATGCGTAGCCTTCGTTTTGGAGTTCCGCAATTTCCGCCGAGAGGCGCGTGAATTGTGTCTGGTCGAGAGACTTTCCCTCGGGGGAGGAAAGAACGCCTGTGCCGAGTTTGATGACGAGTCGCTTCTTCATGGGTGGGCAATCATTTGGAGAAATCCGCTCTCGAGGGCAAGCGCCTCCTGCACACCAGCGGAGAGCATACGGCGGGTGCGCTCAAGAGCGTCGAGGCGTTTCAGGAGAGTCTTGGGTTCATTCATTTCGGCGATGCGCTGGATGTTTTCCGGGCAATCCGAGGCAGGGCGAATTTTTTGTCGGAGGGTAGCAGCGAGAACCGCGCCGAGGGCCGCGAGAAAACGCTCCCGCTCCCGCAGGACTGTGGACTCCCCCTGAGCCTTGATTTGATCCTCGCGAGTGTCTTTCCAGGTTTTATCGATCGAGTCGCGGTATTGCTTGAGCTGGTCTTTGAATTCTGACTCGAGCCCCTCGGTGGCCTGCTCGCGGATTTCTGCCATCCCCGCTTGAAAGATTCGTGTGAAGCGCAGGGCTGTTCCCGCGTCCGGCCCCCCTTTTTTGAGCAGCGCATTTGCAAATGCCTCGGAAATGGCAGCCGTGTTCTCGTCTTGCACAGTATCGGTCGGTGATTGCAGGGGAACAGTGATGCAGCGAGAGAGAATCGTGGTGAGGACGGCGTCGCGGAGAGTCGTCGTGAGCAGAATGTGCGAGCCGGTCGGTGGCTCTTCCAAAGTCTTGAGAAAAGCATTCGCGGCTTGGGGCTGCAGGCGGTCGGCATCATGGATCACCGCCACCTTGTTTCCACCTGTGAGCGGCTTCATGTGCAAGGCCTGCTCGAGTTCGCGGATTTGGTCGGTGACGATGCGGCGGGATTTCGACTCAGGCGCGGCCTTGTGGAAATCGGGATGCGCCGAAACACTCTCCGGACTTGTTCCAAGAATTGCCGCTGCAAGATGGGTTGCGAGCCACTCGCAACCAGAGCCCGGTGGACCCGACAGCAGGTAGGCGTGGGCAAGCCGCCCGGCCGTGCGGGCTTCGATCAGTCGCTCAAGTGCTTTCTCCTTGGGAAGGGCCATGGCAGGTGAAACCTCGCGAAAACGCTGGCATCCGTCGAATCAAATTCCATGCCCTTACTGGCGCCAGGATCTATTTGGAAGCCGCTTGCTCGCGGTATTGGATATAGCCGGTGCGGACGGCGATGTAGGGGTCGATCGCATTCTGGGTGGCCGCATCGTAAAGGTTGATCTTCTCATTCATGTTTCGAGCGGCGCTCGGTCCTGAAACCGCCAAGGCGGTCGCACCACCTACACCCCCGAAAGAGAGCCAGGAAACAGGATTTAAGGCGTAGTCGCCGGCCATTCCCACTGTGTCGCGCACGCTCCTCGGCCCGAGCACGGGTAGGACGACATAAGCTCCATGGCCGATGCCCCATTTCGCAAAGGTCTGACCGGTGTCGGCCGAGGGGATGTTTGCCAGCTCCGGAATGCGGTCGCTGACGCGCAGGATGCCTCCTACGCCGGCCACCGAGTTCACCACAAACTTGCGTGTCTCCAGATCGGCCCGCTTCAACTCGAATTGCAGGACGTGATTCACCACGCGGACTGGATATTCCACATTCTCGAAAACATTGTGAATCGCTCTGCGGGCCGGGGATGGCAATACGAACTCGTAGGCCTTGGAAACGGGACGCAGGACATAGTTGTAAAGTTGGTGGTTGAGCCAGAAGGTGCCCCGGTTCACGGGTTCCGCAGGGTCCGCGATGGTGGCGACATGGCTGTATTCGTCCAGATCGGCATCCGCATTGGGTGGGGTTGATTTTTTCTGGATTCTAATGCTGGGATTCTTCAAGTCAGCGGCGGTTTTTGGAGTAGGCTTGACCGACTTGGGTGCGGACTTTGAAACGGATGGCGCTGGAGTTGCTTGCGGCTTCGGTGCGGACTTCGGAGTTGGACTGGGCGAAGGCTCCACAGTGCTTCTTAAAAAGAGCGTTCCGTTTGAGCTTTTTTGGGTTTTTCCAACTTGGGTTGGGGCGGTTTCTGCGCCGTCCTTGCTGATGATGACGATGTCATTGTTGGAAGTGCTGCTGGCTGATGCCATTTGCAGGCCGCAGAAGGCAAGGGCTGATGCAGCCAGAATCGAGAGAGATTTTTTCATGCTAAGGGGGCTTTTGTTATGGTGCCGAAACCGATTTTTTAAGCACCTTAAGCACGGCATCGGCTCCGCCTTGCTTGAATTCGGCGTCGAATTGGGTTCGGTAGTTCCCCACCATGCTCACGCCTTCGATGACGACATCGGTGATCCGCCAACCATCGATTTCTTCAAGGCGGTAGATGACATTGTATCTAGAACCTTTGTAGAGCGTCATTGTGGAAACCTCGACCCGCTCGGGCGTTGGCGAAGTGGCTGCTTTGTAAGTGATCTCCGGCAACTCGCCGGGTGTGAATTTTCCGGAATAGGTGCGGATGATCAATGTGCTGAAGAGTCGGATGGATTCCTTCTGTTGCTCAGCGGTGAATTGCTTCCAGCCCGGCCCGACGGCACGCCGCGTCATGGCATCGAAGCTGATGGTCTTCATCAAAAGGGGGCGCAGGCTATCGGCCAGGGCGGTGCTGTTTTGTGATGACTTAGAGATATTGACAACTTCGCTTACGGATTTTTTTAGGAAATCCTCAGCTTCGGCATTTGAGCTAGCAAATGAGCGTGGAATAACTGCCAGAATGGCCAGTGCAATGAGAACAGGGAGTGTTTTCACGGTGGTGGTTACTTGGTTTCTTTTTCGGCTTTGTCTTGGTTAACAGATCCAAATGCCATTTTACCAATGAGGGATTCGAGGTCCACTGCGGATTCGGTAAGAGTGATGCGCGTCCCCGGCTTCAAATAGGTTTCATCGGCTCCAGGAGAGAGAGAGACGAACTTATCCCCGATCAGACCCGTAGTTTTAATCGATGCCATGGAATCGGTGGGCAATTGCAGCCCTGCGAGAACTTGCATGGTGACGATAGCGCTGAAATCTGAGGGGTCGATGCGCACTCCTTCGACCCGGCCGACCGTGACTCCTGCGACCATGACGCCGCTGCCTGGGTGGAGCCCGCCCGCATTTGTGAAGCGGGATTCGATCAGATATGTGTCGCCGCCGACCACGGATCCCGTCCCGACTTGAATCGTGAGGTAAGCGATGGCTGCGATTCCGAGTAGCACAAAGAGGCCAACGGAAAACTCGAGTTTGGTGTTTTTCATAAATTCAGGGTGTTGGTTGATGGCGTCGTATTTCCGCTAAGGATTCGCCGAGAGCCTGGGCACTGTCGCGGAAGAGCGAGACCACGGGGTTGCTTGAGGAGGAAAACTCGGCGGGTGTGCCGACAAAGGCAATTCGCCCTTGGTCCAACAGGGCTATCCGATCGCTGGCAACCAGCGCTTCTGGGACGTCATGAGTCACGATGAGCGCTGTGAAATTGAAATGGCGTTGATACTTGGCGATCATCGCGAAAACGGCATTCCGGCGCAGAGGGTCGAGTCCGGCGGTGGGTTCGTCGAAAAGAACCAGTTCCGGGCGAGTGACAATCGCCCTCGCCAAAGCCAAGCGCTTCTGCATGCCGCCTGAAAGCTGGGCGGGGTAGTGGTGGAGGAAGTCTTCCATTTCGAGTTGCTCCAAAGCATTCCGGCAGCGGTTAAGAATCTCCAACTTGCCGAGAGTTGTCGTTTGCTCCAAAGGAAGGGCCACATTTTCCAACGCGGTGAGCGAATCGAACAGTGCATTGCTCTGAAATAGAAAACTACACCGCCTCCGGAACTCGTCGCGCGCAGCGGAATTCCCAGCTCCCAGTTCGCGGCCATCGAAGCGGATTCGCCCGGCGTCTGGTTGCATGATGTTGGCGAGGCATTTCAGAAAGACGGATTTTCCAGTCCCGCTCGGTCCGAGGACGCTGAAAATGCTTCCGCGCGGAACTTCCAGGTCGACTCCCCGGAGCACGGATTTTCCCTGGAAGCCTTTTTGCAGGCCGTCGACATGAAGGGCGATTGGGTGCTTGGCAGTTTCCATGCTCAGACAAAAAACGAACTGATGATGTAATCCGTCACGAGCACCGCGATGCTCGAAAGCACCACTGCCCGAGTCGTGCAGGCGCTCACTGCCCGCGCCCCAACGGCCGATCCGTTCCGGTCGGCATGAAATCCCTGATATGCGCAGATGCTCATCGCCAAAAGCCCGAACGCCGCAGCCTTCATAAAGCACTCCTGCAAATCCCTCGCCTCGACCGCCCGGTGCACAGCGGACCAGTAAACACCCGAATCCACTCCGAGCAGGACCGATCCCGAGAGGCTTCCTCCCCATATTCCCAAGATGACAAAAAGTGCCGTCTGGATTGGAAAAACAATCAGAGCCGCAACGAGGCGTGGCGCCACAAGGTAGCCATGGCTGTTCACTCCCATCGTCTCCAAGGCCACGATTTGTTCGGTATTTCGCTGGATTCCCAACTCCGCTGCAAAAGCTGAGCCCGCCTGCCCGATAAGCATCAGAGCTGCCAGCACGGGGGCCATTTCCCTCACTAGACTCAGCGAAACCAAAGTTCCCAACAAACCCTGCGAGCCAAATCGGCTCAGCACATGGTAGCCCTGCAAACCCAACACCAACCCGGTGAAAACGCCCACAATCAAGATGACCGGCAGGCAAACCGTTCCCTGTTCGTGCACAGCCCGGGCGATCCGCGTCGCCAGACGCTTGGTCTGCGCCAAGGATACAAACGACCTCCCGGTGAAAAGCGAGAAGTCGCCTATCTCAAAAACAACGCGGAGCGTTCGCCTTCCAAGCCATTGCAACATTAGGCGGATAATTGACACGAAAGTGCGGGTTTTACAACTGCTCAGGCCAGTCGGATCCAGACACAGGGGCAGCCTGCTATCAAAATTTCTGCTTTAGGAAAATTCTCCGCAGCGGGTGCTCGTCGAGGACATTGGCTTTCAGACCTCCGAGTTTTGCGGGGTCGTAAAGCTGTATGCCCACATAGTAGTAGATTGGGCAGACGGGCATGGCTTTTTGCACCAGCAAATCTTCCGCGCGCCGGAGAATATCAAAGCGGCGGCCTGGATCGAGTTCCCGAGAGGCCTCGGCGATGAGGGCGTCGTAGTAGGAACTGGACCAGCCCGTGCGGTTGTTTCCGCCACCGGCCAGGAACATGTCGAGGAAGGTATTCGGGTCGGGATAGTCGCCGACCCAACTTGAGCGGGCTATGTCATAGTCCAAAAGCGAGAGGGAGTTCAGGTAAACTTTCCACTCCTGCCGCTCGAGGTTTACATTCACGCCCAAGGTTTCACGCCACATGCTTTGGAGCTCCACGGCAATCGCCTCGTTGAGTTCGCTTTTGCTGTAGAGGTATCGGGTGTTGGGAAATCCCTTGCCGCCCGGATATCCCGCTTCGGCCAAGAGGCGCGCAGCTTCTTTGGGGTCGAATGGCACGCCGTCCGTTCCCTCGTAACCTGGGATGCCCGGCGGCACAAAACCCGGCGAGGGAAGTTCTCCCGCACGGGTTATTTTTTCGACAATACGCTTCTTGTCCACCGCTAGCGAAAAGGCCCGCCGCACACGCTCGTCGCGAAAAGGCCCGCGCTCGCAGTTGTAGCGCAAAAAGTAAATCCCCAGAAACGGCGCCGCATGGAAATCCGCACGCTTTTTCAGGTCGTCAAGCAGCGCCGGCGGGGCGAGGCCTTTGTCCATAAGAAGGTCAGCAAGCCCGCTGGCATAAAAATTAAATGCCACATTGGCATCCGAGATCGGGAGCACATCGATCGTTTGGAGTTGCACACTGCCTCGATCCCAGTAGTGAGGATTTTTTTTAAGGCGGATTCGATCGTTGATCCGCCAATCCTGAAGCGTATAGGCGCCGTTTCCGATGAGGTTGCCGGGCTTCACCCAATCATCCCCCAGGCGCTCGATGAGCTTCACTGGCACGGGATGCAGGGTGGAAAAAGCGCAAAGCTCAATGAAATAAGGCGTGGGATTTTCCAACTCCACCAGCAGGGTCCGGTCGTCGACAGCGCGAACCCCGACCTGCGCGAAGTCTGTTATTTTTCCTTCCGCAAAAGCCTGGGCGTTTTTGATAGGGAAGAGCTGATAATTGTATTGCGAGCCGGTCTCTGGCGTGAGCGTGCGTTTCCAGCTGGCCACGAAATCCCGCGCCGTCAGCGCGCTGCCATCGCTCCATTTGGCATCAGGCCTCAGCTGAAATGTGTAGGTCTTACCATCCGGCGAAATCTCCCACCGCTCGGCAACACCGGGCACCGCTTGTCCATCTTCGTTGTAAGCGCAGAGACCTTCGAAGAGGGCATTGACGACTCTCCCCTCTGGTTGGCCGGTGATGATCGCAGGGTCGAGCGTCTCGGGTTCCGCACCGTTCACGAAGACCAAACCCGCGCGATCCCTGTCCCCCTCGCAGCCTGCAAGGCTGAGGGCAAGAATTGCCATGCAAATCCAGCATCCGGCGCGTAACATCATTTCGCTATGAAAGCGGGATTCCATTTCTCTGCAATATTGATTGCCCTTCTGCTTGGCGGTTGCGCAACGCGTCCACCGCTTGCCACCGTGCCTCAAGTCGATCTCAAACGCTACGAAGGCCGCTGGTTCGAAATCGCCAAATACCCGAACTGGTTCCAACGCGGATGCGTGGCCGATACAACCGCCGAATACACCGCGCAACCGGATGGCACCATTCGCATCGTGAACCGCTGCCGCCAAAAAAACGGGTCCATCCGCGAGGCGAGGGGACAGGCTTCCGTTGTGCCGGGTTCAAACAACGCCAAGCTTCGCGTTCGCTTTGCTGGAAGCCCCATCGCTGCCGGTTACTGGATCATCGGATTGGATGAAAAAAACTATTCCTGGGCGCTCGTGGGGCATCCCTCGCGACAGTTGCTTTGGATTCTCTCCCGCGAGTCCCAGATGAAATCTCAGACTTATTCCCAGATTGTGACCCTCGCAGAGAATCTTGGTTACAAGCCCGAGCGAATCGAAAAAAGCAACCAGACCGCACCGCAATGAACCACGATCTCCGCCGCGCCTTTCTCTACCTCCGCCGGGCATGTCTTTTGAAATGTCCCGAGTGTGGCACCAGGCCTGTATTTTTGCCGATCCTGCGTATCCGCCGGTTGCGCGACTATTTTACGCCTCTCGATGGCTGCCCGCGCTGCGGCTATGCCTACGAGCGGGAAACCGGATATTTTCTCCTCTCCATTTGGGCCATCAACTATGGCTTCGGGAGCCTCCTCGGAATCGCGATCTATTGCTACCTGGAGTTTAATTACCACCTCTCGCTTCCCATGTTGCTGGTGGGTGTCATAATGCCAGTTGTGCTCTTCAATTTTGTCTTCGCCCGCCACTCGAAGGCATTATTCCTCGCTTTGGACCACTATTTCGATCCGCATACGAAGGATGGTTCAGGCGGAGGCGGTGGGAGTGGAAAAACAAACCCGCCTTCGAATCCCGTTCCTACTGCACCAGTAGATGCACCCACCCCAGTAGAGCCTGCTCTGCATGTCTGATTCCAGTCCATGCATCTTCTCAAGCTCAATTGCCCCGACGCTGTTGACCTCCTCGCGAGGATCACGGGATTCATAGCCGTCTCAGGAGGAAACCTTCTCGATGTGAGCCAATACACGGACCCCGTGTCGCGTTGGTTTTTCACTAGGCTGGCCTTCAGCGGCGGGTTGGTGGAGGACGACTTTGCTCGATTTGAACGTGACACACGCGTCCTGGCGGAGTCGATGAATGCCGAGTGGACGCTGCGCCATTCCGATAGGCCCGTGCGCACGGTCATTCTCGTCAGCAAACACGATCATTGCCTTGTGGACCTCCTTTGGCGTTGGCGCTCGCGCGAGTTGAAGATCGAAGTGCCTCTGGTGATTTCAAATCACGACGACGCCCGCCATTCCATGGAACGCGAGGGCATCCGATTCGAGAAAATAGATTTCTCCACCGACAAAACAGCAGCTTTCGATCAACTCGCCGCTCGCCTGCGTGCTGAGGGGGCTGAACTCGTCATCCTCGCCCGCTTCATGCAAATCTTCCCCGAGGCCCTCTGTCGTGAGTTTGCCGGGCGGGTTATCAATATCCACCATTCCTTCCTGCCAGCATTTGTCGGAGCCAATCCCTACCGTCGCGCCTTCGAACGCGGCGTGAAACTCATCGGCGCCACCTGCCACTACGCCACCGAAGATCTCGATCAGGGGCTGATCATCGAGCAGGAAGTCTTGCGCGTGGAGCACTACCACGAGCCCGACGACCTTATCCGCCTCGGCCGCGACTGCGAACGCCTCGCGCTGGCTCGTGGAGTCCGCTTCCATGTCGAAGACAGGGTCCTCGTCCATGGCTGCCGGACCATTGTCTTTCGCGATTAAAAACCCAAAAAATCAGGAGGTCCGCCCCGGGTTAAGGGCGGCGGTTTTTGTTGAAGAGGCGGAACCAGTTGGCGAAGTTTTTTTTCATGCCTTCGCGGAAGCTCAGGTAATGACCTTCGGGTTGCCCTCCTTTTCTGAGAGCGGCGAGGAGGGATGGGACGGACAGTTCGTCCAAGTCGAATGAGGTCCACGAAATGCCGGCGGCAGAGTCGTGGTGGGCGTCGCTGGCGGCGGTCATAGAAAGGCCACGGGATTTTGCGTATTGCAGCGCTTTCTCGTTGTAGGCTTTTGCGGTCACGGCGGCGTTGAAGACTTCAAGGGCCTCGAGGTCGAGTGTGTCGAGCGTTTCGGCTCGAATACCCGCGCGCCATTTGTCGAAAGGATGGGCTGGAATGCCGATACCGCCGGCCTTTTTGATTTCCGCGAGCACTTCGCGGGCGGGTTTGCCTTTGAGGTATGGGAGTGTGGCGCCGATGCAGAGGAGGTGTCCTTCCGCTGTGCTCACCTCCACGCCAGGTATGACGAGGAATCCCTCCGGCAGTTGGCGTCCACGAAGGTAATCGTGGGCCTCGCAGGTGTTGTGGTCTGTGATGGCGATTCCGCTGAGGCCACGGCGCCGGGCCGCTTCGATCATTTCCTCGGGGCTATTGCAGGCATCACTGGAGAAAAATGTGTGCGTGTGAAGATCGAATCGGTGGATCATGGATGTGTAAGGTTTCCCTCGTAGGCTGAACTTGTGTAAAGAACGAACTCAACAACATGAGTGTAGCATTCAAGGAATGGGCCGTCGTCTGCGAGGCGATTGGCAGTGGCAGGCAAAGCATCATGCTCCGCAAGGGGGGCATCGCCGAGGGACGCGATGGATTCGCCTTCAAGCATCAGGAATTCTTTCTGTTTCCGTCATGGTTCCACGAGCAGTTGGAAAAAACCACGCTTCCGGTCGGCACGACGCTGCCGCCTCAATTGGATGGCGAAATCGAAATTCGCTACGCTGTGACTTTAGAGTCGAGTCGCCTTATCACCGATGCCTCCCGTCTGCCCGCGTTGCGCCCGTTCCACATCCTCCATGAAAGCGTGATTGAGGAGCGCTTCCGCTATGACGAGACGCAGGGTATTCATGTCGCTTTCGTGAGGGGATTCCGTCTCGAGTCACCCCGGCGCTTGCCGATACAGACAAACTTCGGCGGCTGCCGGTCCTGGCTCGACCTACCGGAACTTAAGGATATTCGCCTAATACCGGTCATCACCGACGAGGAACATGCGGCCAGAAGAGACTCTCTCCAAGCCCTGCTGGGCTGACTCGAGCTATTCGTAGGTTTTCTTCATGTCGCAGAATCAAGTCCATAGCATGGAGCTTTCGGATGTTCATTGCCTTGCAGGAGGGAGCGGATGTCGGTGTAGGAGTCGGCGATGAGGGATTGCAGGGGTTGAATCATTCCTTTCTTGATCAGCTTGAAAAGGATGGGGCCGATGCTGGACACCTTCAAGCCGGGAGCGGCGGCGATATCGCTCGTGCGGTGCGCCCTGGGGCCAAGCTCGGCCATGGCTCTCGGGAAATTCTTTTCTCCGGGCGTGAGGCGGTCGAAACGGACACGGAAAAAGTTTTCGGCGTGGCGCCAGCCTCGAAATTTTACTCAGAGAGAGTTCGCGGTGAAGTTTGAGATCGTCAGGTCTTCGACGAGGGCGAGTTGATCGAGTCCGGCGGCGATATCGAAATACTCAACGAGTTCGGCAGGGACTTGGCGTTGGGGGGAGTGGAGGAGCGAGAGGCTGAAGCCGAGGAGCAGGATCGCGAATGCCGAGGCGTTGATCCAACGCAGAATGAAGGGGGGGATTGCTGGGGTTGGTGTAAGATGCCGGATGGATCTCAGGACATTTCTTGCGAAGAACGGCGGTGTTGAAGCTGTGCGGGCGCGGCCCAACAGGTTCCACAGTTCGTCGTTCTCCGGAAGATCGTTTTTCATATCACATCAAACCCTACTTGATGTCCGAAGTTGCGCCAAATTCTAGGTTTCGTGCGCGTCGAGGAAGCCTTCGAGTTGGCGGATACGGGTCGGGTGACGCATCTTCCGAAGGGCCTTGGCTTCGATCTGACGAATACGCTCGCGGGTGACCTTGAATTGGCGGCCGACTTCTTCGAGTGTGCGGCTGTAGCCATCGACGAGTCCGAAGCGTTGCTCGAGAACTTGGCGTTCGCGCTCGGTCAGCGATTCTAGGACATCTTTGATTTTGTCCTTGAGTAATACGATCGCTGCCATGTCGGCGGGATTTTCCGCGCCTTTGTCTTCGATGAAGTCGCCGAAGCTTGTGTCGTCGCTGTCACCGACGGGGGCTTGAAGCGAGATGGGCTGTTGCGCCATCTTCAAAACGGCACGCACACGCTCGACAGGAAGCTGGATTTCGTCCGAGATTTCCTCTGGCGAAGGCTCGCGGCCATACTCTTGAACGAGCTGCTTCTGCACGCGAATGAGCTTATTAATCGTCTCGATCATGTGCACTGGGATGCGGATGGTGCGGGCTTGGTCCGCGATGGAGCGGGTTATGGCCTGACGAATCCACCATGTCGCATAGGTGGAAAATTTGTAGCCTCTGCGGTATTCGAATTTCTCGACCGCTTTCATCAGTCCCATATTGCCCTCTTGGATCAGGTCGAGGAATGAGAGACCGCGGTTTGTGTATTTTTTAGCAATGGAAATAACCAAGCGGAGGTTGGCCTCAACCATTTCGGTTTTGGCTTTTAGGGCGCGGCGGTGCCAAATTTTGAGATTTTCGTGATGCGCCTTGAGTTCTTCGGGCGCGAGCCAGAAACGGGCTTGCATATCCTTGAGCTCGGCCGTGTGCTGACGGCGGAGTTTGGGATTTGCATCCTTCGCGTGCTTTGCGAGTTCCTTTTGCACATTTGTGACAGCGCGATGGTTCTCTTCAACGAGCAAAACAAAATCCTCAACGACTTTCTGCTTGAAGAAGAACTTGGGATAAAATTGCTGCAGTGACTTGAGAGCACGATCGAATTTCTTGCGTTTCTCTGAGTTAGCGCTGGACTGTGATGTTTCTGCGTAAAGTTTCGAAGCTGAGTCCGTTGCGCGTTTTACTTGTTGGCAAAGACGGGGGAGCGCTTTCATATAGCGTTCGCGGCTCTCGATTTTTTTGTCGAGAATGACGCGGTCGAAGCGTTCGCGCTGATCGATAAGCTTTTGAGCGAGATCAACATGAGCTCTTGCTACGAATCCAAAGCCGTAGAGAAGTTCTTGGACTTTCAACTCCGCGTCTTCGATGCGTTTGGAAATTTCCACTTCCTGTTCGCGTGTCAACAACGGGACTTGGCCCATTTGCTTCAGATACATCCTGACCGGATCGTCGAGAATATCGAGTTTGGAATCGGCTTTTTCTTCTTTTTCCTCTTTTTCTTCTTTTTCGTCCTTGTCATCCTCCTCGTCGTCTTTGCGGACTTCTTTGACGCGATCGACGTCGGAGGACTCGATGATTTCAATCTCAACGCCACGGAGTTGGCTGATGATGGCGTCCAAGTGCTCAGGGTTGCTAACGCCCTCGGGAAGATGCTCGTCGAGATCCTCGTAGGTCAGGTATCCTTGCTCTTTGGCTAGACGAATGAGGTCGCGAACTTTTTCTTGAATCATCTTGGGGATGCTCAAGGGCATGGACTCAGCGTTTAATTCCGGTTTGGAGACTTCGGATGCTCCCTTCCTCTTGGGTTTATTTTTAACCTCGGGCGCTGCCTCTTTAACTTCTGATTTTTTAGAAGGGGATTCAGGAGCGGGGACGGCTTTTTTGACTGGCTTGGCAGGAGTCGATATCTGGGGCTCTGGCTTTTTGCCGGCAGGTTTGACCTTTGGTTTTGCGACCGGCCTGGAGTTTTTGGCAGGTGCGCTCTTGGCAGACGCCTTAGCTTGGGAGACCGGGCGGGATGATTTCTTGGGTAAAGATTTTACGGTCTTGGTTGGAGCCTTCTTTGAGGGAGTCGGCGCTGGTTTTGCTTTGGCTGGGGCCTCTTTTAGCTCTGTTTTTTTTGCAGGCGCTTTGGCCTGAGGCTTGGAGGCAGCCTTGGGTGACAGGGTTGCTTTTTTAGCTGGAACCTTGGGTTTTGGCTTTGATGCCGCGACAGGTTTTTTGGGTGCGGGCTTTGCCGACTTTGTCGGCAGAGGTTTGCCCGACTTGAGGTTGGTTTTTGGAGTCGACTTGGAAGGCTTTGAGACCTTCTTGGCCGCATTAGATTTAGCCGCCGGACGGGACGGGCTTTTTGAAGAGGTAGTTTTTGTTTTCAATCTGCTTTCCGTTAGGCTTGGAGAAAAGGCCGTCGAACATCTGCCACACGGATCGTAAGGTCAAGGATTTGTTTTTGGAATTTTTGTCTTTCCGCTACCGGAATCGACGGATCGGCAATCCGGCTCTTCAATCCATCTATTTCAAGGCTGAGTTGCTGCACATGGAGGCCTTGCAGCAATTGTCTGGCGCGTTCAAGCGGCTCCGGCGTCGATCGGTGGATATCCATCGCCGATATCAGGCGCTCCTCGGGCCGCGTCAGTTGTGCTAGCAGGGTGGGTGGGGGAGGGGCACCGTCCTCGTAGTCGGCCTGGGACAGTTTGTTTACCAAAACGCCTCCCGGTTCGAATCCATCCAGCGTCCTCTGGGTTCGAATCCATGCCCGCACTTCGTTGCTGGTCAGTGCAAGACGACACAGCATTTCCATGCCGGCGGAGAGGGTGATTTTTTCCTCGGGCTGGTGTGTCAGAGTCTGGACTTCATCCTGGTCGATGGCGGGCGCTTTCATTGCAACGCGAATGGCGGGTTGAGGAAGTCCGAGGCGCGAGGCGATGCGTCCCAGCAGGGTCTCCTTCAGAACGGCGTCCTGCACGAGCGCCAACGGCGGGGCGATTCGGCTGACGAGACGGGATTTGCCGGCGCTGTCATTGAGTTCGCCCGACGCGAAAGCCTCGTTGAGGCTGTGCTCGAAAAAGTCCGTCGCATTGTTCACGACTTCCAAAAATGCCTCTGGACCCGAGCGGCGGATGAGGGAGTCGGGATCCTCGCCTTGCGGGAGGGTCACTATTTTCACAAGCAAACCTTGCGAGAGCAATGCTGGCAGGGATCGAGTGGCAGCCTTTTTACCCGCGGCATCGGAGTCGAAGCAGAGCAGGACAGTCTCGACATAGCGTTTCAAAAGACGGGCCTGGTCGCCAGTGAAGGCGGTGCCTTGTGGGGCAATGACATTACGAATGCCTGCTTCAAAGGCGGAGATCAAATCGATCTGTCCCTCGCAAACAATGGCAGCATTTTTGTCGATGAGGTCGCGTTTGGTTTTATCGAGCCCGTAGAGAACGCGGCCTTTGGAGAAAAGAGGTGTCTCCGGGGAGTTGACATACTTTGCGGCCTTGGCGTCGGCTTCAAGAATGCGTCCGCTGAAGGCGATGACCTCGCCGTAATCGTTTCGGATCGGAAACATGATGCGGTTGCGGAATCGGCTGTAGACTGCGTTGCTAGAATTCGAGCCTTCATCCTTGGAAGAGGCGAGTCCGCTTTGGATGATTTCCTCCGAGGAAAATCGGCGTCCGCGCAGGTGCGTTAGGAGGGCATCCCAAGAGGCCGGGGCGAATCCGAGTTGCCAGGATTTTGCGATGGTCGAATTCAGGGCTCTCGACTTGAGGTAATCCCTCGCCTGGGAGGCGTCCGGGGATTTCAGGAGTTGGTCATGGAACCATGCCGATGCCTCGGAGTGGAGGGCTAAAAGACGTTGGCGTAGGCTGTGTTTCTGGTGGTCTTCTGCTGTTGCGGTCTCCTCGACGATAGGAATGCCTGCGCGCTGGGCAAGGCGACGAACGGCCGACGGGAAGTCGAGGTGTTCGTATTCCATAACGAAGCGGAGAACCCCTCCCCCCGCGCCGCATCCGAAGCAGTGGTAGTTCTGGCGGGCGGGGTTCACATGGAAGGATGGGGACTTCTCTCGATGGAAGGGACAAAGGGCGCGGAAGCTCGTTCCTGCGCGCTTGAGCGGGAAATACGAGCCGATTAAATCTACGATGTCATTGGCATCGCTGACGCGCTGGATTGTTTCCTCCGAGATAAGTCCCACGAGCTTAAAATACCTTGCGGCGGGTTTGGGCGCGAGGGAGATTTCCAATGATATGAAGTCCCTTCTTTTGATTTTTGCGTGCCTTGCCCAACTGCTGCCACTGCAAGCGGCAGAAAAAAGCGTTTCTACTGGCTCTGTAGTTGTCCTGCCGGTTAAGGGAATGATGAGCGAAGCGCAATTTTTCTTCCTCCGCCGAGCTTTGAAAAATGCGGAGTCCGTGGCGGCATCCGCTGTTATTTTGGACATGGACACGCCCGGCGGTGATCTGAAGGCGACCGAGAAGATTGTGCAAATGTTCTCCAAAAGTCCGATTCCCGCTTACACTTATGTGAATGCCAATGCGGGCTCGGCGGGCGCGTTGATAGCCCTTGGCACAAAAAAGGTTTTCATGGCTCCGGTGAGCGCCATCGGAGCCGCTGCTCCAGTGGCGGGCAGCGGTCAGGAAATTCCCGAAACGATGAATGCCAAGATCGTTTCCTACTACTCCGGATACTTTCGCAGTGTGGCGCAGAAAAACGGATACCACCCCGAGTTGGTGGATGGTTTTATGAACCTCGATAAAGAGGTGAAGGTCGGTGGTGAAGTGATCAATCCCAAGGGTGCGTTGCTGACATTAAGCGCGCAAGAAGCTGTTCGGGACATCGGAGGAAAGCCCTTGCTCGCCTCCGCTATCGAGCCGGATGTTGCTGCGCTTGTCACGACCTGCGGGCTTTCTGCAGAGCGGATCGTGCGCTTCGAGCCGTCCGGCTTTGAGAACATCGCCCAATGGATCACCATGCTAGCTCCCCTCTTTCTTCTCGGTGGAATACTGGGAGCCTATCTTGAATTCAAAGCCCCGGGTTTCGGGGTTGCGGGAATCCTCTCGGCGGTTTGTTTTTTGCTATTTTTCGGTGGGCATTACATCGCAGGCCTCACAGGATTGGAAATGGTCGCCCTTTTTGTAATGGGCGTGCTCTGCATTTTAATTGAGGTTATTTTTTTTCCGGGAGTTTTCTTTTTAGCACTCGGTGGTGCCTTAATGGTGCTCGCGGCGCTGTTTTTTTCGATGGTGGACTTATACCCAGCCCAGCCGATCAATTTTTCATTCGATCGACTTCAAGTCCCAATGTGGAACCTCATCATCACCTTTGTCACTAGCGCGGCTGGGGTCGTCCTTTTGGCGCGGTTTCTTCCGAGTATTCCAATCTTTCGCAGTCTGTTTTTGTCTTCGAGTTCTCCGGCCGGTCCATCCATCGCGTCCGTCGTCACCGAGCTTGGAGCCGCAGCCACGGTGTCTGCCGGAGAAAGTGGCGTTGCACGCTCCATTCTCCGCCCCTCTGGTCGCGCCGAGATAAGCGGTGGGGTCTTTGATGTGATGACGAATGGCGAATTCCTAGAGGCTGGAACAAAAATCCGAGTCCTCGCCGTGAATGGTCAGAACATCATTGTGGGGCGTCAGGTGGTCTGAGCCACGCCACAGCGGATTTCGCCGCAAGCGACCCTGTGGCAAAGCATCCTTGTAGCAGGTAGCCTCCTGTCGGGGCCTCCCAGTCGATCATTTCTCCCGCCACAAAAAGCCCGGGAAGTCTTTTGACCATAAGGTTGGAGTCGATCTCGCTCCAGCACACCCCTCCTGCGCTGGAGATCGATTCTGCAAGCGGTCGGGGGCCTTTTAATGGGATAACGCAGTTCTTTGCTTCGTGGGCGAGTGAGAGGACGTCCTTCCATTCGTTGCGAGCAAGGAGTGCATAGGCCGCATCGCCAAGTTTCCAACGCTGGCGTGCCTCGGCTGTGAAATTCCGACGAACAGATTCCATCTTTGCTACAAGTTGTTCGTGCGAATGCGCGGGCTTGAGGTCAATGGCTATGCAAGGGGCAGGCATTTCGCGGAGTGTTTTTCCGAGGGCATAAACGGGTCCTCCCTCGATGCCGTAGCGGGTGATCATGAGTTCGCCCTGAAATTGCTTTTCGCCTGCTCGCACGGCCACATTTTTCAGCGGTTTTCCCTCGGCGAGTGTCAGGAAATCTAGGTTCCAGTCATGCTCCCACCCGCAGTTGGCTGCCACTAGAGGCTGAATGGAAATGCCAAGACTTTCGAGAGCGCTTGTCCACTGCCCCTCGGAGCCGGTTTGCGGCCAGGATGCGCCCCCAAGTGCGAGGATGACAGCATCCGCCTCCACACTGCAGCCATTCGAAAAAGAGATCAGATTTGTTGAGCCTATTCTTACGGAAACAAGCCGGTGCCTCATCTCAAAGCGAACACCCAAAGATTTCAGCTTAGCCACCCAAGCGCGTAGCAGCGTGGCGGCTTTGAGATTTTTCAAATAAACCCTGCCGCTTGCCGCCTCGAAAGTCTCTGCCCCAAGTCTTGTCGCCCACTCGCGAAGATCTGCCGGCGTAAATTCCGCTAGTATCGAATTCCATAGCTCTCCGCTTGGTTTGGATGCCGAGTAGCGTCTAGCAAAGGCCTCTAGGGGTTCCGAGTGGGTGAGGTTCATGCCGCCTTTTCCGGCAACAAGAAATTTTCGCCCGACTGATGGCTTCGCGTCGAAGAGCGTTACTTCAAAGTCTGCTTCGGCAGCTACCTCGGCGGCGCGCAATCCTGCCGGGCCGCCACCTATGATGGCGATGCGCTTCACCTGAAAGATCCCGGAGTCAGTATTTTTCCGGATAAGTTGAAAACCGTCAGTTCCTGTGCATCCCGCGCCCAGTCGAGGAATGTGGTTGTAATCAGTGTTTGTGCCCCTTGAGGCAGTGCTTCAAGCAGGTGGTTGCGGCGCATCGTATCGAGTTCCCCGAAAATGTCGTCCAAGAGGAGCACTGGGGGGTGCGAGTGCATCGCCTCGATATGGCGCGCTTGAGCGATTTTGAGCGCAAGCGCAATGGTGCGTTGTTGGCCTTCCGAGGCAAACGAGGAGGCCTTGAGAGCGTTGAGTTGGAAGTCCAAATCATCCCGGTGAGGTCCGCAAACAGTTTGCCGCAGGCGTTCCTCATCGACTCGTGAAGCCGCGAGCGCTTCGGAAAATGGCATTTGGCAGCCGGGGCGGTATTCGATTTTCAGATCATCTGATGAAGAACTGATTTTTAGGCAGGCCGAGGCCGCGCGTGGGCATAACGAGTTTGTAAGATCGGCTCGTGCCGACAGCAGAAAATCTCCCGCCTCCAGAAGCGGCGGGTCAAAAGCCGCAATCTCCCGCCGGGGACGCCCATCCTTCAGGAGGGAATTGCGTGAACGCAGGGCGCGTTCGTATTCCCGCAGCGCCTTGCGGTATCCGGGCACGGATTGCGTTCCGAGAAAATCCAGATACCTCCGCCTCGCAGAGCTCGAACCTTTCACCAGATCAAGGTCGGCATTCGAAAACCATGTGATGCGGGCGGTGGAAAGATAATCTGTCGATTTTTGCTGAAGCTTCGAATCAAGGTAAATCGCGCGTCCCTCGGCCGTGTGACGGTATTGCAGACGCGTATCGCCAAAATGTCCTTCAATCGAAAAACCATCTTCTCCGCTTTTGATGAGTTCTGTTGTCGTCGTTGTGCGCGGGGATTGGAGTCGGAGCAGAACGCACACGGCTTCGAGAATCGAAGTCTTGCCTTGGGCGTTTTGGCCTACAATGCAGGTGCGGTGGGGTGCTGGAAAAAAATCCAGAGTTTCAAAGCAGCGGAAATGATGGAGTCGGACTTCGCTGATCACGCAAACTTCTCCATGCGGTCACCCTCGCGTGCCCGTGCGGCTTCGAGCGCCCAGTCCGGAAAATCTGGTGAGAGAGTGGCTGTAAAATGAACACGCTTTCCAGTGAGGGGATGCTTGAATGCCAACTTCCATGCATGCAAGTAATGCCGTTCCGCACTGCCTCTCCTGCCATATTGAGGATCGCCTGTCACGGGATGCCCGAGGTGTTTCAAGTGAACACGAATTTGATGCGTCCTACCCGTTCGCGGGCGGCATTCGACGAGTGCTTTTCCGTCGCGGTTGGCAAGCACTCGATAGTGGGTGAGGGCATCCCTCCCGCGATCGACGACCGCCATTTTCTGGCGGTGCACGGGATGACGGCCAATAGCCGCGTCGATCTTCCCGTGGGGCATGCGGGGAACCCCGTCGGCAAGGGCCAGGTAAGATTTTTCTACTTCGCGGGATGCAAACTGCGCCGAGAGCGAATTGTGCGCGGCCTCAGTTTTAGCCACCACAATGCAGCCCGATGTCTCCTTGTCCAAACGGTGGACGATCCCAGGACGGCCCTCACCTCCCACGATTTCCAGCCCGCCGCAATGGTAGAGCAATCCATTGGCCAGTGTGCCCTCGCGGTTTCCTGCGCCGGGATGGACAACCAGCCCCGCAGGCTTGTTCAGCACAAGCAACGTCTCGTCCTCAAAAATGATATCGATCGGCATATCCTGCGCCGCCAGAGGTGAGGGGACTGTCTCCTGCGGAATTTCAAAAACAACCTCATCTCCGGCGCGGAGGGGATACGAAGGCTTCGCGGCGATCTTGTTCACAAGCGCATGTCCATCTCGAATGAAGGCTTGGAGTCTGGCACGCGAGAAATTCGGGCACCCGGTTCCGAGGAATTTATCTAAACGCTGACCCGCCTTTTCCGGCGTAACGAGAAAGTGAAGTGGCATGCTTGTGACCTCAAAAATGCAAGCGAGGCTTTTTTAAAGTCTGGCGGCATGGAACCTTCAACGCAAGGAGATCGGCAAAGGCAGGCTGTATTTTTAAAGTTGTCGAGGGTCGTTCCTCGCCATCATTTCCCGTAGCATTTGTTCGTATTGGTCCTGCTGAACCGCGTATTGCAATTCCACTTGGGCCCCATTGAAAACAAACAAGGCGATGAGCATGAGCATGGGATTCCCAAAAAATCCCAGCACTGCAAATCCGCACGCCAGCACTTGCCCGGTTCTGGCTGCCACTCGCGTCGCCGCGAGATGGCTGAACTTCATCGCCAATAGGGCTCGCAGCACCCGCCCGCCATCCATCGGAAACGCGGGAATCATATTGAAAATAATCAACCCGCAATTCACCATCAACAGGTTGTGAAGCTCGACGCGCAGGGTGCTGTCTGGCCCAGCCAGAATTCCTCCGGTCAGCATTAGAATTCCTGCCAGCACAGTGGCGATCGCCACATTCACCGCCGGTCCCGCCACAGCAATGACGAGTTCCATCGAGGGTTTTTCGGGAATTTGATCCATCCGCGCCACTCCACCGATAGGAAGCAGCGTGATGTCCGGCGTGCGAATGCCATAGCGTCTGCCCACCATAGCGTGCCCGAATTCATGCAGAAGCACGCAGAAAAACAGGGCCGCAATAAAGGATATCTCGCCCACCGCTCCTGGCCATCCCGCATCCCGCCATCCCGTGAATCCAAAAAAGGCGGGAAGGAGTAGAAAAGTGACATGAATTCTGACATCGATTCCTGAGATTCGGGCGATGCGATACGACCATTTCATAAAAATTGATTTTCGGATTCGTGAATTCCCATAAACTCCAATGTTCAGCGCTTTCGAGCGCCATGTTTCACATTCACAATCCACCATTCTGAAATAAAAGAAAATGTCCCTTTCCACTCCTAAAGTTCTCGTAGCCGATCCCGTGTCTCAAAGTGGAGTCGATGAACTCTCCTCCGGAGGCGCTCTCGAGGTTGTTGTTAAAACCGGTCTGCCCGAGGCTGAGATTATCAAAATCATCCCGGAATTCTCCGCTCTCGTGGTCCGCAGTCAGACCAAAGTGACCGCCGCTGTTTTGGAAGCCGCCACGAATCTGAAGGTCGTCGGCCGTGCCGGTGTTGGCGTTGACAATGTCGATGTGGATGCCGCAACGCGCCGTGGTGTCATCGTCATGAACACTCCCGGTGGAAATACCATCTCCACCGCCGAGCATGCTTTTTCCCTTCTCGTTAGCATCGCCCGCAACATCCCTCAAGCCGACGCCAGCATGAAGGCCGGGCGCTGGGACCGCAAAAAATACGAGGGCGTAGAACTCTACAATAAAACCCTCGGTATTCTCGGTATGGGGCGCATTGGCACAGAGCTTGCCCGCCGCGCCATGGCCTTCGGCATGCGCGTTCTCGCCTACGATCCTTATCTCTCCGTCAGCCGCGCCCGCAGCCTCCAAGTGGAGCTTGTCGAGGATATCGACTCCCTCCTCCCGCAAGCCGATTTCATCAGCATGCACATGCCACTCACGGATGAAACTCGCCACATGCTCGACGCCCGCCGCCTGGCCCTTTGTAAAAAAGGCGTCCGCATCGTGAACTGCGCACGTGGTGGACTTGTCGCCGAAGACGCTCTGCATGATGCTCTCAAGTCTGGCCATGTCGGAGCTGCCGCACTCGATGTTTTCGAGGTCGAGCCGCCGCCCGCCGACTTCCCGCTGCGCGAACTTCCGAATATCGTCTTCACGCCCCACCTCGGAGCCAGCACCGCCGAGGCGCAGGAAAATGTCGGCATCGAAATTGCACAGGCAATTCGCGCTGCCTTGCTCGATGGGGAAATTCGAAACGCCGTCAACATGCCCAGCATCGACGCCAAGACCGCAGCCGTCGTGAAACCTTATCTCACACTCGGTGACAAAATGGGTCGCTTCGTTGCCCAGCTCGCTCCAAAGCGCAATGACCGCGTTGTCATTACCTACGGCGGCAAGGCCGTCGAAATGCCTACCGACGCGATCAGTCGCGCCATCCTCACCGGCTTCCTCAAACACGCCGGCGGCGAGGAAGTGAACAGCGTGAATGTCCGCAGCATGGCTTCCACCATCGGCCTCGATGTGCAGGAGGTTCGTTCCAGTGAGCAGACCGATTTCAACGAATGGCTCCATGTGGCCGTTTTCAGCGGTGACAGCAAAGTCTCGCTCGGCGGCACATTCTTCGGTGCCAAAAACGATCCGCGCATCGTGCGGGTGAACGGCAATTCCGTCGAAGTCACGCCTTCAGGGGTTGTTCTCATGCTTGAAAACCGCGACCGCCCCGGCATCGTCGGCCACATCGGCACACTCCTCGGCACCGAGAAAATCAACATCGCCAGCATGAGCCTCTCCCGCACCGAGCAGGGTGGGCGCGCCCTCACGCTGTTGAATCTCGACAGCATGCCTGGAGCGGATGTCATGGCCAAGCTCTCGGCCGACGCCGACATCTACAGCGCCCGGGTCATCGCTCTCTAAGCCCACAAACGGGCGGGGCCGCCATGGAACAAACCGAGGCCATCCTCATCCGCAAGCAGGCTTGGAGCGATACGAGTCTCATCACCACATGGCTCACCGGCGGGCATGGCAAAATCACCGCCATGGCCCGCGCGGCCCGCAAGCCTGGAAGCCAGTTCGCTGGCTGCTTGGATCTTTTTCACAAGGCCGAGATCGGCTACGCCATGCCCAAACGAGGCTCCCTCCACACGCTCCGAGAAGTGAGACTGGTTGAGGTTTTCGCAGCCACCTCCGCGTCGAATCTTTTTCTGTGCGGCTACTTCGCCGAACTCATCGACCTTGTCACGCAGCCAGGTGAACCGTTTCCCGAGATTTACGATCTCTTCTCACGCGCCACCGCGCACCTGAGCCGTTCACCCGCCTCCATGCGGGCGCTCGAGTTTTTTGAAAGCGAACTCTGTCGCATGCTTGGCATCCACGATGGCTCCGATTGTGCCAGAGCGGCGATTGAAACCTATTGCGGACGCATCCCCTCCTCGCGTATGGCTGCGTTGCAACTGTTGAACCCTCGCACCACACCGTGACACGAATTCTTCAGCAAACTTTCTTCCTCGGACTCATCGCCGCATTCTGCCTGCCGCTCACCGCTTGCTTCGGGCCGAACATCAAAGGCTACAAAACCAAGCCCTACACAATTCGAGGCATTCGTTACCACCCCATGCAACCCCGCGACGCCATCGGCCATACAGAGGTCGGTGTCGCCTCGCACTACTCCGAACATTTTTTCATTTTTCCTGGTAAGACCTCCACTGGAGAGAACCTCTGGCCGTGGACAAAGGTTGCGGCCCACAAAACCCTGCCCATCCCTTGTGTCATTCGCGTCACCAACCTTAAAAATGGTCGCTCGACCAAAGTTCGCGTCAACGACCGTGGACCCTTCATCCGTGGTCGCATGCTTGACGTTACAAAACCAGTTGCCGACGATCTCGGATTCACCAATCAAGGCCTTACGAATGTAAAAATCCAAGTCCTCAGCGTTGGCGATGGGCCCTATCGCATCCGCTAAAATTTCAACTCCAATCAAAACATGCCAACTTCAAAAATCGCCCAAAAATCACCTGCACCTGTTACTGTTGTCGTCGGCAAGACTTACTACTGGTGCTCCTGCGGTGAGAGCAAATCCCAACCCTTCTGCGACGGTTCACACAAAGGCACGGGGTTTTCACCCGTTCCCTATACCGCCGAAAAAGACGGCACCGTGTATTTCTGCGCCTGCAAACAAAGCGCAAACGGTGTCCTGTGCGATGGCTCTCACAAAGCTCTCGCCTGATGTTTTTTGATTCTTCTGCGGAATAATCGCTTTAGCGCAGATGGGTTAGGCTCCAGCCTGACTGCATGGTCATAATGGAGGCAGTTTAACCAAGCAAAGCATTGCCTGTGGATTGATGAGAATGCCGTGAGCTATCCCTCAACGGTCTTGTCTAGAGGTCAGTCATGTTTTGAGCCAAAAAATAAACCCTCCGCTAGAATCCCAGATTTTTCGCCTGATATTCTTTCTTGAAAAGCGGCGACCTGCAAATCAGATTGCTCCTTTACATCGGGCCGTGGCTCAGCTTGGTAGAGCGCTTGAATGGGGTTCAAGAGGTCGAGAGTTCAAATCTCTCCGGCCCGATTCCTTTAAAATCAGAAGGTTATAAGGGTTTCGGTTTCATCGAAAAAAATCTCCCTTGCCATTCCCTTGCCACTTTTAAAGCACTCAAGAATCTCTTCACGGCTTTGGCGAGAGGCTCAATTTTGAAATTCTGGTTCATTTTTTCGACGGACAGAGCGACTTTTTTTAAGGCTTTTTAAGCCCGACAAATCCGATTTCAAATCCCTTAACTTTTCCCCATCGACTCATCACCCGCCGCGTTGATGAGCCTACCCGCCTCGACGAGCAGCTTGGCAGTCTCCCAGTCCTCGCCGGTCAACGCTTTCATGATCGAAATCTGCAACTGGTCGGAAGTGAATCCTTGGATGTGTCCGGCATTTTGGAACTCAAGAATTTTGGCAGTCATAGCGTCAACTTCAGCGCCGGAGGGGCTCCGGTGGACATGGTTGAAAAACAGCTCAGTGAAAGTTGCGATGTTCTTGCTGGCAGTGTCGAAGCTCTCGATGCAGCGCCGCGCCACTTCGTGAACCGAGAGCCCGCTCACAGACGCACTCAAGCGAATGCATGCGGCCGCGCGGTCATGCACCTCGAAGGTCAAGTGCAATGGGGCGGTTGCTTTTTCTTCAGACCACGAACCGACATCTAGAAGCGCTTCCCCGCTTTGCAAAACATCATCGCTTGATGTCGGCATAACCGGTGGCATTCCGTCAGGTTTCATGTTCTCCCCTTTCCGCGCGGTGAGCCTCTATCAACTCGTGAGTGCTATTCGCGAAGCTTATCTCCAGGAATTCGATCGCGGGAATGATTTCCCCTCCGATCATCACCAGGAGCCTACCAACATCATCCTCTTCATCCCAAGTATCCCCATCCCACATCGCATAGATGGCATTGGCGGCTCTCTGCAAGCTGTGGCCGTTATAACGGAAAGCTAAGCTGTGAATCTCCCGACTGATGCGAACGCTGGTCTCCTGAATCTCGTCGAAAATTTCGGCTCCGCCTTTCCGTTCAAAGGTTCTGACGAGCTTTGCAATCGCGGCCTCCGTCGTGATGATTTGGCCCAACAAAGCCTCCAGTTGGTTCAGTAGCTCTGGTGGAGTCTCGGGTGCTTTTTCGTCCACAAGATCGTCCAATTCGCTCCGCGCATAGCCGATATTCACGGCGATCCAACTGACTTTTTCCGCGCGCTGTGCAGCGGCATTCGCATAGATATTGATGAGTTTTCCCATAATGGTTCCTACTTTTCAGGGTTGGCCCGGTAAACGGGATTTGTGTTGGTTGTGACGAAATTGGCGTCGTCCAATTCCATTTCTCCGTCCCACCGGTAGGCAGCGAGATAACCGCCCTTGCCGATGGCGTAGTCGAGGCAGGCCAGATGCGGGGTGATAGTCGTTGGCTTGGCAGCTTTGACTGCATAGTGACCAAAGAAGGTAATGGGTGCGCCCGGCGTGTATTTTGTATCGGGGATTTTTCTCAACGGGTCTGGATTGATCGTGGGATCATCGGGGAAGAGGGCCTCGCGAGCGTTGAGACCCTCAAGATCGAGCCACCACTTCACGCGAATTTCTGGGCGCGGAACGCCATCGGCAGCGATATGGAATTTCCCATCGGCCAATTTTGCCTCGGGACCATTCAGAATTCTGGGGATCGTTTTATAGGCCCGAGTCCCTTCGGTGCCATACTTCACGAGCGTCTCACCAACAAGGGGACCGATCTCACGGAGTTCCGCCACGGCATCATCATGCCATGCTGCGTGAACTACGCGAAAGCCACCCAAATCCAAAACTAAGGGCAGCCCTGCAAGCCACGGCATCCATTGCCTGAAACCTGCACCCATTTGATCAAGAGTAGCCCGGTGTTGTTTGATGCGGTTCTTAGTATGGGTGCGCAGCGGGCGACCCTTGGGACCGATTGTGTGGAACCAGAGAGCATTGACCTCGTGGTTTCCAAGAATCGCATGGGCATTGCCGCTATCGACCATCCCGCGCACGGTCTGGAGCACCTCCCTGATTTGGGGCCCTCGGTCGATGTAGTCGCCCAGGAAGACGACCTTGCGGCCTTCCGGGTGGGTGTGGGTTCCTTTTCGGTTTTCGTAGCCCAGTTTTGCCAGCAGGGCGTGGAGTTCATCGGCGTGGCCGTGGATGTCGCCGATCACATCATAGGGTTGGTTTGTTTTCACGATCGAAAGATTAGAAAAATCTGGTTGATTGAAAATAGACAAAAACATAAGAACTATTACTGAAAAGTCATGTTTGAAAAACTTCTCTCACAACGCGGAATTTCCCTCGATCGGCTGCGCAACTTTGCGGCCGTAGCGGAATCGGGAAGCATCGCGCGTGTGGCCGATGGCGATCCGGTCAGGCAAAGCCTGATCAGTCGCCAGATCGGTGAGCTTGAGGAGTTCTTCGGTGTGGAGTTGACGCGGCGCCGAGGCAAGGGCATCGAGCCGACTCCAGCGGGACTGGATTTGGCAGCGAGAATCAGGCTGCACTTGCAGGGGCTTGAGGATTTCAAGACAGCCGTTGCCGACCAGCCGCTTGAATACCGCTTTGCGGCCGGCAACAGCGTGATCGAGTGGATGCTTGTTCCCATGCTTGCCGACCTTCGAAAGAAGGTCCCAGGTTTGCTGATTCAACTTTACGACGAGCGCTCAAGAGATGTGGTGAGAGGACTCACCGACCACCGCTTCGATTTTGGATTGGTCAGGCGCACAGCAGTAAAGCGACCGCTAAAATTCCATCCGCTCAGGAAAATCGGCTATGCACTATTTGTGCCGCGAGGCTGGGATGCGAAGGGCGAAGCGGAGATTTTTGGAAGGCAACCTCTGGCTGCCACTTTCGGCGGGGAATTCCAGGATGAGCTCATCACGGTGGCGGGCAAACGCCGGAAAAATCTCAGCATCACCCACCATTGCGCCAGCTTCACGCAGGCCGCGCAGTTGGTCCGCTGCGGTGTGGCTGCAGCCATTCTGCCTGAAATGGCGGAAGCTATTTTGGATCGCGAAGCGCGGCGAATCGAACTGCCTTGGTTGTCGAAATACAAACGGGAGATCGGAGTGGCGTGGCATGGTCGCCTTCTGGAGACTCGATCAAAAGCCAGAGAGGTTCTCGAGTGGCTTTTCTCACGGTCGAAATAAAAATCTCCTCCCCCAGCGGATGTCTGACCGGGGTTGATAAGGTTGCCGCGAAATGATCACCAAACTGCTATCCTTGCTGTCTTCAGTCAGTGTCCACCGCATCAGCGTCGTTTGCCCTCAGAGCTCCTTCCAGAAACGCTTTGAGTGGCAGAGTGAATTTTTTTTGTGCCTGAGAAACGACCTCTGCAGCCGGTCTCACCCGTGACGCGGACATGTGTTGTTTCTGGTATGGGGCAATCACACCTGCGCTCCCGATAAAAGGACGACGATTCATATTGCCCGCTGCATCTTGAAAAGCTGAAATAGTTAAAATGTCCGACTTCCCCTCTCATGTTTTTTGAACCCTCCAACGAATCCCGACAGACCGATACGCAAGTCAGCAAAACCGATCTGCGCGTCCCTCCAATGCTTGTTGAATTCTGACCATTCCTGATTACCCATGCCACGCAAAGCCAAAGCCACCAAAGAACCCGTCGCCCGCTCGCTGGAAGCCCAGCTCTGGGATGCTGCCAACGGCATGCGGGGGTCCGTGCCGCCCTCCGACTACATGCATGTTGCCCTCGGGCTCGTCTTCCTGCGCTACCTCTCGGTGGCTTTCGAGTCGATGAAGATGACTTTGTGCGAAACGCCCCACGCGGACTCCGAGGATCGAGATGAATACCAGTTTTGGGTGCCGCCCGAGTCCCGTTGGTCGAGGATCGCTGATGCAGCCCGCTCGCCCGATATTGGCAAGCAACTCGACGATGCCATGCGGGCTCTGGAGCGAGACAATGAGGACCTGAAGGGCGTGCTGCCGAAAATCTACGGCAGTCCGTATTTCAGCTCCCAGATGCTCGGCAAGCTCATCGACATTTTCACAAACCTCAATCTCAAGGGCAAACAGGAGGACTTCGATCTGCTCGGGCGCGTCTATGAGTTCTTCCTTGGCGAGTTCTCCTCGCTTCAAGGCAAGAGCGGCGGTGAGCAATACACGCCCCGCTGCGTCGTCTCCACACTTGTCGAAATGATCGAGCCGCTCCATGGACGCGTTTACGACCCCTGCTGTGGCACGGGCGGTTTTTACATCATGTCCGAGAAGTTCATTCAGGCCCACTCGGGTCGCATCGGCGATATCGCCATCTATGGGCAGGAGCGGAATCCTGAAACCTTCCGCCTTGCCCGCATGAACCTCGCTATCCGCAATATCTCCGCCATCCTGCGTTGGAATGCCGAGGGCACCTTGCTGAAGGACGCTTTCCCGGACGAGCGTTTCCACTCCATCCTTGCCAATCCGCCCTTCAACATCAGCGACTGGTCGGGTGAATTGCTCCGCAGTGATGCCCGCTGGAAGTTTGGCGTCCCGCCCGTAGGAAATGCGAACTTTGCCTGGCTCCAGCACATCTACCACCACCTCACGACCGATGGTTACGGCGGGGTCGTGCTGGCGAATGGTTCGATGAGTTCAAACTCCGGTGGTGAGGGGGAAATCCGCAAGGCCATGATCGAGGGCGATGCCGTGGACTGCATGGTGGCGTTGCCAAATCAACTGTTCTTTGGAACACAAATCCCCGTCTGCCTCTGGATTCTCGCCCGCAACAAGGGCGGTTCGATCCACGACCCAAGAACTCTGCGAAACCGCAAAGGCGAAACGCTGTTCCTCGATGCCCGCAAGCTCGGCCACATGGTTTCCCGCACCCAGCGCGAGCTTTCAGCCGAGGATATTCAGAAACTCGCTGGCACCTACCACGCCTGGCGTGAAGCCAAAGGATACGCCGATGTTGCTGGCTTCTGCAAATCAGCCAGCCTCGAAGAAATCCGCGCCCACGGCCATGTGCTGACTCCCGGTCGCTATGTTGGCGCCGAGGATATCGAGGACGACAGCGAACCCTTTGAGGAAAAGATGCCGCGCCTCGTCGCCGAACTGAATGCACAGTTCGCCGAATCCGCAAAGCTCGAAACGGCCATCCGAAACAATTTACAGGGCCTCGGTTTTTCGGCCCGACAAATGTAAACTTATAGGTTGACATGGCTCCGAGGCTGATCCAAATTCCAGGCATTGAAAATCACCATCAGACGGTGTGGCAGGTTCGGGCTCTGGAGATCAATGGCCGGAATCTCGTCCTGCCGGACTTGGCAGAGTGGAGTAAATCGTCTCCGGCGGACTACAAGAAGATCATGAAAGTTCTCTGCATGGTCGGGCAGCAAGACCGCATTCGAGACGAGAAAAAAGTCAAAAAGAGCAAGCATCATGAAAACATCTATGAAATCCGCGCCGACAAAGGCAGTGCGCGGCTCATGTTCTTCTACTGCGAAGGCACCCAGTCCGCTGTCATTTGCACCAACACCTACTGGAAAACGAAATCCAGCGCGCGCGAGCAAAGCCAAGCCTTTGAGCGCTGCGCAAACCTCAAGAAATTCTATGAAACGCAAATTTGATCATTTCGTTCCCGGTTCGAATCCTCGTGCTGGAATGACTGCTCCAGCCTCCCCCGATCTGCCGGACGACCTAGCCGCCCTTTTTGCGACCGCGCCTGTCACCACGGACGCCGACCTGGCCCAGTTGGAGAAAGCCGCTAAGGCCCTCCACAGCGACCCCGCATTTATCGCCGAACATGCCAAGGGCCTCGTCGTTGAAGACATTCTGCGCGTGATGGAGAAAACTGGGATGTCCGCAAACGCCCTTGCAGGCAAGATCGGGAAATCCCGCCAATATGTGAGCAAGATTCTCAGCGAGCACCGCCGCGCGAATTTCACCATCGAGTCGCTGGCCGAGTTCTCCGCCGCTTTGGATCTCCAGCTTTGCCTTCGCCTGCTCCCTGCCTCCGAGCGCTTACTCTTTATCCGGACTGTCACCGCTCCTGTTCCCAAGACTTCCTCCAACGACTTTCCCGAGGCGGACGACGCAGTAGAGCCTTGGATGGAGGAAGAAGCCTTCATTCCCCAAAACATCGTCCCATTCATTAAAGACCCTTCTTATGAGCGAATCTCTTTGCCAGCTTGAGGATTTCCACATCACTGCCCTTTCGGTGCAGTGGCATGACCCGAAGACTTCGGGGAATGTCCCCGTCAACTACCAATTCAGCTATGATGTCGGCCAGCACCAGACTGACAAACTACGCTACCGCCTGAAATTCCGGGTGCGTGTGGGTTCCGAGACTCCCGAGCCAGTAGGCTACAGTCTTGCATCCGAAATTGTCGGCTTCTTCCGATTTCCCGAGGGCGTCGAGCAATCCAAAATCGACTACCTCGTCCGCGTCAACGGCTGCACCATCCTTTATGGAATCCTTCGCGGTCAGGTCGCCACACTCACCGGTTGCTACCCTCAAAAGAAACTCGTTCTGGAAACAATCATGATGCGCGATGTCGTCGATAGCATTGAGAAGGAAAAACAAGCTGAAATCAAAAAAGCGAAACCGGGAAAAAGAAAGCGCCTGAAAGCGTGATTCTTCAAAATGAGCAATTCTTTGTGAAACCGGAACAGGTCATAAAAGCAAACCTGCCTGCCCGCCGGAGCGCGCAGCGAGAAGGAGGGAGGGCACTGGGTTATGGCGGATGAAGTTTCCGAAACCGAAGCGGCTACTTATCCACGCGGTTTCTCACGAGACATCGATTGGAAATGGCCGATGGTTCCGGCTCGCAAGCTCGTCGCCTTGAACTATGGACGTGCACTGAAGGCCGATACCCGCAGCCCTGGTAAAGTGCCGGTGTTCGGGACGAACGGTCAATGCGGTTGGCACGATGCGCCGCTGGCAAAAGCTCCCGGTTTGATTCTCGGCAGAAAAGGGCAAGGACCGCTCGGCGTCGAATGGTGTGACAAAGATTTTTGGGTGATCGATACCGCTTACTATGCGAGCACGCTAACGCCCGACATTGATCTCAAATACCTTTACCATTTGGTGAAGTATGTTGGCCTGAATCACCTCAAGGACGGGACATCGAACCCGACGCTTTCGCGAGATACATTTGGCGCGCAGTTGTTCCCACTCCCACCCCTCGCCGAGCAAAAAGCCATCGCGGCGGTGCTGGGGGCGCTGGACGACAAGATCGAGTTGAACCGGCGGATGAACGCGACGCTGGAGGCGATGGCCCGTTCGCTGTTCCAGAGCTGGTTCGTGGATTTCGACCCCGTCCGAAGGCGGAAGGATGAAGGTGGAAGGATAAAGAATGAAATCTCCCCCCTCTTCCCCGACTCCTTCCAAGAATCCGAACTTGGGCAGATTCCAAATGGCTGGGAAGTCCACAGCCTCAACGAGATCGCCCATTATCTGAACGGCCTCGCTCTCCAAAAATATCCCCCAGGCGATGGGCCAACACTACCCGTCATCAAAATCGCCCAACTCCGCAAAGATGACTCCTGTGGTGCCGACCGATGCAACACGAAACTGCCGACTGAATACATCGTGCAGGATGGCGATGTGCTTTTCTCTTGGTCCGGAACTCTTGCCGTCGAACTCTGGGGCGGCGGCCCAGGTGGCTTGAACCAGCACCTTTTTAAAGTCACTTCGCCCGAGTTTCCAAAGTGGTTCTACTACCTCTGGACGCTTTTTCACCTCGACGATTTCCGTCTCATCGCAGCCGCCAAAGCCACAACCATGGGCCACATTCAGCGTAGCCACCTTACCGCTGCCAAGGTCCTTGTCCCGCAGCGCCCACTACTTTACGCAATTACTGGAATTGTATCACCACTGATTGAACAAATCGTCGCCAACAAACAGCAATCCCGCACCCTCACAACCCTGCGCGACACGCTGCTGCCAAAGCTGCTGAGCGGGGAGTTGCGCGTGGCTGCGGCAAAACATCAAATCTCCTGACCCATGGCTGCGATCCAAAGAATCAAGCGTGTGCAGGGCATTGGGGTGTTCAACGACTTCTCGTGGACGGTAGGTCTGGATGACTTCCAGTCTTACAATTTGATTTATGGCCTGAACGGTTCAGGCAAGACGACGCTCTCGAATATACTGCGTTGCATTGAATTTAAAAAATGCACAGAGGGACAGTTCACGGTCACGGCAGATGGAGCTGACATTTCATCCACAACGCTCCCGACGCATATGGCTCTCCCGCAGATAAGGGTCTTTAACAGGGATTTCATCGCGGACAATGTCTTCAACAGCTCCGGAACCTGCTGCCCGATTTTCTTCTTGGGTGAGGACAGTGCTGCAAAGCGAAAGCAAATCGAAGAAAAGGAAATCGAAAGGGTGAAACAGGAGACGGCCTTGGCTGAGGTCGAGCGGAAGGAAGTGCAGAATAAGAAGAGCCTTGAGGAGATCAGAATTGATACCGCTGGGACAATTAAAGAACTGCTTCGATCAGCGGGAACCGGCAACGCTTACAACACCTACGACAAGCGAAACTTCATCGCGAAGTGTGACGCCCACAAAAATACAGGGACCAAACCAAGCGCACTGTCTGACGAGGAGAAAGCGCTGCACAAGGCCGTCGCGGCGGGAACGGCGAAGCCTGAAATCCCAGAAATCCAGTTCACTACTTCTGACTTGGAAGCTTTGAAGGTAAAGACAGAGTCTGTGCTCTCCCGAAATGTCGTGTCTGAGGTGATTGAAACCCTGAAGCGCAGGCCCGATGTTAATTCTTGGGTCGGGCAAGGTTTGAAACTGCACAAAGAACTGGAAGTCAAAGTCTGCCAATTCTGCGAACGCCCGCTTCCAGATGAGCGCATCCACAAACTGGAAAAGCATTTCAGTGACGAGTATGCAGCGGTCGTTAAGACAGTCTCGGAGGTAAGAGCTGCGATAGCGACCCACATTGCAGCTTTAGCTGAGCTCGCCGTTCCCGACGAAGCGCGGATTTATGATGACTTCGTGGTGCCTTACAGAACGGCAGTGAATGCAATTGGCGAAGCGCGATGCGCCATAGAGGGATTTTTGAAGAGTTGCGACGACGCTCTCAAAAAGAAGCAGGACAACCCATTTGAAATCGTTACACTCTCCGCTGAGGTGCCTGCATCGATAGACACCACATACATTAACGAGCAGCTTCGCTCCCACAATGACCGCACCAGAAACTTTCAAGTGGAAATCGCCGCAGCGCGGGCAACACTGGAGGAAGCCATTGTTGCTGACAAGTTCGACAAGGTTTTTGAGCTTCAATCGGAAATCGATGCCGCAGCAACTGAGGCAGAAGGGTTGCGCTCCAGTATAGCTGCGCTATCTGCAGGCATTCTAAAGCTCGACGGTGAAATCAAAGAACATCGTCGCCCTGCCGAACAGATTAACGCCGACCTTGCCAGCTATCTCGGGCGAAAAGACATCACCCTTGCGGTTGAGGATGCTGGCTATCGTATCATGCGCGGTGGTGTTCAGCTCACAAATTTGAATCTTAGTGAAGGAGAGAAAACGGCCCTGGCTATCATCTATTTTCTGAAATCTCTTGAGGACCGTGGATTCGACAAGACAAAAGGCATTGTTGTAATTGATGATCCCGTATCGAGTTTGGATGCCAACGCTTTGTTCTATGCGTTTAGTTTTATTCAGAACCGAACAAAGAATGTTGGGCAGCTTTTCATTTTGACTCACAACTTCGGGTTTCTCCGATTGGTTCGGAAGTGGCTGTTTCGACTCAACAGGTCAAAGAATAAGACGAAGGAAGCACGAATGTATATGCTCCACTGTCTCGGATCCAGTTCCGGGCGACGGGCAGAAATCGCTACTCTCGATCGGTTGTTAGCCGAGTATGAATCTGAATACAGCTACTTGTTTTCTCAGGTCGTAAAAGGCTCGAATGAAAGTGCGGGAGAAATCGAAAAATTTTACCACTATCCAAACATTGCCCGCCGTGTGCTTGAGGCGTTTTTGGCGTTCCGATTGCCCAATTCCGCCCACGTTGGAGAAACCAACATGCACGTCTCCCTTCATAAGCTGGGATTCGATTCGTCAAAAACCAATCGGATTCTCAACTTCCTTAACGCCCATTCCCACAACGCTCGCCCAGATGGCTCCGTGGATCATGACGAATCAATTCTTCTCGAAACGCCCGCCGTCTTAGCTGATGTGCTTGAGCTAATTGAGCACGCAGACAGCAATCATTGCTCTGAAATGAAGAAACTAGTTAACCCGTCCCCAGCAGTGCCATGAGCCTCACCGAATCTCAAATCGAAGAAGCTGCCATCGAATGGCTCTGGGAGCATTGTCGCTTTTCTCGAACCCTAACCCGGCCTCTCTGATTGGAAGAAGGGAATGAGCGCGAGGCTATCCGGCGGATGACCCCGGCATTTTCCCTCTGCACCCTCGCCTCCCTGAACGACACGCTGCTGCCGAATCTACTGAGCGGAGAGATGAGTATCCTGGAAAATATGATCAGAAAGAAGGTTGCTGTATGATTGACCCAATCGTCTCGCTGGCGTTTGCGGTTTACTCCAACAAGGGTGCTTACGCTCTCTTGCTGGGGTCGGGAATTTCTCGCGCTTCCGGCATTCCGACTGGCTGGGAAGTCGTCCTTGACCTTGTCCGCAAGGTCGCAAAACTTGAAGGAGAAGATTGTGAACCTGATCCTGCCGGCTGGTTCCGGAAGAACCACGGGGCAGAGCCAGATTACAGCAAACTTCTTGATGAAATCGCGAAGACACCCACAGAACGCCAACAACTGCTCCGTGGCTATTTTGAACCGACCGAAGACGAGCGAAGTCAGGCCCTGAAACTTCCAAATGCGGCACATAAAGCGATAGCAGAGCTGGTCGCCGCAGGTTATTTGCGGGTTATCATCACAACGAACTTTGACCGACTCATGGAAAAAGCGCTCGACGATGTTGGCGTTGCACCCACCGTCATTAGCACGACGGATCAACTTTTGGGTGCGCTGCCGTTAGCTCACTCGGGCGCGACGATAATCAAACTGCATGGCGACTACCTCGACACACGGATCAAAAATACCGAATCGGAACTAGCTGCATACGACAAGGCACTGGATCGAATGCTGGACCGCATTTTTGACGAATATGGACTGATTGTTAGCGGGTGGTCAGGTGATTGGGATATTGCGCTTCGTGCAGCAATCGAACGCTGCCCGAACCGCCGCTTCACAACCTTTTGGGCTACAAGGCCGCTACTGAACGAAAGTGTCAAGAAGGTGGCAGAACAACGCCAAGCGGTGGTGCTACAAATCAAAGACGCCAATCAACTTTTCGAGTCGCTACGGGAGAAAGTGCAGGCGCTCGGGGATATGGCCGCGCCGCATCCGTTGTCAGCAAAGATGGCTGCGGCAACAGTGAAGCGGTATCTCGTTGATCCCTCCGCCAAAATTCGCCTGAGGGATCTCGTCCATGAAGAGACGGAGAAGCTCTTTGCGGAAATCAATGCTCCGGCATTTGGCGCGCAAACCCAGGTTCAGCCGGCAGAGGAACTCCCCAGTCGTCTCGAGAAGTATGGAGCCCTCTGCGAAACATTGATCTCGGTTTTCGTGGCAGGCAGCTACTGGGGTGACGCCGATGCAACCAAGCTTTGGGTTTCCTCACTCCAGAGAATTGCCAATCCTGCCAAGAGTGGCAGCGGTTTGGTCTATCTGCTGAAGCTGAGCCGATACCCTTCACTGCTGCTACTTTACAGTGCTGGTTTGGCGTCGGTTGCAGCCGCAAACTACGCTACTCTGTCTGCGGTTCTTACAAAACCGAAAGCACGAGACGACCAGAACAACAACAATGCAATCTGCTCGGAGGTCTATCCAATGGCGGTAATGGAAAATAGCGTTGGTCATCTGCTACCAGGACTGGACAGGCACTACACGCCCGTGAGTGATCATCTTTATGCCAAGCTGCGAGCGCCGCTTCGAGAGTTTCTACCCCGAGATGAAGACTACCAGGTTGCCTTTGACCGCTTTGAATACTTGCTCGGATTAGTTCACGCTGACTTGAACCGTTGGGAGGTTAAAAATGGATGGTGGGGGCCAATTGGTTCCTTCGCTTGGAGAGGAAGCCGCTTTAACCCCGAGGGCCGAACTTCAGATAATATCGGCACCGAGATTGAGGCTGAGGGGGCGAACTGGCCGTTGCTAAAAGCGGGCTTGTTTGGCGGTTCCCTAGAACAGTTGAAGACGGCGAAAACCCAGTTCGACGCTTTTCTTGGCACCCTTAATTTTTTCTGACTAACGATGTCGATCCATAAGTCCATTGTCGAAGATATGGTCGATAACAGCTCTGGCAAACCGGTCTCTGCCTCTTTGAGAGGAACTATGACCTACATGCCCATAACTACTAAAGTAAAATGTTTTAGTATTCATTTGCCTATTTGGAATGAACTACTATTTTAAATCGTTTTAGTAGTTATTTTCATAATAAGTCTATGCGCCTACCACAAACACCTCCGAAGCTGAAGGATCTGATGGCTGAGATGAAGCAGCCGGAGCAGATGGCGCGTTTTTTTTCCCAGATGAGGGAGGCGAAGACTCAGCGACACTATCTCCATTGGGACAAGTTGCGCCGCTACGCGCCCCCTGCTGGGATGAGCCATCGTGAGTGGTGGCTGGTGCAAAAGCTTTCTAGAATGGACGGGCTGAAGCCGATCCCGTTGAAGGACACCGCGCAGGAGGTGTTTCAGTTTGCCGTGCCGGAGCTGGTGATGGCGGAGTTGCACCAGATCGATCTTGGAGCGGGTGGATTAGTGAGCATCCCGGAGCCGATCATGAATCCGCAGACGCGCAACAGGTATCTGGTGAGTTCGCTCATGGAGGAGGCGATCACCTCGAGCCAACTGGAAGGCGCGGTCACTACACGAGATGTGGCCAAGGAGATGATCCGCACGGGGCGCAAGCCACGCGACAACAGCGAGCAGATGATCCTGAACAACTATGCGACGATGCAGCGTATCCGGGAGCTGAAGACCTCCGCGCTGTCACCCGAGCTGGTATTTCAGATTCACCGGCTCGTGACGGAGAATACCCTGGAAGATCCGACAGCGGCAGGTCGCTTTCGCCGTGTGGAGGAAAAGCGAGTGGTGGGAGACGACTACGGACAGGTGTATCACGACCCGCCGCCAGCGGAGGAGCTTGAGGAGCGGATGGTGGCAATGTGTGCCTTCGCCAATGCGGACACGCCCGATTATTTTGTCCATCCGGCGGTGAGGGCGATCATTCTTCATTTCTGGCTGGCTTACGATCACCCGTTTGTGGACGGCAACGGACGCACGGCCCGGGCGCTGTTTTATTGGGCCATGCTGCACAGCGGTTACTGGCTTTTCGAGTTCATCTCGATTTCCAACATCCTGCGAAAAGCGCCGATGAAGTATGGACGCTCCTTCCTCTACACGGAAACCGATGACAACGACCTGACCTATTTCATCATAGCCCAGACGAAGGTGATCCGGCAGGCCATCAGCGAGCTGCATGCTTACATCGAGCGGAAAACAGCCGAGCTGAAAGATGCAGAATCACATATGAGGGCACTGGATTTATTCAACCACCGGCAGGTGGAGATCATCCGGCATGCGCTCAAGCATCCCGGGCATCGATACACCTTCGCCAGCCACCAAAAAAGCCACGACATCGTTTATCAAACGGCACGCACAGACCTGCTCGATCTCAGCGAGCGCGGCGTTCTGGAGAAGCGAAAGAAGGGCAAGCAAATGGTCTTCGCGGCTCCAGCGAACTTGTCCGCACAGCTGATGAAACTCGAAAAGGAGGCTCTTGGATGAGGCTCCACCTATTCCATCACGAGCAGTTCTTTTCCTTTTCGCATCGCCTGGAATCGACCGATACCGCGATGAAAACAACACTCATGCCATGACCCCCAAACGCTGGAGTTTCGTTCAATCATTGCAGGAGGATTTGCTGGCAATCTCGCGTTATGTCGAGTTTCACGAAGCCAACCGGAAAACTTTCTCTTTGGCTTTTGACAAAATCATTTTGGCGGCGGGCTCGGAAATCAACTCGATCTTCGAGGAGCTGGTTCACGGTGAAAAAGAGAATCTCAACATAGATAAAGCGAAAGGGCACCTCCTGCCACAAATGCCCTCGATAACTTCCACAGAGGCGCGGTTGGTTGCATCGGAATACCCTGTTTTGAAGCCTTGGGAAAATTGGGGAACCGCAAATCCGGAGTGGTGGTCCATGGGCTACAACAAGCTCAAGCATGAGCGCTCGAAACACTATCGAGATGCGACATTGGAATACGCTCTGCTTTCGGTGTCTGGCCTGTTGATCCTGACGCTCCATGCCCACCGGCTGACTACTGGACATGATGCCGCCGTCGATGGGTTTGCTGGTCGGCAAATCTTCGAGATTTCAAATCCAGCCACTGCTTCCGATGGCTATCAAGGCGGAAGCATAATGAATACCTTCGATATTGGACCTCGCCCTTGATCCATAGCCCCAATCCCAATTTCTTTTCTAAACCAAGCCATGTCTCGCACCACTGAATCCGATCTCGAAAACCATGTTCTCAACATACTGGTAGAAGTGGGCCACAATAGGGCGCACGGGGACGAATACGAGCCGGAGCAAAACGGCGAGAGGGAGAGCTACCATGGGACGATCCTCGTTCACAGGCTCCGAGCCGCAATCCAAAGACTCAATCCCGAGGCTCCTGAAGATGCCGTGGAGGCGGCCATCAATGCCCTGCGTGATGGAGGACTCCATGAGTTGATCCAAGAGAACCGGCGTCTGCACAGGCTCATGGTGGATGGCGTGCCGGTGAGCTACGAGCGCGGTGGTGAGACGATTCACGACAGGCTCCGGCTTGTAGATTGGAGCAATCGTGACAATCAATGGCTCGCGGTGAACCAATTCACGGTCGTCGGAGTGAACAACCGCAGGCCGGACATCGTGATTTTTCTCAACGGCCTTCCAGTAGTTGTCATCGAACTCAAGGCTCCCGAATCAGCGAATGCGGACATCCGCTCAGCCTACAACCAACTCCAGACCTACAAAAACGACATCCCCGCCCTTTTCCATACGAACCTACTCTGCGTGGCCTCGGATGGATTTTCAGCCAGGTTCGGAACGATCTCTGCCGACTTCGACCGGTTCATGACATGGAGAACGGTCGATGGGGAAACTCTGGCAGATGCGAAAAGCGAATTGGCCGTGGAGACACTGCTAAAGGGGCTCCTGCGTCCGGATGTGCTTTGCGAGATGCTCCGGGCTTTCACGGTCTTCGAGAACGATGGGCGCCATGTCATCAAGAAGGCGGCTGGTTACCATCAATTCCATGCGGCCCAGAAGGGGCTTCGTAAAATCAAGGAGGCGGTAAAAACCAATGGGAAAGCAGGGGTTGTTTGGCATACTCAGGGGTCCGGAAAGAGCCTTCTGATGGCCTTCCTTGCAGGAGTGATTGTGAAAGACTCCGAGCTTGGAAATCCGACGATCCTTGTCCTCACGGACAGGAACGATCTGGACAATCAGCTTCATGGCACCTTCTCGCGGTGCATGGAGCTTTTCGGTCAAACGCCCGAGCAAGTGGACAGCGTGGCCGACCTCCGCAAGCATCTGGACAAGCAAGTGGGCGGGGTTGTTTTCAGCACAATCCAGAAATTCCGACCCGAAGAAGGGGATTTTCCAGTCATCACCCATAGAAAAAACTTGATCGTCTTCGTGGATGAGGCTCACCGCAGCCAATACGGCTTCGGAGCCAGGATCGACGCCGACACAGGCGAAAAAAGTTACGGCTTCGCCTACTATGTGAGAAAGGGGCTGCCGAACGCTACATTTGTTGGCTTCACGGGAACGCCCATCGAGTTGGTGGATAAAAACACCAAGGAGGTCTTCGGCTCCTACATCGACATCTACGACATCACTCAGGCTGTCGAGGACGGGGCCACCGTGCCGATTTACTACGAGGGGAAAATCGTTCGGCTCAAAATCGAAGAGTAGGCGAGAGAGGCCATCGACAAGGAGTTCGAGGAAATCACCGAGGGGCTGGAGGATTTGGAGAAAGCCAAGGTGGGAGGAAGATGGTCGCAACTCGAAGCCCTCGCCGGCGAGGAAGGGCGTCTGGATGAATTGGCCCGGATGGTGGTCGAGCATTTTGAAAAGCGGCAGGAGGCCATTCGCGGAAAGGGAATGCTGGTTTGCTTGAGTAGGCGCATCTGCGTGGAAATGTATTCCCGTATCGCCAAGCTGAGACCTGATTGGCATTGCCCGGACGATACTGGTGGGGCCTTGAAAATCGTGATGACCGGATCGGCCGCAGATCCACAGGAATACCAGCCCCATGTGCGGAATAAGGCGGCTCTCGACCTCTTGGCAAGGCGTTTCCGCGATGCCCACGACCCTTTCCAACTTGTGATAGTCAGGGATATGTGGCTGACGGGATTCGACTCGCCCTCCATGCACACGCTCTATGTGGACAAGCCCATGCAGGGACACAATCTCATGCAGGCGATTGCCCGGGTGAATCGGATCTTCAAGGACAAGCCAGCCGGGCTCGTCGTGGATAGCATCGGGATTGCCAATGATCTTAAGCAGGCCCTCTCTTTTTATTCCGACCGCGATCGTGGCAACACCGGGATTGATACTGGCGAGGCGATCATGGCGCTGAGGCAAGCTTTGGAAGTCATGCAGGCGATGTTCCACGGGTTCGATTACAAACCGGCCCTGCATGGCGTGGCGAGGGAGCGCCTCAAAATCCTCGCAGCCGCAGTAGAGCATGTTTTGGCCCTAGAGGGCGAAGGTGAGACCCCTCGAAAGGCAGCTCGTAAGCGTTTCATGGATGGCGTGGCTCGACTTGATAAAGCCTTCAAGATTGCTTCGGGCACCGAGGAGGCTAGGCTGGCTGTGGAGGAGGTGGCGTTTTTCAACGCCGTGCGCATCGCCATTCGCAAAATGGATGTAGGGGGCGAAGGAGGCAGAAAGGAAATCGATCTCGATGCCGCCATCAAATCTCTCGTCAACCAGGCCGTCGCTTCAACGGAAGTGGTGGACATCCTTGCGGCTGCTGGAATCAAGAGCCCCGACATTTCCATCCTGAGCGACGAGTTCCTGCGGGAAATGGAGGGTTTGAGCCAAAAAAACCTCGCCCTCGAAGCCCTCAAGAAACTTCTGAACGGAGAAATCAAAACCCGGACCCGCACCAATGTGGTAAGGAACCGCCACTTTACGGAAAGACTCGAAGCGGCCATGATCAAATATCACAACCGCGCCGTGGATGCTCTCCAGGTTATCAAGGAACTCATTAGCATCGCTCAAGACTTGCGGAACGAGCCCGAGGATGGGCTAACGAAAGAGGAAATTGCGCTCTACGACGCTTTGGCAGACAACCCCAGTGCTCTCGAAGTAATGGGAAATGAGAAGCTCCGGATCATTGCCACTATGCTGGTTAAAGCCATCCGCGAAAATGCGGGGACAGATTGGTGGAAGTTTAATGACCGCCGAAAACAAATGCGGGTTGCCGTAAGGAGAATTCTGAGGGAAACCGGCTACCCCCCGGATCTCCAAGAGGAGGCCATCAAGACCGTAGTCCGACAGGCGGAGGCGATTGCGGCGGAGGTCAGAGAGCGTTCTGGCCAGCGCTACGAGTGATGCCTCTTGAACAAAAATTATCCATCCTATGAATTTTGTTACCCGCTACCTCACGCTCAACTGCCAACGCGCCGCCGAAAAAGTCCTTTTCAACCTAAATCCGGCAGTTGAAGCCGCAAATCTGAATGAAAGAGCCTATTTTTGAAGGTAATCCAACTGCTCCGCAGTTCACCATTTGGGATAGAAGGTTCTTATCTGCTTTGCTTTAGATTTCAGCTTTTTAAACCCAGTTTACCAATCCCAACTGCCGAATTTAGGTTCAAACCAAGAGGTAGCGGAGGCCATTCTTGATCGCTATTTCGCAACAGCCAAACCAAGTCAGAGGGGTAGTTTCATTCGGCAGATCGCAAGAATTTTCTCTGAATCTCCCGACAAAGAAAATCTCCATCCGCTCCATGAAATGCTTCGCGAACTGTGGGACCGGCGTTTCGCCAAAATCGAACAAGAATTGGCAGCCAAGAGCATTGACCCACAGGATGTTCATAGCGAACTATCTGCCTTCATTGATTGGCTGGGTATCGAGGGGCTTCCTTTTGACTGGCGTCATGATCAAATTCTTCGCGCTATCAAATTTTTGCAGAAAGCGCCTGTTGCTGGCTTCACCATAAAGACTCTTGAGAAAATCTCATCACAGCCTGAACGACTACATGCCTCGTTGGAGATTCTAAACGCACTTATGTCAAAAGACTCCCAGGAGCTACGCTGGAACTATCAAGCCGAGTATCTCATACCACATCTTCAAGATAACCCGACGGCTAAATTTTCGCAGTAGCGTTTGCTTGAGACTGCAGCCATGGGCGACCAATAAGCGAGAGGACCGCTTGAGCGTCATCCCAAAATCGTTGTAGGCCGGGCCTCAGAGCTTTTCTCAGATTTTCTATCGAATCAAAAAGCCCATTGGCAAAGCCCTCTGTGTCTTTGAGGATATCCCAGAGTTGTTCGCAGGGGTTGAGCTCAGGACTGTATGGCGGGAGAGACACAATATGAACGCCCTCCGGTAAACGCTCGTCGCCCTCCCTCAGATGGAAGCCGGCTTGGTCAGCAATCACAACATGATGCGCTTGCGGATCGCTTGAGCGAAGGTGTTCCAGAAAGAGTTGATTGCAATCCAGGTTGACCGTCGGCAAATGCAAAAACTCAGCATGTCCCTCAACAACCTCCAGCGCCCCATAAAGGTAGTCCCACTCGTAGCGTGCCTGCCGACGAACCTCGGGACGAACTCCTTTACTGATCCACACTCGACGCATCTCCGTGTGCAGACCAAATCGCGCTTCATCCATGACCCACACTCGCACTCGACTTCCCTGTGGCACGGGAAGCGCCTCCATTTTGGCTCCCAGCTCTTGCTTGAATTTATCCGCTGCCTCGGGATCATTTTCGGGGTGTCTGGGCCGCGGCACTCGCAGCACCCCTCCTAATTTTTTTAGCCACGACCAGACCGTCACATACGGGCGTTTTATGCCGCACTCTTTCTGCAGCCAAATGCGTGCCGCTTCTGCCGTGGCCCATCGACCACTTTCCACTCCAGCTCGCAGTTCCTTGACCACTGCCTCTGGCACACCTCGCAATTTCAATCCCTTGGGCCCCGGTTTTTCGCGCTCCAACAAGGCATCGAATCCTCCTTCACGAAAAGACTTCGCCCATTCAAAAAACGTCGCTCGTGATACTCCGCAAATATCTGCGATATCTTGTGAAGCGTGGGCTCCGCTGGCTCCCATCCTCATGGCAAGCAGCCTGACTTTGCTGCGTGCGTCTTTTTCCTGACGATAACGCTCCTCAAGTTGAGCGCTTAAATCAGGCCTCCTCAGCTTGAAGTGTTGTTTTCTCACTCGTCCAGTTTACCCAGCTAAATTTATTGTGTCCAGCTATTTTGTATACTTGGTATCAAACCCATCTTGCTCCGAGGTATTAATTCAGAGAACGCAGCAACCAAGAAGCTCACGGAAGAATCTCGGGAAATTCTGCTGCGACAGGGACAATTTGAGTATCTCGATCTCGGTTCTGAATGAAGAAAAACATTCCCGCAGAACATCAAAGATACAACATTGAGGTAGATGGCGCGATTCTTAGGCAAGGCATAACCGTGACAGATATCAGAATTGCCTCTGTAGCCTTGTTTGGCTAATTTTGTCTTTCTTCTTTCAAATCAATATTTAGAAGTCTCAACTCGAACTCGTAGCTCTCGCCATCTACTTTCTTAATCAAGTGCACGGCTTCCTCTGGCAACGGCATCCGTATCTGGCCAAATATTTTAGTTCCTGGGACTGAACTCCATACACCCGGCTTTGGAGGATGGGGATTTTGTGGAACAATCCCAGCGACATAAGTGAAGAGAACCGTGATGGCTGACTCGTTGGTAGATATCCGATGTCGTGTAAGCAAGTCAGCGATTTCAAATACAGCGGGGAAAGATCCCGCAGAATTGCCTTCAAGGTAGATTTTTGCTTTAGGGGACCTCATCTCAGGGAAAGGCAGCGCGCCTGAATACCAGACGGGTTCGATGTCTTTAAATGAGTAGTGAAGGATCATGATTGTATTTTTACTCGGCTCAAGCCAGCAAGCAACTGCCGCAGAAACTGGTCACTACCGCCCAGGCTGTCTTCACTACTGAGGTTATTCCATCACTGAGTTTCATTTCCCTGTTTTTGTTATTATTTCCTTTTTTCATACTTTTCCTTTCGTTTGTTTTTAACTCTTTAAGGGCTATCCATAATCCAAGGACTATGGCCAATACTAAGGACAGTAGAAAACCACGAACCGCGAGCAATATACTTGCCTCTCCAGAACTTACTGGCTTGAACCGATTAAATGAATCATAGGACGTTTTGGCTTAAAAATCAAGCTTATTCTTTGCCGAATGTCGAGTGGAGACATGCGAGCGATGATCGCTAAACACTGGGCGCGTTAAATCGCATTGTCTCTCACAATTTGTTGAACTAAGCCGCTGCGCGGCATTGTGAAGTGGTGGTTTTTGAGAAGTGACGGAGCGGGTCATGGACTGGCTTCATGGGGGTGAGTTTAGGAGAGTGGGCGGCCATGAACAACACAGATGGCTT
>Ga0209189_1000126_pt1 | contig 64300 bp, 113 predicted proteins | sample C_130820_EF_Meta_FD_187308 | JGI IMG/M metagenome (GOLD analysis project Ga0209189, IMG submission 187308) | Freshwater microbial communities from Lake Croche, Canada to study carbon cycling - C_130820_EF_MetaG (SPAdes) (version 3) | ecosystem: Environmental > Aquatic > Freshwater > Lake...
ATGGTTCCAAGTAGTTGTGTGATGTCTTGACCAAGAGAGTATCCGGGATGTTTGGTTATGTCCTTATCATATTCAATTTCATTGGGGAACTTAAGGTAAGACCATATTGCATATATCTTTTGATATCTTGGGTCATTCTTTAGTTCGTTCTTCCAATAGGGATTAACCGGAACCCCCATATAGTCAGAGAGTTTATCAAGGTCTATTAGTAGGTCAATGTAATGTGCTGATTCGTATTGGTCTGACTCATCATCTTTATATCCTATAACAAATGGATATGTTTTGGATAGACCTTTGACTGACATCTCAATCCCCTTTCTTTTCATTGGGGTTATATCCTTTGGGGTTTCTTCTTTCATACTAATAAATATATTGAATATTTTATTTGGTTATGTCATTTGTTATTCGTACCTTTGTATCACTGAATTGGTAACCACACCAACAGGGGGCGGACCTTAAGGGTGGAAGAGTAGACTCCACAGCGCTTTATATTTTTTATATAAATCCCCCCGTTTAATTTTTGTTGATTCTAAATAATATTATTCCTATCTTTAAATAAAAACACTATGAAAGACGAGACTTATAAAATCATCATTCGTGATTCTAAATCACAAACCACAGTTGAGACAACAATTACCGCTAAAAGATATCAGGATGCTAAGTTAATGGCTGAATCTATGTATGGTGGAAAAAACATTACTATCACAATTATCTAAGATTTTTTGAGAATATCATAATTGACCCTACGTGGTTTTGAAAAAATAGTGTAATGATTCCCCCATTTATTTGAGAATGTCATAATTTATTTATATCTTTGTACTTTACCGGTGTTCATCGCCGTCAACTCTTAATAACTTAAACTATTATGACTATGTTAATCATACTATTAATTTCCGGAATCCTACTTCTAATGATGGCTTATATGGATAAACATATTATCCCCACTCTTAATCCGGAAAACAAGTTCCGTAAATGGTGGAGAAAACATATTATTGATGAAGACCCTTTTGACCATTTATAAAATCGGTCACATAAGATAGGGAATGATTTCGTATCTCCATATTTAAATCCTTATAATCCCCCTCATTCAGTGGGGACTCTTGGTCTATTAATGTAATCACCTTCCACATATCCGTTTTGATTAGTTGAAGGACATCCTGTTTTATTCTCTTCCCTATCCTTGAATAGGTATATACACATTCCCCCACTCCATAATCTACTACATATGTCTCACCTGACACACTGACAGATGGGGTAAACCCGGTTAAGTATTTGTAAATCGACTCGTTAGAGGAGTATTGTTTTGGTACCATAAATGTTAATAACTTTTTATAAATATAGTTATCAACAATGGGGATATCAATACTGTCAGGGGGAATTGTTTATAACTTTTTATGTTAAAATTCTTGATTTTGACAAAATGTCAGTCACGTTCGTCGATGGGGATAATCCTTTTCCCCCCTTTTAAGGTACAGACCTTACCCCACTCTACCACTTTTTACCACCAAATATGTGTTCCAGCATAGTGAGAAGTCAATTTTTTCCCCCTGACGATACTCTCAGGACCAATTATTTTACTATATACGTTTCCCAGTAAATTCTGTAAGTAATGGTATAGTAGGCGTGGGAACCGTTAGGTGTTAGGAAAGTATCTTCAACGACCACTTTAGTGGGGTATTTATGACCTATAATGAACGAACTCAATCATCCATATATGGGACACCATACAGACACAAAATACCATTAAAAGTTATTATTTGTATCACTCTTATGAGTTTAAAACTGACTACACTGATACAAAACATAACTTATTATACCGGATTATATTCATTCACATATAATTAACCACTTGTGGTTCCCTTTATATGTCTTTACATATAATCCACAATAACATCCCTGAGTGTTCATCTCATTACATTGTTCATTGCCAATGAACATACACTTTAAATGAACACCATACCGGATAACTAATTGTGTCGGAGACCGACACATAGTGGAGTGTCCTTCACTTGTCCCTCTTCTTAGTGGGGGGAACGAAGTTCCCCATTATAAATGGGGGGATATTCGTATTTATCCGTATATATACGAATTGATATACGTATAAATTATTGAGTTTTTTATACAGATGAATATTGATGTGTATAAATAAATGGATTCTTTATATATAAGAAAATAGTAAAGGATGAAACTATGAGTGAATTCCGGAACGGAGTGTAGGACTATGAACGAATGGATTTATCGTTTAGTATTTTTTAATTAGTTAATATTATTTGATACTTCATATCGGCAACATATTCTAATATAGATTTTTTGGGTTGTTTAATAAATCTCATAATATGTTTGTTTGGGTTGAACTTTTCTAATTCAGGTAATACATCATTATCCCCCATAACATAATTGTGGGTTTTAGTATAATCTAATGCGTATTTATTATATCCTTCACCATCCATAATAGTAATAGATTTTCTATCTCCACCCCATAATTCTAATTCGGTGATATATTTGTCTAAATCATCCTCATATATACACCAACATTGTATTCCTTTATAAGGAAGTTTTCTTTTTGTTCCTATGTTATCAAACTTATCATATCTAACAAATATGTATTTCCCCCGGGTTTCTTCATCTGATGATTCTTTTATAACCCCCATCATTTGTTTTATCCTATGTATGTTTTCGTGTAAGTTCATACTAATAAATATAAAAAAAGGGAGAATGTTACTTCCCCCTTTTAATTATTTTCTGATGAATAGTTTTATCGTTTAGTATTTTTCTAATACAACATACATAATATAACCATCATCATAAAAGTATCCGTAGTCTTTTATTTTCATATTAAACTCTTCCCCTATTCGTGGGAATCTATTTGTTACGATACTTTCTATAACTTCTGATTCGGACATACCTTTGTATTGTGGTTTGTTATATACGGCTGACCAACAAGAATCAACCCATCCTTCATAGAATACAATTGTGTTATTATCTAATATGTTCTGTATATATACTTGGTCATCGTAACCGTCCCAATCATCCACCAACATATCGTACTCAGGTTTCTCTATATTGTAGTTTGGATTTTCATTAACTTGTTTGAAGAAATTATCTATTAACTCCATTCTTGTTATATCTGACATTGAACAAGACCTATATTGTTCTTCCCCCATTTTTTCGAATCGGTTCTCATCAATTGAATCCATCATTTGTTTTATCCTATGTATGTTTTCGTGTAAGTTCATACTAATAAATATAAAAAAAGGGAGAATGTTACTTCCCCCTTTTAATTATTTTCTGATGAAGAACATATCTCTTCTTACTTTCTTCATTGTGGATAGTGAATCATTCTCTGTGTCTCTATATCCTAATGGTAATACAAGTGTAGATTTTAATCCTAATTCTTTTAATTCTAATATCTCATCTACTTGTGATGGTACGAATCCCTCCATTGGAGTTGAATCCACCCCTTCTATTGCTGATGCTACTAATGAGAACCCTAATCCTATATACGTTTGTTTCTGAGCCCATATTGTTTTTTGTTCTTCAGACATATTTGTGATTGTTCCCACCATCATACCTTTTAAATCATCTAATACATTCACCGGGATGTTTCTTTGGTCCGCTATAGTGTTGATGTAGTTCTCCACCGACCATTCGGTAATCTCGTCCCATACAGCGAATACCAATACAGCTGATGAATCTTTTAGTTGCGTTTGCCCGTAACACGCTCCTACTAACTTTTCTTTTAACTCTTGGTCCTCCACCACGATTACCTGATACGGTGTTAGCCCATATGAACTCGGAGCCAATCTTGTTGCCTCTAAGATTCTCTCTAATTTATCCTGAGGTATTTTATCCCCATTCATTTTCTTGGTGGCATATCTCCACTGTAACGATTCTATTAATTCCATAGTGTTATTTGTTTTTTATTAGTTTTATTATGTTTGTTTGAATATCTATGTTTTCTATATTCCATTCACCCTTTGGTAAGGGAAAATAAATTTCATCCCAATTACTACTATCGTTTGTATCAGCAATTAATTTATTGCTAGTAGATATTCCCACATTCATATACCCTTTTGGTATTTTAATTATTAATTCTTTCATATCCTCCTCACTATAACCTTGTTGTTGCTTTTCCATTTCTTTGGCTTGTTCAAGTAATTTACGTTCTCTGTCATCAAACTCACTTGGTTTCATTTCTGTAAGTTCAGATTGTTTAATTAGTTCTTTTAGTTCAATATAGAACCATTCTACTGCTGATTTTTTCATACTAATATTTGTTGTTTATTTGTTTTAATTCATTCTCTATTAACTCTTTTTTGTATATTAACAGTAACCTTTTACTCTCTTGTCGCACAATATCTTCCGCTATAAGATAAAGTTGTCTTCCCTCCTCTGTTGACCATCCTGTTCTTGTAAGACATAATGCCTGTATTAATGTTAATTCTTCCATAATCTTATTTCTTTTTAATTTTTTGTTCGTTTTCATCATATAGGGGTTCATTCCATAATATTCCTACTACAGCAGCACCCAATACAAATCCTATTATCATTCCTATAAATAATAGTTCCATAATCTTATTTGATTTTATCTAATTATAATTATTTTCCCCCGGATAATCAATAAAATGTTTTATCTTTGTTTGATATTTATTTATATGAAAGTAACGATAACCGAAAATAGAATGTATAACCTCCTTAATAAATCCCTCGAACATTTGTTTGATGGCTTTGATGATACCTATTATACTTGGGCAGACTTTAACTGTGGTTGGGGTGTATGTTGTGATATATATGCCGTTGGTTTTACACTTCCCGATAGGGAACACGATGACTACCTTTTTAAACTAATTGATAGTGAGAACTATGATAATAACGGTGACTACGGTGAAGAACTAACAGGCGAACTACCTGAAATATGTGAAGAACAACCTGACATAACCAACCCCCAATTTGATACCATTATCTTTTATGAACTATTTGTAGAAGAACTTGAGAGTTACTTAGGTCCAATACGTAATTGGGGTAGTGAATTGTTAGGTCTGTTAAATACTAAGTTCGGTATGAATGCTAAGAAAATAATATTCATATGAGAATAATAATCACAGAAGATAAAAGAAATCGTCTCGCAATTAATTGGTTAGAAGATGAATATCCCGACTTAAAAAAGATGGTGTTCCCCTCACACGAAGGTGTATTTATATCCGATAAAGGAATGTTCAAAATGCTTTACAACAGTAGAGTAAAAGGATTCTATGTTTTAAGTGAAATATGGGACTTTATCCGTCATATGTTTGGATTTGATAATGATGAAGTTAGTAAGATATTATTAGAGTGGGGTAATAAAAAGTTTGGATTCAGAGCCAAGAAATGTTATAAAGTAGACCAAATATGAAAATAGTTATAACTGAGAACAAAAGAAACAAAATTGTAACCAAATGGTTGGATATGAACTATGGTGACTTAGTGATGGGGTCGACTGGTCATAGATATATATATTATCTTGATAAGGGTAGAAACAAAATCTTTACATTTAATCGTAATACAGCAGGGATAGTTGATTTATCTGAGGAGATATCAAATCAATTAGTATCTATGTTTGGTATAACAAGTGGTTATGATATAAACGATATCTTTATCCCTTGGCTTATGAAAACATATAATCTATATGTTGAAAAGGTTAGGTATACTACTTGGCATTGTAATAAGTGTGGTAGATATCATATCACTAAATATCATATTGATTAATCCCCACGCTTATTAGTTTGTAGACTTATATTGTTGGGTTATAAGGTTGGTGACTTATATTATGAGTATTCGTAGAAATCATCCCCATCTGTGGTGAATCTAAACAAAAATCTGTAGGGTATTGAACCAAGAATATTTAAAACACTATGACATTCATCTACAATCTGTTCCTCAACTTCCTCTTCGGTTCCTGCCATCCAAAATGTAATCTCTATTAGGTTATCATACGATGTTATGTGATATTCCATAATATCATCATCCATAGGTAATACGTATTTATCTATTAACTTATCTACTATTTTTAATATTGCCTCCATAGTGTTAAATGTATATTATATAATACATTATCCCAGTTTTTATTGTGTTTTGTATATTATAATATACATTAATAACTTTTTCCTGTTCCTTTATGTAACAATCTAAGACAGTCCGGCAATATGTTCTCAAATGTTACTATATGATGTTTATAGTCACCATCATCAAAATGTCTATCTTTATACCAAGTAACCCCGGCACATTCCGTATTGATAATCCAAATGTCATCATCATAAGTAGAATCAAACATTTGTTTTTTGTCTAACGAATCTGTTGCGAATATGGATGGTTTACATTCCGTATCACCCCCGACGTGTTGTTGGTAACAATCCCCTACCGATGTTTGAAGTCCGGTAAGTTCTATGTTCTCCCTCCACGCAGGATTTGATTTATGAACAATATATTCTCCCGGAGTATATTCATCACTCGCCGGAGAATAGGTTTCTTCCCTTAATATTCTTCTTATGGTATTTTTTAAACTCATATCTATTTGTAGTGTTTTAATGCGTCAACCATAAATAAGAAAACCTCATCTAATGTATTATCATCTAAATCTGTATATCGTTCAGTAAAACTACTTTTGTGTCTTTCATAATCTTCACCATCATAAACATCTACGGTAACAAAGTCCGAATGGAAATACTCAATTTGATGTAACTCATCACCAGGAGAACCATATGGAATTGCATCCATATTTAATTCATACGTAGATATCCCGGTTGAGTTACGTTCTTCGGCCAAATGTTTGACCACATCATTAATAAAATCAATCATTTCTTCATTTGAAAACACATAATCCCCCATCATTTTTGTAAGATTATTATATCCCCCAAAATAACGAATGGCTTGGTATAACCCCATTTCTTGAACAACATCAACCACTTTATTCTCATTGATAATCCCCATCATCTGATGGATTCTATGTATGTTCTCGTTTAAATTCATATCTTAATGGTTTAATAATATCTCAACCAATTCCTCAATTATTTGCACAGGTAAACTTTCATACTTAGCATAATAGTCCCTTAAATGACTACTATACTCATTTTCATATACACTAATGTCCACACTTGTTAGTCCTAACCATTCTATTTGATGTTCCTCCCCATCTTCATTACTATAATGAAGTGGTTCTTCATCTATCACTTGTAAAACAATACCACTACCATCATCACTTAATTCTTTAACTTTTTCTTTAATAAAATTAACCTTATCAATCACTTTTAAGTATGGCTCAATTGTGTAGTAATTCCCAAAATAACGGATGGCATCAGAAACCCCCAAAGTTTTAATCATATTGGAAATACTATTATCTTTATCCTCTTTTATAATATCATTACAACTATTTACGTATTTGGTAAACATATCTAATTTCTGTCCGGTATAATTATAAACCAAATCCCACACTTCATTCATTACATTATCCATCAATTGAGCTCTTGTTGCTGAATACCCACCTTTATGAGCGATTAAATAAAATGTTATCCTGTAATTCTCATAATTATTATCCGAATGTGGTAGTTTGGTTCTATTGTCCGGATGTTTAACCTCAACCTTACAAAGAATGTCTTTGTGGTCATCAACAAACCCATCTAGCAATGTTTCAATAACTGAAGTTAAATCTCTTTTAGATTCCTCATTAACTATACTCTTTATGGTTCTTATTAATTTCATTAGTAACTTACTAAATTTGCTGCCGTTATTTCTCTAACACCATAATCCGGGAAATGTTTTTTGAAGAAGTCCTGAAGTGCGTATTTAAAATGTCTTGATAAATAACCGTATGGTATATAACCTTCCAAATTTTCTTGTAAGGAATAATCATACCATAATCTTTCATTTATTTTATCGTATTTAATTAGATTTTTGTCAAGGTTTTTCCCATTAAGTAAAACTATTATTTTACCATTGTTAATTTCCGCATATGAATTTATTTCTGACTCTAAAAGCTTAATTATAGTTTTTTTCCATTTTGGATATTCTTCCTCATACTCTTGGTCAGAACGAGCTCTTGAGACGTAGGCATCTTTACCTTCCATCATTTCTTTGATTCTATCAATGTTTTCCTGTAAGTTCATATTATTTTTCTTCAGGTAATTTAGTATCTTTAATAAACTTCTTGTGTGAATCTTTATACGATTTCTCAGTCTCATCATTTACATCTTTGGTGTATTGCCAATTCCAATACAAGTCATCGTTTGGTTTAAATCCATAGAATCTGTGAACTTCTTTCTGAACTTCAGTAACATTCTCACCATTCCAATTCTGTCCAACACAAATGAATCCGGTCTCAATATCTTTAACAAGATTTGATTCCCCAAGTGTTGCGTGTCTGTTCTCAATCCAAGTCAATCTCTCAATTAAGTTCTGATAGAACATATTGGTTTGTCCCCATCTAACTGAACTGAAGAATACAACAGCATCAGATTCAAATAACTCTTTGGATATCTTCCATAACTCATCCTTTGGATTGTTATAACTTGCCCAACATCTATGGTCTCCGGATGGATTCTTTTTCTTATCTTTGAGCATCGCTTTAAGTAATCCACAGCTGTTCCCGTCTTTTCTTGATACATTCCCCTCACAAGGAACAATATTAAGTTCAGAGACATCAATTAACATTGAGTCTTTTAACTCATCGTTAAGATACATTGCAATCATCTTTGATTTTGGTATGTCAAGGTTTTTATCATCCCAATTATGTCTGTTGGAACAACTTAAGATTAAAACTTTTTTCTTTTCTTTAAGAATATCTAAGGTTTTTTTAATTGATTTCCACGCATCTGATTGAACCATCTCTTCCGAAATCATCATTTCTCTTATTCTTTGTATGTTCTCGTGTAAGTTCATAATAATAAATATATTATTTGGCGGAATAGTTTTAATTTTATATCTTTGTTGTCTAAATAATATACGATGGAATCACAAAATCACAACACCGCGCTTAAACTTATATCACATATTAAAAAATATGTTAAAAAATACCCTGTAACCGGAATGGTCGAAAGAGAACAATGGTTTCAGTTTAATTATAGAGTCACCGGAGTTAAATTTAATGACGACAGATGGTATTGGAATAGAGCTCTTTATGTAAATGTTGAAGTGTCTGACAAATATTGGTTACAATCAACCCAAGAATGGAGTTACGTAAAATACTATATGTGGTCATCAAGAAGAAGAAACCAACACATTAGAGCTTTGGTAAAAGACGAGGTAAAACAATTTTTTGACATATTCTCATTCCCTTATAGAGTGGTGATTAAAACAATTAAAATGGTGAAACCTTAATTTAATACCTTTAAATAATGAAACTACTTAAATACTTAATCATCCGAGTGACTTGTAAGAACGCCGACACCGCTCTTAAAGTATATACAACATTATATTCTAATGTAACACCAATCGTTTCTCAACCACAAGTTGTTAAACAATTTATTAATGTACCTAACTCTCCTCTTAAACCTATGGATAAGAAACAGGAGATGATTGAATCATTGGAATACCTTAAATCAAAATCTGTGAAATCCAAACAAGATAAGGAATCTATCTCTATGTTGGAAGCTGTGTTAAAAAATATGATGTAATTACCTTTTATGGTAGGATAAACCCCATAAATTGGGGTTTATCTTGTGGTGATTGGTAATATATTTCATTCACGCTTTACTACACATTTTGGGTAGTTTTGCAAATGAAATATAATAAAAAATGCTCGTTATTACGGACATTCGTAATTTTGTTCAGAATAACGGACATTTAATCATAACTCATTATCTATCCACAGCTCAGAATATCTAACTATTTTATCTGTTAATTCCTCAAAACATATCCCTATCATTTCCTCAAATTCTTCTTTAGATGAAACAAACATTCTTAAACTCATAAAGTAATCCGGATATATAATTAATTGATTGTTACTTGGTCTATATAACAATCCTGTAACATTATTATCATCATATACCTCATCAAAGTAAATATAAATAATACTTGTACCACCACCCATTCTTGTTGGAGTTAATTTATTAAACAGGTTTTTAAACTCCTCTCTAAATAACATATCTCTTTTATCTTCTGTGATTACTATTCTCATTTTTCCCATTTACCATCCAATTCCCATTTTGTTTTTCTTTCACCAATATTAAGACCAAACATTGAATTGATTTCACGTTTAATTTGTTTTAATGTCCAAGTTGGACTATGTGTCATTTTACCATTAATAAACCCAACACTAATCACATTTTTAAGTAATGGACTTTCCTTTGAGGTAACATCATTATCTTCAAAACCCCAAATATAACCTTCAGGTCTTGTTGAAAATGTCACACTTTTAACCATAGGATATCCATCAAGGATATATCTCTCGATGGCGTTATGTAATTTATTCTCTGTGATTAGTACTTTCATTATCTATTTCGTGAGTTATAAACACTTCTGTATTTACTTTTTAGTTCATTATCAGACATATCTTCTAATTCATTTTTTCTATAGGCTGTTTGGTTATCTAAATAATCAATCATCTCTTCTCTACTCAAATTTTCAGTATTAATCATCTGATAACATTTACGCCAATCATCCATCTCGTGAGTTTCATCTATTTCAAACTCCGGGTGTCCGGTCTCTTGACCAAACTTGGTAGCGTATTTATCATCATACCATTCGGTAACCACATTAAGTATAAAGGATTTTCTAACTTTTAACATTTGAGATAAAAAATCAATCTCTTCTTTATCAATATATAAATCACCAGCGAAGAACTTTTCTTCATCACTATCTTCACTATTGAAAAAGTATCTCGCCTCCATAATAATTTTATTACCTTTACACCATTCCTCACTATAATTTCCGTAATTATCATCAGGTGGAACAATAACTCTATTTGTTTCAGAAATTAAAGACTCCATTTGTTTAATAATAAGACGCTCAAAACTTTGATTAGATTTTGTAAATCTTTTCTGAACTTCCTCTCTCAATATCTTTTTAATTAACTCTTTCATATTAGTTTAATACTTCTTTATTTACGTGATGAACAATCTCAACCGGTAATTCAAAAAACTCTAAAAACCATTCACCAATAATATCTCTAACTTGTTTTTGTGTATAACTCAACATTCTAAGTGGACGAGTAACATCTTCACAGATATATAAAGATTTTGCGGCACTACCATAAATCATAATAACACCATCACCATTACGATATTCAATACGCATCTTTTCCCCCATTGAATCAGTGTAATAATTAACATCCTGATACATACCGGAGAACTCCTCAGTTAATATCTGTTTGGCTAATCTGTCTCGTTTATCTTCCTTAATCACAATCTTCATAACAATAAATATCTTATAAATTAAAAACCCCCAATTAATCTTGAGGGTCATCTAAATAATCATTTTCACACTTCTTTATTGATGTAGGTTTTTCATACTCACCAATAGTTTCTAATTTACTTTTTAACACGTCAATGTCTTCTTGAGAATACATTGGAGCAAAAGATGGTCTTGAATGAAACGGAATGTTCTCTCTATCTTCCCATTTTTTTAGTCTATACTCATAATTTTTTATGTCAGCAACAAATGATGATGCCCCATACCACTTATCATAATCCTCCTCAGATTTGATGTAACTAACCTCGCCATAGTTACTAATGTTAGCATCCGGATTGGTTGTATACACATCCACGATACCATCGTAACCATCATACTGCTCGCATAAGTCATTCACAGCACGTTCGTTGGTTAATGTTTGTTTCCAATTATTACCATACGACCTAACCTGACAGATATAAACAAACCCATCGTTAAGATTGTGTATGTAATTACCTATCTTGTTTTGAAGTTCTCTTAATTCCGATACCGAGTATTTTGTAAAGTCCATTTCCATTTGGCAAATGTAAGCATAAAAAAAGGAAGTAACAAACACTTCCTTGATTTTTTATTTCTTTTTTTCGATTGCTTCATTCAGTGTCTTGAGAACTTTATTGACCGATTCTTGAACTGCTTCAGGTTGGGGATTATTACCTACCGCACAATGTTGAGCCATTGGTAATTGAATATTAACATTAAAACTGTCATTTAAAGCGGTTTCAAGTTTACGAAGACCACTATTATCACAACCGTAAATGTTAATCACATTTTTAATAAACGCACCCGGTCTTTTTCTTATATTTTGAATAATTAATGGATTTAAACTATTACCTCTTTCACCAAATAATTTTCTAATAGCCGCTTCTCTACCTTTATCTGAAACTTTAGTTTTAGTTAGATACAACCCTTTTGATTTTAAATGAGAATAGTCTAACAATTTTTTTATTAATAACTCTTGTTCAGGTGTTCTTTTTTTATTTCTACTTAATGTTTCAACATCTTTCAATATTGCTTGATTAATCATTTCCTCCCTTAATGATTTATCTAATACAATATTTCTACCCATATCATCAACCCTAAGTGTTTGAATAATAAAATATTCCACATCATAATCTAAATTATCATCAACAGTTATATCTACTTTTCGTCTTCTAACTTCAGCAACAGTTATATCTCTCCCATCAATATTTTTAGTAATTCTTGATGCCAACGTTCCTTCATTCGTAAAACTATTAAAATTAACATTAATCCCTCTTCTGTTTGAATTGAATATGTTTCTTTTTGATTTAACAAATTGAGGGAATTTTATTAAAACTTTTATTGGGTCTACACCAATTAAATTTTTAACCCCTATCGCACCATTAACAAAATAAAAATTATTTATATCCTGAATAATATGGTCAATTATATCGTTCTTGTCATATTGATAAACATCTATTTCATTTATAGTCGCAAAATTACCAAACATAAAATAAGTTATTGGTTGGAATGTTTCCGGTCTATTCAACATTTTTTCAATAAATTCTATACCTGTATCACCAAAAATAGGATTAGTCATTAAATTATTAAAAACATCTTTAATATTTGCACCAGTTATTTTTTTATCTTTATATAACTCATTTATTTTTTCTTTAACACCTGTAGTATCTTCATCTAATTGTGGGTGAAAACCTTTCATTATACCCCCTAAAGTTTGTTTTTTATTTGGGTCAAAGGATTCGGAAAATTTAATCGATATGTTATTACTCCCAACTTTAACATCAGTTTTATCCAAAGTACCTTCCAAATTAACCACACTACCACCAAATACACCACCAATTAAACCTTCAAAAGCTTTACCTCTTAAACTTACAGAATCAGGTGATAATATTACATCATAATACCATTGTATAAATCTTTGTTGTGATTCAAGTTTAAAACCATCAGTACTACTCACTCCCGGAAATGAAAGTGTGCTTGGTCGACCAACTCTAAGTGGTGCTATGTCATATGACGTTAACGCTAATTTCATCGCCTCACAAGTTGCCGCAGGTGAAATGTTGAATGGAGCGATTTTACTAATACTCCTAGAATAGTCACTTTCAACATCTTCAGACAATATTAATTTATTTAATTGTGATTCACTTATTTGTATGTTAAACTTCATTACTTATTTTTTATTAAATTCTTCATTATTCATATATTTTATGGTCCGGATATCTTCATAATTTCTTTTTTTAAATCTATCTGTGTAAACTTTAAAAATTCGTTTGATTAAATCATCTTTGATTAAATCATAAACTTTATGTGAACCAACAAATTTACTAATCAAATCATAAAACTTATCATCATTTACCACCGTTAAAATTATATCAGGATAATATCGTGAAATAACACTTTGTCTAGTTCCAGGTGTTACAAATTCTATACGATGATTAGTAATACTTCTTGATTGAAAAGAATCATACTTATCAACTCCAAGACCATCAAAGACAATATCTTTCAAATAATTTAATTTATCCTCACTAATCTTAATTTCCATATCTATAAATATAACACAAGGGCGAAAATTACTCCCGTCTTTTGAACGAGGGTAATTCTTTTAATTTTTTACTCTCGTTTTTATTACGAAGGTAATTATTTTAATTTTTTACTCTCGTTAAATAAAAAACCCATCCGGAGATGGGTTTGATATTAGTACTTATCCTTGTTGTGTTTTGGTTTTCTGTTGTAAGCTTTCTTACTTTTTTGGATTGATGGACGAGATGCCGCCCATATCTCTTGCATTGTGAAGGTAATTGTTTTCATAGTTTCTGTATGTGTTAAGGTTGTTGTTTCATTTTGACAAGACAAAAGTAATTCTTTTAATTGAATTATACAAGTATTTATTTAAAATATTTATATTTATTACTATGAAGGAATTAATCAGACAGATATTAAGGGAATATACAGAACCAAAAATTACATTTAAAGTAATTGGTAATATTCACGACTCAATTAATGAATCTGCAAAATATGGTAATTTTAGAACAGGAGAACAAGTATTTAAACCTTCATTTGAAAAACAACCACCTCATTTTAAACCTGAAATACCAAGAGATATTTTTGATTTAATCAACAATGAAATTAAACAAACAAACCCATTCTTTGGTCATTTTATTGATAAACATACCGGTGAAAAGAAAAGAGTTGAATTCCATATAATCCCAACTAAACATTATATAGATAGATTGTATAGATTAAGTGACCCTAACTTTCAAGTTGGTGGTAAAAATTATAATCCTAAATTAACTAACCCACTTCCTCTTGAAGGTATTGATATGATAGTTAATAATAGAGACAAATTAGCTCAAGAAATTTTAACAAAACGTATTAAAGATGGAGATGAAGTTGAAGTTTCATCAATTGACGGTTCTAAATTTAATATAATTATCACACTTAACCATAAAAAAACCCTTAAAAATGTTCCACAATATCTTATACATTTAAAAACACAAATTAAAGGTGATAATTTTTATGATAAAAAACACCAAAAACAAATTAAAGTTCACCCAAACCCAACTAAATAACAAAACCCCCACTTTTGATGGGGGTTTTTTAATACAATAACCTCTCGCGTTGTATTATAGTTTTGCGTTTGGTAGGGTTAAAAACCAAATTACCCACTTAACCACCATCTTTCAATGTATTTGCTGTATCGGACAAGCCTTTACCCACTTATTTTCAGTTAAGATTTTTTATTCCTTATTTGTTTGACAAAGATACTACTTTTTTTAATACTACCAAACAAATTTCATTTTTTTTTCATTAATTCTTTAATATATTCGTGAGTTTCAAATAATTCAGGGTCAGTTTCCAAAAGATAACGAGATTTTATATTATTGTAATTCACTCGGATATCTGATATACACCATCCGAAGAACACAAATAATAATTTAACTCTTATCTTTAGTTTTTTTAAACTCATCTTTTATTAAAATTAACGCAAATACACAAATAATACCAATCAATAATGGTACCGGAGCAGAAGGGTCTAAATGTTCCATTAGTCCTTCTTTGTTTTCTTTTTATACACCCTTTTTTTCTTAACCGGTGGTTGGACGACCACTTCCTCTTGAACCAATTGTTTAGGTTTTTTCTTTACTAAATAAAGAACAAGCGACACTAAAATCGCGAGGATTGCGGCAGATGCAATAAAATTCATTTTTTTTGGGTTTGCTTATAGATTAGGGAAGATTAATACATCTTCATCGGATAAATATACACAAATTTCCATTTATTCTTGAGATTATTTAATTAAACATCTTTTTTTTCTTTTAATCGTCTAAAAATGTTTCTAAATAACTCAATCATTATAAAAAACCAAGACCCAACACCTAAAACAACAAATATTGATAATATAATTACTTTAAACATATTAATTGGTTGGTTTGCAAACATAATACCAAACATAGTCACTATACTCAACACCTAACGCTAATTTGCCCGGATTATCTTTTAATGATATAAGATATATGTTACAACGAACACCTTGTTCATCTAAACAATACCACTCACCACCTTCTGCAGATTTATTAGCCATTGAAATCACATTATAAATTTGTGATGTTTTTGAATAAATAGTTATTTTGTTAGTATCTAATTTAATTAATATATCACAACTTTTTAATGAAGTATTATCCCACATAACTTCTTTGTTGTAGTTCATTTTCCCTGCTTGGAATGTCTCCGCTCTCATTAAGAATGGATTATCCTGAGAATACATCAATGTTGTTAAAAACAACACAAATACTAATAATAGTTTTTTCATTTTATATTGAATAAATTATGTGACAAACAATTGCAGTAACTACACTACCAATAAATAATCCTTTAATAAACCAATAATTATTAACAGGTTCCGGAACAATAACCTCAACTTCTTTTGGTTTGTTGTATTTCTTTCTGTAATATGGTTTTTTCTTTCTAACCGGTTTAACGTCAGATTCACCCGTTACAGGTTCTTTCGTAATTTTAGGAGTTGTTGCTCTTTTTTCTTTGTTGAATAATTCTTCTTCAACGTGTTCGCTTAATTTTCTAGCACTCATTTCTTTTGTTTTTTTTCTTTTGTTTGATGCCGCAATGGCAGGAATAATGTTTGGTCTCATTTCTTTTGGTTTTAAGAAACTCCAATAATTTTTTTTGAAGTTAACTAATTGTTCCCGGTATTCATCCATAGATTGTCCGGGATATGGTATTGGTAATAACTTTCCCATTAATGTTCTGATTTACTTTCTCCAATTACAAGAAAGGCAATTGCCGGGATGGCAAATATCGGACTAATAAATAACATTGAAATTATACAACCTGCGGATAAAAGGTCGTATTTTTTCTTGATTATAAATTCTTTTAAATTATCCATAGCACAAAGATAAATAAAAAACCCCAAGAACTCAACTCTTAGGGTTATTTTTTTTAACATTTACAAATTCCGTCACCACCTTTAGCTGGGTTACAAACACATTCCTTTTTGGGTTTACCGGTAATTAGTTTATATTCAGGAAATAAAGTCATTAATGATTTAATCTCATCAACTTTTCCGGCACTATCTTTAATGGTAATAGTTTTGGTTTCAGTATTAATTTTATACTCCATAAAAATCTACAATTAAAGCTCCGACAATAATCAATCCTATTATAACCAATAACATTATTGACCCCCTTTTATATTCTTTTTGCATTTCCATATATTCTTTCTTTTTCATTTTATTTTTTGTGGAACTCAATAATCTTCCACTGACCTTTGTTTGTTTCAACAAGAGCGGTGCAGTTCTCACACCAATCCCCACTATTCATATAATTATCTTTTAACTCCGGTTGATGAATATGACCACATACGGCAACATCACATCCTTTTTTGTAAGTTAATAATATTGCGTTGTGTTCAAAATCATTAATAAAGTTAACGGCTTTCTTAACACCATTTTTGATATCTTTGGAGATGGAATAATAAGGTAACCCTCTCATCTCACGATATTTGTTGTAAACTCTATTCATCCATAATGCTAAATCATATCCTATTGAACCAATGTGAGCCAACCATTTTGCTTTGGTGATGAACACATCCAATACATCTCCGTGAAACACATACATCTTACGACCATCTATTGATGTGAAGGTATAATCCTCTGTAATTGTTAGATTGGATAATTGGAATGGGATAAAATCTTTTAGGAACTCATCGTGATTTCCTCTAAGCCAAATAACATTCACACCCTTCTCGCTCATCTTCATAATCTTTCTCAATACTTTGGTATGACTTTCCTTCCATTTCCCACCTCTTTTGAGAGCCCAACCATCAACGATATCCCCATTTAATATTAAGGTCTCTGTGGTGTTGTTTTCAAGGAATTCTATAACATCGTTGGCTCTACTTGATTTGGACCCCAAGTGAATGTCAGATAAGATTATTGTTTTGTATTTCATATTATGTTAATTTGTAATCCAACGTAGGTAATGGTTTTGTTAATGTGGACATTGTTGTTGTTACCCTTAAATTGTAACGTTCCTCCACCACCGCATATGCGCCTGATGGAAAATATGGGTTGTTGTTACCCTTAAATTGTAACTTTCCTCCACCCATACCTTTGTTAGGTCCCGAATTTGTTCATATTCCATACCAAAAAACGATTCAAAAAATGACCAAATTTCCTCGTAATTAACATATACATATCCATTTTTTTTATTGTAATCAAAGATTATTTTTTTACCTTCTAAGTAAAAAACGTGGTCAGGATGTTCTTCCGTCTCATATGGTTCCAAATCACCATAGTTATTGTTCAACCAATTAATGGCGACTCTCTCTAATTTACTTTCTGTTATTATTATCTCCATATTAAGTTAATTTGTAATGTTCTTCCAACTGTTATTTTCTTGACCGGCATTTGCTGGGTATACTACCGACACCTCTAAATTGTAACGTGACATCACCCATAACTTTGTTAAATCCTGAATTTGTTCGTATTTCATACTAAAATAAGATTCAAAAAAATTCCATATTTCATTATATGATATTGTAACACTCTCATCTTTTTTATTATAAGTAAATATTATTTTACCATCTTTCATAAAAAAAATCACATTCTCATATCTTTCAGTTTCATATAGTTCCAAATCACCAAAGTTATCATTCAACCAATTAATACCAAGTTTTCCTAATTTACTTTCTGTTATTATAATTTTCATATTAATTTCATTATGTCCAGTAATTATGTTCCTTTGTAAAGAACTCATCGTTATTTCTATTAAACCAACATTTAATCATCATCTTAACCACATAGAGTAAACCTTTGTTTTTGAATCGTCTTGATGTGGTATAAACAATTTTGTCAGCCACATAAAACTTATTTGGTTTTATCTTTGAACTTAAATGATAATCCTCAGCAAATTTATCTTCCGGATTAAACCCACCCAATGAATTGAATGCCGCTAATTTAAATAACATAAATCCTCCAACAGCAAATGGTGTGGAGAATTTGGTTAGGTATTGGATAACATCAAATGATTTATATACATAATTGTATTGACCATCGTCAGTTCTTATTTTAGTTGTGGATAAATGATAATCATTTTCTTTCATTTGTTCAACCATCTCCTTCAACAAATTATAATCGTTCAGGTATATGTCCGCATCCAAGAATAAAACATAGGGTGTCGTTATCTTTTTGGTTCCATTGTTTCTGGCCTCAGCAGGAAATCCACCCTTAACAATCTTTACATTAATATTTGGATGATATGAATTAAGAATACATTTTTGGGTATATCCGTTGTCCGTTGAAGAATCGGCAACCATAACATTTACACCTTTGATATTAGTTTGCAGGTTTAACAATCCTAAAGTTTTCTTTATGATTAATCCCTCGTTTTTGCAGGGTATAACTATTGTTAAATCTTTACTTAAACTCATACTTATAAATATAACGAAACTAAATTATTGATGTGTATATTTATTGTTAAATATAAATTATGAAAAACTTTTTATTAGTATTACTTACCCTAACCACATTCACATCATTTTCACAAGTATTAAGAGATAGTATTGTGGTTAAAACACCAATGTTTGAGATTGTATACTCAGAAAAATTGGAACAACCTAAATTCATTCGTTATACCGTTCAATGTCCAAATGGAACCGCATCAAGAACAGGTATGGATTTTTATGTTGATAAAACAATTAAAACATCTGACGCTAAAGATTACGAAAAAAACCCTTATGACAAAGGACATCTTGCACCAGCCGCTGACTTTAATTGTGATAAAGAAACTCTATACAAAACTTTCACCTACCTGAATTGTTCCCTACAACAAGAGAACCTTAACAGAACAACTTGGAGATTACTTGAGGTTAGAGAAAGAGAACTAGCAAAAACAAATAAAGTAGTTGTGGTTGAAATCAGATGTATCTTCGGTCCAAAATCAATTATTCTCCCAACCGGAGCAACAGTCCCAACAGCTTACAGAAAAACAATTAAGTATGATAAAGTAACAGAAGTATATTACTTCAAAAATGAAAAACCATTATCAACCGACTTCACAAAATATAAAGTAAAATAAAAAAACCCCCTGAATTGGGGGTTTGTTTTTTTATAAAGGATTACTCCTAATACCAATCAATTTTAGGACAATACTTGTTGTATTTTGCTTTAATAAATTCTGCAGTCATATTAACTTTGGTTTTCTTATAAACCCATTTGTTTTCTTCCTCAGAGTAATATGATTTATTTGTGGTCGTATATTCTCTCAAATGTTTAACACCCTCAATGATTCCAATCACAATCAATGCTGCCCAAAATAAACTTCCACCAACTACCAAATGTACAAATAAAGTGTCTTTCTCAACTTTGATGAATAAGGCAAGTATTGCTGAGATTAAATTCACAAGAATAAATAACGCAATATAAATTCCCACACTAACACCTAATCTTTCACCGGTCTTTCTATCCCCATTATCATACCCTTTATCAAACAAATCATAAACAACCACGGGGATTGAGAATAATGTGTAAGGAATGATTGTAAGATACATTAACACCATACGCCAAAAATAAGGGCAAAGGTTGTTTGGTAATCCTTGATACTCACTAACAGCATAAAACCATTTGTATAGTTTTGCACTAACAGAATTTTGATTTAATTTCATAATTTTTATATTTAATATTAGAATACAAAGATAAACTTTATTATTCAATAAAACAACTTTCTTTATTCTTTTTTTTCTTTATCAAAGAAAACACCTTTCATATTCTTTAAAAACATACAAATGTTATCCCAAAAATATAATATTGGTGCACCATACAATATCACACACAATACAAATCCCGAGTAAAAAGTTAAATTATCAGTTTTAGTCATTAGGTAAAATGATATATTAAGTAATCCTTTCCAAATAGCAAAAACTACTAAAACAACAATAAACCAAATTAATGTTCGCATATTATCTCTGAATTAACATATTAGTATTTGCTATCGCCACTCTTAACACAGGAACTACACCTCCGTTTTCTCCTGATTTTTGCATTACTTCGTAATACCCGTTTTCCACTTTTACGGTTGGAACATCTTTAAATACGTAAACGATTTTATCGTTTTCAACTAATCCCTGAAATAGAATTACTTTTTTTTCTGTTGTATTAAATACCAGTGTTTGAATTATCATCATTTTAATTTTAATTTATTTAATAATTTATTTAATTTACCTATCCATTCTTTATCAACTTTTGGTCTCTTAATTACTCTTGGTTCTATAGGAATACTCATACGTAATCTACCATCAATATATTGATTCTTAGGTTCATTCTTCAAAGGAACTCTATCATCTCTTAATTGGAGAAACTCTCTCTTTTCTTTACTTATATCTAAATAGGAATATGAATATGGGTCAGCAGTTGAAGAAGTTTTTTTTGTAACTCTTTTATACTCCGGATTTCTAATTATCCACTCTTTCATTTGCTGAACTCTTGGATGTGTATCTATCAATACTTGCATAGATTTATATCCTGGCATAGTCATATACTCATAAAACAAATCCAAATAAGTAAATCTAAAAGTCTCATATGGTGTGACGATAATAATATTGAAATTAAATTTAGTTGTCAAGTCATACCATTTTAACACCTCATCGGTTGATTCTAAAATAGACCCAATAAGAATATCCACATTGTTATGTCTTTCTTTTATTCTATAAACCAAACAATAATTGTCCGAACCCCAATACTTTGTAAAATAAACTTCTTCCAACATTGTGTCTCTTTGAATGTGTTCACCCAATTCCATATCAAGAACTTCATTAATAACTTTTGTTATCTTATCTTCTTGTTGACGAAAATTACGATTCCAATCGGGATTAATCTTATAACCTCGCGGAACTAAATCTAAATCGTTATGTAATGTGTTAGATACCATAAGGCAAATATAGACATTTTTTTTGAATCTGTCATATTTATAATAAAAAAGTTTTATGAGTGCAAGTGTGTTTGAATCAATCCCGGACAAAACCTTATTTAGATTTATTAAAATAGTAATGGAACACACCAATTTTGAAACGTTGGAATCGTCTCAAGATTTAGATTTATCAGAAGGTGTTGAAGAAGCCGAATCTACTCTTGGAATTAGAGGTAACGATAGTTCACTTGATTGCGATTACATTTATAATGTTTGGAAATTGAACGAAGATTTGTTTGAAGAAGATAGGTTAACCGGAAATCTTGATAGACCAACGTTTAAAAAAGTAGAATTTGATTGGTATGCGTGGGAAACTAATTGGGTTAAACAAACTTATAGACATCAAGTTGAAACTTATGCAACAGATAAAGATGATATATATAATTATATCTATGGAATGGCTTCTGATGGTGACTACTCGTATTGGAATGGTAACTTAATAAATAGCGATATTTATGATTCAGAAACAACCGACGACTCAATTGATACAGACTCTTTTAAAATTAGTTAAGTATTATGGAAAAACACAAATTACTTTCATTAGTTAAGAAAACCGCAAACTACTTTGATGACTACTCATCACCTAACTCCGTATACCAATCTTTATGGAATGATAAACATTTCAAACCATTATTAGATAGAATGTCACCCGAAGATGTTATTTTTTATAGTTTCTTAATCCCTATTAATAATAAGGAACAAGATATTGACGAATCTTACGACAGAATTGAAACCAATATGTTTGCCGTTGAATTAATTGAAATTTATAACACTGAACCTGAAGTAGATTGTCCTAATTGTCATAACGGACACGAACCTTGCGATAATTGTGATGGAACAGGTGAAACACAATGCGATAGATGTGATGGTAATGGTGAAGAGGATTGTGATTATTGTGGTGGTTCAGGTATGGATGAAAATGCTGGTGAAGAATGTGATATGTGTGAAGGTTCAGGAAGAATGACTTGTGGAAGATGTAATGGTAGTGGAGAAGAATCTTGTCAATATTGTGGTGGTGATGGTGAGACAAATTGTTACGAGTGTGACGCAACAGGAAATATATTTAGTGATGAACAAGTTGAGATTCAATATTTAGATTATATATCTTGGAGCCCTCGTTGGAAAGATTATTTCTTCAAAGCAAAACCTGACGAACAATTAGATGAAGAAGATACTAAAAACTTTGGGTTCAACTCTCAAACAATATTGTTGGGTATGTCTGAGGAAATTAGTGAAGAGTATTTAGGATATGAAAATGGTAACGTACTCTTGTATGTCGCTAAAGACACAAAACATTTAAATTTACAAAAAACAAACGAAAGAATTTTACCTTAACTGAGAACTACGATAATTGTCCAAATGTTGTGAGATTGCCTCATAAACTTTAGGTAAGTAAAATCTTCTTATCCACATACTGTATGATGCAAGATTATCAAATTTTTTATTCCACTCAATAGAAGTGTAAGATTGATTATTATCCAAATCATTAGGACTTAATAAAATACCATTATTATTTGAATCCACCGCCTTATATAATTCAGTGTCAACGGGAATATTACTATGACCATCCCAAAATGGTGTTGCCATACTAGATGTTGTTTCATCATTATAATCATCATAATAATCACCACTCCAATCACAATCCCAATTAACCACACCACTAAATCCATCATAACTTAATTGACAATTTTTATACTTCATAGGGAATAATTTTTCCCTAAATAAATAACTAAGAATATTATTTGCCATTTCAAAATCTATTTGACAATCACTTTTTTGTATTAACTCCATAGTAGTTAAACCCAACAGTGACTTAGCTTCATCAAATCCTTCTTTTTCAATTAAATTTTGCAACCAACTTTCAAATTTTCCCATAAACTATATTCATTATTTATATAAATATATATATTTATTGTTATGAACAAAGATAAATTATTACGACTATTCCTTAAAGACATTAACCCTCCGGTTAATGTTAATGGATTAATATTACACGCCCAACTTAAATCGGATGACTATATTGAATGGAAAATTGAAAATCCTAATGATTTATCTTATAGTAATTTCGTTGTTGATGGTCACCTTGAGGAAATGTTTTATAATTTTATGGTAATGACCGGAACCAAAGATTTACCAGCGTGGGGTTCAGACATTTACGAAAAATATTGTAGAGTGGGAAATGTAAGATACTTTTATATTAACCAAGAATTAAGAGATGAAATTAATAATAAATGTAATAATTTCACATCAATTGAGTTATATGATGATGGAAAACTTGATTCGGAATGTTATGTTATGAATTGGGATATTGGTTATGAAGATTCTGAAATGTTTAATTTTTACTTATCATTAGAATTAACCAACCCAAAAATTGATGGTGTAGATGTTGATGATGATACACTCTACGATTTTATTCAGAATTTTACTTATAATGACACTGCTCAAGAACAAGAGTTAGATGCTGTTTGGCACATTGTATCATTAATAATTGACAATAAAAATATGTATGATAATACCTATATGTATTCAAATGCTGTTATTGGATACTTTGACCAATTTGGAAATGGTTTGACTTAATAAGAAAAATCAACATCAAGGCAAACATTTGAAAACCACATTTCAATTTCATCAAGAATTGAATCTTTAATATCATCTTCAACCCAACTTGGCAAATCTGAAACATATTTCAAATAATCCCAATCACCTTCAAAACCAACCTTTATTTCAATTGGTTCAAGATATATGGTTCCACTATATTTACAACTTTTATATTTTTCGGTCTCCCAAAGGGCAACTTTACCAATCTTATAAGTTACAGACCAATCCGCATAATCATCATCAGCAGATGAATAAGGCATACTATATTGACCTTCTTTAGTTATAACCTCATCAAACAATTTAATGATGTTCTTTTTAATTAATCCTATTTTTCTATCTTCCATTATACATAGTCAGGAAAAAACTCATTTATGTATTTATCCACCAAACTACTACTCGGATAATCCGGAATTCTAAAATCAAGCCAAGACTCATCACCATTATCCATAAAAGTATTCATCATATTTACCCAAGTAGTAACATAATCAAGGTTATTAGCGTAATATCCCCAATTACCAGTATCCGCAACATATTTGCTAATAGAATTAAAAACCTCATTTGGATTAAATTTTAATACATAATGTTCAATAAGTTTGTTAGGATTATAATTGGACGGAATTGATTCCCACTTAGCCGTTTTCATATCAAAGAATGTTTCCAACTCATTTGTCACAGAATTATATACTTCAGTTTCATACGCACTATTATAAGCATTTGAGTGAATACCATATAAGTCACCCGATAAATCACCCAAATAATCGTTATCTATTAAATACATAAACGATTCCTCATCACCAATTACATCACCCACATTTTCAGGTGTTAAATTAAAAATACCATCTTCAGAATAATTGTTAAATAAATCAGGTGTTAAATCATCAATCTCAATTTTCAAATTGGTTAATACATCTAACATATGTTTTTTTAATAGTTCAATATTTGCAGGGTTCAATTCTTCAATAACATCTCTATATACATCATCGGTTGTGTTACCCCATCTATCCCACATATCATCTTCACCCAATACTATTTTGGCAACATCTCTAGCAGAAGTATCACGACCACCACCATAAAATAACTCAGCTAAATCCTCTCTATCTTTAACATATAAATAATATCCATCATCTTTAGTCACAATATCATCTAACTTAGAAACACAAACTCTAAGTGTTTCTTTATCTTTTAAGACATTTAAATTAAAATTTAATATCTCCAATTGATAATCACTTAATTCATCATCAAAAGGGTCAATATCATCTAATATGTTTTGTTTTTGGAAGAAGGTAAGTATTTGTCCCATACTACCAAAGATTTTTAATAAATCTTCCATTTCTCCATTATTAAATTCGTCTATGTATTCTTGTAATTGTGGTTTCATAATTATTGTTGACTTATATATTCTGAATCAAAAATTATTTTAATCCCTGTTTTTGATGTTATGTTCTCTTTGAAATAATCGTTTATACCCCACTGAACCTCGTCACTAATTTCCCATCCGTAATCATCATCATTTAATGCGTCCTCTAATGTTCTATTTTCATTGTTACCAAGAGTAACACTTCCACCTAAATCATTAACCTTAACACTAACAACTACATTGGGTTTTTTTTCATCCAATTCCCAATAATCAATGTCATCCACCTCAAAAAAGAAATCATATCCACCATATTCATCTATATGATGTGGGTTCTGAAGTAATAAGGTTTTGGCAAGTTCTTTTGATTCTTCCTCACCTCTCCACTCAATTAAGTATTTGTAAGCTTCATCGTAACTAGTAATACCCTCTCTATTATCCAACTTAAACATATTGATAAATTGATTGTCAATTTCACCCCCAAACTTATCAAAGTATTTGAATATAAAGTTCTTATATCTAGACTCCGTTATTATTAATTTCATTCTTTTCTATGCAGTAATTTTAATTATAATTATAAATAGTTAAAACTACAGAAATGGCTCACCCACTTTTACATTCAAAATCATCCGCTAAAAAATTTGGTGGTATTCCGGAGGATTATATCCATTTACATAATTGGTTAGACGAAACCAAAGCTTGGTATGGTCACTCATTACATAGAATGTGGAGACATCATTCTGAGGGTATATTTGAGATGGAACGACTCTTTGGTCAATCATTTCTGAATAGTGATGGAAAAATTGTTTACACTCGTTATGTGGGTGAACAACACGTTAAAGAAGATTGTTATAATTACTTGCCTAGTGCTAAAGAATGGATACAAGCAATAGAATCCAAAGAAAAACCGGTTTGGATGATACGGACATTAGATATTAATGTAGATTAACATATTTATAATAAAAAGATTTATGCAACCACAAGTTACACCGGAACAATTAAAATCATTAAAACTATTCGCAGTTTATCTACAATCATACGGAGCCGAAACAGCCACTAAAGAATACTTTATAGAAGGTTGTTCTATTGATTGGGAAGATGAAGAATTCCGCTCACCGCAGACAAACATATCTATAGAAACTTATGCAAAAATTGATGAGGTTCTTAAAGAAATTGTTGAAACCAATGAACTAATAGAAAATGCAACCACAGATTGTGACCTTAGAGGACAATTAACACTTGAAATTGATTGTATTAAAAGAACATTAACCGCTCACGCAACTCAATGGGAATTTGAAAGTAGAGGATATGATTTCTCAAAAACTTTAAATGAAATTTCCGAAGATTATAGCGAAGAAACATATAATGAAGTCATCAGATTATTTGAAGAAATTGGTCAGGATGGTGAAGGTGAAGAACAATTTAATGGTGGTGGTGATAGTGGAGCATTAGATGATTATATGAATATTAATGGGTCTCAAATACGTCTACCAAAACTTATTGAAGATATGTTATATAAATGGTTAGAAGAAACTGATATAGACTGGTACAACAATGAAGGTGGTCAAGGTAGTTTTATATTTAGACCAAGACATTCTGAAATTGTTTTAAATTTGGAACAGAACTACGAAGAAAATGTTGATGTCCCATTAAACTTTGAAATAAAATTTTAAAAATACAAAATCCCCTGATTTCTCAAGGGATTTTTTTATAGTCAGGTTGGAAGTTCAATAAGTAAATTAAAAAGAGTTTTAAGTTTTGACAAATTAATTTTGAACTGCTGAGTGTTGAGGTTTGAGAACTTTATCATTATCAAAACGTCGAGGACTCTGTTAATAGTTTGTAGGTAATACGGAATAGTCCATATACATTACATTATATTCCTCCCGGACACTGAACTATACTTTAGGAACCCCACACTCGAAACAAGTTTTAACAATGATGAAATATCCACCTTCATTATACAACTTCAAATATTCCTCAGGGTTTTCCGGTTTAACATATTTGGTTGGTCTTAGATAAGTTCTCTCAACCGGTTTTTCTATATGACAAAAATCACATTCGTCAAATTCTACATCTCCACTCATATTATATTTCGGTGATTTGGTTATGGTAATCCAAAATATCTTGAATCTCTTCAATTTGGTTTTCCATATGTTTAACCATCTCGTCTCTTTCAACAATTGAGATTTCCGTCTCTTTCACTGCAGGTGTCTCACGATTTCTTGAGTAGTAATCCTGAACAATCCCCTCATTACAATCCAAGTTTTTGATTCTTGCAATCATAGATTTTAATTCCGATAATCTAAAAATGTGGTGATATACCGACCCATTTGCTCTGTGGATGTTTGTTTTAAGTTCCACTAACTCATTACTCTTTTGGTTAAGTAATTCCATTGATTCTTTAGCCGAGTATGGTCTAACATTACCAACCTCAACTGAGTTGTATGTCGCCACTTTGGCGTGCAAATCTTGAATCTCTTTAACCAATCGGTTTTTCTCTTTTAAAGCTTTCTTTATATTCATAATAAAATTGTTTTATTGTTTGTTTGTATAATATAATCTATTTTTTTCTAAAGTCAAATTACCAAACCTCATATGCACAAGTTTTGAACTCACTACCCCTTAATTCTTTAATGGAGTCATCAATAGGTGTAACTATGTATTTTTGAAAATCATCCGGTTTCATTAAAACTCCTTCTACAAACCCAAATGTTTTAGCAATACCATTTATTACCGACACCATATTATCAATTTGATAATCATCAGGTATTAAATTTGTTAAAACAATAAAATACTCTCTTGCATCAGGATATGACCAATGTAAATAAAAAAAACGATAGTCAGGGTGTCTCCTTAACTCAGGAAACTCCTTATACACCTCTTTTAAAATTAACTGTAATCGTTTAGGATATGGATTCATACGACAAAGATAATACTTTATTTTATATAAACAAAAAAAAGGAACTAAATGTTCCTTTTTTAAAATGAATTACATTATGTATTCCAAAACCCATTTACCATCCCACTTTTTGACTTGAGATTTAGGAACCCAAAATTCCATTTCACCAATCTCATCAACTCTTCTCAAGTAATCCTCACGGAATCTCTCAGCTTGACTTCTATCAGTGATGTAAGAGATTTTCATATTTTTAGCACAAGTTTTTCCAACTCCTGTTAACATTGAAAACTCATCAGTCAATCTTTTAGCACAACACCCACAAACTTTACTTCTACCCTTTGTCATTTTTCCTGAGAACTTGAACGCCTTTGGAGAAACCGCCAACAACTTAGTAATGTCAATAACCATTGGGTTAAATTCCAATCCGTAAGTTTCTTTCATTTGTTGACCAATTTTACGACCAACAGTTATGGTATCACCCGGAGTAGGAATTTTAAAATTACGAGTGTTCTCTTTATCGTTGTCCTTTTGGATTTGAGTTAAAGTAGCGTTTACTTGTTTATCAGACAATGTTCCGTATTTAAGTAACTTACCTTTGATTTCGTTGATGAAATTATTTGGACCATCATACTTAGCAATCTTTTGTAAGTTTTCAGACATTGTTTCAACATTAACTGTTTGAACACCTTTCAACGCTTTCTCAGCAGATTCAAGTTGTTTTGGAGTTAATGAACCCCATCTTTCTAAAGATGATTTAAGATTTAATAAGAATTTGTTAGAACCTTGATAATTTCTAACTCTTGAAGCGGTAGTAGTAGTGGTAGTTGTCATAATATATCTGTTTTGTGAGTACAAAGATAATACTTTATTTTATATAAACAAAAAAAAGGAACTAAATGTTCCTTTAATTTAATAATTCTATTTCTGTGTTACTATCCGTTAAGTAGGATGGATAAGTTCTTAGTATGTCCTGTTTAATTGTTTTCATAATACCATCTAATAGTTCGGGGTTGTCTCTAAAGTTGGAATCCGGAATCATTTTTCTATCAATCATTTTACCAGCTTTAAGAACTTGAATAGATAATTTAATCTTACCATCAACTTCTTCAACATCTTTAATCATAAAATTAACTCTATGAGCATTGTCTCCCCAACCTCCACTAATTAATTTTGATTGATTGGTTACTTTATCTTTACGACTAACAAAGTTTGAAATTCTATCTGTATTAACTCGTTCAAGATTATAACGACCATCTATAAGACGTTCCATCTCACCTTTAGTCACACTTACAACATCTGATTTTAAATTTGAATCATATTTAACAGGATTCACCTGACTCATTTGTTTTCTAGTTGAGGGTGAATAAGTATCTAATGTTCTATACCATTGGTCATTAATAAATAAAAACACAGGATAGTATCCGTATGATTTAATTTCGTAATACCAATCATTGTTATTATTCACATTCCACTGTCCTTCAACATTTGACCCCTTAAACGGCATCTTAGCTGTTGCATACTCATAAGCAGTATTGTTAGTAACCTTTCTTTGTTTGAATTGTCTGTAGTCCTTAAAGTTTTCTTTTGTTAGGTTCTCGTAATCACCATCTGGTCTAAAGTTAGCCGTGTATATTTCATAATACATTGTTGCCTCATTTATTGGCATTCCAAAGTATCTTAACATTTCTTTAATAAACTTAATCATCTCGTTTTTAGTACCAGCGTTTTGTTTATTGTCGTTAATGTATTTGAACAACAAAATCTCCTTCTTATTTAAGACAGGAGACTCTTGTTCTTCTTTTAATATACGTTTAATTAATTCTTTCATTTTATTTTAAGAATCTCAATTTGTATAATGTAGAATAAAGTAATTCTTGGATTGTATCAATTTGATTTTGAATATATGATTCTTTAACACTTTTTCTATCTTTCTCAATAGCCAAGTCTAAAGCTTTAAAATATGAAATTAATTGTTCAACATTTTTATAATCTTCAAGTTTAATTGTGTCATATCCGGTAATAATGTTGTGTTTTCCTTGATAACTTTCTACTAAACCGTCAGTTAAATCACCAATACCTTCATAAAATCCACCCAAAGCCATATGTTCAGCAAAAGATGATTGTGACTTTGTTTGCCAATGAAAAATGTGAACCTGAATTCTTGAATGAAGTAATTTAGAAACCAATTTATTGATATTACTTGTTTCAGTTTTTTCTTCTTTTTTAGTTTCCGATTCTTCTTGTTCTCTTAAAAACATATTTCTTTTTTTGAATTGCATTAAATTTTTTTCCATTTTATTTTCCTATTATTAGGTCGTCAAACCCTAGTTTATTCATTCCACCAACTTCTTCATCGTCTTTTAGTTCGTCATACATATATGCTTTAACAACTGACGTAATACTTTGTTCCGCTTGGGCTATTTTACTTTCCATCCAATCGTCCAATTGAACATCACCCTCTTCTTCCATTTTCTCCCACATTTTTTCAGCCATTTTAGCGATGGTAAAAAGAAATTGTTTAGACATATAAGAACCACGACCCTCATCTTCTTTAATAGTTTTCATTTTGGTAACCAACTTTTCAAGTTGTTTTTCTGTTAATATAATATCCTTCATATTCAGTTTATTTATAAATATCACATAAAACAAAAAACCCCCACGTTATGTGAGGGTTAATTTTGGACCAACATAATGTCGGCGACTCCACCATCCTATCTTTAAAGAGAATTAGGAAAACTCTGCTGTTGATGATACTCGAAGACCATCAACTTCTTTATCATAATAATTTGACATATTAATGAAACTTGGTCGGTAATTAGGTTGTTTACTTTGTTCCACAACATAATTTTCATCCAACACATAACCATCCGGTTGACCCCACTCCAAAGCCATCTTAATGAACTCTTCGGTGTCTTGTAATTCACCATACTCATCCACAACTCTACCTGAACGGATGAACTTTAATAGTTCTTCTTTATTAGTATAGAATTTACCATCTTGGAAGTTCCATAAGAATTTCCAACCTGAACTTCTTTTACCAATATGAATCTTTAATCCATCAATGAACTCATCCCACGCAGACCATCTCTCAAAACCTTTTTCAATGTCTCTAAACTCATTCATTATGTTATCCGGACTCCATATATCCAAATCATTTATCTTTTCAACCAAGTCAAGGTATTTGATTCTAACCTCACTTGCTTTTGGAATTTTGTAATAATTTGTGCTCATTGTTATCTCTCTTGTTTATAGATGAATAACGTATCTACCGTCTTTCCATCTGTTGTTAATCTTTTTTCCGGTTGAATTCTTTTGTTTGAATGAATCTCTATTGGAGTATCTTTATTTACCATAATAAATAAAATAACACAAGTTATTAACCCAAAAAACCATCCCATAATCAGTGCACCGACATCAAATGTGTCAATAGTACCACTTCCTGTTGTTGTATTCATATCTCTTTAATTATTTAATTATTTAGTTACCAACGCCTCTACTTTACTTCTCATATGGTCAGCCAAATCATATTCATTAACTGATGTTACCACGATTGACTCAACCAAATACTTGAATGGAACGTGAATTAAGAAGTCACTCCCGTTAAAGAATGTTAAATCGTTTTTCAATTCAAGACAACCCTGAACCATTTTCAAGAATAACTTGAATTGGATTGCATCCACAAATGTTTCGTGTAATAGTTTTCCGAACTTTTCGTTCTCAATTCTAACGGAGTAAGTATTTGTTTTCATATGTTTCAGTTTGATAGGACAAAGATAATATTTTTTTTCTAATATAAAAATTTTTTTTTGTTTTTTTTTAGAACGGACAATATTCTTTTTTTGGTTTTGGAATTAAATCCACATATTCTTTTTTAATTTTTTCAGAAATAGCATTTCTGATAAACTTACTAACATCAATGTTATAAGATTTCATTTTTTGAAGTGTTTGTAGTTGGGTTTCTGAAATACGGATAACTTTTGTTTTCGTGTATTTTTGCATAATTGTAATACATTTATATCGGTTATCAAGTAGTTATAGGTAATAAAATAAAACTACCCAATCTTACTACTACACCACGTTAAAATACCAGTAAGTAATCCTAAACCACCACACAAAACTATTAAGATATTCCATATATACTTAATAGTTTTATTTTCGTATTTTACCGTGTTGTTCCATATTATCATACCCAACACACCCATTATTAACCAAATTGTTATTGTCATATGTTATATTTTTGACAAAGATAATACTTTTTTTGATATAAACAAAAAAAACCCCAACAAAATTTACTCTGTTGAGGGTTTTAATAATACCAACCGTAGAAAGGGGTTGTTGGCTTATGAGATTATAAATATGTTATAAAATTAAAAAAGTCAATCTTTTTTTAAGATTCTCGTAATTAATCTACATAATTGGTCGTTTTCATCATCAAATGGTAGATTTTCAAGGTCAAAGTATCCACACTGAGAGTGTTCATCTCCATCAAAAGCATTTTCTAAGTCAGGATTTATCTTCTCATCCGTCTCCATTAAAAACACATACATCAACCCTTTTACTTCCGAACCATCGCGATTGTATCTCTTAACAAATCCAACTAATTTTAAATCATTATTTAAAGTATAATCAGTTTCTTCTTTGAATTCGCGCTTAATACCATCCATTGGATGTTCATTTTCTTCTAAATGACCACCAGGAATACTCCATTGTCCCGGTAAACTACCCGTAGCGTTTCTTTTACATAGCAATACCTCATCACCACATTTGACAATTACACCGGAATATCGTTTTACTTGTTTCATTTTATATTTTTTTGTGTATTTATAAGTATATGGAATTAACTATAAACAAAAATAAATTTAAAGTCAAAACTGTCATCTCATCCAAAGACACTAGTCAAGGAATGATGAACAAAAAATTTGACGATACCTTTAATGGTATGTTATTTATTATGTCTGAAGGTCAACACTGCTTTTGGATGAAGAATTGTATAACCAATCTTGATATAATCTTTATTGAAGATGATGTTATAACAAAAATTCACCACAACTGTCCCCCTTGTAAAACCAAAGATTGTAGAAACTATTGTGGTGAAGGTGATATGATACTTGAACTTCAGGGTGGAACCTGTAAAAAATTAGGTATTAAATCCGGTGACAAAATTGTTCATCACGATTGATTTATCTTCTCCTGTAATAATTTTACAAACTCATTCTGAATCATTTTAGTAAATTTAACATAAGGTGAGTCCTCCGAATCAGGATTGTATTTATAATTCCCTTTTGGTGGTCTATTACTTCTACCCATAAAGTTTAAACCCGATATGTTTGTAATACATTTATGTCCTCCACTATTTGCTTGAATAAAATCCCAAGCATTAACTTTAATATTGTCCAACATTTCTCTATGTTCTTCAGGTAATTCAGAAAAAGGTTTCTCCATCATCTCACCGATATGAATTAATTCCTCTTTACCATCTTCCTTATTTTTATATTCCTTACCATATAAAGCAATAAAATCTTTAAATGTAAATCCTGTTGATTCCGGATTAAAATCTTTTGATGATTCTGAAATCCATTTAATAGTTGATAATGGTATTTCTCTTTGTTTTAATTGGTCCTCCCATTTTGATAATACCTCTTGAGCAATCTCACCTAAGTTAACACCTTTTAATTGACGCTCACTTTTGAATGGATTACAAGACGCTTGAACCAACCCTAATGGCCAAGCAATTACTATAAAGTCAGCCTCCGGATTATTTTTAAACGGTGTATATCTATCGTATGAACCTGGTTTAAACATTGAACCACCACCATATTGAACAATGATGTTACCCAATACTTTAACATTAGGATTGTCTTGCATTGATTTAACATACTCATCTTTATTTTTTTCAAGTTGGTCCGGTTTAGCATAACCTTTTTCAACCATTATTTTTTTAATAGTGTGAAGTATGTTTAATAAAGATGGACTACAATCCATTACCAATGTTTCTAAAAACCCTGGTTTATTTTTAAATGCCAATAATAGTTTGTTAACAACCAAACCCATTAACATTTTATTTTTTTCTAATGATTTGTCTTTATCTAACTTAAATAAATAAGATATAACTTCATCAACTGAAATGTTGTTAACAGCATAGTTTGCAGAATCTACAGTTGAAATAAGTAATATATCTGAGGATGGAAATAACTCTTTTGGAGAAACAACCTGAGAGATTGTCTCAACATTTGAACGAGAGTGTCTGAATGATGTTGATTTAGTATCTTCAGCCCCGGCTTGTCTGTCGTGGTGGTCAGTGTGAATTACAAACATTGGTTTTCCGTGAGCAAAATCAACTAACACCGGCATTGTATCACCTTGAGCATCATTTTTCTTAACAGCAAACTCTTTATCACCGTATTGAATAATATGAGCACCAACTACTTTAATACCATTGTTCTCAAGGTATTGTTTCATCGCAATAGCTGTAGTCACACCATCTAAATCTTGGTGAAAATATATCTCAGCCTTTGGATATCGTTTAGCAAGAGCTTTGATATCTCTTAAACCACTTTCGGTTATAAGTTTTTTCATTAATCTAATCCAAACATATGTAATCCTTTATCTATTATACTACCTTCGTCAGCAATACATTGTTTGAAAAGTTCAACATCTTTACTTGGCATTTTACTAGCTGTTGCAGGACCCCAAGTACCATCTGCAGGTGAAACACCAATTTTACTTTGATATTTAGTAATAGCCTCCATAGTTTTATCATCTATCTTACCATCAACCTCTAAAGGTTTATTAGAATCATCTTTAATACCTTTTTTATTAAGAAAACGTTGTAACCCTTTTTTTTGTTCAGGAGTTTCCTGTTGCTCATTAACTAACCCGTATCTTGAACGAATATCGTTTTTCTCTTCTTCTGAAATTATAAATCTTTTTGCCATAGTATTTGTTTTAGTTATAAATATACTGAAAATAAAAAAGAGGTTATAACACCTCTTCATTTAATTCTAATTTTGTTTGTTTTTGTTCATCAATTAACACTTGAACTCTTTTCCGAGCAATCTCTGTATAATCCGGAGACACCTCAATCCCAATCCATCGTCTATCTAATAACTCAGCAGCAAATGCCGATGTTCCACTTCCCATAAAGGGGTCAAGAACTATGTCATTCTTATACGATAATATTTTAATCGCCTTTGATGGGATATCCATTGAGAATGTAGCTTTAGTTAATGATTTAGTATCTGAAAAATAGTTCCATCTAGCAAAAACCAAATCCATAAATTCTTTTTTATCTTCATCTTTATAAACCATTTTGTTTTTGACTTTACCATCCTCACCAGTAACCTGTATTTGTTCCCCCAACCATTGTGATTCACCTTTGGTTAGTTTTTTATTAGTTTTCTTATAAGCTAATATCACACATTCCTTTGGGTTATATAAATAAGGACTAGATGCTGACATCCAAGAACCCCAAGCAGTTTGTCTAACTCTATGAGGACTGTCCTCATTTAAGTCAATCATACCAAAGAACTTAAACCCAACCTCTTTCATCTTCATCCAAAATTCAGCGTTGAATAATATTCTACCCCCTCTTTCTTGGACATTGGTTTCTATTGGAACATTGATTGCAACTCTACCATCATCTTTTAATACTCTGTAAACCTCCGTTAACCATTTATTTGTAAAATCCCAATACTCATTCATTGGAATACTATCATTATATACATCGTATTTGATGTTAACAGAATATGGGGGGCTAGTCACCACTAAATCCACACAACCTTCAGGAAATGTTCTCATAACCTCAACACACTCACCATTTATAATCTTTCCAGTCTCTATCATATTACTCTGTTAATTGGTATTCCCAACCATCTTCTTTTTTTATTGGTGTAATCTCTAAATCTAAAAACACTGCGTTCTGTTCACTAGCGTGTAACCCTAATATATTATAATCGTAAAACTCTTCAGCCTCACCATAAGTCATTAGGTCTCTTTCTTGTAGGATGTGTAATATTCTTGGTTTTGAATACAACATCTTTCTTCCGGGAGAACCAAAATCCTCAACAATCCCAACAATTGCACTTTCTAACCCATCTAATAGAACCGCACCTTCTGCGTATTCATCAATATCAACCGTTATTTTCATTTCTTTCCTTTCTTAAGTTTTCTATTCTACGATTAAGATACCATTCAGCCTTAAGTAGGTCTTCCAATTCTTTATCCGGGTATTTCTTACCCGCTCTTGAGATATATTTAACCGTATTACCTAAATGAAAATCTAAATCCCAAGCCTCAATAACTTTTATCGCTTCATAAATGTTGTCTGCTCCCCCATAATGGTCTGGGTTTTTTACCATTTCTTTATTCTCACTCATATTATTTTGATGTTATATCTTCTGTTGGTACATTTGCGTTTGATTCCATCATTTCCGGAGTCAACTCATAATCATCATCATTTCGGTATTCACATAGTAACTCTTCATCAGACATAATTCCCGAGAATTGTTCTTTTAATTTTGATGTATCCACATCGCCATACATTGCGTGAATAGTTGTATTTAATTGGTCAGCAAAACCCAATGCCCTATAGATAACACCAATAACTTTATATGGGTTAGCATTTGACGATGGTCTTCTATCCTCAAGATAACCTTTCCAAGTTTCACCAACCGATTTAGGAACTCTAATAGATGCTCCTCTATCTGATACACCCCAACTAAATTTATCAATTGATTGTGTCTCAAATTTACCTGTTAATCTAAAATGATTATCCGAACCATATTCATCAATGTGAAGTTTTTGTCTTGTTTCAAAAGCGTTGAAGATTGATTTAAAATAACTTTCACCACCCACTTCTCTCATCTTTTTACTTGAGAAGTTTGTATGTAATCCTGAACCATTCCACTCACCCCATTGAATTGGTTTTGGGTGAAGTTCAATTGAATAACCTCTTTTCTCGGCTAGTTTATGTAAGATGTAACGCGACATCCATAAGTCATCAGCCGCAGCTAATTTACCTTTGGAGAATATTTGATATTCCCATTGTCCAAGTGCAACCTCAGCATTGGTTCCCTCAACATTAATACCTAACTCAAGACAATAATCCAAATGTTCATCACTTAAATCTCTGCCTACAATTTGCCCACCAACACCACAATAATATTTACCTTGTGGTTCAACATTACTACTTCTTTCAAACCCCAATATATCCTTGTTGTGTCCTGAACGAATAAAATATTCTTGTTCAAACCCAATCCAAAAATCGGTGTCTTCATTACCTAATTTACTTCTGTCGTTTGTTTCGTGTGGCTCACCATCTTTATTTAATACCTCACATAAAACATAAACCAAATTAGTATTACCTTTTTTATACATTCTCACAGGTTTAAGGTAACAATCTGAAGAGAATCCTTCGGCTTGCATAGTTGAACTACCGTCAAAACCCCACGCAGGAATATCACTAATCTCTTTTGGTAATGAATCAACAACTTTAATTTTACTTCTTAAATTTGGTTCCGGTTTGTATCCGTCAAGCCAAATGTATTCTAAACGAATCTTCATAATTTAACTATATAATATTTATTTATTTTTATACTTTTTTTATAACCATTTCTTACTGAGAATAATGGATTTGTTGTTACAGTTAAACCAACACCGGGAGAACCAAATATGATTGAGTAACTAAATGGTGATTTATTAAAAATAATTGGATATTTGAATATCCTAATTATTGTTTGACTACAATCATTACCAATATGATGTGTTTTTTTAGACAGCCACATAGTATCCATCACTTACATTACTTTCTTTTATATAACCCTCAGAAATTAACATCTCTAATTGTCGTTTTGTTTCGTCCATATCCTTTCTAAGAATGTATTTGGAGATGTAACTGATGTGGATTGGTTGTCGTAACTTATCCATTAAGGTTTTAATTTGTTTTTTGTCCATTATGATAATAATTTTCTAGTTATTTTAATGTTTTGATTGATATATGATAATATTTTTCTTTTAAAGATTGGGACTAGTGTTTGTTCTAAAGGAAACACATCATTACAAAACACTTCAAATATTGGATAATCACATTCTTTATTTTTTTCATATGTTTTTGAAAATGTAGAGATAATTTCCGGTATAGTCAAACTATCCTGTTGCCCTTTGAAAACTAATTTTAAAGATGTTTTGGTTTGTCCTTTGGTTTTATACACTTTTCTTGTTGTGTATTGCCAAATATATAAAATTTCCGGTGTCTTATAAGAAAAGAAACCTGATTTACTTTGTAGATTGGTTTTGTTTTTCTTTACAACAACATCTATGGAATCGTAAACAATACTCCATATTGATTTTGCAAAGTTAAAATAGTCGTGTAGTTGTGGTTGACTACTTTTTAATATTTTTTGATATTCAATAACTTCCTCATCATCTAAAACGGGAATGTCTTTAACTTTTAAATCAGATAACACTAGTTCATCATCATTAGAAGTTAATTTTTTATCGACATATAAAATTTTGTTTTGTGTAAGTAAGGTCTGTATATTACCCAAATGTAGTGAAAGCTCAATAAACATTGGGTAGACCTCCATTCTCTCAAGATGTTTGTTCATCTTTTGAAAGTAATCTAATAACACATATTGTTTTTGCTCAGCATCTAGAATACCTTCAAATAACCAATCGGTATCCATTATAAATTTATTTTTCTGTTTCATTCCCATATTATATTACTTAAAATATACGGGAAAAAATTTAAAAAAGGAATAGTTTTAGTTAGTTCTCATAATATAATAGGTTACACCATTAACATCTTCACTATCATAATTACCATCATAACTATTCATAACACCCCAACCATCAGAGTCAACTAACCCTTGAGCTAAAGCGTCTTCATCAATATAATCTTTAATATCATAACCAAGATTTTTAAGATAATCTAATGGGTCTCTTCTTACGTCTCTAACAAGTTCCGCAACTTTATTCTCAATCATATCTTCACTTGGTTCGGTGTCAACTTCAATACTATCCAACTCTTCCTGTAGAGCGTCAATTTGATTTTGTATATCCTCCTCATAATCATAATAATTTTCATCATCAGAATCTAATTCTTTTAATTGTTCTTCCAAATCAGCAATTTGAGATTCAAGTTGTTCTATTCTTTCTTCTTGTTCCGAAGTCAGTTCATAATCATCATCATTAAAATAACTTTCAGGGTTCTCTCTAACTTGATAATCATAATCATCTTCAGCCATACTAACAATAGCATCAACATCTAAATAATCTTCAATAAATGATTCATTAAATCCATCAGCACCAACATCATCAACATAAGATTTTGCATATTGTAATGCCGCCTCATCCATTTCTTCTTCAGTTCCAACAGTATATTCTCTATCCTTGAATCCCGGAATTAAAACCTCAAATTGTTGTAAACCATAATGAGTATATCTTGGATGTGCATACATCATATAAACATCTGCATCATTTTCCTCTAATTCTTCAATTTCCGTTTGTGTTTCATCAATAGCTTCTTGAACTTCGTATGCCCTGTCATCATTATCATCAATCCCCTCATACTCTTGCTCTAAATCTTGAAGTTTACGTCTCAAAATTGTTAATTTTTCTTTGTCCTCGTCCGATAATGGTTCTATTTCACCAACATTAACTAAATTATCAAATAATGCGTGAGCTTTTTCTCCGGTTTCATCACCCTGTTCTAAAGCCCATTCGTCACTATCACGAAGAGATTCTTGTTCACCAAGTTTAGCATTTAATTCTTGTTTTTCTCTAATTCTTTCACGAGGAGAATCACTATCAGAAATATATCTTTTAACTTGTAATCCACCTAAATCAGCAACTTTAGTATTACGAATATCTAAATAACCATCAATGTAAGCTATTGGCCCAATATCTTTAACATCTTTACCACCCAAATCTAAATCACCGGTAATATATAATGGTTTACCACCATATTGTTTCATTTTTCTAAAAACGTTACCATTGTAACTAGCATATTGCATTACATCCAAGTAATCCTCAGGAGATATTCTATAATATTCGTCCTCAGTTTCTTTAATGATTCGTTTAATTACTTTATATAATTCGGATTCAGTAAGTCTTAATTTTCTACCCATATCAATAAATATCCACGAAGATACAAAATTTATTTACTTATTATCATTATTATTGATATTTATGGATATATAAACTTTAAATCATATATTACAATGAGCTGTGGATGCAAAAACAAAGGAAATCAAACCCCACCACCAGCACAACAAACGAATACTCCTGCAGGACAAAGTCAACCACAGACACAACCTATCCAAGAGTCAATTCGTAAAGTTGTAGAAAAATATTACAAGAAGTAATAACTAAACGTTTGGGGTAAAAAACTACAGGGGACAATTTTGTTCCCTTTTTTTATTTATAATTAAAATTAATTTCGATATCATTTTGTATAACTTAAAAATATGAAATATATAAATGAGAACTCAAACAGAGGATTGGTTAATTTATTCTCCGATTATATTGTCAACCAAATAAATAAAGACAAACAATATGATGTTGTTATTGAAGTAACTGATTGTGGTAAATTCTTTGTGGTTAATGGAATGACCAACTCCGACAAGATTTTGGATATGGTTAAGGTAAAAGAATCTTTCCTTGAAAGTTATAAATCCCTACTAACTAATTTTGGTTATGAGAATGTTAATGTAATTGATTTAATTATGTATGAAAAAGAATTAGCAAAGAAAGATGACTATACTTTTGACTTTTATAATTCTTCAAGACCAATATATCATTACAAATTAATTAACACATTAATTGATAATTCCCAACCTAAATTTAATTCCATTTCATACACCGACAGATTAGAATACGAGTTGGATTATTCTGAAGATAACACTCATAATTTAGAATATTATACTTACGCCCCGTTAAACATCTCATCTGAGTTTCCACACGGGTATAGTTTGAGTATGGGAAGACAAGAGTTATACTATTCAGAATACATCTGTAATCAATTGTTTGATGTGATACTAACCGACAAATTAACTTTTAAATATTCATCCGTTAAACAAGACGAGGATAACCAAATAAACATTCAATCAATGAGTTTGTTCCCACGAAAAGATGTTATTTCTATGGTGTTAGATGTATTTGATTTTGATATGTTAATATTTAATGATATGATTAAAGGTTACAACATTATGGAAGACGTAACCAAACCATTTGATAAAAAACCTTGGCTCATAAGAGATAAAATTAAAGACCTGATATTATTTTAAAAAGAAAATCCCCAATCAAGGGGATTTTTTTATAGTCCAAAATGTTCTTTAATGATTGCAACACCTTCTTCAATCTCGTTGTAATCTCTGTCCGGAGCATATAGATAACTTTTATGGTCATCTGTATCCGGTGATTCAACTATCATAAACGCAGGAACAAATTCATTCTCAGTAATCTCAACAAACATTTCGTATTCATCTTCGTGTTCGTTAATATCTCTAACCTCAAATGATATATTTGATTCCTTTAATTGTTTCTTCATTGTCTCACAGTGGGGACAACCTTTCATTGTGAAAAGAATTAATAACTTATCCATTGATTAGGTTAGTTGCCAATTGTTTAATTTGACCCTCCATTTGCATTCCTGGTTGAGAATACACTTCTTTACCACCTGAGAATGATTTTAATGTTGGCACCGCTCTAACACCCAATTCTACCGCTAAATCTCTATTTTCTTCAACATCTAAAGTATATAATTGAACTTCTGAATTTTCATTTCTATATTGTTCAGAAACTTTTTCAAAAATAGGTTTCATAACTTTACACGGACCACAAAATTTGGCCCAGAAGTCAACAATCAATTTATCACCATTTTCAATTTTTTTTCTTAATTCTTCTTGTGTAATTTCCATAATTTTAATTTATATTAGACCAACTTCTACCATTTTTTAACTCATAAAAAAAATTTTCTCTGACTTGGGGGTAGAGTTCTTTTAATTGTTTAACTTTTAACCCTTCTTTTATTTTTTGTTTTATTTCTTTAACTAATTCAACCCCATATTTAGAGTTTTTTTGTTTAGTCTCTTTTGCTTTATTAACTCGTTTTTCTTTTTCATCATCAGATATTGACCCCCACCCATTTTTAACTGATAATCGTCGTTTTTCTCGTTGTTCATCTGCTTTATCACCATATAGTTCCTCATATGTTTTACCTTTATGAGAATTACCATTTTTAACTGCCTCAGATATTTTAACCCTCATTTCCGGAGAGTGAACATATCCTAAACAACCTTCACCACCTATTGTAGCGTTTAATCCATTATTATATGAATTATATTGGTCTATATATTTTTTTTCTGTTTCGTAAATAAGATTAAAATCACATTCTTCAATTAATTCTATGGTAAAATTTTCTTGACCATATTTTTTCATTGAGTTATATAACTTTGATTTATAATTTGAGGTAAAACATCTTGATAAATGTTCTTTAAACCTTTTATCTAATGACGATATAGTACAACCTATATAAATTAAACCATTTTCTTTATTTGTTATTTTATATATCCTTCCTTTTTCTACGCTCATTGGTGTCTTTTATTATAAATATCACCAAGTAACATAAAAGTTAATCTTTTTTTGTTAATCGTTTTATTTGTAGTAAAATATAATCAACTACGTTTTGTTTATCCACCTTTGTTAAAATAAATATCTTAGTCTCCGACTTTCGTAAAATTAAAATACCAGTAGAGTCATATTCGTATAATCTATCTTTATAAAATATGTCGTGTTCATTGTTCATAAAATAGTCAAACCACAGTAAATGTGATTTATTTAAAAATTTGTCAGTGTCTTCTTTAGACATCGTTGGATACACCTCTACAATACTAGGGTGAACTCCAAACCTTTCTTTAAAAGTATCTACGCAATGTTGTGGTATTTCTTTCATCTTAAAAATCTAAAACGTCCGGGTCATTATAGACCGGAACTAGGTTATAATTATTATACGAATTTAATTTCATAATTGAATCGTTTTCCCAATCTAAATACACACTTTTTGTATTACTTGTAAGACTATTATATTCTTTAATAGTGTAATCAGAGAATACTTTCCTTCCCCCAAATTCACCACCAATCTGTAATGTATCAAACAACTTCTCACGAACAATATATTCAATTCTATCATCCAATTTACTCAAAACATCATCCCAAGAACTATCTAATCTATGATTAAACTTACCCAAAGTCTGAACTCTATTCAGTTTAAAGTTAAAATCACCATTACTCCACACAAGTGGTCTCACCTCAATCTCAATTGACGCTCTTTCTTCAGTTTCTCCCTCACCACGTCTTAACGATATTAATACAGAACCCACACGTTTAACATATGTCTTAACACAATTAGATTGAAACAACGACTCGTTGTTGTATCGTTTTGATGTTGTTAATACCTCAGGGAAGTATGGACCATCTTTGGTTAAAATAACCTCATTTATTTTATCAACAAACTCTTGGTTATAGATTCTAGTAAAGTCACCATTGGTATAATGGTTATATTTTTCCGACCAATCATAGTGTTCTTGAACAAACTCATCGTGAGTTCTTGATGTCCATTTAACCGGTTCCATTTGGTCTAACAAACGATAAAATCTAAAGTGGTCTTCAATCACATTACTGTTAACCAATCCTTTTTGAAATAATTTATATATCTCAAAGAAATTGGAGAACTCCTTTTTTGTTAACAACCCTTTTCCAATGTTATTATGGAATACAATTTGTCTATTATGTTCCAATAATAATTGAATAAAATCATCAGGTTGATTTAATATAAATTTTTCACCAAAAATGTTACAAGCATTTTTGAAATTATTTACACCCTCAAATGATTTAACGTTATGTAATACTCTCTTAACCTTATCCCCCTTTAAGTTATGAACTCTCATTAAAGCATCAATATACTTATACCCACACTTCACCAAATCTTTTTTCTTTGGTTGGGGATAGGTATTCATAAGTTCAAACCAATTGTTTGGAACTTTGGTTCCTTGAGCATCCAAATATCTTTTGTAGATTCTTTGTTCAGGAAGTAAGTCAGCATATAGTTCAGTGCCGGGAATGGCATTTACAAAGGTTGAGATTACCTGATTAACTATTGTTGGGATATCAACTTTATCTTTATCAACTATTGAGTTGAATGACTCTCTCAAGTATCGTCTCATATTATTGATAGGGTCATTATTAAAAAGGACTCTTCTAATATTTTTACGACATTTTCTCTTCAAATGGTAATTATCTAATGAACCGGTATATAACGCATTTGTTTTATAGTTGAATGTGATGAACTTACAATTAGTTCTTAATTTAAACCATTTACCCGCAACACGTCTTGTTTTACTATAATTGAATACCTTGAAGGAAACTTTATCATTCTCTTTAGTCACACAGATAATCACCCTAGTCAAATATAAGTGAGCAAGTGGGTTCCCGTAATGTTCTACAAATTTTTCTTCTGTATTGTAATTCGCATTAACAGTATAGTCACCCCAAGGCGTATAACTTGTATGTCTTCCTGAACTTAAACTAGTTTCAATCGTCCCCCAATCAAACTCGTCCTCAACTTCTTTTTTAAGAGGACGAATAGGATTAGTATCCAAGTATTCCCATACTTGATACTTCTTTGCGGTATAGTTAAATAATTCTTCTTTCATCAGGTTTATTTTGAACCACAAAAGTAAGATATTAAATTTGAATATACAAATTAATTAAGGGAAAAATGAGCAAATTGTGTGTGATAAATTATGGACTTAATCTTATCCATATCAACCTCATTGTTCTGAGATTGTTTAAGAGCCACAACGATAGATATAATTTGTTTTTGGGTTAAGGAAACATCCTCACCATTCTCAATATTATCTAATGATTGTTGTTTTACTCTGTCGTAGAAGTCATCCTTTAAAACATCCCCAATTAACTGAATTAAGTCATTGGGGTTGTTATTAAAGAAAGTTATAAATTGATTAATGTAGATTTCAACGTCAACATTTTTCATAATAGTTTTTTTTTAAATTATTCTTCCATATGGTAGAAACCTTCACCCGTATTGTATTGTTCTAATGCTTTTGGCACTTGAACATTCGGACATCTACTTACATTCACAAATGTAAGGTTTGGTAAGTTTACAATACAGTCAGGGATTGTTTGTAATTCTTTGTTGTTTGGACAAGCCAAGAACACTAAGTTCTTTAATTCACAGATTGAGTTTGGAAGTTGACTAATCATATTCTCAAACAATATTGCTGTTAGCGATTGGAATCTACTGATTGTTTCAGGAACATCAATATTAACAGTTTCATTTGAAGTGTTAATAATGTTTAACCTTTTGATTGTTGTTGGTAGTGAGTTGAATAATTCTTCAAAACCATATAATGCCACAAACTTACCTGTTGCAGAGTCCGGATATTTAATCTCAACATTATCTGAATTTGGTTTAACAAATCCTGCTGCAAATTCAGGTTTAAATATTTCTTTAAACTCAGACCATTTTCCATTCAAATATTCAACAACCGGAATATTACCCCCGTGTTGGTTAGCAAATTTAAATTGGTTAGATGGGAAGTGAAATTGATATCTTTCAGACGGTAACCCCGTAACTTCCCCCACTTTACCTTTATCATCATTAGCAATAAAGATATATAATGGACCTTGTTGTCTGTAAGTATTTGAATAACTAGAACCTTCAGCCGCTGTACACCAGTTAGTTTCACCTCTATCAAGACCTCCATTATAACCTCCAAAATACGAAGCCGCTTTAGAACCTAAAGCTCCTTTATCCGCAATTTTAATTAATGTGTATTCAGAACCAACTTTTAAGATTTCAGCGCCAGGAATATTAAAGTTTGTGTTAGACGCAGCACCCACCTCTTTCTTAACTTTTTTACCACGATACATATTTAAATCAACAGTTTCACCATCACCAACTTTAACTTTTAAGTGTGATAAATCACCTAATGATTTAACATTATTAATATCTTTCTTAGCAGCATCTTCTAAACTACCTTTAAATCTATCATATTTCACCAATAACTCAGTGAATTGAGATAAATCTTCTAAGAAAAGTCGTCTGTATTCATTAGCTTTTGATTTATATTCATCACTACCAACCTCAATTGGTTCATTAGAACCTTCACGAGTTAAATATGGTTTAACAAATAGATTCAATAACCATTGAGTGTATTTACCAACTTTAACTTTGTCACTTGTCATATCTTGAACAGACGCCGCATCTTTATCGTAGTTCTCAGGAACTCTTGTTGTAGGGTCAGCAAAAACAATTTGCTTAACAACCTCAAATGGTAAAATACCTTTTTTTCTGTCACCACTAGGTAAAACATATTTCTTGTATAATATTTGAAAACGAGCGTCTTCAGTAATTAAGTTCGATAATACTTTTGTAATCTTCATTTTAATTGTTTTTATTATAAATATTTGATTTTTGTAAATAATTCGTTAAACCCATTTACTTTTCTTTAACGGGACAAAGATAACTCATTTTTTTTAATATCCAAACTATTTTACGTAATTCATAATTAGAAGTTCTTCTCCCATATTTTGAGCTTTACCTTTCTTAGCCGCAGCCGCTTTAGCAAACTCTTTCTTCTCCCATACATATTGAAGTGGTGGGAACCAAGTGTGTAATTGTGGAAAATCATAATAAGATAATGAGAACTTACCTTGAATACCTTTCAAACAATCCGCTAACCTCTCGTGGTCCGCACTATCAAAGTCGTGGTTATTATAATAGTTCTCAGTCTTCCAATATGGAGGGTCAGCGTAAACATATGTAGATGGTCCATCATACTTTTGAATAACTTCTTCAAAGTCCATATTCTCCACTTTAGTAATCTTTAAGAAATGTTCTACCCAATCCGGTTTAGATAACTTATCTCGGAATGTAAGATACTTTGATTTATATTTACCTTTTAGGTCAATGAAGTTACTTGTTTCAGGCTTAGACCCTGAGAATACTTGAGCCAATACATAAGCGTATTTTGCTGCAACAACATAATCATAAGGTTCTACCTTGAAATTATCGGCGAATATTTCAGCCTGAAACCTGATGAATTGTTCTCTGTAAATGTCCGGTGTTGGAAACTCCCCTCTTTGTTGACAAGGAATGTTATTCACTTCTTCCAATAATCTTTCCGGATTCTGAAGACATTGAAATAAATTGTAGTTAAGCGGATTAAAGTCGTTGTAGACAACTTCTTTTAAATTGGGGTATTGTTTTAAATCCATATTAAAGAATACCCAAAACATACCTGAAAATGGTTCTACGTATGTTTCAATGTCATTTGGTATAAATGGAACAATCCATTTACCTATTTTAGATTTACCCCCGATGTATGATAATGCCATAATTTTTCTTTTTTACAAAGATAAGAAATAAAAAGTAAAAAAGCAAGTTTCTCTTTCAATTATTTTTTACTATATTTGTAGTAAATTAATATTTATGAATATGAAAGAATCTATTGAAACTCAAATTATCGAAGAAAAAGATATTATTGACATTACACCGGACCAACTAGAACAACCTGAAAAAGAATGTAAATCTTGTAAACAAAAAAAAATAACTAATAGTCAGTTGGCTATGGTAATTGCATCATTTTATATATTATTCTCTTCAATATATGGAACAGTTAAATTAATCAAAGAATTAATTCACCTTATCCCTTAAAAAAGAAACCCCTTTTATAGGGGTTATCTTTTAAATTTAACAAACAATTTAATATATAAATCACCTCTATTGTGATACCCTTTACCTTTAACTCTTAATGGTTTTGACGTATCAAATTCTCCCGGTAATTTAATTGAAATCTCACCTAACGGATGTGGGACTTTAACAGTATCTTCTTTCAAGGAATTTAAATCAAAATAAGCGTTGTAAATTAAATCATCCATTGATTTTTCAAAATTATTTTCAGGAACAATTTTAATTCTAACAACTAAATTACCATACATACCATCTTTAAAATCCCCTTTACCTTGTACTCTTAAAAATTGACCTTCATCTATACCATTTGGTAATTTAATAGATATTGTCTCTACATTAGATGTTGTAGTTTTTCCGTGACAAATTCCACAAGTTGTTTTATATGAAAATCCTCTACCACCACAAGACCCACAACTTTGTCTTATAATTTGAGTAAATAATCCGGTCCCTATTTGTTGAGTAATAACTCCTTGTCCACCACAAGTAGAACAAGTTATTCTTTCACCTCCGGACCCATTACATCCACCACAATTATGGTCTCTATTATATGTTATACTTTTTTCACCACCTTTATAAGATTCAACCGCACCAACAACAACTTCAACTATTTTATCAGGAACTGCTCGTTTTCTTTGAGTGTGCATTTGATTAAACATATCCTCAAAAGGGTTAAATCCTCCACCACCCATATTAGCAAATGGGTTCCTTCTTTGATTATCGTATTGACTTCGTTTATTTTCGTCACCTATCGTATCATACGCCTCCGAAATCTTTTTAAACTTATTTTCGTCACCCCCTTTATCCGGATGGTGCTCTACCGCTAACTTTCTATAAGCTTTCTTTATTTCGTCTTGTGAGGCATTTTCACTAACACCCAATATTTGATAAAAATCTTCCATTCTTTACTTAGTTTATATTTAAAGTTAAATTATATATTATGAATTATTTAATTGTTCTATTCAAAAATAAAGTAAAAAAGAAAATAATCAAGAAGTTTAAGACCTCAAATAGAGCGAATACTTTCTACGAATCTTTATTATTGGAAAGTGGTAATGTTATTTTTGATAAACAATATGAAAACGGATTCTCCTTTAATTATGAAATTGCCATACTTGAAAAAGTGTCGGGAACTTTTTTACCTGTATTTTTAAAAGATGAATTTGGTAGAAATATTAAAGTAAATTTAGATAATGAAGATTTTTCTATAAAAAAAATAAACCCATACCATATCGAAGAATTAATTTTAGATACTACATTAAATAAAAAAATAAACTCAAAAGAGTTTATTAGGTTATATTTAGACCCACCCGGATTTAAACTAGTTTCTAAATTAAATAATAAAATTGTTGTTCAAATTGACGATAAATTTAATTTATTTACATTAAAAAATGAATATGATTCAAGTAGGTTTATTGATTCAATTTCTGAGTTTTTTATTGAACAAAAACGTTTTGACTGTATGTTTGTTAAAGATTACTCAAATGCTCAAAGAAAATATCTTTATAACTTATTAGTTGAAAATGGTTTTTCTAAGTCTTACTTACAACGTCAGACAACGACCCATCCTTCAATAAAAACATAAACTCAACTCCGGACATATCTATTTTAAACTGATTAAAGTTCCTATCAACATCTCTAAAATTTTTTTGAACTTTTTTATAATCGTCATAACTAAGTTCCATAGCAACAGCCATAGTCCCATCCGGAAATAATGTTTGTAATCCATCAGCAACAAGAGCTAATTTCTCAATTATCCCATCAATACTTTGTGTAGTCTCTCCCATAATGTTAATTTTTTAGGTTGTTCAATCGGTTTAGTAACAATATCTTCCTTATTTATTTTTTTAATTGTCTTAATAAAATCTTCTTTTTCTCTGTTTAAAATAATTTGATTCTTAACAATTTCTTTATTCAGTAACTCCAGTTCCTTTAACTCCTTCTTCTCCATCATCTAATTTTATTTTATTTACTTTTGGTTTCATCTCAAAACTTAAATCTTTTAAATTATTTAAATTTTGTTTTTCAAAGATAGATTTTAATTCGTTAACTTTATTTTGAAATAATCTATCTTTTTCTTCTAATTCAAGATTATATCTAATAATATTTTTAAGGTTATCTGAAATTATTCCAACACTTTCTTCCGATATTTCAGACACAAAAGAAAAAAATCTATGATTCTCAACTTTACTAGTTTGTTCCATTACTTTTTCTTCATCTACGTATTTTTTAGGTAATTTCCAAGTTGTCGGAAAACTAACATCAAAACTTAAATAGTTTTCTAATTTTCTGACAGACTGTAAATAAGGTAAAAGAGATGAAAATTCTTTATATAAACTCATAATTAATTTTTAATAATAAATGTTAAGCAATATGATATTGCAAATCCAAGAAACATAAGTTCCCATTTACCCCACACCATTTGTTTTGGCGGATTTGAAAATAGGGAACTTATTATTCTACCAACCGTTCTAAGAACAGTCAAAACAGAAAATATAAATACAAATAAAAATACTGTATTAATGTTATCCATTATTAGTCTTTTTTTCTTTCAGATAAAATCTCTTTTCTTAGACTATCTAATAATTTTTTTAAATCCTGTGCAGATTTTCTAGCTCTTGTTCCGGCACTATTGTTACCACCAAAAAACTTTGTCGTGTCAACTGATAATTCTTCAACCAATGACTTAATTTGTTCTAATGTTTCCATCTGAATAATTTTAGTTAATTTATTTTTTATAATACTGTAAAAGTAATTTTTTTTACCCTATAGTAAATACTAACAAGGTTTTTAATGATTTAAAGACTTATCTAATATTTTATAAATGGTTGTAATCATATCTAAATCAGATTTAGTAAATGATTTTTCATTGTTAAATAAGTCAGTAAAAAAAAATCCTATGGATGATTTAACTTTAATATCTTTTTGATGGTAAAATGTTTCATCAAAAAAAGATTCAAAATAATCAAAATGTTCACCTTTTTTATCAAATTTGATATTTTCCTTACTGAAATTATCAATGATTTTATTCCAACACCATTCAAAATGATTTCTATCATCATTTTCCGTTAAAATGATTTTAGTTTCATTAACCTCACTTTCACCTAAGTAAGTGTTAAAAATAAGATTATTAAGTGAATGTGTGAAATCAGAATATAATTCCAATTTTTCAGGAATTATATTATTACTTCGGAACCAAACGTCAACGTCTTCCCGTAATAAAGGTTTTGATATGTAGTTAAAAAAATTCTCCATAGAGTTCGTCTATGGAGAAATTATAAGTTATAATATTTGTTTGTAAATTATTGAGTTTTTTGATTGTAACCAATTAAAGATTTCATTCTAGCAAACTCTTCATTAATTTGTTTTTGTTTTTTAACTTCAATGGATTCTAATTTAGCCATTAATTTATCCCCTTCATCTTCACCTGCAGTATCTTTAATAATTGGTTGAGGAGCTTTGTTATAAGCCTTTTTCTTAATCTGACCTAAGATATTATCTTTTCTAATTTTATTACGTTTTTTATTAACATTAGATTCACCGGTGTTTGCCCACTCAGGATTATTACCTGTTCTTGAAGAACCTTCAATATTATCAGTAACCCATTCTTCATTTGGATGGATTTCATCGTACACTAAATTTTCTTGTCCTGCAGCAGTTAAATTATCAACATACTCTTCAACAGCACCTGACGGGATATACGCTTTTTTACTCATTTTTTCTAATTCACCATTTCCTTTTGGGAATATTTTAGGGTTCATATCGTAATCACCTTTAGAACCATCTTTAAGGTAATCTTTCATTTTTTTGGTAACATCTTTAATGTAATCATTATTTTCTTTACCAGAACCATTGTGTGCTTTTTTATAAACTTCTAAACCTCTTGGAGAACCCCCCATTCCTTTAATGTTATTTTTTTCCGCAGGGTCCTTAACAATTTTATTTTTTTGCTCTTTAACAATTTTTTCAATTAAACTAATCATTTCACTTTCAGTTAATCTGTAAGATTCTTTAATATTTTTTTTGTGGTCAGCACCTTTATATGCTTTAATATTTTTAGCAAAGTTAGCTTGTTTAACTAATTTAGGGTCACCACTTTTTAATGCTTTCTCAATACAAGATTTAGTCACTTCTCCTCCACAATGTTTAGAGAAATCACCTTTAGTTCCTTTTTTCTCAATTTCTTTTTCTGCTTTCTGAATAAAATTTTTACCTTCTTTAGTTTCAAATTTTTTACCGTCAACCTCAAAATTATCTTTACCTGTTTTTCTAGCTTGAGATAATGCACCAGTAAAGGCATTACCTTCATCTGTTTCAGATTTTTTACTTTGTCTCAACATTTTGAAATCTTCAGCATCAATTTTATTGTTTTTATTTTTATCTAATCTTCTTTGACGACCTTTTAATGATTCAGTAATGTTAACACCTTGACACATTTCTTTAGTTACCGGGTCTTCTTTACCAAAATTTTCTATATGATATCTACAAGTTTTTTCTCTGTCTTCGTCAGTATTTTCCTCATCATTTTCAATATCGTCAATAGATTCATTCTCACCAACGTAGTCAAATTCATTATTGTTATTTAAATCTTGGAAATCGTGAATGTCTTCCTCCATTTCACCACCTTTATAACCACATTCATTACATTCACCTTCATACATAGTTCCACCACATTCACATACATTACCACCTTTTATTTTAGAAACAAGACTATCAGCCTTCTCTTCTAAAGTCTCTTTTAGAATTTTAGACACTAAATTATCTAAATAAGTTGTATTTAATTTTTTCATTTTTAGTTTTTATTATAAATATATTAGTTTTTAACTTTATTTCTTTGAAAAGGTATTTTCATATTCATAAGCAATAATTGTTTTAATAACATTTTCACTCATATTATGTCTCTTACTAATATTTTGAATAGCTTTCTTAACTTGTTCATTCTCAAATATTTTTAGAGCTTTAATATCCCCTTGATTACAATATGGAAATTTTTGACATTTCTTTTTAACCTGTACAAATTTTCCTCCAGGAATTTGTGTTTTCTTTTTACCACCCCAATCTTTCTTCTTTGTTGACTTAGCCCAAGCTGAAGTTGTTTCATATGAACCCGATGCACCTGAACCTGTAGCCTCAGTCGCCTCAACTTTTTTGGTTTCACCACAAATACATTTAGATTTAACTCTATCACAAGAATCACAATATTCCTCCTTACCTTCTTTCACACAATTAGGGACCATTTTACCATTTTTATTTTTCATACCCTTTTGGTCATAACCTTTCCAACAATCCTCTTCCATTTCACCTTTGGTTGTTGAGAATAATGGACCTGAATAAGCTCCGGCTGAACTAGCACCTTGCTCCTTAGTTTCACCTTTATCTTTACCCGGTCTAGAGTATCTATTTTTTTTAATAAATGGGTCAGACACAGTTACATTTGGTGTACCAAATTCATTATTTTTTTCTTTAAACTTTTTAAAATCCGGGTCTGTTTGTAAATCTTTTTGGAATTGTTTTTTCCCGCTTTTATTTTCACCCATAATAGGTAATGATGAAGTTAATTTACCAACCGGTTTATTTATGTTAGTTTTACCTACTAATTTGTCAACAATACCTTTTTTCATTGGTCTTTTAATTATTTTTAATTTCTTATTATTTTCAGGAATTTCATTTTTATATTCATTTGCAGCTAAAACAGCATCCATACCACCATTTACAATAGTATTAGACTTACCCATTTCAGTAGACATAGCTTTTTTTAAATCCGACCCATAACTTTCTTTAACTTTCATAAATTATTTAACTATTAATAGATATGAAGTAGATAACACTCCTAAGAATGCCGCCGCTTTATATAAAAAAGATTTAAATTTAACACCTTTTAATTCTTTTTGTAAATCTTTAGTCATTAGGTCGTATTGTGTTATTTGTAAATCTTTCTGACCTATAATAAATTGATTATTTTTGTCTTTCTTTTCTAATAAAAAAATGATTGTATCTTTTTGAACTTCTCTCTGCTCAACTTTACTTAGTTTTAATTGAGTTAATGATAACTCTTCTTTACACCCGTCAAACCTTAATAAGTCTTGATAGATTAATCTAGCTGTTTTAGTTGGAAGTACTACTTTGGTTGTATCTTGCTGCGAATAACTGCTCAAGCTCAACATTACCAAAGTTATTAACATTATTAACTTTTTCATTTGTTTTTTCTTTTACTATTGTTAAATTATTATCAATGTGATGAATTTCTTTAGTGATGTTGGTAACATTTTCTTTTACCTCCATAACTTTAGTATCTATTTGTTTATTAACCACTTGAGCTGAATCAACTTTAACTTGGATTCCCTCTATTTTCTTTTTATAACCACTAACGTCAGTTTTTATACCACTAGTTGTGAAAATATTCCAACCAACCAAAACACCAACAATGATTAATAAAATTGTTTGACTATTACCTTTAGTTATATCTTTCATTATTCCTCAGTTTTAATTGTTTTTTTTCTTGAAGCTAAAACTCCCGCCCATTTTGATTTAAATTTTTCGTAGTAAGTTTTTAATTTACCAATTAAATTTAAAAATTCATCATCAACTTTTAACATTTCACCATTAATATAAACACCATTTTCTTCCCCTATTGAAAAGAAAAATTCAATATCAAATTCTATTAAAGTACCTGACCATTCAACATTATTTGTGTATACATTTAGTTTATTAAAATCTGCCATATCAGAAACACCCGAAACAAATTCATCCATAGTTTCTTGAAAAGCTATTTTTTCATCAGTAGTCAATTCTAAATCTGTTTGGTCTTTACCGTGTAAAACTAATAATCCGCCTGAAATTCGATAAGCTTGTTTTTTATCGTCTTCAGATTCTTCTTCATCATCTTCCGCAGTGTCATAATCAATTTTATCTTGAACTGATTTAGTTACATTAATTTTTGAAGTTACATTATCGTCAGTTAGGTCAACACCTTGTTCTGTCAATAATCCGTATTGTCTACGGATATCCTCATTAATAGTCTCATTATTTAATAATTTTCTTGAGGCTTCTAATAATTGTTTAATTTCATCGTGCGAATTATTCATTTTCTATTTTTTTTAAAAGTTCATTAAATTTAAATGCGGGGCTAACATCTGTATAATCTACACTAAAATTACTTTTAGTTACAATTCCACAATATTTTTCAATCCCATTTATTTTTGTATTATGTTCAATAACTTGAGGTTTAATTTTTACAGTGTCTAACAAATTTTTACATAATAATCCAAGATTTTCAATCTGAGATTCTGTATATGGTTGCCAAAAAAAGTAATCCCTCCACTTCTTTTCAAACACGTTACCTTTATAAATATCGCCAATCCAGTTAATGTAATGGTCTGTTAGTGGTTCTTTTTGTAACCACCCTAAATTTTCTAATGATATAATAATCGAATTACGATTTATATTGGGGTCTTTGAAGTATTCCGAATGTTCGGTGTTTCCCAATAATTGAATAATTTTACCTTCTCGGGTAACAATGTAGTTAGGTATTCGTTTAAAATCCCCATTATAACGAAACTTCAACGACTGAAGATAGTCGTTGAAGTTTCTTGATGTGTGTGTCAATATGATTTGGTGTTTCTTTTTTTGTTTCCCAACAGGTTTGAACTCACCGTATTTTATAATATCTATCATTCCACATAGATTAATGTTTTATGATTGTGGTTTAATATAACTCAATCTATTTGGTTTCGGAGATTCATCTATAATATCTTCTTCAATAATTTCTTCAATCACTTCATCAACTGATTCTGATTGAAATTGTGGTAACTCAATATATTTTTCAACGACCACCTCAACCGGAACTTCAACTATTTTCTCAACAATCACTTCCTCAATAATCGGAACCTCAACAATTACTTCCTTAATAACTTCTTTTTCTACAATAACTTCTTTAATAACTTCTTTTATCACATCATTACTTGATTTTCCATCATCGTATTTTGTGAAGAAGTGTAAAGATGTTAACGAGATAACCGGAAGTAATCCACCTTCTAAGAATGCCAACCATCGTTTCATAGCAATAACATCATTGGCTTTAGAACCTAACATTTCCCATACCGGACCAGTTAGTTCCATCCAAGATTTAAATAATTCTCCTGTCTCATCAATTTCTTTATAAGAGAAAAAGATATTACCAATCATTTGAATAAAAGTAATAATCCCAAACATAAACCATACTCCACCTTTGATTTTATTGGTTGCAGCAACCAATGCAGTCATTGCACCAATTTCAATCGCTATGGATAAGTATATAGCCCAACTTATTGGGTTTGCTAAGTTATACCAAGATACAACGTGGGATATAGATATTCCGGCAACCAATAGAATTGGTACCAAGAACATCGCTCTATTTGGGTGTTCCTTAATGGATGCCCATAATGACTTAATCATTTGTTAATTTATTTATTTCTTGGTCAATCTCAGTTTGTCTATTAACATCTAAGATTTTTCTATCAGACGCTTGAATAGCTCTTTTCTCTGATTTAAGACCTTCAATTTTTATTTCTTTACGAAGTTTAACCGATAGGGAATCAACACTATCATTAACATCTTGGATTCTTGAGTTAGTACTACAAGTTTTGAAAAATGTGATAATAACAAGGAAGAACATTATTCTTACTCCCCACGCATCAATAAAATTTAATATTGCTTTCATAATTTTTTGTATTAGTTTTATCATAAAAGTAAAAAACCTTCTATCATAATAAATAGAAGGTTCTAAACTTTTTATAAGTATTCAAATAATATTGAACTGTCATTCCTTAGTTTTCGTAAGGCTTTCTCTTTGATTTGTCTAACACGTTCTTTTGTTAAATTAAAATCACTTCCAATATCTTCAAGGGTTCTTGGTGTCCCACTAAGACCATAATAATCCTCTACAATTACTTTTTCTCTTTCATCTAATACACTTAGTAATGAATGTAATTGTAACTTTAATTCATCTTTAGTATTAAACCCTTCGTCAGGCATATCCGCTTGGTCATTTCTAATAATATCAACAAGAGTATCACCATCTTCATTAATACTCATATCCAAATCAACCATTGAAGGTAAGTTTTGAAACTTATCTTCTAATTTACCTCCGTTAGATTCAATAGCTTTTTTAGCTCTATGTAAATCCTGAACCACGTTAACCGGTAGTCTGATTGTACGAGCATTGTCGTTTAACGATTGAAGAATAGATTGTTTAACCCACCACACAGCGTAAGATATAAATCTAAGGTTCTTAGACCAATCAAAGTTTTGGATTGCTTTCATCAACCCTAAGTTACCCTCAGAGATTAAATCAGGAAAATCTAAACCTTGATTTTGATATTGTTTTGCTACGGTAATAACAAAACGTAAGTTACCTTCCAATAGTTCTTGGTTCACCTCGTCAATCTCTCTTGGAGATAAAGTTCCGGACGTAATTAACTTTGACAATTCCCTCTCTCTTTCAGGAGTCATTACCTTAATTTTACGAATGTCTTTTAAATACAAGTTAATCTCTTCTTGATTAATTGGAATACCTGAGTTTTTTTCTTTCATATTAATTTGAATATTTGTTTAGTTGTAATAATTCTTTTTCAGTCAGCGAATTTAAGCCTTTTTCTTTAATCTTCTCTAATAATTCGTCTAAAGATGGACTACGTTGTTTATTTTTAATTTCATCAATGTCGGTCCACTCATCGTCATCATAGTCAAAATCAAAGTTTTCAATGTTTAATTTAAAATTATCACGGATTTGGTCTTGTATCATTTTTCGTACCTCAAATTCATTTGGTTCAGAACCAAGTGGTTTTTCTGACATAAAGTCACTAATACCATCATTAAAAAGATGTTCGGATATTTTTTTAGGTAAACCGTATGACAAATTGTCAGAAGTATAAGGTAGTAAGACATACATAATATCCCCAACTCCTAAAATCATATCAATATAGTCTTTCACATCCTCGTGGGAATCCAATGTTGAGATTGTGAACACAGATGATTCTGGTCCAAAATAAAAATTAAGATTTGGTGTGTCAGAAATAACACATAATTCTTCTGCAATTTGTTCTGTAAATTCTTTTGGGTTGTCGTTTTTTGTAAAGACAAATAAAATGTATTTGGTTAAGTCCTTCATACGTTATACGTTTAGATTAGATATTATGTTACAAAGATACGAAAAAAATTATGTTCCCCAAACTTTTATTGTGAAACATAGCTAACATTTTCTTCTTTTCGGATTCTAACCACATTATCAGCCCAATTGGTAACTAATGGATTGTGAGTTATAACAAATATTTTTTCAAAATAATCCTTAATTTTACTAAAAAATTCTGACACCATTTCCAAATTATCGTTTGATATTTTTCCAAAGACCTCATCGAATACCACCAGATTTGCACGTGGTAATGAACATATCTTACTCAACACCGCTCTTAACGCTAGTGACGCTATTGACCTTTCATATCCTGAACCGGAAGACATCGGTTTCTCAACTTGAGTGTTGTTGTCAATCATAAGGAAGTCAACCTCGTTCTTATCATTAATCTTAACCTCCAATCTAAAGTGACAACTATCTTCCAATAACCTTTGAAGTTCACTATTAATAAGTGGCATCATTGTTTTCATTATAAGTTTGGTTACACCATTCTTACCAAAGATTTCCAAATAGATTTTATAGATTCTTTCTTTCTCCGTTTCTTCAGCAATCTTTCTAATTGTTTCCAAGTTAGAAGTTATCTTGGTAGTTAGATTAGTAATCGTAAACTTATTGTTTGAGATACTAGTTTCAATAGTTTTCTTCTCACCTTCAAGTTCATCAATTCTAATCCCCGCTTTAATCAACAACCCATCTGTCTTATTGTTTTCAATAATCTTATCCTGAACTTCAGAGTATCTTTCCAATTTGGTTTTTAACGCATCAATCATCAATTGGAAACGTTCAACACTTAATTCATATTTCTCTTTGATAAGTTTGTTTTTCTCATACTCATCAAACTCTTTTTTAAGATTAACAAAACTTTCTTCTTTGCTGGTTAATTCACGCATTAACCCCAATAATTCCTCTTTATGCGTGATAAATCCTGCAAGTTCACCAATTTTTGCATTGGTTATAGCCGCATTCATCAGTTCAATACCACAGTGTTCACATTTGATTCCACCATCAACCGAACTCTTAAGTTCTTCAATACTTTTAATCTTAGCGTTGTTCTCCGCTTGTTTAGTTATCAAATCCTTAATCTCTTGTTTCACCTCATCGTGTTTGTCCTCGTGGTAAAATTCAGATGGTTCAACAACCTTAACACCATCTCTATCTGAAATAGCTTTGGCTTTTTGTAGGTCCAACCCATTAATCTCTTCCTGAACTTTGTCCGGAGAAACCGTCACCAATTCATTATCAATGTTGTGTTTGGATTTTAACAACCCATCACGATACTCTTGTCCTTTAAGGATTCTTGCTTTAGCATCTTCCAATTGAGTATCTAATGTAAGATTAGTTTCGGTTAGGGTATCAATTGTTTCTTGACTAGTTTGGTTATCCGTTTTAAGTTCTTCAGAGTTATAGATGTTTGATAACATTCCTTTGGAGAAGTCACTATAAATTTCTTTAGCGGCTTCTTCCTTACGTTTAAGGAAATCTAACCCCATAAACCTTGAAAGAACTTGACCCCTCGCCGTAGGTTTGGCGTCAATTAGTTCTTCCAAGTTGGTGGCAGTTGTTAGGATTGTCATTAAGAAGTCCTCTTTGGTTCCGATAGACGTTTTAATAAACGCCTCGGTCTCTCTTCGTTGTTCTCCGGTGAAGTTCTGCAAACTACCATCAGACAATCTTTTATAAAAGTCCAACTCGGTCTTAACCGTCCATTCATTTTTCTTTGATAACTTTCTCTCAATATTTCTCAATATAATATACTCCTCACCATCGATTGTAATCTCACCTTTTACGGCAACTTTGTTTCTGTCTGTAAACCTGTTGAATATTTCCTCCGCTTTAGATGTTTTGGTCGTCTCATTAAAGAATAAGAACATAAGTAAATCCACAGTAAGAACTGTCTTACCCCCAAAGTTAGGTGGGTTTGACTCTACAACCGTAATCCCATCACACTTCTCAAAATCTATCTTTTGATTCTCACCATAGGATAAAAAGTTTGAGAACTCAATGTTCTTGATATACCATCTTTTAAACGGAGCAGCATCAGTTTGAGTTTGTAACAATTTGTTATCCACAATACTATTAAGTTGGTAGATATCATCGTAGTGTTCCATATTCCCCTTTGACTCCAAGAATGAACGAACTAGTTCTAATTGATAGTTCTCATCCAAGATGTTAAAGGAGATGTCTACGGTATGTGTGGTGTCGTCAGCAACCTTTGTCTTGGTGATTACGTTGACGTTGGTTGTGTTATACTTCTTTTGGAAGTAATGACGAACACTCTTTATTTTTTCTTGTGTAAAGTTTTCAGCATAATCCTCCCATACAATCTGTAGGTAAGGATTATCAAAACTTGTGATATCTAAATCTTTTATCATTATTGTGTAATTAAATTCTATGGGGGGATTAAATAAATCCATTTGTTTTAATTCAGTTCTTCTACTTCTTCTTGAATGGAATCACCACCATCTCTTCTATCCTGAGCCACCAACACGGTATCCAAGTTCCAACCATCATATGCGGTTAGTTTTTCACATCCTCTATCCATCCAATAAAATTCACTCATCCAATCATCCCATTTGGAATCAACTAGTTTAATGAAGTTCTCATCGTTACCTCTATCTCTATATCGTTGGATGAACTCCTCTTTTCTGTTATCATCCGGATAAACCAAATAGAAATATAAACAGTTGTCCAATAACGCGTCTCTCACTTCTTTATGTGAAGAAACAAAGATGTATTTGTGTTTTCCAATGTTCTCTTTAATATGAGTAATATAGTTCTGAGGAAAACTTGGGTTTCTTGTTTTATTACCGTGTTCATCAATAACCCAACTAAAACCACTTGAATCGGAATCCAAAGTGGTATCAGGATTATTTTTATGATAGGTAGTTTTTCCTACCCCGGGAAATGCTGATACTATCTTAGTTCTCATTAGTCACTTCAGGTGTTAAAACTTCAACATCAGTTATGTTAATTTCATTTACATCACCCATAATCTCAGCGTTTAATTCTGTTGTCTCACCATTCTCAGACTGATATTGGGCTTTCAACTCCTCCATTTGTTTCTCAAACATTTCAGTATACTCTGCTTGAGCTTTTTTTCTTAATCCTCTAAGAGAGTTGTTTCTTGTTGTTACTCTTGCTTTGTGAGCCTTTGCTCCACCACGTAATTTTGACTTTGGCATAATTGTATTTATTTAATTGTTATTTATTTCTTGATTCATCTGTTCTCGTATTTCATCTAAAGTAATCCCCGGTTCACTATTAATTCGTTCCTTAACCTCATTAGTCAATCTATCAATAATGTCTTGACCCAAATTGTTATCTCTATCTGTAGTTCGTTTACCATTAAACGTTGTTTCATCTTCATCATCCTCATTTTTATAATAATCAAGCCAATCCGGTCTCTCATCAATTTTAATACTTTCAACCTTCTTAATCATCTTTTGAACTTCTGTTTCAGACCCTCTTAACATTTTAGATAATTGAACTTTTCTTTCTATATTTCTAAATCGGGTATAAAAATTTTGAGTGTTAGCTTTATGAAAATTTATATCTATATTATTGTCTTCCAAATAATCTATAATATTAACAATTTCATCACTATCATCACTAATACCCATATCATTTACCAACTGAAAAAAATCATCACACTTAATAATCTTTCTCGTCTCAGTTTTATCTTTCAAAAACTTAATTACAAAGTCACCTAATTTATTTTCCATATCTTAATTTTTTGTTGGTCTATTTTCCTCAAACCATTCTACAATAGCGTTTATTGCCCACACAGCTCCGGATGACAAAATCCCATCAAAGAACCAACTAATCCATAGTGGTGTTCCAAACAATGCTAAAGTTGGTGAGAATACTGTTAATGATAAAAACCAACCCCCGTGAAAGCTAAAACACATCGGACAGGTTAATATACCTGATATGAAGTGGCCTAATCCGTTAAACGGTAATTGACTTTCACCCCAATTTTTAAAGAAGTTTCTTACCCCTTGAAATATTGACCCGTAGACCATAATGTTCATAAGCCCGTAGCTTAATATGAACCAAGTTAAAATGTTAATCATATTTTCTATTTTTTTTAATATTATCCTCAGCCCATAATGGCTGTAAATTTGTGTAATGGTTTAATGATAATAAATCTTCTTCGTTTTCAGATAAATAAAGTGGTTTTATATGGTCTAAATGCCACTCACCATAATTTTCCCAAGACATACCTTCAGTAAACTTACTTTCAATATACAACTTAAAATTTTCTTTATCAAGTCCTATAATATCAAAGGTTCTTTTACTTTTATTTTCACCTGTTAAAAATTCTCGTATCCTATTTCTAAGATTTTTTTTCATTCGTTCTAATGAGTCAGTTTTTAATTTATTTTTTTTCCACTCATTATTTTTATTTCTTTCATTTTTTTTATTATTATAATAATATTGTTTTCTTTTCTCTCTTTCACTTTCAACATTATTCAAATAATATTCTTTTCTATTTATTAATTGTTTTTCCCTAAACTCAGAATTTTCACGATATTTCTTTAATCTTTCTTTTGAAGTCATATGCGGATTATTAGTTAGATACCTATCAATAGTTTCTTTATATTTTTCAGGATTGTTATCTCTCCATTTTTTACTACTCTCTTTAATCTTATCCGAATTTTTACTTCTAAATTCTGAACTTCTTAATTTTTCACACGATTTACAATAAATTGATTTACCATCTTTATTATTTTTATTGTTACCAAAATCACATAACAATTTTTCAATATCACATTTTTTACATATTTTCATAATTTAACCTTTATATATAAATATCATAAAATATAAAATGTATGATGTGTTCGGGAAAAATATTATTCTCCTATATAATGTGTACTTATGTTCTCACCTTCTTCAACTTCACTTATGAATTTTTGGATAGAACGAAATTCTTTTATTTTTTCAATTTGGTCATTTTCAGTTGAGGTCGTTTCAAAACGTAGTCTAGCACTACCATCACCATCTACTGTGACCGGGATAGTTCTGCTAGACCCAACTGAACCTAAAATTTGTATCTTTGTTAGTAATTCAAGTAATTCTTGTATTTCTTCCTTACCACCACTAACTCTAACATTTAAATAATAATTTTCCATATTACATTGTTTCATTTATGTTTGAACCTTTCAAATAGACTGCTCCCTGACTTACTTTAATTGATTCCAATTGTTTATTTATATTTTCAAGGTCTTCAATCCTTGTGTTTTTTAAAGATAGTTCTTTTCTAAGTTTCTGTAAAGTTTCTTGAAGAAGTAATACCTTATCATTTGGTTTTTCTACTTCAACTATTCTTTCCACAATAGTTTCAACCGGAACTTCTTTGATAACCTCCACAATTTTTTCAACAATTATTGGTTCAGGTTTGTCACAAATATTGTCTAAATTTGTGACAGGAACTTCCACCATAACTTCTTTAATAATTGGTTCTTGATTTTCCAACTGTTGTATTTTTAACAACAGTTCATTTATTTTATTTTCGTCCCCAATTTTATCTATATTTGGGACAGGAACTTCCACTATAACTTCTTTAATAACCTCAACTTCTCGGATTATTTCTTTAACTACCTCAACCTCTTTGATAACTTCAACCGGAACTTCC
>Ga0209189_1000127_pt1 | contig 64238 bp, 54 predicted proteins | sample C_130820_EF_Meta_FD_187308 | JGI IMG/M metagenome (GOLD analysis project Ga0209189, IMG submission 187308) | Freshwater microbial communities from Lake Croche, Canada to study carbon cycling - C_130820_EF_MetaG (SPAdes) (version 3) | ecosystem: Environmental > Aquatic > Freshwater > Lake...
TCTATTCCTAAATGGATTGAAGACAAATTCTCTAATTTAAAAGAAAATCAAGAAGAACAAAAATTCGTTGGCATAGACGTTGCTTGCAATCTTATAAATAAATTACAAGCTGAAGGTGTTAACGAATTTCATTTTTACACTCTTAATAAATATGAATTATCATATGCGGTTTGTAAAAATCTGTTAGCAGGAAAAAAGGCAGAAAAAAAAGAATACAATAAGAATACAAATCAATTTTTTAACCCAAAGGAGATATACATATAATGATCAAAATTAATTGCATCGGATACCCAAGAATAGGTCCTAAAAGAGAATTAAAAAATGCTTTAGAAAAATATTGGAAATCTGATATTTCTGAGGTTGATTTATTAAAATGTGCTAGTGAATTAAAAAAAAATAACTGGCAAACGCAAAAAGATAATGGTGTTGATTATATTTGTTCAAATGATTTCTCATTTTATGATCAAGTTTTGGACACTATTTGTTTAGTAGGTTCAATTCCAGAACGATACAAACATAAGGACGACAAAGTTTCTTTTAAAACTTATTTTGCAATGGCGCGTGGTTCACAAACAAAAGATTTAGATGTGCCAGCACTTGAAATGACAAAATGGTTTGACACTAATTATCATTACTTAGTGCCTGAATTTTCAAAGAATCAAAAATTTAAATTAAGTTCTAATAAACCTTTTGATGAATTTGATGAGGCAAAAAAATTAGGTTTTAATACAAAACCTATTATCTTAGGTCCTCTTACCTTCTTAAGCCTTGGAAAAACTACTGATGAATCTTTTAAAAGCATTGATTTATTAGATAATTTACTTCCAGTTTATGGTGAAATTTTATCTACGCTAAATAAAAAAGGCGCTGAATGGATTCAAATTGACGAACCTATTTTAGTTAAAAATCAAAATGCTGATTTTGTTAAATTGATTAAAAAAACTTTAAATCAATTAAAGAAATTTGCTGGTTCATCTAAAATTATACTAACAACTTACTTTGAAAAAATTGATTCTGAAATCGAAAAAGAAGTTTTAGCAAGTGATGTCGATGGTATTCATTTTGATTTAATACGTGGCAAAATCTCGAATATAGATTCTTTAAAAAACACTAACAAAACTATCTCTGTTGGAATTGTTGATGGAAGAAATATTTGGAAGTCTGATGTTAATAAAAAAATTGAACAGGTTGCGGGATATACAAAAAACATAAAAAATTTATGGATCTCATCTTCTTGTCCATTATTACACTCTCCTTATGACTTGGGTTTAGAAACTAAAGTTCCTGAAAAAATTAAAAAATGGTTATCATTTGCTAAGCAAAAATTAGTTGAACTTAATCATATTAAAATTTCATTAAACAACGGCAACAATGAAATTAAAAATTTCTTAGATGAGAATAAAAAAGATATCACTAGCAGAGAAAAATCTGAGTTAATTCATGATGATAAAGTTAAGCAAAGGGCTAAAAATATTACAGCTCAAATCTTAAATAGAAAATCTAACTTTGAAAAAAGATGTAAAATACAAAGTGAAGTTTTTGGATTGCCTTTATACCCAACAACAACCATTGGATCTTTTCCTCAAACAACAGATGTTAGAAATGCTCGCGCTAAATTTAAAAAGAATGAATTAAGCCTGAATGAGTATGAGGATTTTCTAAAAGCAAAAACAATCGATGCTATTAAAAAACAAGAACAAATAGATATCGATGTTATTGTCCATGGAGAATTTGAAAGAAATGACATGGTTGAATACTTTGGTGAACAACTTAAAGGATTTACATTTACTTCTAGTGGCTGGGTACAAAGCTATGGGTCTCGATGTGTAAAACCGCCAATTATTTACGGTGATGTTTCTCGTCCAGAATCAATGACTGTAAAATGGTCAAAATTTGCACAAAATCAAACAAAGAAAATTGTTAAAGGGATGTTAACAGGCCCAATAACAATTCTTCAGTGGTCATTTGTAAGAGATGATCAGCCAAGAAAAGATACAGCTCAACAAATCGCTTTTGCTATACGTGATGAAGTTGAGGATCTTGAAAAAAACGGCATTAAAATGATTCAAATTGATGAACCTGCTTTAAGAGAAGGTTTGCCATTAAAGAAAAGTAACTGGAAAGAATATTTGGATTGGGCTGTTAAAGCGTTCCAAATTTCCGCTGCTGTTGCAAAAGATGAAACTCAAATACACACGCACATGTGTTACGCTGAATTTGAAGATATTATTGACGCAATCGCGGCTTTAGATGCTGATGTTATCTCAATCGAAACATCGAGATCTAGAATGGAGCTATTAAAAACATTTGAGAAGTTCAAATATCCAAATGAAGTAGGACCTGGTGTTTACGATATTCACTCACCAAGAGTTCCAAATAAGAATGAGATGAAAGAACTTATTCAAAAAGCTTCTAAATTAATTGATAAGAAAAGAATCTGGGTGAATCCAGATTGTGGTCTTAAGACAAGAGGCTGGCCTGAAACAATAGCTGCACTAGAAACTATGGTGCAGGCGGCTAAAGAATTAAGAACTGAAAAATGAAAAAAAATAAGTTAGGAACTAACACTAATTTAATCCGAGGCGGATTGAACAGAAGTCAATTTAATGAAACTTCTGAAGCGTTATTCCTAACTTCGGGATTTGTTTATGATAGCGCTGAACAAGCTGAAGCTATTTTTAAAGGAAGTAAAAAAGGTTTTCAGTACACTCGTTACTCAAATCCTACCATCGAAACATTTGAAAAAAGATTAGCTTTGTTAGACGGTTCTGAAGATTGTTTTGCAACAGCAAGCGGTATGGCTGCTGTTTTCTTTTCATTAATGTGTCAGTTAAGAGCCGGCGATCATCTTATATCTGCTTCTGCTTTATTTGGTTCTTGCAAAGAAATTGTAAAAAATATTCTGCCTCGTTATGGGATTGAAGTAACGTTTGTAGATGGGAAAAATATAAACGAATGGAGAAAAGCTATTAAAAAAAATACAAAAATATTCTTTTTTGAAACACCCTCAAATCCACTTTTAGAACTTATAGATATTAAGGCAGTTTGTAATATGGCAAAAAAACATAGAATCAAAACTGTTATTGATAATATTTTTGCAAGTCCCATTCTGCAAAAACCTGTTTTGCTGGGCGCCGATATTATTGTTTATTCTGGAACAAAACACATAGATGGACAGGGAAGAGTTTTGGGTGGAGCAATCTTGTCTTCAACAAAATTTAAAGAAAATATTTTAAAACCATTTCTTAGACATACCGGCCCTTCTATGAGCCCATTTAATGCTTGGGTTTTGTTAAAGGGTTTAGAAACTATTAAACTTAGAGTGGAAGCGCAGTCTAATGCCGCTTTAGAAATTGCCCAGTTTCTACAAAAGAGTTCAAAAGTTGAGAAGGTGTTTTATCCTTTTTTAAAAACTTCTTCTCAATACACGCTTGCTAAAAAACAACAAATACTTGGTGGAACAATTTTAAGTTTTAAAATTAAAGGAAATAAAAAAAATGCTTTTAAATTTATTAATAAATTAAAAATATTTGATATCTCTAACAATTTAGGCGATACAAAATCTATCGTGACTCACCCGGCAACAACTACACATCGTATTTTGAATGAAAAAGAAAGATTATCCCTTGGTATTACAGATAATTTGATAAGACTTTCTATAGGTTTAGAGACAGTTGCTGATTTAAAAAAAGATATTGCTATAGCACTAAAGTAAAAAATTATATTTTTAATCTTTCTACAATCTTGTTATTTAACAAATGAGAATTTAAAATCTCATCAATATCTTCTGAGTTTTTAAAAGTGTACCAAACTCCTTCTGGATAAATAACCATTACCGGTCCATGATCGCATCGATCCAAACAACCTGCTTTATTAATTCTAATTTTTTTATTTAATTTCAGATTTTTGATTTTTATCTTTAATTCTGTCTGTAAATCTTCTGAATTTTTTAAACTACAACAGCCTTTAGGATTTGAATCGGGCCTTTTATTTATGCAACAAAAAACGTGTTTTTCATAAAACATTTAAATATTTTTCGTCAATATTTTAACTAGAAAAAAATAAATAGGTCTTGGTAATAGTTGTAATATTTTAAATATAATTTTCATTTGAATTGGAAAAGTGATGTCATATTTTCCAGCTAATATTCCTTCGAAAATAATTTCAGCGGCTTTATCTGCTTCCATAATAAATGGCATATCAAATGTATTTTTTTCTGTTAATCTAGATTTAACAAAGCCAGGATTAATAATGCTCAAAGAAATATTATTTTTGTCACAGTCAATTTTAATAGATTCAAAATAATTAATCATTGCTGCTTTAGATGGACCATAAGAAGAAGAATTTGGAAGTCCTCCAAATCCAGCTAGTGAACTTATAGCTGCAAGATGTCCCGATTGTTGTGATTTAAAATGAGGCAACAAAATCGAAAAACAATTAATCATACCAAAAAAATTAACTGCAAAAGTTTTTTCAAAAAGATCTAATCTAATATCAAAAGTGTCATGAGGCTCATAATAGCCAGAGCAATAAACTGCAAGATCGATTGTTTTAAACTCTTTAATAATCTCACTAACTATTCTTTTACAATTTTCTTTTTCCGTAACGTCTAAAGAAAAAGTAGAAACTTTTGTTCTTTTTGAATTAAGTTCTAATTTTAAATTTTGTAATTTTTCTTGGGTTCTTCCTAATAAAATTAAATTATCACAATGATCTAAGTATTTTTTACTAAGTTCATAGCCTATGCCAAAAGTAGCGCCTATAATTAAAACATTCATAAATTCTGCTTGATTACCAACTATTAAAAATTATCATTAGTGATATAAGATAATAGTCATATGGCATCAAGAATTGAATCAGATAGTTTTGGTAAAATCAAAGTACCGGCTGATAAGTACTGGGGCGCTCAAACAGAACGTTCTTTAAAGTACTTTAAAATTGGAAAAATATTAGTTCCATTAGAAATAATTAAAGCAATCGCTATCATCAAAAAAGCTGCTGCTATTGTTAATTTTAAGTTCAAGTCTTTAGATAAAAAAGTCTCACTAGCAATTATCAAGGCCTCTGATGAAGTAATTAAAGGAAAATTTGACGGTCACTTTCCCCTTAAAGTTTGGCAAACAGGTTCTGGTACACAAACAAATATGAATGTTAATGAGGTTATTTCTAATCGCGCTATAGAAATCTTAGGTGGAAAAATGGGTTCAAAAACACCTGTTCATCCAAATGATCATGTAAATAAATCGCAATCCACAAACGATACTTATCCAAGTGCGATTCATATAGCTGTTGCTATTGATGTGAACAAAAGACTTATTCCCTCTTTAAAATTATTAGAAAAAGAATTAGCAATAAAAGTTAATAAATTTAAAAATATTGTTAAAATTGGAAGAACTCATCTTCAAGATGCAACCCCTTTAACATTAAGTCAAGAATTCTCAGGTTATCAAACGCAAATAAAAAATTGTATTAAACGTATTGAAATTGCTCTAAAAGAAATTTATTTTCTTGCCCAAGGGGGGACGGCTGTTGGCACAGGTATTAATAGTAAAAAAGGTTTTGATAAAAAAATTGCAGTAGAAATTAAAAAAATTACTAAATTACCATTTAAAACTGCTCCAAATAAATTTGAAGCACTTGCAAGTCATGAACCAATAGTAAATCTATCTGGAACACTTAATACTCTTGCGGTTGCTTTAATGAAAATTACAAATGATATAAGATTTCTTGGCTCAGGACCTAGAGCTGGTTATGCAGAACTTATTCTTCCAGAAAATGAACCGGGTTCATCTATTATGCCAGGCAAAGTAAATCCAACTCAGTGTGAAGCGGTGACTATGGTATGCACAAGAGTTATGGGTAATCATACAACAGTTACTGTTGCTGCATCGAATGGTCACTTTGAATTAAATGTTTTTAAACCTGTCATTGGTCACAGCATGATGCAATCTATTGAATTACTATCTGACTCCATTAATTGCTTTGTTCAATACTGCCTTAAAGGACTTAAGGCCGATACAAAAAGAATTTCTGCATTATTAAATAATTCTTTAATGTTAGTGACAGCTCTTGCTCCAAAAATTGGTTACGACAATGCATCTATGATTGCAAAAAGAGCCCATAAAAATGGGACATCTTTAAAAGCGGAAGCTTTGAAAAGCGGGTTAGTTAATGAGAGGGAATATAATCAAATAATGAACCCAAGAAAAATGGTTCACCCAAGTTAGAACAAGAAACTATAAATTCTTGCATCTAAAATATTCAAAATATCTTTATTTAAACGCAAATTAAACTCTTCTTGGATAGTATTAAGACTTACTCTACTGAACTTCTTACTATTACCTCCAACAATCTCATTAATAACTATTCTTCCTTTTTTCATGTTTAAATCGGCGCTCATTTTTGCAGAAAGAATATCATTTGGTAAAAGAGCTATTTTTTCCCTTGCACCATTTGTATTTTTATAAAAATTTCTAACATTTTTAAGGTTAATCTGAGAATTAAAGAAGAATATCGTTTCTCTATTTTGAGTAATAAAACGACCATTTATTTTTAATTGATCATTAGATTTTGAAATTAAATTTAGCTCTTTTACGTTCACATCTCCTCCCTCTACAATAACTAATGCATTGGCATCAGAGAAAAGATTATGATTAGTTACCATGTTTTTAAAATTTAATTTAAAAACTCCATAAAAATCATCATGAATATTAAATAGTTTATGATGAACTAAATTATCTTTTAAATCACTGTTAGATAATTTTTTAAAATTAGTGTCTATAAAATTAAATTCGCCTGCAAATGCAAGTTTAGGTTTTATAGAAATTTTCGCATTTCCGGTTCCTTTATAAAGAAAAGAATTAACTAAAATATTATTTAATTCTACAAACTCATCTTTTAAATCAAAATTAAACTGTAGAGTTAAATTATTTAAACCAATGGTACTTAAAGTATTTGCAAATCTAATTCTTCCATTTCCAAGGAATTCATTTTTTAAAAAATTAATATTAGTTAAATTAGCGTCTAAGTAAAATTTAAGATCTGGAGATTCAACCGACAATTTTCCAATACTTTGATCTTTATCTTTAGAGCCCTTAAAATTAGCTGCAATAGGTAGGTTAAATAAATTTCCTGTTAAATTAAATTTTTTTACATTACCTTGTTCAAAAATTATTTCGCTATCAATGTCACTAATTTCAATAGAATTTTTGCTTGAAGAATATTTAAAATCTAAATTACTAATTTTAATAACTTTTAAGTCTTTAACGGCGTCATTATGTTTAAAAAAATTATCAAAATAATTACCATCAACTTCAATAATACCATCTCGAATCTCAATATCGTTAATATTAAATTTTCTTAAAATAATATTAAAAATATTTATACGTAAATTAATTTTATATATATTTCCTAAATAGACATCTTCTTTTTTATTGACGTCGAAAATATCCACCGAAAATAGTTGGATATGAGGCCTTAGAAATGGTTTATAAGAAATTTTTTCATTAATCTTTATTTTGATAAAAAACTTTTCTTGAATCTGATTTTCAATCTCAGGTCTATATTTGTCTAAATCTATAAAATAGGGTGATAAAAAAATTAAAAATATTGTAGCTGCTATTACAACCATTATGCCACTGTATATTTTGTGATTATAAAAAGACTTTAAGGACTTTAAAGACGATAAAAACTCTAAAGACTGTAATTTCCTAAGAATCATTTAATTTTTGTTATATTATGTTAACTACTTGATCTATTTGATTTTATGAATTCCACGAACCAAAATTACCTATTAAACCTTAATAATCAACAAAAAGAAGCTGTCACTCATAGTGATGGACCGCTACTAATTCTTGCTGGCGCAGGCTCTGGGAAAACTAAAGTTTTAACAACTCGAGTTGTTCATCTTATTGAAACAAAAAAATGTTGGGCAACACAAATTCTTTGCGTAACCTTTACTAATAAAGCCGCAAATGAAATGCGAGAAAGAATATTAAAACTTCTTAGCGCTCAATCTTCTTCTATACCTTGGCTTGGAACTTTCCATTCTATTAGCAATAAAATTTTAAGACGACATGCTGAGGCCGTTGGTTTAAAATCAAATTTTACAATTTTAGACACTCTTGATCAATTAAGACTAATTAAAAATATAATTGAATCTGAAAATATCGATATAAAAAAAATACCTCCAAAATTAATTGCTGCTTTTATAGATGACTGGAAAAATAAGGGTCTTATTCCTAGTGAAGTTAAAATTATAAATGAAAACTACATTAAAGATACAGCGCTAAAAATATATAAAATCTACCAACAAAGATTAAAGATTATGAATTGTGTTGATTTTGGAGATCTTATTCTGCATTGCGTTACAATATTTAAAACCGTACCAGAAATCTTAGAACTGTATCATAATAATTTTAAATATATTCTTGTTGATGAATATCAAGATACAAATTTTATTCAAAATATATGGTTAGATCTTTTATCTAAAAAAAATAACAATCTTTGCTGCGTAGGAGATGATGACCAGTCTATTTATAGTTGGCGCGGCGCTGAAGTTAAAAACATTTTAAATTTTGAAAAAATTCATACACACACAAAAGTTATAAAACTAGAACAAAATTATCGATCTACACAAAATATTTTAGATACTGCCTCTTCTTTAATATCAAATAATGAAGATAGACTAGGTAAAAAATTATGGTCCGAAAACGCCAATGGAGATTTGATTGACGTTAATTGCTATAATAATGGTTATGATGAAGCAGTAAGAGTAGCTGACGAAATTGAAAAAAATTTATCAAAGGAATATTCGCTTAATCAAATATCTATACTTGTAAGAGCTTCTTTTCAGACAAGAGAATTCGAAGATCGTTTTATAAAAATTAATCTACCTTATAGAGTTATTGGCGGATTAAAATTTTATGACCGTGCAGAAATTAAAGATGCAATCTGCTACCTTAGAATTGTTTATCAAGAAAATGATGATCTGGCTTTTGAAAGAATAATTAATACTCCTAAACGTGCTATTGGCGATGCAACTTTAAAAGAAATCCATAAAATTGCTAAAGAGAGGGATATTAATTTAGAACAGGCATCTCTTATTTATTGTGAGCAAGAAAACTCTAAGGGAAAAACTGTTTTAAGCTTAAAAAAAATTATTAATGATATTCAATTATGGAGAAAACTATCAAAAGAACTTTCTCATTATGAGCTGACAGAAAGAGTTCTGGATGAATCTGGATATTCTCAAATGCTAATGAATGAAAAAACACCTGAAGCAGATAGTAAACTTGAAAACTTAAAAGAGTTAATATTATCAATGAAAAACTACTCTAGTCTTCAAGACTTTCTTGAAAATATTTCATTACAAACCTCAACAGATGAAGATTGGAATGGAGAGAAAGTAAACTTAATGACTATGCATGCTGCTAAGGGGCTTGAGTTTGATGTTGTCTTCTTACCAGGGTGGGAAGAAGGTTTATTTCCCCATCAAAAATCAATTGATGAAAAAGGTCAAAAGGCAATTGAAGAAGAGAGAAGACTTGCTTACGTCGCAATTACCAGAGCAAAGAAAAAGTTATTTATCTCTTTTGTGAATAACAGAAGAATCTACGGAGGAAAAAGAGATCGTGATATAGATTGGATGCCAACACTTCCCTCTCGATTTATCGAAGAACTACCTAAAGATAAATTAAATATAAAAAATCATTTTACCGAATATCAAAAAGAAGATTTTGATTTCAATCAAGAAATTGATTTTGACCAACCGTCAAGAAGTCCTGGATGGAATAGATTACAACAAGCAAAAAAGATAAAAAATAATTTTAATAAAATAACTTATATCAACAATAATACTATTTTTAAAGTTGGTGAAAGTGTCACTCACGAGGATTTTGGCAATGGAAAAGTTATTCATATTGAGGATAATAAACTCATAATTATTTTTAAAAAGCATGGAGAAAAAAAAATAATTGATAAATTTATAAAAAAATTTAATGAAAAAAATTAATCAATTAAGAGAAGTTTTTAAAAAAAATAACTGTGACGGTTATTTAATTCCCAAAAATGATGAGTATTTTGGAGAATATGTTCCTGAGAATAGAGATCGATTAAAATTTATATCTGAGTTTAGCGGCTCATCTGGTCTTGCTATAATTTTGAAAAAAACGTCTTATTTATTTGTCGATGGTCGATATACCCTCCAGGCAAAAGTTGAGGTTAATAAAAGTTTTAAAATTTGCGAAATATCTAAAATAAAACCCCAAGATGTTTTTAAGAACCTAAGTAGACAAATCTCATTAGGATTTGACCCAAAACTTTTTACCTCAAATACATTAAATAATATTGTTGGAAATAATAAAATCTCACTCATTCCGATTAAAGATAATTTAATTGATAAAATATGGAAAAATAAATCTAAAACTAAAGATAAAAAATTCTATCTTCTAGAAAAAAAATTTCATGGAGAGCACTATTTAGATAAAATTATTAGATTAAAAAAAATACTTATATCAAATCAGATTGATTATTTATTTTGTACTGCGGTTGAGAATATTTCTTGGTTAATAAATATTAGAGGACGCGACTCTTTATCTAGTCCACTAACCAACGGTAAACTGATCGTTAAAAAAGATGGAAAAATAATATTTTTTACAAACTTAAGTAAGATCACTCCTCAAATTAGGATATTTTTCAAAAAAAATATAACATTTAAAAAAGAAGAACTTTTTCTTGATTATATAAAGAAAATTAAAAAATCAAAAATCTTAATAGATAAAAAGACATGCTGTTATGATTTTGAAAAAAATCTTAATTCTTCCAATAAGATTATTAAAACCAATGACCCTATAGACTTACTAAAAGCGCTAAAAAATAAAACAGAAATTAGTAATACTAAAATTGCTCATTTATTTGACGGTATTGCTTTAACAAAATTTATTTTCTGGCTAAAAAATAATTATAGTAAAAAAAGAATTACTGAAATCTCTGCACAAAACAGACTTGAACAATTTAAAAAGCTTTGCAAAAATTATTTATATCCAAGTTTTAATACTATTTCAGCATTTGCTCAAAATGGAGCCATTGTTCACTACAGGGCCAATAAAAAAACTAATAAGGCAATAACTGGAAATAACTTTTACCTTTTAGATTCTGGTAGTCAGTATTTATACGGAACTACCGATGTAACCAGAACAATAGCCATTGGGAAAATATCTAAACTACAAAAAAAAATCTATTCAACTGTTCTAAAAGGACATATTGCAGTGTCTTCGTATGAAATAAAAAAATCTACTACAGGAAAAGATATAGATAAAGTTGCTAGAGCTCCTTTATTTAAATTAGGCCATAACTATTCTCATGGCACTGGTCATGGCGTTGGTTACTTTTTAAATGTTCATGAAGGACCTCAAGGATTATCACCTTTAAATAATCAAAAGATTTTACCAGGCATGATACTTTCTAATGAGCCAGGATTTTATAAAGAAAATAAATTTGGAATACGAATTGAGAATTTAATTTATTGTAAAAAAATAAATAATAATAATTTAAAGTTTTTAGATTTTACAATGGTTCCTATCGATAAAGATTGTATTAACAAAAAAATTTTAAATCAAAAAGAAATAAACTGGATTAATAACTACCATGAAAAAGTTTATTATATTTTAAAACCCTTTATGAATAATGTTGAATTAACAATGTTAACAAACGCTTGTTCAGCTATTTTTAGATAGCTTCATCCATTCATTTTCTTCAATAATTTTAATGCCCAGTTCCTTTGCTTTATCAACTTTACTTTTAGTTGGTTTAGATGAGCCTATAATTAAGTAATCTAATTTCTTAGTAACAGAACTTAAGATTTTTGCACCTAAAGTTTCTGATAATGATTTAGCTTCAGATCTACTCATTGCATAAAATCCACCTGTAAACATAATATTTTTTCCAGAAAAGAAACTATCAATTTTTTTCTCTATAAAATTTTCAATATTTAAAATCTTACTCAATTCGTGAACAATTTTATTATTTTTTTTGTCTTTAAAAAATATTTTTAATGACTCAACTTGCGTTTCACCAATGCCATCAATCTCATCTAAATTACTAATCTCATTTATAAAAAGATTAGCCTCGCACAATTTTAAAAAGTTTTTTATTGAAACAAAATAACGTGCTAAATTTTTGGCATTTTCTTGGCCGATATGTCTTATACCAAGGCTATATATAAATTTTGCAAGACTAATACTTTTACTTTTTTCAATTGCGGTTTTTAAATTGCTAACTGACAGTTCCCCCCAGCCCTCTAATTTTTCTACTTTTTTATAATCAAGACTAAAGATGTCTTGCGGTAAACGAATGAAATTTAAAGCCCAAAAATCCTCTATAATTTTTTTTCCAAAACCTTCGATATCTAGAGCTTCTTTTGAAACAAAATGCTTAAGCTTTTCTCTTGCCATAAATTCACAATTGAAACCTGTATCTGAACATCTCTTAACAGAATCTAATTTTTTTGACGTTTCATTGTAATCTTTTACAGCGGCTCTCCCACAAAGACACTTGTCTGGGAATATAAATTTTTTACTACTCTTATCTCTTTTAGATTTTATAACTTCAACAACTTGAGGAATAACATCGCCCGCCCTTTGAATAATAACTGTATCATTTAACCTAATATCTTTTCTGATGATTTCATCTTCATTATGTAATGTGGCATTAGAAACCAAAACTCCTCCGACATTAACCGGGTCTAATTTTGCAACCGGTGTTAGCGCTCCAGTTCTTCCAACTTGAATATCTATTTTTCTAATAACAGTTGTGGCTTTTTCTGAAGAAAATTTATGAGCAATCGCCCATCTAGGAGAAGAAGATAAACTGCCAAGTCTTTTTTGCAGACTTAAGTCATTTACTTTGTAAACAATACCATCAATATCATAATCCAATGAAGACCTTATCTCTTCAATATGATGATAACTTTTCATTATTTCATCAACTGAACTTAGAGTCTTTGTGAGTGGATTTGTTTTAAAACCAATTTTCTTACAAAAACTTAAAAAGTTTGTATGTGTTTTAAATCTTTTTTCATCAATATTTCCAATACTATGCGCAAAAAACTTTAATGGTATTAAAGCTGTTTTTTTGAAGTCCTTTTGTCTCAACGAGCCGCCTGCTGCATTTCTTGGATTTGCAAAATCGTCTTTCAATTTTTCAAAATCTTTTTTACCAATATAAACTTCTCCTCTAATTTCAAATTCTTCTTCTATATTTTCATCTTTTAATACTCTTGGAATATCCTTAATGGTTAATAAATTTTCTGTTATATCCTCTCCAAATTCACCATCTCCTCTTGAAAGTCCTCGAATAATTTTATTATTTTTATAAATTAAAGATGCAGAAATCCCATCAATTTTAGGTTCTGCTGTTAACTCTATTTTATAATCTTCTTTAAAATTTAGATAATTTTTAATTTTTTTTAGGAAATCTTCCACATCTACTTTTTCAAAAGCATTATCCAGAGATAGCATTGGTACAAGGTGCTTAACTTTAGAAAATTTTTCTGAAGGCGTGAAACCTATTTTCTTCGAAGGGGAATCTTTATCTATAAGATCTGGATTTTTTTTTTCAAAACTTAAGATACTTATCTTAATCTTATCGTATTCAGCATCTGAAATTAAAGGATTATCGTTATGGTAATAGGCTTTATTTAATTTTTGGATTAGAATAATTTTTTCTTTGTACTCTTTTAAAGACAATCCGCTCATTAAACTTTTTTAATTAAATACTTTTTTAAAACTATCTAAAAGAGATCTATCTTTTTTAGGTAAAACAGTTTGATTTGTAGAAACTAATAAGTAACTTTTTTTATACCATTCACTTGAATTAAAATTATAACCAAGGATTGACGCTGCTTTATTCGCATCTTCTTCGAGTCCTAATTTATGATAAATTTCTACGATTCTATAGAGAGCTTCTTCTATATAAATTGTTGTTTGATACTTATCTACAATCGTTTTTAATCTATTTAAAGCTGCGGCCCATTTTTTTTGGTTCATATAATATCTTGCCACATACATCTCTTTTCCAGCTAACAAATCATTTAATAAATCTAATTTAAATTTTGCATCTTCTGCATATTCAGTCTTTGGATATGTTTTAATTAAAAAATTAAACTGTTTAACTGCTTGCAATGTTTTTTCTTGATCTTTAGAAAATTCACTTACTTCTTCGAAATAGCACATTCCTTTTAAGTACTCCGCATAAATTCTTTCGGGATTATTAGGGTAATATTTAATATAACGATCAATCGCATAATACGCATCTGGGCAGCGACCGGTTTCATAATAAATATAAGCTATCATTAAAACAGATTTGGGAGCCCATTCTGTATATGAATAATCTTTTTCGACTGTTTTAAATTTTTCAATAGCTGGTTCAGGTCTATTATTTTTAAAATCCTCCATTGCAAAATTATACAATTTTGAAAGTTCTACTTTTGGCTTTGGGGGGTCTACCAGCGCTCTATCTGATGAGGAGCAGCTAAAAATAAATAAAAATATTAATAAAATAGTGAATTCTTTTTTTAGTCTAAACATTAAAATTAAAATTTTTATTTTTTATTTTAATTAAGTTTTACCACTAAAACTAAAGATTCACTACAAGTTGATTTGGTAAATAAGAACTAACTGTGGAAAATTTTTTTAGATTTTTCGTAGTTAAACTCCATGCATTTTTATTTTTTTTTAAAGCTTCTAATAACTTACGCGTCATATCATGCCCTCCTTGGTAACAATTAACCTTACCAATAATTGAGCAACCGGCTAAGTATAAATCTCCTATACAATCTAAAATCTTGTGTCTTACAAATTCATCTTTATATCTAAGACCATCTTGATTTAAAACTTTATCTTCTGAAACAACAATTGCATTCTCTAACGAACCCCCTTTTGCAAGTCCCATCTTAAATATATTTTCAAGATCTTTTTGCAAACAAAAAGTTCTAGAGTCATACACCTGCATAAAACCGTCTTTCTCTAAATCTATTTTTTTACTCTGCTTTTTTATAACTCGGTCATGAAAATTAATTTCATAATCAATTTCTAATTGATTTTTATTAGTTGGTTCAATTGAAATAAATTTATCTTTATCTTTAACAATAATTTTTTTTAATATTTTAATATATTTTTTTTCAACTCCCTGGATTGCAGTTCCTGTGTCTTGTATGGCGATTACAAATTCCTTTGAGCTTCCGTCTAGTATAGGTAATTCCTGAGAGTCAATTTCAACAGTTGCATTATCTATGCCCATACCTGACAAAGCGGACATAAGATGCTCAATAGTTGATATTGAGACATGTTTGTTAGAAATAGTTGTGCAAAGTTTTGCCGGCAAAGAATTGTCGATATAAGCAGGTATTATTTTTTCTTTGCCCTTATAATCAACTCTAATAAAATTTATTCCTGAATTGGGTGCCGCAGGTTTAATAATAAGATTTGAGACTAAGCCACTATGAAGACTTATGCCTTTAAAATTGATTTTAGACTTTAAAGTCTTTTGATACATATTTTTGATAAAATATATATTTAGTAAGATTTAAAATAATAGCTAATCACCTTTTGTTACGATTTCTACTTTTGAAAAATAGATAAAAGTCTTGAAAAAAAGCCTGTATTTTTAAATTTAATTGGCAATGCTTCAGATGAAAATCCATAAAAATAATTTTTAATTATTCCATAGCAAACTAGAAAATCCTGGGAAAGATTATTAATCAAATTTGGGTCTTGATGTTTTCTTTGTAAAACTAATTCTGTTCTGTGAGAAAAATATTTTCTTACTAAAGATAAAAATCCTATTAAATTTGATCCTCTGCCTGAAAGATAAATTTTTTTACTTTTTATATCTATCAAATTATAAGATTTAATTTTTTTGTAAATTAACTGTAAAATCTCTTCAACTCTAGAATTAATAATTGTATTTACCATTGTTTTAGAGATTTTTCTAAAATCATCATCTGGAAACAAATGTACTGGTAAATATTCAATCTTATCATTAATAGTTTCATTTATTAAACAATCTCCACTTTCAATCTTAATTCTATCGGCCACTTCTAATTTAATATCTAAAACTTTAGCTAGATCTTTTGATATATGATTGGATCCAAAAGGAATAACTCCCACATAGGAAAGAGTGTGATTTTCAAATATAGAAAAGCTTGTTTTGTCTTTTCCAAAATCAATACAAATAATATCTTCTTTTAAATCTTCCGCTGTTAAAAAAGATAAACCTAGAGCATATGGTCCACAAACATAATTCTCTACTGATAATTCACACGAGTTAATAATGTTTTTTAGATTATCAATTGAAGAATGGTCAGCTAAAATTGCGTGAATATCTGTTGAAAAAGTATTTGCTTTAAAACCAACTGGATTTTCAACATTAACTTTTTTATCAATCTTATAATTTGTAGAAAACACATGTAAAATTCCTTTGTCTTTATTATTTTTTGAGATTTCATCTACTGCAATATGTATTAAGCCCTGAATATCTTTTTCATGCTCTATCGGTTCGCCATGAATACTTTTGTATTCTGTTAATATATTACTGAAAATATTTTCAAACTCTGCATTTACAATAATTTTATTTAGAGAAACTCCGGCTTGTTTTTCAGCAATTTCTAAACATTGACGTACAGTTAAATTAGCCTCTTCAAAATTTGCTACTAAACCTTTTGAAATTCCTTTTGATGCAACGCTTGATTTGCCAACGATTTCAATTCTATTATTTTGAATTTTTGCAATTAGACATTTAATTTTTGAAGAACCTATGTCTATAGATGCAATCAGCTCATCTTTTTGAATCATTCTTTATTTTACAAATATTTTGTTCTTAAGTCTTAAATCAATATAAGTAAATTTTTCATCTTTTAACTGAATCAATATCTTATTTAAATTGATTATTTGTTGATTATAATCATATCTTCCTAGCATAATTTTTTTATTACCTTTCAAAAACAAATCCCATCTTTCAGAACTTATAAAATCAAAACTAACAATATTAGATAAGTCAAAATTATTGTCATTTAATGCGTTATAAAGACTCTTAAGATCTTGAATGTCTAAATTGCCCTTTGCTTGTATTTGATTTGAAAAATTAACTAAGTTAAATTTTTCTACTAACGTAAATTGGTTGGTAATAATTAAATTATTGTTTCCTTTTTTCCAAATTAAGAGCGGTTCGTGCTCAACTATATTAATATTAACGACTGAAGGAAATTTTTTATTAATATTAATAAAATGAATCCACTCATTATGTGAAACTATTTCATTCATTTTATTATTATCTATACTTAAAATGCTAGTATTAATTAAAAAATTAAATTGCTTTTTTATCTTTTCTGCATCTATATTTTTTGAACCAGAAACATTAACTGTTTTAATAATAAAAAAACCAAGCTTTAATAAAGGTAACTCAGGATTAAACGTTGTTAAAAAAATTAACAAGGCGAGAAGAATATATCTCTTTTTTTTTGTCATCTATTAATAGAAGCATCGTTAATAATCCATTCAACTAATTCGTTAAAAGATAAGCCGTAATAATTAGCAATCTCTGGAACTAAAGATAAATTTGTCATGCCTGGTTGAGTATTAACCTCAAGAATATAAATCTTATTATCTTTATCTGATTCATTATATCTAAAGTCAGATCTAGTAACCCCTTTGCAGCCTAAAGTATTATGAGCTTGTAATGCCGTATCTAAGATTTTTTTGTAATCCGACTCATTCATTGAAACCGGGATAACGTGTTTTGTTTTAGCACAAGAGGAGTATTTTGCCTCATAATCATAAAAAGATCTTGTGGGAATAATCTCTATTGCCCCTAATGCTTTTGATCCCATTACAGCAACCTGTATTTCCCTTCCTGGAATATATTTTTCTAAAATTAAAAAATTATATTTCTTCAATAGAGAAATTACTGTGTCTTCATTTGATTTTTTTAATTGATTAAAAATATAAACACCTACGCTAGATCCTTCGTCATTAGGTTTAACGACACAAGGGTATCCAATCTTTGATTTTTTAAAATCTTCTAAATTTTTTACTACTAAATATTCTGGTGTATTAATTTTTGCATCTTTAAATATTTTTTTGGATGTTAATTTATCCATGGCAATGGCTGAAGACAAAATTCCAGAATGAGTATAAGGTATTTTTAAATGTTCTAACAAACCTTGAATAGAACCATCTTCTCCAAATTTTCCATGAAGAGCATTAAAAACCTTATCTGGCTTATTCTTAATTAATTTTTCAATAAAATCATCTTTTGCATCAAGGCTTGTTACATCAAAACCAAGTTCTGTTAGAGCTTTTGCACAGGCTTTTCCGCTATCTAGACTTACTTCTCTCTCGGCAGACATTCCGCCCATTAAGACTGTTATTTTTTCTTTTTTCACTTTTCTCCTATAACCTCTAATTCAAGTTCTAAGTTTATATTTGTTTTTTTAAAAACTTCTTCTTTTATATTGTTAATTAAATTTTCTACATCTTTTGAGCTTGCCTTACCTAGATTTTCTAAAAAATTGCAATGCAAATTAGACAATTTAACATCGCCAATTCTTAGATCAGAACAGCCCGACTCTTTTATTAATTGCCAAGCTTTTTTGTTTGAATCTTTAGGATTCTTAAATGTGCTTCCCCCGGTTTTTATTTTTTGAGGCTGTTCGGTATCTTTTTTATTTCTCAAATTTTTCATGTTTTCTAATATTTTTTGTTTATCTAACCTTGCTCCCTTCATTTCAACATTGGTGATGATCTGGTTTTTGGTAATTGAACTATGACGATAAGCAAAATTAATATCTTTATTATTAATAATCTTTATCTTTCCACTCATATCAATAATTGAAATGCTTGTTACTATTTTTGACATATCGTCTCCATAGCACCCTGAATTCATAACGACGCCACCAGCTACTGTTCCCGGAATACAATATAAAAATTCAAAGCCTGTTAAATTATTATTTGCTGCTTGCTCAGCTAAAAATAATTTTTGTGTTGAAGGCCCGCAATTTATAATTTCATTATTAATTTTTATATAATCAAAATCTTTACCAAATTTAATTGCAATTCCATTAAAACCTTTATCTCTAATTAACAAATTTGAACCTGAGCCAATAACAATAATAGGAAGATGATGATTATTATTTCTTAAAAGTATTTGTAGATCTTTTAGATCTTTTGGTTTAAAAAAAAATTTAGCTTCCCCCCCAATCCCAAGCCAATTGGATTTGGATAAGTCAAAATTTTCTCTTAACTCTCCTTGTAAATTCTTTTTTAATTGGGAATTAAAATTAATATTCATCTTTTAAATTAACAGCGATTTCTCTAATCCAATTACTAATGCTACCCGCTCCCATACAAACTATAACCTCATTTCCATAAGTATGACGTTTTATAAATTTTTCTAGATCATCCTTATTTTCTATACACATAACTTCTTTTTTAGAATTTTTTCTTATAAGCTTTGCTAATTCATAATGATTAATATTTTTTATGGGCTTCTCACTTGCTCCATAAATAGGACACAAAACAACTAAGTCACTATCTTTAAATGCATTACTAAATTCTTTTTTTAGCAATGCAACTCTTGAATACCTATGAGGCTGAAATACGGTTACAATTTTTTTTTCTTTAAAACCTGATTTAATAGCATTTAATACAGCTTTAATCTCAGTTGGATGATGTGCATAATCATCGTAAATTTCACTTCCTCGAAAACTAATTATTTTAGTTAACCTTCTTTGCACTCCTAAAAAATTTTTTAAAGTTTTTTTAATAATATTATTTTTAATGCTCAAGCTTTTAGCAACTCCAATTGCGGCTGTAGCGTTAAGAACATTGTGCATACCCAATAAATTTAATTCTATATTTTTAATATTTTCGATTTTATTATTAAGTTTAATAGATATGTCGAAACACATCATTGTTCCTAAATTCTTTACATTATGTGGCCGAAGATCAGCTTCTTTATTAAAACCATAAGTAATAATATTAGATTTATTTTTTTTACCTAAAATTTTTTTTAAAAACTTATCATCTGTACAAACAAAAGATTTTCCAATTAAAGGTGTCTTATTTATAAAAGTTTCAAAACTTTTATATAAATTTTTAAAATTTTTATAATAATCTAGGTGCTCTTTATCAATATTACTTACTACAGAATAAGTAATAGGAATTTTTAAAAAACTTCCATCAGACTCGTCTGCTTCAACAACAGCCCAATCCCCTTTTCCAAATAATGCATTTGAATTAATAGAGTTTAATATACCCCCGTTAATAATCATTGGATCTAATTTTGCCTTAAATAAAAGCGTCGATATCAAAGAAGTAATGGTTGTTTTTCCATGAGCTCCGCTGATGACTATATTTTTTTTTAATTTAACAATTTCAGATAACATTTCTACTCTCTGAATTACCGGTATTTTCTTTCTTCGTGCTTCTTTTAGTTCTGGATTATCTTTGCTTATAGCGGATGAGAAAACGACTAATTTAGAATTTCCTATATTTTTTTTTTTATGATTAAAAAAAATTTTTAATCCAAATTTTTTTAATCTTTTTATATTTTTATTATTTTTTGACGGATCGCTACCTTGAACTTTAAATCCGATATTATGCATAATTTCAGCAATCCCACTCATGCCGATTCCACCTATTCCAATAAAATGTACCTGATCATTGGCTGTAATTTTAAAGGTCATAGTAAAATACTATTTATTTGCTTCTCAAAGATTTCGTTTACGTTTGTTTTGCTTAATTCTTTTAATTTGCCCTTTTTTTCAAGTAACTTTTCTTTGTGTAGGATTAATTCTTTGATTAAATCAAATAACTTTTCGCTATTTAGATCCTGCTGCTCTATTAACCAACAAGCATTCTTCTCAAAAAAGTAATTGGCATTATAAAACTGGTGATTATCCAAAGAGTCTTTAAATGGAATTGCTATAAATGGAATTTGCAAGAAAGATAGTTCTGATAATGTCGAAGATCCAGCTCTAGTAATAACTAAGTCTGATTGGATCATATAATTTTCAATATGAGGTTCAAAATTAAAGATTTTAACATTAGTATTATTTTTATAAGAATGATCTAACATTCCCTCCTGCTCTTTATTTCCTACTTGATGAAAAATTTTTATTTTTAGATTTAAATTAAACAATTTATTTAATGATTGCGGTAGTATTCTACTAAAAATCTCAGCTCCTTGGCTCCCCCCAACTACTAATAAAGTAAAATTAAAATCATTATCTTTCTTAAATTTTTCACTATTTTTTGCGATATAAATTTGCTGTCTAATTAACTGTCCAACAAAAATAATTTTTTCACTATTTATATTTAAATCTTTTAACGGATATCCAGTAAATATTTTAGTAGCACTTTTTAAAAAAAATTTATTAACTCTTCCCATCACCGAATTTGTCTCATAAATAACAAATTTTTTATTAAGTAATCTTGCCGCTAAAAGTATTGGGAAAGAAGCATATCCTCCGGAACCAATAATTAAATTAGGTCTTTTAAATAAAATAAAAAAAAATGAATATATAAATGATAAAAATATTAAAAATATTGAATAAATTAATCCTAAGCCATTTTTGCCTGTGGGTGTTTTTACATTAATAAAATGTACATTCTTTAAGTTAATACTATTTATGAATCTTTTAGCTCTATAATCTGTAATAAGATCTACATGAAAATTTTTTTTTAAATGTTCAGCAAGTGATAATGCTGGGAATATATGTCCTCCAGTTCCTCCTGTGCAAATTAAGATTTTTTTCATTAAGATAATTTTCTTTTAGTAAAACAAAGTAATATTCCGAATATTATTCCGCATCCAATCATTGAAGATCCTCCATAACTTATAAATGGAAAAGTCATGCCTTTATTTGGTAAAATGTTTAAAGTAACACCTAAATTAATAATTGATTGCAAATAAACTAAACAAGATAATCCTATTAATACTAGTTTTCTAAAATGATTATTCTCGTTATTAAATTGTGAAAAAATTCTTAAAAAAATAAAAGTAATTATTAAGAATATTACTAATATCATTAAAATTCCAAACTCTTCACCAATAACTGCTAGAACGAAATCTGTATGAGCTTCTGGAACTTTTTCTTTTAATATTCCCTCTCCTATTCCTCTGCCTGTAAATCCACCTTGCTTAATTGCATCTAACGCTTTTTGTGTTTGAAGATTGTCTCCTTTGCTAGGATCTACGAAAGTTTTTAATCTTTTAAAAATATAAGAAAATCTTTCGCTAAATAAAAGAATTGCCGTGGCTATACCAAAAAAAATAACTGATCCTAAGGATAAAAGAACAGCAATACTAATTCCAGAAACGAATATTAGAATTAACCACACAGAAGAAATTAGTAAACTTTGACCGACATCAGGTTGGTTTAATAATAACAATAAAGAAAAGAATAGTGCGCAAAAGCTATAGAAAATCCTTAATTTAAGATCTCCTATTTGCAAATTAGAAATAATTAAAGAACATAATAAAACAAAGAAGGGTTTATAGATTTCAACGGGCTGGAACCTAAAAAGAATTAGATTTATCCATCTTTTAGATCCTTTAACCTCAACTCCAAAAATTAAAACGGACAATAATAAAAAGGCAGCAATAACAAAGCCTAAAATGCAATATTTTTCTATTTGCTTTGGATCTAATAAAGATAATAAAACTAAAATTAGAACGCTGATAGATGCAAACAAGATTTGTTTAACAATAAAAAGATAATCTGTTTTATAAATTTTTTCTGAAGCAATATTGGAAGTAGAGGCGTAAGCAAAAAATATTCCTAAGAATATTAATGAAAGAATTGAAATTAAAAGAAGTTTATCAATATTTCTCCACCATAAGGCAAATCTATCTGTATTAGTCCTGCCAAGATTAATCATGAATATCTTTTTACTAAATTTATAAAATCTGTCCCTCTATGTTCAAAATTCTTATACTGATCAAATGAAGCTGCTGCTGGGCTCAATAGTATAACTTGTTTTAAAGTTGGATATTTTTTTGCTTCATTCAATGCCGAAAGCAAAGCGTTCTTAATAGAAAAATTAATACTACATTTTAAAGTATTTTTAATTTGTTTCAAAAATAATTTTGTACTTTTTCCAATAATATATGTTTTTAAAATATCTCTTTTAAATGTAGATATATTTATTTTATCTTTCGCTTTAGGAAGTCCTCCGAGAATCCAATGTATATTTTTATAGTTTTTCAATGCAACTAAAGTCGACGAAAAATTTGTTGCTTTAGAATCGTTTATAAAAGTTAGATTATTCTTTATTTTCACAATTTCTTGTCTATGCGGAAGTCCTTTAAAATTTTTAATTGTTCTTAGATAACTTTTGTTAGAAATTTTAAATAACTTTGAAATCTTTAAAACAATATATAAAAAATTTTTATAATGAGCTCCTCTTAAATTTGGACTAATTGAATTTGTTTTTAATTTGAAATTAATTTTTTTTTTAATCAATTGAATACTGTTCTTGCTATATTTTTGAGATTTAAAAAGGTTAAATATCTTAGATTGAACATCCGTACTCAAATCTAAAAATCCTGCCCCTTCTTTTGAAAGTCCATTAAAGATTTTAAGTTTGGCTGAAATGTAATTATTAAAATTCTTATGTCTTTCAATATGGTCAGGGCTAACATTTAATAAAATAGAAACGTCACTATGTAAACGTGAAGAGTAATCAAGTTGATAAGAAGATAACTCGAGCACAAAAATTGCTGCTTTATTTTTATATGGCAAGTTTAAAACTGGGTTTCCGTAATTGCCTCCAATATAAACTTTTTTCTTTGAATCTTTTAGTAAATCATAGATTAACTTGCACATGGTAGATTTACCATTCGTACCCGTAACCATGACAACTTTTTGACCTTCGATAGAACTAAGAAATAAATCTAAATCAGTGATAATTTTGCTCTTATTCTTTAAAAAGAATAACTTTTTTGAATGCAAATAAATGTTAACCCCTGGGGATATGACTATGAAATCATAATCACTTGTAAACCAATTTTTATTGACCTTATATTTTTTTTGAATTTTTCTTCTTAATTGAGGACTATCATCCCAGCATTCTACTATCGCTTTATTTTTTTTTAACTGAGATAAAGTTGCATTGCCGCTAATTCCAAGACCAAAAACTAAAAATTTTTTTTGGCTACATTGTTCTAATGAAAGCATTATCTTAATTTAAGAGATGCTAAACCTATTAAAGCAAAAACAATCGCTATAATCCAAAAACGAATTACCACCGTAGACTCACTCCAACCTTTTTTCTCAAAGTGATGATGTAATGGTGCCATTTGGAAAACTCTTTTTCCTGTTAACTTAAAAGATGCAACTTGAATAATCACTGACAAAGATTCTAGTACGAATAGACCGCTAACTACTGCCAAAACTATTTCATGCTTAGTAATAATTCCAATAGCTCCAAGTGCAGCTCCTAAAGAAAGTGACCCTGTATCTCCCATAAAAACTTTAGCTGGAGGAGAATTAAACCATAAAAACCCTAATCCCGCTCCTATCATTGCGCCTAAAAAGATGCAGATTTCTCCTGCATTTTTTATATGAACTAACTGAAGATATTTTGAAAAGATTATATTACCAGAAAGATAGGATATTAAAGTAAAAGTTACGGCAACAAGAATAACCGGAACAATTGCAAGCCCATCAAGTCCATCTGTTAAATTAACAGCATTAGATGAACCAACAATAACTGCTAGACCAAATATAAAATAAAAAATTCCTATATCTAAAACTAATTTTTTAAATAACGGAAAATAAATCTTATAATTAAATTCCGATTCAGAACTTAAAATTATTAAGTATATAACAATAACACCACTCAAAACTTGTAAAAATAATTTTAATTTAGCGCTAATTCCTTTTGAATTATTCTTAACAACTTTCAAATAGTCATCAAAAAAACCTATAGTACCAAAACTTAATAAACAAAAAATCAATATCAAAACATATTTATTTGTAAGATCGGCCCATAATAACGTTGAGAATAAAATACTTAAAATGATTATAAGACCACCCATGGTGGGAGTTCCAGATTTTTTTATAATATGAGACAATGGACCATCGTCACGTATAGGCTGGCCGTGTTTCTGAAACAACTTCAGTTTAGAAATTAAATTTTCTCCCAATAAAAGGATAAATATTAATGAGGTAACAACTGAAATTCCTGTTCTAAAAGTAATGTACTTAAAAACGTTAAAAACACTAACATCTGTAGTAAAAGACTTAAAAAAAAAATAGAGCATTATTAAAATTTCTTAAAAAAATTAAACAAACCAACTCGATTTGATGATTTGACTAATAAAATATCATTATTCTCCAAAAGATTAAAAATGTTTTCTTTAAAAGATCTAATATCTCTAAATAATAAACCTCTTTTCGTAAGATTTAGCTTTTGATGGGCATATCTCATCATTGAACCTACACAATGAACCTTATCTATATTAGTTTTATTTAACATTTTTGCTGACTGTTCATGATAATACTTTGATTTTATTCCAAGTTCCAACATATCTCCAATAACTAGAACTTTTCTTTGATTATTTTTTTTCTTTCTCAGTGAGAAATTATGAATCGCCTCATTAAGAGATACTGGGTTAGAATTATAACTATCATTAATTAAAAGAATTTTTTTATTTTTTATTTTAATATATTTTTCATTTCCTCTGCCTTCTGGGACTCTAAAATTACTAAAAATATTTTTTAAAAAAATTATATTGTTATTTAAATAATAATGAACGCATAATGTTGCTGCGATATTATATAAATAAGATTTATTAAAATTTCTAATTTTAAAATTAAATATTTTATTATTAATTTTAAAAAAAACTTTTTTAGATTTTTTTTTAATTTGAACGTCCGATTTTAAAAAACCAAAGGTTAAGACTTTAATTTTTTTTTTCTTTGCAATCCTCATTAAAGTATTAAAGAACTCATCATCTTTATTTAAAATAATGACTCCATTTTGATAAATACCATTCATAATTTCTGATTTTGCTTTACAGATGCCAAAAATATTATCAAAATTCTCTAAATGTGCGGGACCAATATTAGTAATAATTGCAATATGTGGTTTTACAAAACTAACAAGATTATCAATTTCTCCTTTTGCGCTCATACCAATTTCAAAGATTCCATATTTGTTATCGGAACTTAGATTTGCCAATGAATAAGGAACTCCAATATGATTATTGTAAGACTTTGGAGAGCAATGAGTTTTTCCAAATCTTCTTAACGAAATATTCAATAAATTTTTTAATGAGGTTTTGCCGCAGCTTCCTGTGATAGCGATAATTTTAGCATCTGTTCTTTGTCTTGCGTAACTTGCTAGATCTCTTAAACCTTCTAAAGTATTTTTAATTTTTATTATTTTTTTATTATTAATTCTTTTGCTAACAATTGCTAAATTATTTTTATTTTTTAAAACATTTTTAACGTATTTATGACCATCATCTTTTTCTCCTTTAATTGCAAAAAAAATATCTTTGTTTGAGATTTCTCTACTGTCTATTGAGACTTTATTAAAAAATAATTTATTATCTATATGCGCATTAAAAACAGCATTTATCTCCTCTCCAGAATAAAGTTTTTCAGCCATTTTATTTTAAAAATATTTTAGATATTTTTTGATCAGAAAAATATATTTTTTTGTTATTGATAATTTGATAATTTTCATGACCCTTGCCCGCAATTAGTAAAATGCTGTCAGCTTTAAGATTTTTTATAGCTGTTTTTATGGCTATTTTTCTGTCTAATATGACTTTTGATCTTGGGCATCCGTTTTTAATCTGTTTAATAATAGAAGTTGGATTTTCAAATCTAGGATTATCGTTTGTTAAATATATTTTAGAAGCAAACAGATTTGCTATTTTTCCCATTTTATATCTTTTACCCTTATCTCGATTACCCCCACATCCAAATACAACATCTACTTTTTTATTAAACTGTTTTGCTAATGTCATAATGCTCTTTTTTAAAGCATCAGGTGTATGAGCATAATCAACAACTATGGCTGATTTTTTTTTACTACCAACATACTCCATTCTTCCATTGGCAGAGTTTATTTTTGACAAAGATTTGACAATTTTATTTGGATTTTTAATAGATAAATAAGATCCAATCATTGCTGCAAATAAATTATTAATCTGAAAATCTCCTATAAGATTAACTTTAATATCGTATATTTTATTTAAAAAATTAATCTTAATTAGCTGTTGTTGACCTACAAAAGAATGGGCGATCAACTTAATCATATTTCCCTTTGATCCAAATGATAAAATCTTTATCTTTCTTCTTTTGCATATTTCTTCTAATAAAGAATATTCTGGAATGTCAGTATCAATTATAGCAAAAGAATTTTTCTTTAATAAGTAATTAAATAGATAAAGTTTTGCTTTTAAATAATTTTTTAAACTTTTGTGATAATCTAAATGATCCTGAGTAAAGTTTGTAAAAATTGCTGCTTTAAAATTAATATTATCTAATCTCTTCTGATGTAGTCCATGACTAGAAGCCTCTAAGCAAACATTTTCTATCTTATTTTTCTTTAAAAAATTTAATTCTTTATGAATTGTAATGATATCTGGAGTCGTAAGATATGTTTTCTTAAATTTATTTTTATAAAATATTCCAAGCGTTCCTATTGCAGCAGATGATATTTTAAGATTTCTTAATATTTGAAAGTAAAAGTTAGCAACTGATGATTTTCCATTTGTACCCGTAACTGCAATAATATTATTTGGTTTTTCTTTATATTTAGCTGCACAAGCTTCTATTAAAAAATTTTTAACATTCTTTACAATTAAATAATTTTTATTCTTTATAACTTTACTGGTAACAACCTTGGAAGCTCCTTTTGCTAAAGCTTCTAATGAGTATAAATTTCCTGATTGTTTAGAACCCTCGACTGCAAAAAAGATGTTATTTTTCTTTACTTCTTTTGAATTTAAACAAAAATCTCTTTTTTTATATTGTAGGATTTTAAGATTTTTACTTAACATTAAGTGCAATATTATAATTTTTTGTAGCCAAAATAGGACCTACTCTTTTTATAATTTTTCCTGCCGTAGGAACAGCATTCCATCCTGCATCCGATTTTAAAAGACCTGTGCTTAGTTTAGCTTTAGGCTCATCTATCATAACTAATAGCAAATACTCGGGTTTTTCCTCAGGAAAAGCCGATACAAATACGGTTAGAACGTCTCTAGAATAGCCTTTGGACGACTTTGATAATTTAACCGCAGTTCCTGTTTTTCCTATTACTGAGTAACCGCTAATATCTGCTTTTCTAGCTGTTCCTTGAACAGGATCATCTTTATCTACTACTTTTCTTAGCATTTTAACCATCTTCTTACTTGTTTCTTCGTTAATAATTCTCTCTTTTTTATTTGTCTGATTTTGTTTTATTAAAGTTGGATAAATTTTATAGCCGCCGTTAACTAACGTTGCATATGCAGAGGCTAACTGAATAGGCGTGGTGCTAATTCCATGACCATATGAGGCTGTTGCTAAAGTGCATTTGTCCCACTTCATGGGCAAAGATTTTCCTTTTTCTGGTATTTCAATTGATGATTTTTCAAATATACCCATTTTAGTTAAAAAGTTCTTATGATTTTCAATACCAATTTTTTCTACTATTTTAATTGTTCCGATATTTGATGATTTTGCCAAAATTTCTGTTGTAGTTAAATCTTTTTTTAAATTCTTTTCGTGCTCATGAATAGGATTGGCAGTTCCACAATTATAAACCTCTTTCTCTAAGTTTTTAAATAAAGTATTTTCATCAATAAGTTTTAACTCTAGTGCACTGGCTATTGTTAAGCTTTTAAAAGATGATCCTAGTTCATAAACACCGAGTGTTATTTTGTTTAAATATTTTTCATCATTAATTAATGTTCTATGATTAATGTCAAAGTCAGGCAAAGAAACTAGAGACAATATTTCTCCAGAATTAACATTCATAAGGAGTGCTGCAGCACCTTTTGCTGAATAATCAGTTATAGCATTCTCTAAGGATTCTCTAATTTGAGATTGTATTAATGCATCAATTGTAATTTGAAACGAACTGTCAGAAAATTTTGCATTAACAATTTGATTATTAAACTGATTCTCAATACCTGATATTCCTTTATTATCGTCATCAGTCTGACCTAGAATATGACTGAATAAACTTCTTTGAGGATAAATTCTTACTTGTCTTTTACTTAATTCTACTGCTGGCTCGCCCATCATAATAGCTTTCTTATATTCAACGAAATCTAACTTCTTTTTTATAACTAATCTTTTTTTTTCAATACTCTCCTTTTGAATTTCAATTATATTTAACTTTGGAAATTGAGATTTTAATTTAACCAAGAGTTGAGGTAAATTATTTGTCTTATCTACTTTTAAAACAAGATCGTAAACATCGATATTTTTCGCAATTAACAGTCTAGATCTATCAATAATATCTCTTCTCTGGTTATAATCTTTGTCCGCAATAAGATCATCAAAACTAATCTCATTACTCTTATTAATACCTAAATATAATAACTTTAATAAAATTACTAAAAATGCAAAAAAGAAAATTTTAAATACAATATTTGCTCTAGAATTAAATAGAGAATAACTATTACTAGAATTGTTTATATTCTCATCATTAATAAAGTTTTGAAAATAAAAACTTTTCTGAGAATTATTCTTTTTTAATTTATTTTCCATTTAAATACCTAAAATTAGTTTTATCCATTTCTATGTAGTCTTGAGATAGGTGTAATTTAGCTAATTTTTTAACCCTTTCAGGTGCAGAAAGATAATTACTCTCCAATTTTTCGTTCTTTAATTTTTCAGTTAACTCGACCTGATCTTGCTTAAGTTTTAATATTTCTTTTTCAAGATCTCGTGTTTTGTTTTTAATATAAGAAACACATATAGTTCCAAAAACAATAACTAATACAATAATTAATATATTTTTACGCATGAATTGCCTCCTCTAACTCAAAGTATTTTTCGAGATTTAAGTAAGATCTTTTAAATTCAAATAAATGATCTTGAACTTTAATTGCTGATCTTAATTTTGCAGATCTTGCTCTATTATTATTTTTTATTTCTTCAGCAGAAGCGTTAATGGGCTTTCTATTTTTAACTTTTAAAATATTAAAATCTTCATTCTGCTTATTTTCTGGAAGATAGCGTGATGTTCCTTTTATTTTATTCGAAAAAAAGTCAAAAACTTTCTTAACCACTTTGTCTTCCAGAGAGTGAAAAGTAATAACTACTATTTTACCACTAATCGATAAATTTTTGATTGCAGCGATTAAACCCTCATAAAGCTCTGATAATTCTTGGTTTACAACCATTCTAATTGCTTGAAAAATTTTTGCACAAGAATCAATATTGGTATATTTGCTATTTTTATATCTTTTTGCTCTTAACACGATTTCTGCTAACTCAAGCGTGGTACTGATTTCTTTATCTTCTCTTTTTTGTACAATTAACTTTGCAATTAATCCTGAATCTTTGTCTTCTCCAAATAAACTAAAAATATTTCTTAAATCTTTTTGATCAAGTTTATTTACAATATCATGAGCACTAATATTATTCTTTCCCATAGTCATCTTTAATAATCCGTTATGTCGATAGGAAAAGCCTCTATCTGGATTATCTATTTGAAAAGATGAAAGTCCTAAATCAAAAATAATTGCAACTGGAATTTTTTCTAAATTTCTCTCTTTTAAAATTTTTTCTAAATTACTAAATTTATCAATTACAAATTCAAATCTATCTTTATGCTCTTTTCTTATTTCTTTGGAAAAAGATTCAACAAAAGTATCTCGATCAATAGAAATTACTTTTGTATTTTTTTTAGATAATATTTTTCTAGTAATTCCACCACCCCCAAAAGTACAATCAATGTAAACACCGGGCTTATAGGGTGTTAATACTTTATCAATATCTTCCGACATCACTGGAACATGTTTAAATTCCAGTGACATAGGAAGACGTTTAATCTTTAATTAATCTCTAATTAGTTTGACGTCTTAAAAAAGCAGGTATTTCTAAATCTGCTTTTTCATCGTCTGTAAGATCGTGCCCTAAATCTCTAAAGAACTGAGAAGAAGTTTCTTTATTATTAGAAATATCTTTTAAGTTTTCATCTTCGGAAAATAGTTTTGGAAAAGATGTTACTTCCTCAACTATTTGAGTATTTTCTTTCTCATTTAATGCACTTAAATCTTGCGAAGAAATTTTTTGCTCTTGAGCTATATTAGAGTTTAAAGCCTCTTCTTGAACATTAATATGATTTAATACTTGATTATTTATTTCAGGAACGTGTGCAGTTTCCTGGAACATATCAAGAGCTGCTGCTCCATTTGTCATTGCTTGCGGAGCACTTTGAGTAACATGATTTGAAACAAAAGATGACTGCGGTCTATTATAAATAGTGCTGTATCCATTGTTTCTATTGTTAATATGTCTCATCATACTTACTACTGGCTTGTTATTAACCGCAGCTTCGCCACCTAAACCAGTTGCAACAATTGACACTCTCATTTTTCCACCTAAAGACTCTTCGAAAGTTGAGCCGACTAAAATTTCAGCGGAAGGATCGACCTCAGCTCTAATTTTATTAGCCGCTTCATCTACTTCAAATAAAGTAATGTCATTACCACCAGATATATTAATAAGAAGACCTTTTGCTCCTTTTAATGAATAATCATCAATAAGCGGGTTAGATAAAGCTGCTTCAGCAGACATGATCGCTCTCTTATCTCCTTCTGCTTCTCCAGTTCCCATCATTGCTTTGCCCATACCTTTCATTACTGTTTCGATATCAGCAAAATCTAAATTGATAAGGCCTGGGTTAACAATTAAATCAGTTACACCTCTAACTCCTTGCATCAAAACGTTATCTGCCATTTTAAATGCTTGTGGGAAAGTAGTTTTCTCATTGGCAACTTTAAATAAGTTTTGATTAGGAATTATAATGCTAGTATCAACATATTTTTTTAACTCCTCTAAACCTCTCTCAGCAACTTTTAATCTTCCTGGTCCTTCAAAAATAAAAGGTTTAGTTACCACAGCTACAGTTAATAAATTTAGATCTTTAGCTGCACGTGCAATTACTGGTGCTGCCCCTGTTCCTGTTCCACCACCCATACCTGCGGTAATAAAAACCATATTAGCACCTTGTAAAAGATTTATTAATTCGTTTAAAGTTTCTTCAGCTGCTGCTTGTCCAATATCAGATTTTGCTCCAGCTCCAAGTCCTCTTGTTAAATTTGTTCCAAGTTGAATTTTGCATCCGGCTTTATTATGCTTCAAAGCTTGAGCATCAGTGTTTGCTGCTACAAACTCAACTCCTCGAATTCCACAATCGATCATATTGTTAATGGCATTACCTCCTGCTCCACCAACTCCTAGAACAACTATTCTAGGTTTTAACTCTCTTAACTCAGGTACATTTATTTTTATTGTCATTTGTTTCTCCTTTTTTATTAATTAATATTCATTAAGACCATTTTAAATCTGATCTTAATGTCTTAGCTTTTTTTCTTGCCTCGTCTCTAAATTTTGAGAACTTTGTAGGTTCCCACATTTGAAATGTTTTTCCCTGCCCAACAAAAACTACTGTCTCTTTAATTCCTGAATGATCTAAAAGTTTTTTTGGAAGCACAACTCTTCCATCAGAGTCAAAATTTAATTGAAAACTATCTGCAAGTATTGAAGTAGCAAACACATCTCTGTTTTCTTCGAATGGACTAAGGTGATCTATGCTGTCACTTAATTTTTCAATTCTGCTTTGAGGACAGAATTCAATCGACGCATTTGTAAACGAAGGATAGCAAACGACGCTGCTATAACCTAAAGATGATAAATGAGATCTATAGCTAGCTGGCACTGATACTCTGCCTTTCTTGTCTAACTTGTTCTCGTAAGTTGATATAAACATTTATTTTTTTAAATAAAAAATTCCCATTAAATTTATTCATAAAGTAATTAATATTTGTCATTTATGGGTTATCATGGGATAGCATGGTATATAATAATAAGTCAATGGTTAAACACTAAATTAGTGTTGATAATCATAGCATTAATGTTCTTATTTTGTTCTTATAAAAATATAAATATTATCATAATAAAATTAAAAAAATTTTAGAGAAAATTATTTGTCAGTTAGTCTGTAAGCTGGGTTCTGTCATTGAAAATGATAATTTATCTAGGCCTATTGTCGCCAACAGGCTCAAGCAACCAACCCAAACAACTCACCCAAGATTAGGCTAGGTTTAAATAAATTTAAACCATGTTGCTTCTATTTGGTCTTGCTCCCAGTGGGGTTTTCCATGCGGTTTTTGTTACCAAAAACCCGGTGTGCTCTTACCACACCTTTTCACCCTTGCCTTGATAAGGCGGTTTATTTTCTGTGGCACTATCCCTGAGGTCGCCCTCGCCAGCTATTAGCTGGCACTGTTATCTTGTGGAGCCCAGACTTTCCTCTTTGAAAAATATCAAAGCTACCATTCAACTAACTGACGTTTAAATTTTAACTGAATAGAATTTAAAATTCAACTATTAAATGAATCTTTGCAAATTATTTAAAATTAAATAGCACTCTTGATCAAAGATACCATTCACTAATTTCTGCCTAAATCTTCTTTGAAATGCTTTGATAAAGTTTTTATCCATACCGGAACCTAAGAAAACTCTTATATAACCTAGTTTTTTAGCCATTATTAGTATTTTCTTTTTACTAAAATTTTTAATTTTTTTAAGTCTAAAATGACTAATAAATTTTTCATCTAATGAATGCCAAATTGACAAATTATGTTTACTAAGCTCTTTCCATGGAAACTTTTCTCCTGGGTCAATTTTTCTATCGGGGGCAATATCTGAATGACCAATAATATTTATATTTTTTACTTTGAATTTTTTTTTTAAAATTTTTAAAATTTTAATAAGCGCAAAAATCTGTTTAAAAGTAAAATTTTGATACCCATAACTATGACCTTTGTTTTCAAGCTCAATTCCAATTGAGGTTTTGTTTAAATTTTTAAAACTAAACCAATTAGAAACTCCGGCATGCCAAGCTACATTATTATCCTTTACTAATTGCAGAATTTTTCCATTTCTGCCTATTAAATAATGACTGCTAACCTCATATTTTTTTGACAAAAGTCTTTCAATTGCTGATTGCAAAGATATCATTCCTGTGTAGTGGATCACTATTGATCTAACTGACCTTTTGCCGGCATAAATTTTAAAATTAGAAGATGGCAAAAAATTAATTTTGTTCATAAGTAAAAAGTATCAGAAAAATTGAGTATTTATTAAAATTATTAATTATATTATGTTCTAGAATACATATATAGCTAAGCCCATAAAAAATGAAAAAAACATTTATAGTCATAGTTTTTTTAACGTTTCTAAATTCAAAAGCTGCTTTTGCTGCTCAGGATATTCCTGACTGTAACGAAAGTATTAATAGATCTATTTTTTCATTTAACATGACGGTTGATAAATATTTTTTTAAACCTTTAGCGGAGGCTTATACGGTACTCCCCGTTGAGATCAGAAGCGGAATTAATAATGCGCTTCTTAACATAGATGCTACTCTTACTGTTCCCAATCAAATTTTACAGGGAAAATTTGGAGAAGCAGCTACAACAACTTCCAGATTTTTAATAAATACCACCGTTGGAATTTTAGGTATTTTTGATCCTGCTACTGCACTTGGAATTGAAAGAACGAATAGAGAGGACTATGGACAAACAATGGCTGCATGGGGGATTGGCCACGGCTGTTATGCTGTAATTCCTTTTCTAGGACCTTCGTCTCCTAGAGATGGTATAGGAAGAGTGCTTGGAGTTTATGGTGACTACTTTTATTGGATAACTGTTAAAGATAAAACAGTATTAGGGGAAAATCTTGGAGACACAGTTTATTGGACAGATAAAAGTTTAGAGATCATTAACTACAGATCACAAAATATAAAAAGTTCAGAAAATCTTGAAAAAACTTCTTTAGATCTATATGCTTCATACAAAAGTTTATACTTACAAAGAAGAGAAAACTTAATAAGAAATATAAAAGGCTCTCCTTCTCAGTATGGCTCTGAGGAAGGTGAATGGAAAAAAATTAGATAGAAAATTATTATGACTTTTGTAAAAAAAATTATTTTTTATATACTGATGCTTTGTTTCACTAGTTCTATTTCTGTAGCGAATGAAAGTAATGCTGAAGCTTTTGTTCTTAAATTAACAAGCGAAGCAAAAGTTATATTTAATGATAAGGCTTTAAACAAAAATGATAGATTAAAAAAACTAAATGATCTTTCATTAAAATATTTAGATTTAGATGCGCTGGCAATTTATACTCTTGGAGATTATAAAGATAAAACATCCGCACAAGAAAAAGTGAATTTTGAGAAACTTTTTAAAGAATACTTTATTAAAAATATGTCCTCAAAATTAAGTGATTTCTCAGATCAGGAGTTAAAAATAACTGCTTCAAAACAAATTAACGAAAATAATATTATTGTACAAACTAAAATCTTTTCAAAAAAAGATGCTCATGAAATCAATGTCGATTGGAGAATATTCTTAAAAGACAATAAACTTTTAGCGAGAGACTTGGTAGTTGAAGGATTAAGTTTGGCCAGAACTCAAAAAGAGGAATTTGCTTCAATTATAGCCACTAAAGGTTTTGCTGGTTTAATTTCTTCGTTAGAAGCGTTTAACAAATCAAATTAAGACTTAAAAAATATAAGCTTTCTAAAGTTTATTCTGCATATATTTTTTCATACAAAAGACACAAATTAGTTTAAACATATGGTTAAATGATTAAGAAAAAATTTAATATTCCATTCAAAGTTATTTGTGACTTTGACGGCACTATTTCAAAGAACGATACGTTCGATCAACTATTGGAACGTTATGCAGATCCTATTTGGCAAGATATAGAGTCTGATTGGCTTAAGGGAAAAATAGGAACTGGCGAATGTATGCGTAAGCAAATGTCTCTAGTTAATGTTGAAAAGGCAGATCTTGATAATTGGTTGTCTCACATCCAAATCGATAAAAATTTTATAAAGTTTGTTAAATTCTGTAAAAACGTAGGTATAGAAATTAGCATCGCAAGTGACGGTGTAGATTATTTAATAAAAAATATATTAAGACATTATGATTTAGATTTTATAAAATTTTCATCTAATAAATTAATTTTCAAACAAGATGGAAAATACGAGTTAGATTTTCCAAAAAAATCATCACTGTGTGATAGCGGCTCCATGGTTTGCAAATGCTCTGTTGCTCAACAGGAAAAAGAGAATAAAAAAATTATTTATATAGGCGATGGACATTCTGATTTTTGCGTTTCACAACATGTAGATTTAGTTATTGCAAAGTCAAGTTTGCTTGCTCACTGCATTAAAAACAATTTACCTAATTATCCTTTTTATGATTTTTCTGACGTGCAAAATATTATTATCGATTTAATGAGAGATAAAAAAATTATAGTAAGTAGAAAATTAGAAAACGAAAAAATCTTTTTTAAAAATTTAAATAGTTAAGTTTAGTGTTAAAAAATATTAAATCTACGAAAAGAGCAGCTCCCTTAAAAAAGATCAAAACAGAAAAAGAACTTCGACAATTAGAAGAACGTTACTGTTCTTTTGGTGATACTGTTCACTATACAAAACATCCAAAATTTTTTTCTAACTGCGAAGGATCTTATCTTTATGATGAAAAAGAAACTCCGTTTTTAGATTTGCAGATGTGGTACTCCGCCGTAAACTTTGGTTACAAAAATACAAGATTAAGTCATGCGGCACATCATCAATTAGATACTTTACCGCAAGTTGCTTCCCAATATCTTCACCGAGAAAAAGTAGAACTTGCAACTATGATTGCAAAAGATGCGGAAAAAAAATGGGGAACTAAAGGTCGCGTACATTTTAATGTGGGTGGTTCTCAAGCTGTAGAAGATTCCTTAAAACTTGTGCGCAATTTCAGTAAAGGAAAAAGTTTAATGTTTGCTTTTGAGGGTGGTTACCACGGCAGAACTCTTGGTGCGACTTCGATCACTTCAAGTTATAGATACAGAAGACGCTACGGTCATTTTGGTGATCGTGCTCAGTTTATTGAGTTTCCTTATTATTTTAGAAGCTGTGCCTGTAGAAATTTTTCAAAACCTGTAACTCCTTGCACAAATAAATATTCAAAATGCTACGGACTTAAAGGTATGAGCAAAGAAGAGTACGGTTCATATTGTGTACAAAAATTCGCAAGACTTTTTGAAAGTGAGTACAATGGCATTTGGGATCCAAAAACTAGACAATGTGAATATGCTGCATTTTATGTAGAGCCAATTCTTGGAACAGGTGGTTATGTCATCCCTCCAAAAAACTTTTTTAAAGAACTTAAGAAAGTATTAGACGAACATGGAATATTAATGGTGGTAGACGAAATTCAAATGGGAGTATTTAGAACGGGAAAAATGTGGGCAATTGAACATTTTGGGGTAAAGCCTGATGTATTGGTTTTTGGAAAAGCTATTACCAACGGTTTAAATCCTCTTTCTGGAATCTGGGCCAAGGAAGAAATGATTAATAGTACAATATTTCCTCCAGGATCTACTCACTCAACATTCTCAAGTAACCCAATGGGCACTGCTGTTGCTCTTGAAACAATGAAAATGTTAGAGGAAGAAGATTACGAAACTTCTGTTGCTGAAAAAGGTAAATATTTCTTAGAAGGTTTAAAGACTTTAAAAAAGAAACATAAAATTATTGGGGAGGTAGATGGACTTGGTCTTGCTCTTCGAGCTGAGATTTGTAAAGAAGATAGCTATACACCAGATAAAGCTATGATGGATTGGATTTCAGATGAAGGTATGAAAGGCAATATTCTAGTGAACGGAAAAAAATATGGTCTTGTTCTAGATGTGGGTGGATATTATAAAAATGCAATAACATTTGCTCCATCTTTGGATATTTCCTATGAAGAAATTGATCTTGGGATTCGTTTATTAGACGAATTACTAAGAAGAGCAGAAAAAAAATAAAGTTTCTTGAAACTTAATATTATTCATCTTGACGAATCTTTAAAAAATCAAAAAGATTTCATATCTTTATCAAAGAAATATTTTGCAAATTCAATTGATGCAACATCATTTGGTTCCGATCTAAGATTGTGGGCAAAAAACGATCTTTTAAATAAATTTTATGAATTTTTAAAAAAAAATTGGGAACAAGAAAGTAATGAGCCGATATTAACATTTTTTGGTTCAGGTGATTTCCATCATATTACAAATATACTTTTAAGAATTATTTTAGAAAAACATCAGGAATTAATCACTGTTATTCATTTTGATAATCATCCCGATTGGGTAAAATTTTCTAACGGAATTCATTGTGGATCATGGGTTACCAAATCCTTATCTGAAGGAAAAATTGATAAAGTCATTACTATCGGGGCAAATAGCAAAGATTTAAATTTTCCTGAATTTAAAGGTGCCAATCTTAAAGCACTAAAAGAGGGAAAGATTATTCTTTACCCCTACAATCACGAGCCATCTTTTGTTTTTGGTAATTACATAGGAGATGGAAATTATGAGCAAAAAGGTCGAAAAATATATTGGAAAAATATAATAAATGTTACCCCTGCGGATCTATTTTTAACAATGAATAAACAAATAAAAACTCCAAAAATTTATATATCAATAGATAAGGACGTCTTAACATTTAATGATGCTGTAACCAATTGGGATCAAGGACAGGTTAAATTTGAATATATAATCGAAACTATAAAATTATTAAAAAAAAAATATAATATTATTGGCGCCGACATAACCGGAGACTATTCAATTCCAAAGTACACTGGGAGTTTATATACTCAAATTATGAAGCGGGCTGAAATTATGATAGATCAAAGTAACGTAGATAAGAATAACTCTTTAACTAATAACATCAACGAAATAACCAATATTAGATTATTAAATTTTTTCAAAGATATTAATCTTTAAAAAAAAAATCATGACATTATTTTTAATTTTTCTTGGATTGATTGTAATTGCAGCGGAAGTAGGAAGAGAGATATGTTTCAAAATGGGTAGTAATTCAAAAATTAAAGGTAATTTTTTAATAAATATATTTTTAGAGCCAATTATATGGCTTGGTTTTTTTTTATGGACAATCGAAGTTATCGCATTGATTTTTCTTTTACAGCATGCTCCTTTAAATATAGTATATCCCATGACTAGCTTAGCTTATTGCGGAACAGCAGTTGCTGCTAAGTTTTTATTAAATGAACGTATCAATTTAATTCAATGGGTAGGAACAATATTTGTAACCATAGGTGTTGCAATTATAGGAAGTGTAGCAACAAATTTATTTAATGGATAAATTAGAAAGTATAATAACTGAAAAAGGTCTTTATTATAAAGGAAAGAATAATAAAGCTGTCTTATTGATTCATGGTCTCACAGGCATTCCGCTTGAAATGAAATTTATAGGAAAGTCATTGCACAAAAATGGATTTACGGTTGCCTGTCCATTACTTGATGGTCACGGAAAAAATAAAGGGGAATTGTTAAAAACAACATGGGAAGATTGGTATTCAACGGTCGACAAAACATTTTTAGCTCTACGTGAAAACTTTAAAAAAGTTTATGTAGCTGGAATTTGCGTTGGTGGCATGCTTGGTTTAAATCTTGCCGCAGATCATGGAAAAATGGTAGATGGCGCTGCTATTTATTCTGCTGCAATTAAATATGATGGCTGGAATATCCCAGTACATGGTTTTTTATCTTTTCTAATCCCCTTAATAGGAAACCTGCCTCCATTACGTTACATGGGTTTTAAAGAAAGATTTCCATATGGAATCAAGGATGATCGTTTACGTAAAATAATCTTGAGATCTGATATTCTAAAGGACACTTATGAAAAATTTCCCTATTTAATGTTAAGAGAAATGTACGCCTTAAATGCTGAAATGGAGAAAAAATATGAAAGAATTAAAGCTCCAACATTGCTCTTACATGCAAGAAATGACGATTTAAGTCATTACCGAAATTCCGAATTCATATTTAAAAAAATTAAAGCTGCTAAAGAAATGCACTTATTAGAAGATAGTTATCATATGATTCACATAGATAAAGAACGTGATAAAGTTGCACAAATGACAATTGATTTTTTTAATAAATATTAAATTAGTGCCAGAAGTTGTAATTAAAAATTCAATCGAAGATTTTAACAAAATAGATTGGAATAATTGTTTTAAAAAAATAATTGAAGATTACGATTATTTGCTTGCAACTGAAAAAGCTAATATCAAAGGATTTAATTTCTTTTATATTGCTGTCATAGAGCAAGACAAAATACTAGCAGCCACTAGCGCCTTTACTACTCATTACAGCCTGGATAGCACAGTCCAAGGTATATTCAAAAAAATATTATTAGCTATAAAAAAAATATTTCCAAATTTCTTAAGCTTAAATCTAGCATGCATTGGCTCTGTGGAAACTGAAATTAATTATTTAGGTTTTTATCCTGGCATTTCAGACGAGGATAAAAAAAAATTTCTAAGACAGATCTTAGATGCATTTGAAAAATATGCTGCTCAAAAAAAAATTCTCTTACTTGGCATAAAAGATGTGCCAAAAATTGAAAATTACTTATGGCAAGATATTATGCAATCTTTAAACTTTACTGGAATGAATGGCTTGCCGACTGCTATTAATGAAATTAAATTTAAAAATTTTGATGATTACCTTAGTACCTTAAGCTACAACAATAGAAAAAATTTAAGACGTAAATTAAAGAAGAATTTAATTACAATTGATATAGCTAAAAATTTAGAAGATTTAAATAATATTATAGATTTTTATTATGAAACTAAAAATAGAAGCGATTTACAATTTGGGGAATTGACCGAAGATTTTTTTAAAGGAATTTTAAAATATATGAATAATAAAGCTATCTTTTCTATATATTCAGCGGAAGGAAAAATTATTGGTTTTAATCTTTCGTTATATGACCAAAATACTTTAATTGATAAATTTCTTTGCACAAAGGATAAGGTGGGAAGAAAATATAATTTATATTTTATAAGCTGGATAGAGCAGATTAAATATTGCATTAATCATAATATTAAAATTTATCAAACGGGCCAGGCTGCTTACGAGACTAAACTTAGTTTAGGTAGTAAATTACTTCCTAATTATATTTACTTTAAACATCAGACTTCTTGGGTTTATAAAATTCTAAAATGGATTAGGCCTATACTAGAAGTAAAGGTGCGCTCCCATGATTAAAACTGTTTTGTTGTGGTCTGGCATTCCAATCTTTGGAGCACTGGCTCAAATATGCATGAAACTAACTTCTTTATCTTTTGATCAAAAAACTTTGGGGATTATTTGGCTAATAGAAATGTCTCATTCTCCTTGGTTTTGGTTATCTATTGGGTTTGATATAGCTGGTTTCTTTTGCTGGATTTTAGTTCTTAAAAATAACAAGATTAGTACCGCTTTTCCTCTAACCAGCGTATCTTTTGTCGCAGTACTTGTCGCTAGTCGAATAATTTTTGATGAACCTATTACTCCGCAGCATTATGTGGGTACTTTATTTTTATTATTTGGTATTTATTTGCTTAGTAAAAATGATAAACTAAAAAAATGAACGAAACTTTAAATAACACTTCGGAACACATTCAAAAATTTAATTTTAGTGAGTCAGAAAAGCCTAAATGGATTTTTGCTTATACATATTGGGATTCTATTCCAGTGATACTTGGAATTTTGCATCTTTTTTATCTTGTGGGTCTTATTGTCTTTTTTGATAAAATGTCTTTACCGCTATTTATTTTGTTAGCGTCAATTTATGCCATTAGTATTTCGTGGAATATTAATGGAATATCCCATAATTTTATTCATAACACCTATTTTAAATCAGAGATCTTAAATAAAATTTTTAGTTTAATTTTGTCACTAACAATGGTTTTCTCTCAAACATTTTATGAAATAACTCATAATAAACATCACTTGGGAAACAGTGACCTTCCGGATGAGAATGGAAATACCCATGATTGGATTTCTATATATAAACATGGAAAAGATGCAAAACCTGAAAATGTTTGGTCTTACTGTTTAAAAGGATATTTCAGAGATAACATTCCAGAAATTTATAAAGAAATAGCAAAAAAAAATGTTGGCTCTGCTAACTTTGGTGTTTTTGAGATCTTTGCTTCAGTACTTTTTGTAATCGCAGGCTTATTCATAAACTGGAAAGCAACACTTTGTTTAGTGCCTTTTTATTATATTGGACATTGTCTGTCTTACCTAAATGGCTATTACGAACATTTTAACGGCAATCCTAACAAACCCATTGCATGGGGTGTAAGTTCTTATAGTTGGTTATATAATCTTATTTGGTTTAATAACGGTTATCACGCTGAGCATCACTACCGTCCTAGAATTCACTGGACAAAAATGAAAGAATTTCACAAAAAAATTCAACAACAACAAAAAGAAGAAGGTGTTCACGTTATTGGTTACGGACACCCTCTTGGCTTTTTAGATCCTGCTAATAAACAAAAGATAAATTAATTTGGTGGGCCCGCAGGGATTTGAACCCCGGACAACCCCGTTATGAGCGGGGGGCTCTAACCAGCTGAGCTACAGGCCCTTTTTAAAAGTTATAATACTAAAAATATAGTTTATTAACTAAATTCTAACTATCAAAAAAGCTTTTTAATTGTCTAGATCGACTAGGATGTTTTAGCTTTCTTAAAGCTTTAGCCTCTATTTGTCTTATTCTTTCACGAGTTACCGAAAATTGTTGTCCAACTTCTTCTAAAGTGTGATCAGTATTCATTCCAATTCCAAAACGCATTCTTAAAACTCTCTCTTCTCTAGGAGTTAATGTAGCTAAAATTTTTGTTGTTGTATTTCTAAGTCCGCTTTGAATAGCAGCGTCTACTGGAATTAATGCATTTTTATCTTCGATGAAATCTCCCAAATTGCTGTCCTCCTCATCTCCTACAGGCGTTTCTAAAGACACTGGTTCTTTAGCAATTTTCAATACTTTTCTAACCTTATCTAAAGGCATAGCCAATTTTTTTGAAAGTTCTTCTGGTGTTGGTTCTCTTCCAAATTCACTCAGCATCTGTCTAGAGGTTCTTACAATTTTGTTAATAGTTTCAATCATGTGCACTGGAATCCTGATAGTTCTCGCTTGGTCGGCGATAGATCTTGTGATGGCTTGTCTGATCCACCAAGTTGCATAGGTAGAAAATTTATAACCCCTTCTATATTCAAATTTATCAACGGCTTTCATAAGACCAATATTTCCTTCTTGAATTAAATCTAAGAACTGCAATCCTCTATTGGTATATTTTTTAGCTATCGAGATAACTAATCTCAAATTGGCTTCGATCATCTCTTTTTTTGCAATTCGAGATTCTCTTTCACCTTTTTTAATTTTATTAACTAAAATTTTGAAATCTGAAACAGGTAAGCCTATGTCTTTGCTAATTTGAATTAGTTTGCTTTTAATATTCTCATATTCTTTTTTCTCTTTAGTAAAAAAATTATGCCATTTTTTATTTTCGCCTAAGAAACTTTCAAAATTAGGATTAATTTCATTGCCAACGTAAAATTTAATAAACTCTTCTCTAGGAATTCCATGCTTAGATGAGAGTCTTAAAAGCTCACCGTCAAAATTAATTAATTTTTTATTCTCAACATAATTAAGTTGCACTAGTTCTTCTTGGGTTACAGGATTTAATTGCAATTGCAAAATATCTTGGCTAATTTCTTCTTTAATTGTCTGATAATTCTTTTCTTTGCTTGGACTAAATTTTGATCTTGCAAGAACAGTTTCTAATTTTTCTTTTTGATATGCAATTAATTTTTTATAACTTTTGGCAAGTTTTTCAAAAGTCTTTAAAATTTTTGGCTTAAGTTCAATTTCTAATGCAGCTAAAGAGATATTATATTCATCATTGTCTTCTTCGATTGCCTCTACTGTCTTATTGTCTGGGTCTTCTTCTTTATCTTTTTTTGATTTAGGTTCCTTAACTGCTTTTTCTTCTTTTTCTGCAGTTTTGGTAGCTAAAGCTTTAGCAAAATTCTCATCCTCTAAATAATTACTATCAAGATCAATAATATCTCGAACAAGCATTTCATTTGCGTTTAATTTGTCTTTCCATTCAAATATTTTTTTAGCCATTAATGGACTTTCTGCTAAAGCAGAAACCATTACATATTTTCCTGACTCTATTCTTTTTGCGATCGCAATTTCACCTTCTCTAGATAAAAGCTCAACGCCACCCATCTCTCTAAGATACATTCTAATTGGGTCGTCACTTCTATCAGAAGTCTTTTCAGCTTTTGGAGCCTCTTCTTTAGTTTTGACTTTAAAATCAGATTTTTGTTTTACAAGCGTTATTAAATTATCAAAAATATTTAAAACTGCTTTTTCTAAACTTTCTGGAGTACTATTTCTTTTTCCTAAAGATTTTTTTAATTCTTCATGGGTAATAAAACCTCGCGCTTTACCGCGCTCAAGAAGTTTCTCAAATGATTTAGAAATAAGCTTTTCTGCTTTCACTTTAATTATCTGTTTATTGAAGAGGTATATATATTTACTACAACGTAAAATTACTAGACTTTTTTTGATGCACCAATCTGATCTTTTAATGATAAAAGTTCATTATATTGAGCTTCATTCATATTTTTAGATAACGATTCTTCGGCATCTTTTAACTTACTTTCAAGCTTCAAATTATTTACCTGCTCTATCAAATCTAATAAAAAACCATCAAACCTTTCTTCACTTAAATTCTCTGAAATTCCTTTTACTGAAGAAAATTCTTCAATATCTTTAATAATTTGACCAAAATTATTCTGTTCTAAATGCTTTGCTAAATTAAATTCTTTAAAAGTTTCAATGTTATTAAATATTTTTATTAAAGCTTTCTTTAATTCTTCTAAATTTTTATTACTAAAACTAATTAAAGATAACTTTTCACTTCTGTCCTTTAAGATCTGAGGATTATTTAAAAATAAATACATAAGAGAAAATTCCTTAAGTTCAAAAGATGAATATCTTGTAATTTTTCTAGTAAGTTCTTTGGTTTTGCTTAGAGGTTTACGATTTGTAACTTTTCTATTAGAAAATTGTTCAAAAATTCTATTCTTAAAAAAACTAATATAATATTTTTTTACAGTAACGTCTTGAATTGAAGAACATAACTCCATTAACTTTTTCTCAAAACCAGCTCGTTCCTCTGGTTGTTGAGACTTTAAATTTTTCAAATTATTTTCGAAAATGAAATTACCTATATCAATTTTTTGATCCAGCAAGACTTCAAAATTATTCTTTCCATTCTTTCTCACGAAAGAGTCTGGGTCAAAGCCATTTGGTAAAATTAAAAATGATAATGAATAATTAGGCTTCATATGAACAATTAGTTTCTCAGAAATTTTTTGCGCAGCATTCTGCCCACTTCTATCACCATCAAAACAAACAACGGGATCATTAAAGTAACGCCATAGTAAGCTTAAATGTGAATCTGTCATCGCCGTACCAAGAGTTGCAACTACATTTTTAAAACCACTTTGATAAAGACTGATTGCATCCATATAGCCTTCAACAGCAAATACTATGCTGCTTTGTTTATTTTCATTTTTTGCATTGTTTAAATTATATAAATTGAAACCTTTTTTAAAAAATTCAGTCTCTGGAGAATTAATATATTTTGCTAAATAGTTTTGACTTAAAGCCCTACCACCAAATCCAATAATTTTATTATTGTAATCAAAAATTGGAAACATTAATCTATTTCTGAATCTATCTACTAGTTTTTTATTTTTTTCATCAAGAAAAAAAATTCCACTATCAATAAGTTCTTTTTGATTAAAATTTGCAAACAAAGAAGTGTTCAAACCATATTCTCCTGAATATCCTATTTTAAATGTAGATATTATTTCCGCTGTCAGACCTCGATTAAAAGTATATTTTCTCACAGCTTCATTCTCAGAAAAATTATTTTGATACTGTTGCAAAGCAAGTGTTAATATTTCATCATATTTCTTTCTTTTATTCTCAACTTCGGCACTTTCTTTAGTGAATTTAAATACTGGCATTCCAGCTTTTGCTGCTAATTTTCTGACTGCATCACCAAAATTCAATTTTTCTATTTTAACTAAAAAATCAAAAACGTTTCCATGTTCTCCGGAGCTAAAACAATGATAAAAACCTTTTTCATCATTTACGGTAAATGAAGGTGTTTTTTCCTTTGTAAAAGGGGAAAGTCCAACAAACTCTCTACCTCTTCTCTTTAATTGGACTGAAGCGCCTACTACATCAGATACTTTTATTCTCTGTTTAATTTCTTCTAGATACTCTTTTGGAAATTTCATTTACTTAATAGTTCTTTTAGTAACGCTCCTGCTTTGGAAAAATCTATACTACCTGCATATTTAGACTTAAGAATTGCCATTGCTTTTCCCATATCTTTAATTGAAGTTGCGCCAGAATCCTTAACAGCGCTTTCGCAAGCTTTTTTTGTTTCGATATCATCTAACTGTTTCGGAAGAAATTCTTGTATAATATCTATTTCCTTTTGCTCTTTATCAGACAAATCAGTTCTTGAAGCTTTTTTGTAAATATCTAAAGACTCTCTTCTTTGTTTTAACATCTTATTGAGAACTGCAATTACATCTTCGTCTTTAATTGACGATTCTTTTGTTCCTCTTTTTTCGATTTCTTTATCTTTTAATGCAGAAACAATCAGTCTTAATGTAAGAACTTTATCCTTATCTTGCTTGAGAGCTGATTCTTTTAATTGAGCATTTACTCTATCTAATAAATTCATAAGTTTTAAATTACTCTATAATCCAACTGCTAAAAAGAAAATATTACCAACTTGACTGGCGATTAACTTTTTCATAATGTTCGCCAACTTTTAAATAACTTAAAAGCTGTTAACTCATGGGTTGTATTTGTCTAAAGAAACTAATTTAGAAAATAAATACAAAATAAAAGATTCTATCAATACTAATGCTATTTTAATTCTGGAAGATGGGGAAGAGTTCCATGGATTCGGAATTGGTTCTCACGGGGTTTCTTCTGGTGAAATATGTTTTAATACTTCAATAACTGGCTACCAGGAAATACTAACTGACCCTTCTTACTCTGGTCAGATTATCAATTTTACTTTTCCTCACATTGGTAATGTTGGAGCAAATAATGAAGATCTAGAGGGTGATAAAACTTGGGTTAAAGGTGCAATATTTAGTGCTGAAGTATCTCATTCTTCTAATTATAGAGCTCTAGAAAATTTAGATCAGTGGTTAAAAAAAAATAACATCACGGCAATCTACGGTGTTGATACTAGAAAACTTACTTTGAAAATAAGAAAATTTGGTGCAAAAAAAGCAACAATCGCTTTTAAAAAAGATGGCGAATACAATTCTAAACAATTATTAGAAACTACAAAAAAATTACCAAGTTTAGAAAATATAGATCTTACAAGAGAAGTTACATGCAAAACTTCATATCAGTGGATTGGTAATAAATTATGGAATGCCAAAGGATATGAAATTCAAAAAAATAATAAATACAATATTGTTGCGATTGATTATGGGATTAAGACAAACATCTTAAGAAATTTTTCTGAATTAGGATGTAAAGTAACTGTGGTTCCATCAACAACTTCTTCAAAAGAGATATTAAATTTAAAACCAGATGGTGTTTTTTTATCTAATGGGCCCGGGGATCCTGATGTTACTGGAAAATATGCGGTTAAAATAATTCAAGAAATAATATCCTCAAATACCCCTGTGTTTGGAATATGTTTGGGACATCAATTGTTAGCTTTGAGTTTAGGTGCGAAAACAAAAAGAATGCACCAGGGGCATAGAGGCGCAAATCATCCAGTTAAAAATTTAATAAATAATAAAGTGGAAATCACAAGTCAAAATCATGGTTTTGAAGTTACCAAAGATAGCATTCCTAAAGATGTCGAAGTTACTCATATTTCTCTTTTTGATACTTCCGTTGAGGGTATAAAATCGAAAACTAAACCTGTGTTTTCTGTGCAGTATCATCCTGAATCTTCTCCTGGACCACATGATAGTAATTATCTTTTTAAAGATTTTATTAACCTAATAGAAAAAAATAAAATTAATGCCTAAAAGAAAAGACATTAAATCAATTTTAGTTATTGGTGCGGGGCCAATTATAATCGGGCAAGCATGTGAATTTGATTATTCAGGAACACAAGCATGCAAAGCTCTGAGAGCTGATGGTTATAGAATTATTTTAATCAATTCAAATCCGGCAACTATTATGACTGACCCAGACGTTGCGGATAAAACTTATATTGAGCCTATCACCACTGAAATTATAGAAGAAATCATAAAGAAAGAAAAACCAGATGCAATATTACCAACCATGGGTGGTCAAACAGCACTTAATGCTGCGATGGCCTTAAAGAAAGAAGGTATATTAAAAAAATATAATATTGAATTAATAGGTGCAAATTCTGAAGCCATAGAAAATGCCGAGGATAGAGAAAAATTTAAAAAAAATATGACCGACATCGGTCTTGAATGTGCAAAATCGATAATTTGCAGATCAATGGAGGATGCAGAAAAAAGTTTAAAATTAATTGGCCTGCCCGCAATTATTAGACCTTCATTTACTCTTGGAGGATCTGGAGGTGGAATTGCTCATACAGAAGGAGAATTTTTTAAAATTATAGCAAACGGTCTTGATCTTTCTCCGACAACAGAAGTTCTAATTGAAGAGTCTTTATTAGGATGGAAAGAGTTTGAAATGGAAGTCGTTAGAGACAAGAATGATAACTGCATAATTATCTGTTCAATTGAAAATGTAGATCCAATGGGAATTCATACTGGGGATTCTATTACGGTCGCTCCGGCATTAACTCTAACTGATAAAGAATATCAAATTATGAGAGATGCTTCTTTTAAATGTATTAGAAAAATTGGAGTTGAAACTGGAGGTTCTAACGTTCAATTCGCAATTAATCCAAAAAATGGAAGAATGATTATTATTGAAATGAATCCTAGAGTTTCCAGATCTTCTGCGTTAGCTTCAAAAGCAACTGGTTTTCCAATAGCAAAAGTTGCTGCCAAACTTGCGGTTGGTTACACTTTAGATGAATTAAAAAATGAAATTACGGGCACAACTCCTGCTTCTTTCGAACCAACCATTGATTATGTTGTAACTAAAATTCCAAGATTTGCATTTGAAAAATTTAAAAATACCGAAGCAATATTAGGAACTGCCATGAAATCTGTTGGTGAAGTAATGTCTATTGGAGGAAATTTTAAGGAGTCCGTTCAAAAAGCATTGGGTTCATTAGAAATTGGGTTTGATGGTTTTGACATAAATGAGGAAATAAATATTCAAGATTTAAAAAAGAAACTCATAGAAAGAACTCCGAACAAAATACTTTATGTGGCTGAAGCTTTTAGAAAGGATTTAAAGCTAGATGAAATATATGAGATGACAAAAATTGATAAGTGGTTCTTAGAGCAAATCCAGGAATTAGTAATTGTAGAAAATCAAATTAAGACTGAAAATGTTTTAAATAATAAGCAAAAACTTCAGTATATTAAATCGATAGGATTTTCAGATAAAAAAATTGCAAAAATTCTAGATTTAAAGAGTAAAGAAGTTAGAGCTGCTAGAAATAAATTTAAGATTCATCCTATATATAAAAAGATTGATACATGCGCAGGAGAATTTGAGTCTAAAACTCCTTATATGTACTCTACTTATGGAAGTAGCGATTCAAGTGCTTGCGAATCTGAACCAACGAACAAAAAGAAAGTTATTATTTTAGGTAGCGGCCCGAATAGAATAGGACAAGGGGTGGAGTTTGATTATTGCTGTTGTCAGGCAAGTTATGCATTAAAAGAAATTAATTACGAAACCATCATGATTAATTGTAATCCTGAAACTGTATCTACCGATTATGATACTAGTGATAGATTATATTTTGAGCCTTTAACTGAAGAACATGTAATCGAAATAATTAATAAAGAGAAAAGCAATGGTTCTCTTGCTGGTGTCATAGTTCAATTTGGAGGACAAACTCCTTTAAAACTTGCAAAATTTATTGATGAAAATAAAATTCCGATATTAGGAACGCAACTTGAATCCATTGATCTTGCTGAAGATAGAGAAAAATTCAAAAATTTTGTAATTAAAGAATCACTTCTGCAGGCAGAGAGTGGTCTTGCAAGATCCGAGTCTGAAGCAATTCGAATCGCGAAAGAAATAAATTTCCCAGTTGTAATTAGACCTTCTTATGTATTAGGCGGCAGAGCTATGGAAATTGTGTATGACGAAGATCATCTCAAGAAATACATAAAAGAAGCTGTAAAAGTTTCAGGAAAAGAACCGGTATTGATAGATAAATTTATTAATGATGCGATTGAAGTTGATGTTGATGCCATTTGTGATGGTAAAGATGTTTTTATTGCAGGCATAATGGAGCACATTGAAGAAGCTGGAATTCATTCTGGAGATTCTGCGTGTTGCATTCCGCCTTATTCATTAAAACAAAACATCATTGATGAAATATCAAATCAGACAAAGAAAATTGCTTTTGGTTTAAAGGTTTTAGGCCTACTTAATATTCAATTTGCTGTAAAAGGTGAGCAAGTTTACGTTTTAGAAGTGAATCCAAGAGCTAGTAGAACCGTACCATTTGTGGCTAAAACAATTGGAGTTGCTGTTGCAAAAATTGCAACAAAAGTAATGTCTGGCTTAAAATTAAAAGATCTAAATTTAAACAAAAAAAATCATAAATTGTATTCAGTCAAAGAAGCTGTATTTCCTTTTAATAAATTTCCAAATGTAGACACGTTATTAGGACCTGAAATGAAATCCACTGGAGAGGTTATGGGAATTGATAAATCATTTGGGCTTGCCTTTGCAAAAAGTCAATTTGCAACTGGAAATAAGATTCCAAAATCTGGAGTTGTTTTTTTATCTGTAAAAAAAGATGATAGAAAATATATTCTCAAAATTGCACAGGATCTTAAAAATTTGGGATTTAATATTCTTGGAACATCTGGAACTTCTGATTTTTTAAATTCATCGGGAGTTGATTGTAAAAAAATAAATAAAGTAATAGAGGGAAAACCTCATATAGAAGATTCTCTAAATGAAAAAAAAATAGCATTAGTTATAAATACATCTCAAGGAAAACAATCTATAAAAGATTCTTTTTCTCTTAGAAGAGCGGCTCTTACTAGTGGAACTCCTTACTACACGACTATAGCGGGTGCAAATGCAATAACTGAGGCTATTAAATCTTTAAAAAATTCTAAATTTGAAGTTCTTGCTTTACAAGATATAAATTAATTAACTTTCCAATCAGTCTCGAAAGTTACATAATTTACCTGAAGACACCTTCTATCTCTTTTAATAGTTTTTTTTTCTAATCCGTGCCAAGTATCGGGTCCACTTGTGAAAGCATATCCATAATTATTTTTATATGGAACAGTTTTTACTAATTTTAAATGTTTATCATAAAAATCAGTACCCAGTTCTTCTGATTCATAATTATCTGGATTTGCAAACAATAGGCAGGACATTAATTTTTCTTTAATATCACAATGAGGCTTAAGCCAAAAACCAACTCTATCAGCAATAATTTCAACTCGAACATATGCTTTGCTCAAATCTTTTTTAATTTTTGAACCAACAAATTTGGCAGTCTCCATCTTGCACAATTCATCAATAAATTTTTTTAAATGCGGATAGTCTTTATAATTATCTTTGGTAACAAATTCTCTTATCTTTCCCGCTTTGCCCCCGGTAGGATCCCCAGATCTGTATGTTCCGGCACCCCCATCTATAGCTCTAGTACCATCAAAATCAATTTTAACATCAGGAACTTTTGCTCCGCAAATTTCTTTTATTTGTTCATTAGTTAATGGTTCTGTTAATTCCCAATGATCAAAGGGATAGCTCGAATGAACTGAATTGACCTGAAAAGATTTTAAAAAACTCATTAATGTTAATTTAACCTTTCTTTTATTATTTTCGCAATTCGATTTGCCTCATCTAAGACAGGATAACTCCAATAATCTATATTTTCACCTAAAAATCTAATAATTCCTTTTTCTTTAAAACGATTTAAAAAGTATTCGAATTTAGCATTTCCTAACTTGGCTTTCATTTTAGCCACAAATATTGGCTTTTGTGTGATTGCACACTCAGAAATCATTGAAATAGAATCACAAGTTACAATGATTATTTTGGATAACTTGAGAGCAGACAAGTAAGCTTCTTTGCTAACAAAATCAATAATAGTTACCGAATCTAAAAAAAACTTTTTAGCAAAATTAATAATATTATCAGGGGTTCTTCTTGATGAAATAATAATTAATTTAAAATCTTTATTTAAAAAATTATTTTTTATAGATATAAAAATATTACCAAGATCAATTTCATTAAAATCATAATATCTATTAGGGCCACCAAGAACTAAAGTAACGATCTTGTTATTTTCGGATAAATTATACTTTGAAAAAAAATTAGCGCTATTATCTATTTCTTTCTTTTCTATATAATGAAGAGCTCCAAATGTATTTAATACATTATTTCCATTTATTTTATCATGCTCCGGAGCAACAATTAAATCAAAATTTGAAAAATTTACACTGGGATTTTGAATGTGAATATTAAATAGATTTTTATTATTTCTTTTTAAAAATAAAGAAGGAATAATACCATTCTTTCCGCATGAAATTAGTACCTGATTCTCTACTTGATCTGGAATTTTACCATCAATAACAGACTTATTAACAGGAACCAGATTTATAGGAAAAAGATTCCACGGTTTTTTTAAATTTAAAAAACAATGATTAAAATCTAATTGCAAAGCTTTTGCTAAACCTTCTACTTGGCTTACCATACCATGGTTACCATCGGTCAATAATAATGCTTTAAAATATCTCATTGTTTAAAATGATAATTAATTATAAGTATTATTAATTAAAATCTACAATGAATGTCGATAAGGTAAATAAAGTAATAATCGTTGGATCGGGTCCTGCTGGATATACAGCTGCGATCTATGCCGCAAGAGCAATGCTTGAACCAGTTTTAATCGCAGGCTCACAACCTGGCGGGCAGTTAACAATTACTACAGATGTTGAAAATTTTCCTGGATTTTCAGATGTTATACAAGGTCCTTGGTTAATGGAACAAATGAAAGAACAGGCTTTAAAAGTTGGAACAAAATTTATTGAAGATCATATTTCTAAAGTTAATTTTAATAAAAAACCTTTTGAACTTATTGGAGATTCTGGAACTCATTACTTTGCTGAAAGTATTATTATTTCTACAGGAGCTCAGGCCAGATGGCTAAACCTAGATACAGAAGAAAAATATAAAGGATTTGGTGTTTCTGCATGCGCAACTTGTGATGGCTTCTTCTATAAAAATAGAGATGTTGTTGTGGTGGGAGGTGGAAATTCAGCAGTTGAGGAATCTTTATTCCTTACAAATTTTGCAAAAAAAATAACGCTAGTTCACAGAAAAAGTGAATTAAAGGCAGAGAAATTATTACAAAAAAAATTATTTTCTAATCCTAAAATTAATGTGATTTGGGATAGTGTTGTCTCGGAAATAATTGGAACGGAGAATCCTAAGGGAGTAACTGCTGTTAAATTAAAAAATATCAAAACAAATGAGGTCACGGAGCTTCAAACGCATGGGCTTTTTGTTGCTATCGGACATGATCCTGCAACAGCTTTGTTTAAAGGACAAATTAATATGGATAGTAGTGGTTACTTAATAACTCAGCCAGATTCTACAAAAACTAATATACCAGGAGTATTTGCTGCAGGAGATGTTAAAGATAAGATCTACAGACAAGCTGTTACCGCTGCCGGAATGGGATGTATGGCTGCTCTTGAGGCTGAAAAATATCTATCTAATCACTAAAACTATTTTAAACTTTCACAAAAACTTCTAATTTTTATTACAGCCTTCTCTAAAATTTGCATAGAAGTTGCATACGAAATTCTAAAATAGCCTTCCAACCCAAATGCTGAGCCCTGAACAATTGCAACTCCAGTTTCTTCTAATAGGTAAGTTGCAAAATCTGTGTCATTTTTAATAATTTTTCCGCTAGTTGTTTTTTTATTCATTAATTTTTTACAATTTGGAAAAACATAAAATGCGCCTTGAGGATTAACACAGGTTAATCCTTTAGTGTTATTTAAAGCATTAACGACAAAATCTCTTCTTTTCTTAAATTCTAAAGCTCTAGGGGCAATGAAGCTCTGATCACCACTTAGAGCCTCGACTGCGGCTGCCTGACTAACAGAAGATGGGTTAGTTGTAGATTGGGATTGAATTTTTTGTATTGCCTTAATTAATTCTTTTGGACCAGCAGCATAACCAATTCTCCATCCTGTCATTGCATAAGCCTTGCTTACTCCATTTACAACTAAAGTTCTATCCTTTAAAGAATCGTCTATTTCTAAAATATTTACAAATCTTGAATCATTTGCACCTTTGTCTTGGTAAAGAATGTGCTCGTAAATATCATCTGTTAAAATATTTACATGTTTATGTTTTTTTAAAACCTTAACTAATTCAGTTAGTTCTGATCTTGAATAGCACATCCCAGTTGGATTGCCTGGTGAGTTTAAAATAAACCATTTTGTTTTATTCGTTACTAATTTATCAAGCTGATCAGCAGAAATTTTAAAATTACTTTGCTCATCACATTCTACAAATTTTGGTGTTCCACCAGCTAATAAAACCATATCAGGATACGAAACCCAATAAGGCGCTGGAATAATAACTTCATCACCGGAATTAATTGTTGCAAGAATACAATTATAAATTACCTGCTTACCTCCCGTTCCAACTGTAATATTGTCTACATCAAAACTTAAATTATTTTCTCTTTTGAATTTATTAACTATGGCTTTTTTTAACTCTGGTGTTCCATCAACGGCTGTATATTTTGTCTGCCCCTCTTTAATGGCTTTAATAGCAGCTTCTTTTATATTATTTGGCGTATCAAAGTCAGGTTCTCCTGATGCTAACGCTATTACTTCTTTTCCACTTTCTTTTAACAATCTGGCTTTCTGAGTAATTGCAATTGTAGGAGATTCTTTTATTCTCGATAAAGAAGTTGATAGTATAGACATTTAAATTAATTATATTTTGGAATATGCAAAATCTTTTGGAAACTAATATATTAGAAAAATCAAATTCGAAAGAACTTTCTGCAAGTAAATTAGAAGGTGGAAAAAATTTTCAACTAATAACTGAATACACTCCTGCAGGAGATCAGCCAAAAGCTATATCTTTTTTAAAAAAAGAAATATTAAACAATAAAAAAAATCAAGTTTTGCTTGGCGTGACTGGTTCTGGAAAAACTTTCACTATGGCCAAAATCATCGAAGAATTAAATCGCCCAGCTCTAATTCTTGCGCCAAATAAAACTTTGGCTGCACAATTATATGGTGAAATGAAAAACTTTTTTCCTAATAATGCAGTTGAATATTTTGTGTCTTACTATGACTACTACACACCAGAAGCATACGTTCCAAGATCTGATACTTATATAGAAAAAGAAGCGTCCATTAATGAGCAAATAGATAGAATGAGACATTCAGCAACCAGATCTCTTTTAGAAAGAGACGATGTAATTATTATTTCAAGCGTATCATGTATTTATGGACTAGGATCGGTAGATTCTTATAGCAAAATGACTTTGATTTTTAAAAAAAATGAAAATTATGAAAGAGATAAAATAATTAAAGGACTTGTTGAGCTGCAGTACAAAAGAAATGATCAGAATTTCTACAGAGGAACTTTTAGAGTTCGTGGAGAAAATATAGAGGTTTTTCCTTCTCACTATGAAGATGAAGCTTGGAGAATTACAATTGAGAATAATAAAATAATCCAAATAAAATCTTTTGATCCATTAACTGGTGCTGATAAACAAGAAATTAATTTAATAAAATTATATGGAAATAGTCATTACATTACTCCTAGGCCAACAATAGAAAAGGCAATTAAAGAAATTAAAAAAGAACTTGTTGTCACTTTAGAAAAATTTAGAAGCGAAAAGAAACTTTTAGAAGCACAGAGATTAGAGGAAAGAACTAGATACGATCTTGAAATGATTGAAGCGACTGGAAGTTGTGCTGGAATAGAAAATTATTCAAGATTTTTATCTGGCAGAAATCCTGGTGAGCCACCACCAACTCTGTTTGAATATCTACCTGACAACTGCTTGGTATTTGTCGATGAAAGTCATGTTACTATTCCTCAACTAAATGGAATGTACAAAGGAGATCATACTAGAAAAAAAACTTTATCTGATTATGGTTTTAGACTTCCTTCTTGCATGGATAATAGACCATTAAAATTTGAAGAATGGGATATGATGAGGCCACAAACAATATTTGTTTCAGCAACTCCTAGCGAATGGGAATTAAAACAAAGCAAAGGAGTTTTTGCAGAACAAATTATAAGACCTACGGGACTTATAGATCCGCAAATTTTTATTAGACCAGCTAAAAATCAAGTTGATGATTTACTAAATGAATGTCTTAACGTTACAAAAAATAATCAAAGAGTACTTGCTACCACACTTACTAAAAAAATGGCTGAAGATCTAACTGAGTACCTTGATGAGAATGGAGTTAAGGTTCGTTATATGCATTCTGATATTGATACGCTAGAAAGAATAGAAATTATCAGAGATTTGAGACTTGGAGTATTTGATGTTTTGGTCGGAATTAATCTACTAAGAGAAGGATTGGACATACCTGAATGTTCTCTTGTTGCAATTTTAGACGCTGATAAAGAGGGGTTTTTACGATCAGAGAGATCTTTAATACAAACAATTGGTCGGGCTGCAAGAAATGTTGAGGGAAGAGTTATTTTATATGCCGATAAAGAAACTCAAAGCATCAAAAAAGCCATTGGGGAAACTAATAGACGTAGAGATAAACAAATTGAATATAATAAAAAAAATAAAATTACCGCCCAGTCTATAAAATCAAAAATTAATGATATTCTTGAAGGTGTTTTTGAAAAAGATTATGTCACTTTCGGTAATGATATTCCTGTTGGTGGAAACCTTAAAAAACATCTAAAAATGTTAGATAAAGAAATGAAAAAAGCAGCTGATAACCTAGAATTTGAACAAGCCGCAAAAATAAGAGATGAAATAAGAAAGCTTCAAGAAACAGAGTTAGAAATTAATATGAGTAGTAAAATTAAAGTTTATAACAATAATGTTCAAAAAGAATTAATTGGAAGATCCACCCAGGGTAAAGCTGGAATGATTGCAAAAAGAAAAAGGTAAGATGAATAAAAGCATTTTAATCACAGGATCGTCTCAAAGAATTGGTAGAGAGCTATGTTTGTATTTTGCGAACATGGGCTGGAATATCGCCATACACTTTAACAGATCAAAGAAGCAGGCTATTGCTCTTAAAAATGAAATAGAAGAGCATGGAGTAAAATGCGCTTGTATTCAGGCTAATCTTTTAAATACAAAAAAGATAAAAAAAATAATAATTGAAGCCAAAAAAAAATTAGGAAGTATTGATTGCATAATTAACAACGCCTCTATTTTTAACAATGATGATATTTTAAATTTTAATGAAAAAAGCTGGGATAATCATATAAAAATTAATTTGCTTGCACCCGCTCTTCTTATTAAAGAATTCTCAAAAATTAAAAATTCATCTAATAACAAATCAATCATTAATATTCTTGATCAAAGAATATTTAAGCTGACACCTTATTTCTTTTCTTACACTATTAGTAAAACAGCACTGCACACCCTGACTAAGACTTCTGCCATGAAATTAGCTCCAAAAATTAGAGTTAATGCTATTGCTCCAGGCCCCGTACTTAAAAATAAAAGACAGACCCAAAAGCATTTTAACAAGCAGTCAAAAAATACCTTACTTGGAAAGAATGTCAAAATTGATGACATATGTAAAACCGCCTATCTCTTAGCAAGCAGTGAAACGATTACTGGACAAGTTATTGCGGTGGATAGCGGTCAAAGCCTTAATTGGAAAACTCCGGATATTATCGGAGTCAACGAATAAATGATAAATAAGACAAATATCATAAGACTATTTGAAAATAAAAAAAAATCCAAATCTAAAGAAATAATTTTTATTAAAAATTATGTTTGCAAAGCCATTATTGGCTATCATTCTTTTGAGAAATTAAAACCTCAAAAATTAAGATTTAATGTTGAAATTCTTAGTGGTCAAAAAAAAGTTATTGACGGAAACTTGAACTCAGTAATTAACTATGAAGAAGTAATTCAAAGAATAGATCTTCTTTTAAAAAAAAAATATAATTTTTTAGAATCTTTTGCAAATGATCTTATAAATGAAATCTTTAAAAATAAAAATATTTTAAATATCAAAATTAAAATTGAAAAATTAGATATAATTAAAAACACTGAATCTGTTGGCATAGAATTCTTCAAAACAAGAAGTGATCATGAAAAATCTTGAACAAGGAAAAGAGATTATAAGAAGTAAAATTCAATTTCTCTCTAACGGTCCTGGCGTTTATAAAATGCTAGACGACAAAAACACTATAATTTACGTAGGAAAAGCGAAAAATCTACCTAATAGATTAGGCAGCTATATCACCTCTTCACATTTACCTATTAGGACTGAAAGAATGATTTCAAGTACAAAAAACTTAGAATTTACTGCAACTCAAAATGAAGCTGAAGCATTATTGCTTGAAGCTAATCTTATAAAAAAAAACCAGCCTCGTTATAATATTTTATTAAAAGACGACAAATCCTTTCCTTATATTCAGCTAACAAAATCACATTCGTTTCCTCAAATTACAAAATTTAGAGGCAAACAAAATGAGAATGATATTTTTTTTGGTCCGTTCGCGTCCGCAGGTTCGGCAAGCTGGACAATAAAAACTTTGCAAAAAGTTTTTTTACTTAGAGTGTGCGATGATTCAATATTTAACAATAGAAAGAGACCATGCATTCTTTATCAAATCAAAAGATGCTCGGCGCCATGCACAAATGAGATTAACCAAAAAGATTATAATAAACTTGTTGAGGATAGCGTTAATTTTTTAAACGGAAAATCTGCACTTATTCAAAAAAAACTTTCAAAAGAAATGGAAATTGAAAGTAAAAAATTTAATTATGAAAAAGCAGCGATTATTAGAGATAGAATAAAAGCATTAACTCAAATTCAATCATCTCAACAAATTAATAAAAATAATTTTAACAATGCAGATCTTATTGTTGCCTTTCAAAAAAATAGTATCACTTGTATTGAAGTATTTTTTTATAGATCAAAACAAAATTGGGGTAATCAAGCCTTTTTTCCAAAACACGATAAAGATGATAATTTAGACGAAATTATTTATTCTTTTTTAACCCAATTTTATGAGAATAAGATCCCTCCAGAAGAAATTGTTTTAAGTAAAAAAATTAAAGATTTAGAACTAATCAAAGCTGCTTTAGAAAAAAAATATAACAAAAAAGTTAATATTAAAACCGCAAAAAATAATACAGAAAATCTTGCAATAAAATTAGCTATTAAAAATGCTCAGCTAGCCCTGGAGAAAAAATTATTAGAAAATGAAAATAATGATCATTTTTTATCCTTAATTAATAAAGAATTTAATTTAGGCTTTAATCCAAATCTAATTGAAATTTATGACAACAGTCATATTCAAGGACTCAACGCCGTTGGTTCATTTGTTGTTTTTTCAAAAAATGGATTTGTTAAGAAAAAATATAGAAAATTTAATATATCAAAAACTGATATTAACCCTGGCGATGACTATGGAATGCTTAAAGAAGTTATCTCTAGAAGATTTTCAAAAATAAAACCAAATCATGAAGATGAGTTACCAGATTTGATTATAATTGATGGTGGTAAAGGCCATTATAACGTTGCAAGAAAAATTCTAGATGAACATGGTCATTTTAATCTAAATATGATTGCAATTGCTAAAGGCAAAAGAAGAAATCAGGGAGATGAGACTTTTCACTACAATAATAAAAAGATTAAAATTAATAACAATGTATTATTATTTTTTTTACAAAGATTACGCGATGAAGCTCACAGATTTGCTATTTTTTCACATAGAATTAATAGAAAAAATAGCTTCACCCAATCTACCCTGGATAAAATTGAAGGAGTGGGAAAAAAAAGAAAGAAATTACTATTAAATCACTTTGGTTCTGCAAAACTAATAGAGAGTGCTAGCATTGAAGACATAAAAAAAGTGCATGGTATAAGTGATTTAGTAGCAAATAAAGTTTACAATTTTTTTAACAAAAGTAACTTAATTTCAAAAAATGAAAATTCCTAATATATTAACAATTGGCAGAATTCTTATCGCTCCTGTACTAGTTGTTATTTTTTATTTTCCTGGGGAATGGAGTGATTGGTTGTCATGCTTTATATTTGTTGTGGCAGCCTTCACTGATTATCTGGATGGTTTTTTTGCACGATTATACAAGCAGCAATCAAAGTTTGGTGAATTACTGGATCCAATAGCCGACAAAGTCTTGGTTGCTACAGCTCTTGCACTTTTAATAATGAATCAAACTATCAAACATTTTTCTGTAATTGCAGCCATTATTATAATTACTAGAGAAATTTTAATATCAGGTTTAAGAGAGTTCCTAGCTAAAGCGCAAATTTATATTCCTGTTACAAATTTATCTAAAGGAAAAACTGTAATACAAATGATTGCAATATCAGTTTTGCTAGCAGGACAAAGTGGTAATAAACTTTTGTTTGGTTACGGTATTCAATTAGGGATATATCTGCTTTGGATGTCAGCAATACTTACGCTGTATACTGGATACGCCTATTTACGAAAAGGTATAGACTTTATTGATTAAATTTTCCTATTAACAAGCTTTAAATAATAATCATCAAGTTTACTAATAAGCTCTACTACCTTAAATTTAAATTCTCCAATCTGAGAAACCGGCGTCACTTCTGCAGCAGTTCCAGTTAAAAAACAAGAATCAAACTCTTTCATTTCAGTTGGTTTAATTTTTCTTTCAACAACTTTTACCTGTAGTTTTTTCGCGATATCAATGATGGTTCTTCTAGTTATTCCATCTAAAAATGAATCTGGTATTGGTGTGTGAATTTCATTTTTTGAACTATTAATAAAAAAAATATTTGCACCTGTAGCTTCAGCAATATTACCTTGGTAGTCCATCATTAGTGCATCATGATAACCATTTTTTTCAGCTTCGTGTTTTGACAATGTTGAAATCATATATAGACCTGAAGCTTTAGTATCCCAAGGAATTGAGTTAGGTGAAGGCTTTGCCCACTTTGATATATCTAATTTTATTCCTTTAATCTTAATTTGCGGATCAAAATACGATCCCCATTCCCATGTTGCTATAGCCATATGAATTTTATTTTTTTGTGCGGAAATAGCCATCATTTCACTTCCCCTCCAAACAACGGGTCTCACATAACCATTTAAAACATTTTGCACAGAAACAATTTCTTTACTGGCTTTGTCTATTTCATCTGCGGAGTAAGGAATTGTTATTCCCATTCTTTTTGCAGAATGAATAAGTCTGACTGTATGTTCTCTTAGTTTGAAAATTTCACCATCATAAACTCTTTCGCCTTCAAAAACGCAGCTTGCATAATGCAGTCCATGATTCAAGATATGAACGTTGGCGTCCTTCCACTCTACTAATTTCCCGTTATACCAAATTTTGCCTGATCTTTTATCGAAAGGAATTGGTTCCATTAAAATGCTAACTGATAAATAATTAAAATTATATTGGTAAATAAGTAAAGTAGATATGTCAATAAAACTGACATAGAATACAATTTTAAAATGAAAGATCTTTTATATTTAAGAGAAAAAAGTTTAAAAGAAATTATAGAACTTATTTTTCAAGCATACATAGACTCCTATTCTGATCCGCATGAAGTTTTGAAAAAAAATTCTTTTGGCAGAGCTCATCATAGATTGTTATGCATTATAGAAGGAAATCCCAATATCAGTATTGCAGATATTTTAAGGAAATTGAAAATTACTAAACAAAGTTTAAGTAGAGTTTTACAAGATTTAATTAAGAAGAATATTATTCTACAAAAAAAAGGAACAAAAGATGGAAGACAAAGAGAGTTGGTATTGACTGATAAAGGAATAAAATTATGTGATGAAATATTTAATAAACAAAAAAAAAGAGTTATGAATGCTTTAAGGAATTCAACCTCTGATGAAGTTTATAATTTTAAATCAATTATGAAAAAAATAATTAATGGATAATTCAAAGACACATATATTGGTTGTAGATGACGACGATAAAATTCGTGAACTATTAAAGCAATATTTGAAGAATAATGATTTTTTTGTATCTACGGCGATAAATGCTGCTGATGCTGAAGAAAAACTAAAAATTGTTAAATTTGATTTAGCAATTATAGACATCATGATGCCCGGAAAAGATGGACTGCAACTTACAAAGGAAATAAGAGAAACGATTGATCTTCCAATTATTCTTCTCACGGCAAAAGGTGAAAGTGAAGATAGAATTAAAGGTCTAGAAGTTGGGGCGGAAGATTATTTACCAAAACCATTTGAACCAAAAGAGTTACTTTTAAGAATTAAAAATATAATTAAAAGATTAAAAAAAAATAATAGCATAATAACTCCTGTCAAAATTGGAAAAGCAAATATTAATCTTAAAAAAATGGAAATTCAGAAAGATAAAAAAATAACAAAAATCAATGCTAGTGAGAAAACTTTGCTAGAAAACATGATTAGTTCTGCCGGAAAAATATTTTCACGAGAAGAAATATCAAAAATTACTCATTTAACACAAGAGAGAAGCATTGATGTTCTAGTAACAAGACTAAGACAAAAAATTGAACCTGATCCAAAAAATCCCAAGTACTTACAAACAGTGCGTGGGACAGGTTATGTTTTGTGGCTAGATTGAAATGTTAAGAAAAATATTCCCAAGAACTTTACTTCTTAGATCATTACTCATTGTAATAGCGCCAATAATATTAATTCAAGTTGTTGTTGGTGTAGTTTTTTTTGATAGCATTTGGTTCAAAACAAATAAAGGACTTGTTAGATCGGCTATTGGAGAAATAAATACATTTTTGGTTGTTTACCCGGATTTTAAAGACAAAAAAAAGATTAACGAGTTAATTAAAATCTATAAAGAAAAAAGCGGAATATCTATAACCTTTAAAAAAGAATTAGAAAAACTACCTTCAAACGATACTGTCAAATGGTACAGTTTATATGACAAAATTGTTTTAGATGAATTCTCTGATAAATTAAAAAAGCCTTACTGGCACAATGTAAGATTTGATAGTTCTTTTGTTCAAATTTTAGTCCTAAATGAAAATGAAATTATTGAATTTTTAATACCAAAATCAAAAATAAGATCTACCTCTGGAAGAATTTTTGCTCTTTGGATCACTATACCATCGCTAATATTTCTTATTATTTCAATAATATTTTTACGTAATCAGGTAAAGCCTATTATTCAGTTGTCTGAAGCTGCTGAAAGATTTGGAAAAGGTCAATTCGATAGTGATTTTAAAGTATCTGGAGCTCTAGAAATCAGACAGGCTTCTTTCGAATTCGAGAAAATGAAAAGAAGAATTTTAAAATATATTAGCCAAAGAACGGCTATGTTGTCCGGTATTAGTCACGACTTAAAAACTCCTCTTACAAGGTTAAAGTTACAAATTGAACTGCTTAATAAAGATAAAAAATTAAATTCATTAAAAGAAGAAGTCATTGAAATGGAGAAAATGATTAATGAATACCTTGATTTTGCAAGAAACCAGTACTCACAACCTGTTGAAAAATTTGACGTAATTAAACTAATTCAATCTTTAATAGACAAAAGTTTTAAAAAAAATATTAAAATAAAAAGCCCAAAACAAATTATATTCTCTGGTAGAAAAAATCTTATTAGAAGATGCATTGCCAATATCATCAACAATTCTCAGAAATATTCTAAAAATATTTTAATTACTTGCAAAAATATGAAAAAAAATCTTCAAATTAATATCGATGATGACGGTCCAGGTATTGCAAATGAACACAAAGAAAATGTTTTTAGACCAT